>Ga0208243_1000790_pt1 | contig 13698 bp, 11 predicted proteins | sample Subbio2Aug_QV12A_FD_184826 | JGI IMG/M metagenome (GOLD analysis project Ga0208243, IMG submission 184826) | Serpentinite rock and fluid subsurface biosphere microbial communities from McLaughlin Reserve, California, USA - CR12Aug_QV12A (SPAdes) | ecosystem: Environmental > Terrestrial > Deep...
GGTGGAGAAGCCTTCGCTGATCTCGGAGCGGACCGGCCGCCAGGTGGCCGCCGCCTTCGGCGAACTCACCGAAGCGTTCGAGGCCAGCCGCCGCAAGAGCTTCGACGAACTCGCCGCCGAAATGATGCGGCCCATGCTCCAGGACTGGCTGGACAACAACCTGCCGACGCTCGTCGAGAAGCTGGTGCGCGAGGAGATCGAGCGGGTCGCCCGCGGCGGCCGCTGATCGTTGCCGCGCCGGAGGATGAGCCGCGGCCGGCGCCTGCGACGGCGCCGCCGGGGTCCTCGTCCGTCGGAGCGCATGCGCGTGCGTCCGATCGCCGGACGGGGTCGCTTCCTGGAATGGTTGACTCGGTCGGACCCATCGGGTTTACACCGGGCGCCAGGGGCTGCTGAACATCGGCACGCCCCGATCATGCCCTGCGAGCGCGGACGGCCCCCACATGCTTGACAAGACCTATGACGCATCGAGCGTCGAGCCGAGAATAGCCCGCCGCTGGGAAGAGGAGCACGCCTTCCGGGCCGGCGCGGGCGCCGCGCACGGCGCCGATCCCTTCACCATCGTCATCCCGCCGCCCAACGTCACCGGCTCGCTCCACATGGGGCACGCGCTCAACAACACGCTGCAGGACATTCTCGTCCGCTTCGAGCGGATGCGCGGCAGGAACGTGCTGTGGCAGCCGGGCATGGACCATGCCGGAATCGCCACGCAGATGGTCGTCGAGCGCCGGCTGGCCGAGCGCCAGATCCGCCGCCGCGACATGAGCCGCGAGGAGTTCATCGATCGCGTCTGGGAGTGGAAGGACGAATCCGGCGGGATGATCGTCAACCAGCTGAAGCGGCTGGGCGCCTCCTGCGACTGGTCGCGCGAGCGCTTCACCATGGACGAGGGCCTCTCGACGGCGGTCGTCGAGGTGTTCGTATCGCTCTACAAGCAGGGGCTGATCTACAAGGACAAGCGGCTGGTCAACTGGGACCCGAAGCTGCTCACGGCGATCTCGGATCTCGAGGTCGAGCAGCACGAGGTCGACGGCAATCTCTGGCATTTCCGCTATCCGATCGAAGGTGTCGCCTTCGATCCCGAGAACCCCGCCACCTACATCACCGTCGCCACGACGCGCCCCGAGACGATGCTCGGCGACACCGGCGTGGCGGTGCATCCCGACGACGAGCGCTACCGCCACCTCGTCGGCCGCAGCCTCGTCCTGCCGCTGGTCGGGCGCCGCATCCCGGTCGTGGCCGACGAATACTCGGATCCCGAGAAGGGCACCGGCGCGGTCAAGATCACGCCCGCGCATGATTTCAACGACTTCGAGGTCGGCAAGCGGCACGGCCTGCGCGCGATCAGCATCCTGACGGTCGAGGCGAAGGTGACGCTGAAGGACAACGAGGATTTCCTCGACGGTCTCGAACTCGATTTCATGCGAGAGGAGGTCTGGGACCGGCTCGACGGTCTCGACCGCTTCGAGGCCCGCAGGCTGATCGTCGAACTCATGCAGGAGGGCGGCTTCCTCGCCCGCGTCGAGCCGCACCGCCACATGGTGCCGCACGGCGATCGCGGCGGCGTGCCGATCGAGCCGTTCCTGACCGACCAGTGGTACGTCGACGCCGCGACGCTGGCCAGGCCTGCCATCGCCTCGGTTCGCGAGGGACGCACCAGCTTCGTCCCGAAGACCTGGGAGAAGACCTATTTCGAGTGGATGGAGAACATCCAGCCCTGGTGCGTCTCGCGCCAGCTCTGGTGGGGCCACCAGATCCCGGCCTGGTACGGGCCGGACGGCCACGTCTTCGTCGAGAAGACCGAGAAGGAGGCGCTCGACGCCGCCGTCGAATACTATCTCGCGCTGGAAGGCCCCTGGAAGGCCTGGGTCGAGGAGAAGCTCGAGAACTTCCAGCCCGGCGACATCCTCGTCCGCGACGAGGACGTGCTCGATACCTGGTTCTCGTCGGCGCTGTGGCCGTTCTCGACGCTGGGCTGGCCGGAACGCACGGAGGAGCTGAAGACCTACTACCCGACCTCGGTGCTGGTGACGGGCTTCGACATCATCTTCTTCTGGGTCGCCCGGATGATGATGATGGGCCTGCACTTCATGGAGGAGGAGCCGTTCCACACGGTCTATGTCCATGCGCTGGTCCGCGACAAGAACGGCGCCAAGATGTCGAAGTCGAAGGGCAACGTCATCGATCCGCTGGAGCTGATCGACGAATACGGCGCCGACGCGCTGCGGTTCACGCTGACCATCATGGCGGCCCAGGGCCGCGACGTGAAGCTCGATCCGGCCCGCATCGCCGGCTACCGCAACTTCGGCACCAAGCTGTGGAACGCCACCCGCTTCGCCGAGATGAACGGCGCGGCGATCGATCCGTCCTTCGAGCCCGCGGCGGCCAGTCTCACGGTCAACCGCTGGATCCTGACCGAGCTGACGCGTGCCGCCGGTGCCATCACCCGCGGCATCGAGAGCTACCGCTTCAACGAGGCGGCGGGCGCAGCCTATTCCTTCGTCTGGAACCTCGTCTGCGACTGGTATCTGGAGCTGCTGAAGCCGGTCTTCATGGGCGAGGACGATGCGGCCAAGGCCGAGTCGCGCGCCTGCGTGGCCCATGTGCTGGAGGAGATCTACAAGCTCCTGCATCCGATGATGCCCTTCATGACCGAGGAGCTCTGGGCGCGGACCGCACCTGAGGGCCGCGAACGCCCCGACATGCTGGCGCTGACCCGCTGGCCGCAGCCGGCCTTCGCCGACGAGGCCGCCGCCGCCGAGATCAACTGGCTGGTCGACCTCGTCTCGGGCATTCGCTCGGTCCGCTCGGAAATGAACGTGCCGCCGGCCGCGCAGGCGCCGCTCGCCATGGTCGGCGCCGAGGCGGTGACGCGCGAGCGGCTGGGCCGCCATTCGCCCGCCATCATGCGGCTGGCGCGCGTCACCGAGATCGCGCTCGCCGCGGAGGCGCCTAAGGGCTCGGCGCAGATCGTCGTCGGCGAGGCGACCGCCTGCATTCCGCTCGGCGACCTGATCGACCTTTCGGCCGAGGCCGCGCGCATCGGCAAGGAGATCGCGAAGACGCAGGCCGAGATCGGGCGCATCGACAAGAAGCTCGGCAACGAGAAGTTCGTCGCCAACGCGCCGGACGAGATCGTCGAGGCCGAACGTGAGAAGCGCGCCGAGTTCGTCGCCGTTCTCGACCGACTGACGGTCGCACTGAAGCGGGTATCGGGCGAAGCCTGACCGCGCGGGCGGCGACGGCTTCTCAGCCATCCTGATATTTCTCCGGCCCCGACGCCACGAGGCGCTTGTCAAGCGGCCGGTTCCGGCGCACATAGGGCCGTCACCCGGGCCGGGCCCCTCTGGCAGGCGAGGCGTCGCCTGTGATGTCGGACCGAACGACGGCGCGCTCACGCGGCGCAGGCTTTTTCATCCCATGGATATGCACGACTGGCTCTGGCCCGGTTTCCTGGCTTTCGTCGCCATCATCTTGTTCGTCGACCTCTTCGTTCTCCACCGCAAGGATCACGTGATCAGCCCGCGCGAGGCAGGCGTGACCGTCGCCGGCTACGTCGCCCTGGCGTTCCTCTTCGGGGCCGGCGTGTTCTGGTTCGCCGGGTCCGACCGCGGCGCCGAATTCCTGACCGGCTACCTGGTGGAACAGGCGCTCTCCCTCGACAACATCTTCGTCATCGCGCTGATCTTCAGCTATTTCCGCGTGCCGGCCGAGGCGCAGTATCGCGTTCTCTTCTACGGCATCGTCGGAGCGATCGCGATGCGGCTGTCGCTGATCGTGCCGGGGGTCAAGATCGTCGACCAGTTCGAATGGGTCGGCATGGCGCTCGGCGCGCTGCTGGTCTTCTCGGGCTACAAGATGATGACGTCGGGCGACGACATGATCGACCCCGGCCAGAGCCGGATCGTGCGGCTGCTGAAGAAGACCGGGCGCGTCACCGACGAGTACGAGGGCTCGCGCTTCTTCGTCACGCGGCAGGGCCTGCTCTACATGACGCCGCTCTTCGTGGTGCTGATGACGGTCGAGTTCACCGACCTGATCTTCGCCGTCGATTCGATCCCGGCGGTGCTCGCCATCTCCGACGATCCCTTCATCGTCTTCTCCTCCAACGTCTTCGCCATCATGGGCCTGCGCGCGCTCTTCTTCGTGCTGTCGGGCATGATGCGCGAGTTCCACCACCTGAAGACCGGGCTGTCGCTGGTCTTGATGTTCATCGGCGGCAAGATGCTGCTCGCCCATTTCTACAAGGTGCCGTCGACGGTGGCGCTCGCCGTCACGGCGATCCTGATCCTCGGCTCGGTCGCGGCCTCTGTCCTCACCCGCGACAACAAGGAAGGGAAGGCCTAGCCTCGGAAGATCCCGCTGCTGCGCCTGCCGGGCAAGGGTCGGCAGTGTCGATTCCGCAACACTTGTTCAGGAAGAATTCACGCTCGCAAACGGCATCTGGCGGTTGCCGCGTTCCCGCCATAAACGAGTAGCAACTCATAGGACCTCGCGAAGGCGGCGCATGCGGCCCTCGCCTGACGAGTTTGCCCAGGGACGGGCGCGGAACGGAACGTGGATGCCATGGTGACAGGGAACGATCTGCGGTCGGGGGAGGGCTCACGGAGCCGTGCCGACCGCCTTGGATCGTCCGTCGCGCGGGCAAGAAAAGCCGATTGAAATGCCGATGAGTGCGTGGGTCCGTGCGGCCCTGGTGAGCGTTGTCGTTGGAGCCGGGCTGGTCGGTGCCGGGCGCGCGTTCGCGCTCGACCCCAAGACGATGCAGGAGAAGGGCTCCAGCCCCTGGGACGTGTTCCGCTTCGGCTTCGACGCCTACAAGCAGGGACACAAGCAGGAGGCCGTGGAGGCCTACCGCTACGCGGCCGACAACGGCCAGCTCGGCGCGCGCTGGAAGCTGGCGCGCATGTATGCCGAGGGCGACGGTGTCCAGCGCAACGACTACGAGGCCTTCAAGGCCTTCAGCCTGATCGTGCAGCAGGACGTCGAGCCGGGCAGCCCGGAGGAGAGCTACGTCTCCGACGCGCTGGTGGCGCTCGCCGGCTACGTGCGCACCGGCATACCGGGCACGCCGGTGCAGCCGAACCCGGCCGCCGCGCAGGACTACTACATGCGCGCCGCCGCCACCTACCGCAACCCGGCCGCCCAGTACGAGATCGGCCGGATGTTCCTGAAGGGCGAGGGCGTCAAGGTCAGCGTCAAGCAGGCCGGCCGCTGGTTCCAGCTCGCCGCCGAGAAGGGCCATTCGGGCGCGCAGGCGACGCTGGGCGATCTGCTGTTCCAGAGCGGCAAGGTGGTCAAGGGGCTGGCGATGATGACCGCCGCGCTCGAGCGCGCCTCCCCCTCCGACCGGATCTGGATCCGCAGCCTGCAGGAGGAAGCCTTCTCGCTCGCCGGCGAATCCGACCGCCGCACCGCCATCGCGCTGGCCGAGGACATGCTGCGCCGCGGCGCCCGCTGAACCCGCAAGATGTCCCTCGCCTCCCGACGCTCCAGCTCCGGTGTTGGTCCGGCGGGTCGTTGACGAGTAAATATGGGGACAGTTTACTTAATTCCGACAATGAAAGCCGGCAGAAGGCACCAGGACGTCACCGGAATTGAGTAAACTGTCCCCGCATTTACTCCGACAAGCGCCACTGCACCACGCCAACTCGCCTCGCGGCAGCGGCGCCTCAGCCCGAAATCGCTCGGCTCGGCTCGGGTCAGTCGGGCGCGGCATGGCAGGGGACGAACGGGGCGTCCCTTCGCGCCTCTCCAGCGTCAGCGGGCACCCGTCGCCGAGCCTGGTCCAGGACGGATTGTTGAGCACCTTGCCGCACCGGCCGAGCCAGTCGCCGGCCGGGCTGCGGATGCAGACGACGGCGCCCGTCTCGTAGCGGGTGCCGTTGGCCGCGCACATGCAGTCGGCCCACGCTGCCGACGAGGTCCACGGCGACAGGAGGGCTGCAATCGCAAGCAGGGCAGGCCGACGATTCATCCCCTGACCATCTCACGGGACGCCGTTGCAGACCAGCGGAAACCGTGCAGCCGCCGAGGCCTGTCCGGCCGCGCCCCGTTCAGGCCGCTTCCAGCGCCAGTTCGATGGCGACCGGCACGTGGTCGGACGGCTTCTCCCACGCGCGCACGTGCTTCTCCACGGAGGCCGCGGACAGATGCCGTGCCGCTTCCGGCGACAGCAGGAGGTGGTCGATGCGGATGCCGTTGTTCTTCTGCCAGGCGCCGGCCTGGTAGTCCCAGAAGGTGAAGACCTGCTCGCCGGTCACCGCCCGCGTCGCGTCGGTCAGGCCGAGCCATTCGAGCCGGCGGTGCGCGGCCCGGCTCTCCGGCTGGAACAGCGCGTCGCCCAGCCAGGCCGCCGGGTTCTTCGCGTCGATCGCCTGCGGGATCACGTTGTAGTCGCCGGCGAGCACCAGCGGCTCCTCCAGCGCCAGGCGCCCCGCCGTCCAGCGTTCCAGCCGCTCCATCCAGGAAAGCTTGTAGGGAAACTTCTCCGTGCCCACCGGATTGCCGTTCGGCAGGTAGAGCGAGACCACGCGCAGCACGCCGGTGCTCGTCGAGAACACGCCCTCGATGAAGCGCGCCTGCTCGTCGGTCTCGTCGCCGGGCAGCCGCCGGTTGACCTCGTCGAAGCGCAGCTTCGACAGGATGGCGACGCCGTTGAAGCCCTTCTGGCCATGCGTCTCGACATGATAGCCCAGCGCCTCGATCTCGAGCCGCGGGAAGTTCTCGTCGACCGACTTGATCTCCTGCAGGCAGACGATGTCGGGCTGGCTCTCCGTCAGCCAGGCGAGCAGATTGTCGATCCGCGCCTTGACGCCGTTGATGTTCCAGGTCGCGATCTTCATCGGGCGGCCTTCCCTGCACTTCGTCCGTCCCTGCTGTCTACCCGATCCGTACGACACGCGCCACGGCGGCAAGGCGTTCTCCTGTCAGCGAACTCCCCCAAACGAAAGGAGCCGGGCTTGCGCCCGGCTCCATCCATGGGTCGCCTCGGGAGGAGATCAGACCGAGTAGTACATGTCGAACTCGACCGGATGCGGGGTCATCTCGAAGCGCATGACCTCGTGCATCTTCAGTTCGATATAGGCATCGATCTGGTCGTCGTCGAACACGCCCCCGGCCTTCAGGAAGCCGCGGTCCTTGTCGAGGCTCATCAGGGCTTCGCGCAGCGAGCCGCAGACGGTCGGGATCTTCTTCAGCTCCTTCGGCGGCAGGTCGTAGAGATCCTTGTCCATCGGCTGGCCGGGATGGATCTTGTTCTTGATGCCGTCGATGCCGGCCATCAGCATCGCCGCGAAGCCGAGATAGGGGTTCGCGCCCGGATCGGGGAAGCGGACCTCGACGCGCTTCGACTTCGGCGACGAGCCGAAGGGGATGCGACAGGAGGCCGAGCGGTTGCGCGCCGAGTAGGCGAGCAGAACCGGCGCCTCGTAGCCCGGCACCAGACGCTTGTAGGAGTTGGTGAGCGGGTTGGTGAAGGCGTTGATGGCCTTGGCGTGCTTGATGATGCCGCCGATGTAGTAGAGGCAGGTCTCCGACAGGCCGGCATACTCGTTGCCCGCGAAGGTCGGCTTGCCGTCCTTCCAGATCGACTGGTGCACGTGCATGCCCGAGCCGTTGTCGCCGAAGATCGGCTTCGGCATGAAGGTGGCCGTCTTGCCGTAGGCATTGGCGACCTGGTGCACGACGTACTTGTAGATCAGCATCTTGTCGGCGTTGCGCACGAGCGTGTCGAACTTGATGCCGAGCTCGTGCTGGGCGGCCGCCACCTCGTGGTGGTGCTTCTCGACGCGCACGCCCATCTCGGCGAGCACGGTGAGCATCTCCGAGCGCATGTCCTGCAGCGAATCGATCGGCGGCACCGGGAAGTAGCCGCCCTTGACGCGCGGACGGTGGCCGAGGTTGCCGGTCTCATAGTCGGTGTCGTCGTTCGACGGCAATTCGGTCGAGTCGAGCTTGAAGCCCGTGTTGTAGGGATCGGCCTTGTACTTGACGTCGTCGAACACGAAGAACTCGGCCTCGGGGCCGACATAGATGGTGTCGCCGATGCCCTCCGACTTCATGTACGCTTCGGCCTTCTTGGCCGTGCCGCGCGGATCGCGGTTGTAGGCCTCGCCGGAGACCGGATCGAGGATGTCGCACAGGATGACCATGGTCGACTGCGCGAAGAACGGATCCATGTGGACCGTCTCGGTGTCGGGCATGAGCACCATGTCGGACTCGTTGATCGCCTTCCAGCCCGCGATCGAGGAACCGTCGAACATCACGCCGTCGGCGAACATGTCCTCCTCGACCTCGACGACGTCCATCGTGACGTGCTGGAGCTTGCCCTTCGGGTCGGTGAAGCGCAGATCGACGAATTTGACGTCGTTGTCCTTGATCTGCTTCATGATGTCGCTGGCTGTCGTCATTTCGTTTTCCCTGTCTGACGATGTGAAACTGATGTGGACGGCTTCGACGGATCAGATCGCGTCGACGCCGGTCTCGCCCGTGCGGATGCGGACGACTTCCTCGATGTTGGAGACGAAGATCTTGCCGTCGCCGATCCGCCCCGTCTGCGCCGCCTTGCGGATCGCCTCGAGTGCGGCGTCGACGGATTCGTCGGCGAGGACGACTTCGACCTTCACCTTCGGCAGGAAGTCCACCACGTACTCCGCTCCCCGGTAGAGTTCGGTGTGCCCCTTCTGGCGTCCGAAACCTTTCGCTTCGGTGACCGTGATCCCCTGCAGGCCGACTTCCTGAAGGGCTTCCTTCACCTCGTCGAGCTTGAAGGGTTTGATGATCGCTTCGATTTTCTTCATCCGAATGGGGCCTCCGATGGGTATGCGCGGCAGATCGAGCCCGCTTCCGCCAAACCAAAGCACGAACCGTGCCAGATCGGCAGCAAAATCGGCTGACGCAGCGCCGCCACGGAGGTTCCGAAGCTTCGCGCGGGCTTGGGCAGGACGAGGTCGGGCTCGCCGCGGTAAAACTGCCGGAAGCAGCCCGGAGGCGCAATCGAGCGTGATCATAAAAGAGGCAGACAGCACAGGAAATGTGCATCGGCTTCGTTTGCCAGCCGTGCCCGGTTCCGACTAGTCTGCCTCCCCGATCACCGGATGGCGGCATGAAACTCGAACTCTTCACACCCGACGAGATGGCCGAAGCCGACCGTCTCGCCATCGCATCCGGGCCCTTCGACGGCGACGCGCTCATGCGCCGTGCCGGCGCCGCGGTGGCGGCGGAGATCCTCGCCCGGTTTCCGGGCGCGGTCCGGGTCCTTGTGCTGGCGGGACCCGGAAACAATGGCGGTGACGGTTTCGTGGCCGCCGCGCGTCTGGCGGAGGCCGGCGTGCCGGTGCAGGTCCATAGCGATGCGCCGAGCCATGCCGGCGATGCGGGCCGCGCGCGCGCGGGCTGGTCGGGGCCGGTCCGGCCGCTGGCGCAGTTCCACCCCCTTCCGGGCGACGTCGTGGTGGACGCGCTGTTCGGCGCGGGGCTGGCGCGGGCCGTCACGGGTCCGGCGGCGGAAGCCATCGGGCGGGCCAATGACTCGCCCGCGACCGTGGTCGCCGTCGACCTGCCGTCCGGTCTCTCCGGCCGGACGGGACGGCCGCTCGGTCCGGCCATCTGCGCCGACCTCACGGTCACCTTCTTCCGGCTGAAGCCCGGCCACCTGCTGGAGCCGGGCCGCAGCCTGTGCGGCGAGACCGCGCTCGCCGACATCGGCATTCCGGAGGCCGTGCTGCCGGCGATCGGCTGCCGGACCTTCCGCAACGAGCCGCCCCTCTGGCTCGGCCTGTTCCCGCGCCCCCAGCGGGAGGCGCACAAATATGCCCGCGGCCATGCCGGCGTCTTCTCCGGCGGCGCCTCGTCCACGGGAGCGGCCCGTCTTGCGGCGCTGGCCGCCGCCCGGGCGGGGGCGGGCGCGGTGACCGTCCTGTCGCCGGGATCGGCGATGCAGGTCAACGCCATGCACCTGACGTCGATCATGCTGCGCCGCGCCGAAACGCCGGAGGAGGCCGTGGCCTTCGCCCGCGAGCGGCGGCTGGCCGCGGCCGTCGTCGGGCCGGGATTCGGCACCGGCAGCCGCTGCGCCGAATTCGTGGCCGCACTCGCCGGGCTCGCCGCGGAAGGCGCCCTGCGGCTGGTGCTCGACGCCGACGCGCTGACGTCGTTCGAAGAGGAGCCGCAGGCGCTGTTCCGGATCCTCGAACGGCGGGAGCCGGGCGCCGAGCCGCCGGCGGTGCTGACGCCGCACGAGGGCGAGTTCCGGCGGCTGTTCCCGGACCTCGCCGCCGACGGCACGCTGTCGAAGCTCGAGCGGGCGCGGGCGGCCGCGCTGCGGTCGCGGGCGGTGGTGGTCCTGAAGGGGCCGGACACGGTCATCGCCGAACCGGCGGGCCGGGCGGCCGTCAACGCCAACGGCACGCCCCATCTCGCCACCGCCGGCTCGGGCGACGTGCTGGCCGGCATCGCCGCCGGGCTGCTGGCGCAGGGCATGCCCGTCTTCGAGGCCGCCTGCGCGGCGGTCTGGCTGCATGCGCGGGCGGGGTCACGTTTCGGGCCGGGCCTGATCGCCGAGGACCTGCCGGGGCTTCTGCCGCCGGTGCTGGCGGACCTGCTGGCGGGGGAGGCCGGACGCTAGGACTTTGCTAACCACCCGTCTTCGCCATTCCTCAAGCGGGGTGCGGTAGTCTCTTTCGCAAGACGGAATCCGGTCGGTCGCGGGGTGAGGCAGATGGCAGCAGGCGGTTCGGTGGTGGCGTCGCAGCGCCCGGGCGTCTCGGGGAGCATCGACGCGGCGGACGTCGCACGGCTGAGGGCCGAAATCTTCCCCGACGGCCACGTCTCCCGGGCGGAGGCCGAGCGGCTTCTGGCGATGGATGGTCGTGCGGGCTCGACCTGCCCCGAATGGACCTCCTTCCTCGTCGAGGCGGTGACGGACCATCTCGTCCACCAGGAGGTCCCGGCAGGCTACGTCTCCGAGGCCAACGCCGAATGGCTGGTGGCCGCGGCGACGTCGGCGCGACCGGCGACGGAACTCGAGGTGCTGATCGCGGTGCTGGAGCGGGCCCGGACGTCTCCGGCAAGCCTTTCGGCCCATGCCCTCGGCCGCGTCGCGGAAGCGGTCGTCGACGGCGTCCTGCGGATGCCGGACGGCCGGACGCTCGTGCCGGGCGTCATCGGCAAGGCGGAGGTCGACCTCCTGCGCCGCATCCTCTACGCCTTCGGCGGCGGTGCCGGCATCGGCATCAGCCGCGAGGAGGCGGAGGTTCTGTTCGATCTCAACGACCGCACGGCCGGCGCGGCCAACCACCCGGAATGGACGGAGCTCTTCGTGAAGGCGATGGCGAACTTCGTCATGTGCGCCTCGGGCTGGACGCCGCCCACCCGCGAGGAGGCGCTGCGCCACGAGACGTTCCTCGACGACACGAGCATCGACGTCGCCGGCTTCTTCCGCGCCATGGCGTCGGCCGGGGCGAAGGGGATCCTCGACGCCTACCGCGCCCCGTCGGGTCTCGAGGAGGCATGGCGCAGCCGCAATGCCGAACGCGCCGGAGCGGCCGCTCAAGCGGAGGCGATCGACGCCGGCGAGGCGGCCTGGCTGGTGGAGCGGATCTCGCGCGACGGCACCGTCCACGACAACGAGAAGGCGCTGCTGGCCTTCATCGGCCGCGAGTCGCCGCTGGTGCATCCGGCGATCCGCGATCTCATCGCAAGGGTGGCCTGAGGGTCTTCGTGGGGCGACTGCCGGGCGAACCCGCGGGCTCGGCTGTCAGGCACCCGACGAGCCGCGCGCTCAGCGCTCTTCCTCGAGCCGGGTCAGCTCCCGCTGGATACGGTCGATGATGCGGCCGGTGTCCTCGTGCATGCGCTTGAGGCGTTCCAGCTGGACGGTGATCGCCGCCAGCGGATCGGGGCCGATCTCGTCGGTGGGCGCGTCGCCGACGCCGTGCAGCAGCCAGACCAGATTGACGTTGAGGACGCCCGCCAGCAGCGCGAGACGCTCGACGCCGGGCTCCGAACGGTCGCTCTCCCACTGCTCGATCGTCTTCTGCCGGACGCCGACGCGGCGAGCCAGCGCCGCCGTGCTCATGCCCTGCGCGTCGCGGATGCGCGACAGCCGTCCCCCGAAGGTGTCGGCATCGGGAAGCCGCCGGTGGATGGGTGTCACGACCGCCATGACTGTGTCCTCTTCGACCGTCTCATGCGCGATCCATAGCCGAGAACGGCCCGCCTGTCTCTCCGGCGAACGTCATTTCGCGTCGCCTCCGCCGATGCCGAGCCGCGTCGCGTGCCAGCGCAGGTGGTCCTCCATGAAGCTGGAGATGAAGAAGTAGGAGTGGTCGTAGCCCTCCTGCATCCGCAGGGTGAGCGGGATGCCGGCCTTGCGGCAGGCTTCTTCCAGGAGCCAGGGGCGCAGCCCGTCCTGCAGGAAGCCGTCGGCGGTGCCCTGGTCGACGAGGAAGCCGTCGAAGCGGTGGCCGTCCTCGATCAGCAGGCAGGCGTCATGGGCGCGCCAGTCGGCCTTGTCGGGGCCGAGATAGCGCCCGAAGGCTTTCGACGACCAGTCCGCCGTCGAAGGGTGCACGATCGGGGCGAAGGCCGAGCAGCCGGCGAAGCGGTCGGGGTTCTTCAAGGCGATGGTGAGCGCGCCGTGGCCGCCCATGGAATGGCCGAAGATCGACTGCCGCCCCATGTCGGCCGGGAAGTTCGCCGCGATCAGTTTCGGCAGTTCGTCGACGACGTAAGAATACATCCGGTAGTTGGCGGCATAGGGTGCCCGCGTGGCGTCGACGTAGAAGCCGGCGCCGGAGCCGAACTGCCAGTTCTCCTTCTCGTCGGGAACGTCCGCGCCGCGCGGGCTGGTGTCCGGGCACACGACGATCAGCCCGAGTTCGGCCGCCATGCGCCGGTACTCGCCCTTCTCCATCACGTTGGCATGGGTGCAGGTCAAGCCGGAAAGATACCAGAGCACGGGGCAGGGGCCGTCCTCGGCCTGCGGCGGGACGAAGACCGCGAAGGTCATGTCGCAGCCGCAGGTCTCGGAGGCGTGCGAATAGACGCCCTGCGTGCCGCCGTGGGATTTTGCCGTGGAGATGGTTTTCAAGTCGATGGCTCGATCAGTTCGGTTTCGATGGCGAGGTCGCGCGCCTTTGCCGCGAGGCGGCGGTCGGCGGTGACGAGAGGCTCGTGGCGTTGCAGCGCGAGAGCGAGATAGAGGCAGTCGTACACGGGATGGAGCCGCTCGACGGCGATCCTGATCGCCTCCTCGACGAGAGTTTCGTCCTCGATCCAGGTCGAAACGATGGCGCGCAGCAGAAGAATGCTCTCGCTACAACGATGGGGCGGGAGGTCGCCTCGCCGGGAGCGCTTGTAAAGCACATTGGCCGTCTCCAGGACCAGGAATGCGGGCGCCGAAAGATCGCGTCTCTCCCGGTAGGGAGCTGCGCTGCGGCTGAATTCGGTGTCCACGAACCAGTGACTGGCGACACTGGTGTCAACGATCATCTGCGAGACCCGTTTCGTCCCTGCCGAGGCTCGTTTCCCGATCGCGACGGATCTCGTCGATGATCTCCACCCCCGAAACCCGCTTCGAACTGGCCCGGATCGCGTCGATGCGGCGGATGAGCTCCGCCCGGTCCGGCATGCCCTTCTCGACGATGACCTCGCGCGCCAACTGCTCGGCCGACTTGCCGTCCGCCTTCGCACGCT
>Ga0208243_1000791_pt1 | contig 13687 bp, 15 predicted proteins | sample Subbio2Aug_QV12A_FD_184826 | JGI IMG/M metagenome (GOLD analysis project Ga0208243, IMG submission 184826) | Serpentinite rock and fluid subsurface biosphere microbial communities from McLaughlin Reserve, California, USA - CR12Aug_QV12A (SPAdes) | ecosystem: Environmental > Terrestrial > Deep...
CGAAAGGCGCGGCGAGAAGGCCGTCGAGCAGGCCCGGCCTGGTCGTCGCCGGATAATCCTTGAACGCCAGCATGCCGGCGTAGCGCGAACCGCCGGGGCCGCGGATTTCGATCGTCTCGCGCCCGAAGATCAGGCGGTTGGCATAGAGGGCCGGTCCGATCGGACCTTTGACGAGCGGGAAGGGGAGCCGCTCGCATGCGACGAGTTCCTGGAGGAAGGCGCCAGTCTCGGAAAAGATTACGCCGCGCTGTTCAATGAGGCCGAGGCGGCGAGGGCCATAACGATCGAGCGCCGCCATCAGATCGCGCGAGACGTCATCAAGCTTCTTTAGCCCATATGCGTCAATTTCGACGCGGGCGCGCTCTGCGCGCGCGAGGCGTGAAAAGAACAGCGAGGCGCGCTCAGTTGCGTCACGTCCTGGATGCCAGACGAGCGTCAAATAGAGCTCGTTGCTAAGAAGCGTCTCGGAGACGAGCCGCGCCCGATAGGCTTCATCGAGCTCGCGTGCGAACGCTGAGCGAAAAGAGCCTTTAGGATAATCTGCGGTCCGCCGGCGGATGACATGCGTCCACAGCGCCAGCCGTTCGTCAGCTATGTTGCGCAGAGTCAGATTGAGCTTAGCGTGGAGGTCGTTGAGATCGGCTGCGTCGGCTGTCTCGAAGGAGACGCCGGAAAGTCGAATCGTAGTGATTAGCGCCCGCGTGGAGAGCGAGATCACATGCTCGGTGACATGGCGTAGGTAGGGGAGGTGAGCGCCAGCCTCCACCTCTCGCGCTTTGATACGCGCAGCGACGCTAGCCATGAGCGAGCTCCTCGGCGCGGAAGCGGCGCACGAGCCGCAATGGCGTGCAGGAAGAGCCGCCCCAAAGATTCGCATTGCGGTGACGGCCCCGCGTCTCAAACCAGGCGAAAAGAATCCGGAATTGATTGGCGTCACGCCGGCAGACGAGCCGGCAGGCGAAGTGGATCGGCAAGGCGGCCAGCCCGTAAAGCAGGCTGCCGGCCAAGACGAATAAGATCGACGAGAAGATGACGTTGAGGCCCATGGCCTCCATCGTCACGCCGAGGATCATGGCTGGGCGCGTGCAAGCGAGAAAAAGCGTGTCCTCGACGAGGCGTTCGTCGCTCATGAGCCGTTCCGATCAAAGAGATGGAGGGAAAGAGACGCAGCTCTGCGCCTATCTGCCAGTCAGCGTCGAGACGATCTCGGCGGCGCCGAACAGGATCGCGACGCCGAGAATGACGTAGCCGGCGCGCCTCAAGTCGAGATAGCCGAACATCCAAGTCATGCCGGTGATGATAATTGCGAGCGTGGCGAGCAGCTTCGCGACATTGCCGGTGAGCGCATCGACAATATTCTGGAGAACTCTTTCGACATTGGCGCTTTGCGCTAATGCGGGTTCAGTGAGAACGAGCGTGACAGCAACGCTGGCGAGCAAATGAAAGGAGAGATGACGAGGAAAGGAAAGCATCATGGATTTTGGACTCCATTTGAGACGGCCAGATATGGTTCGCAGGCGGCATTACCGTGGGGAGGGAGACGCCCGATAGACAAGGAGCGATTTTCCGGAGCCGCCGCCAAACACGTCCCATTGCTTTTTGGGCGTCTCGTGCGACTCCGCTAGAGCGGCGAACTCTTCTGGTGGAGGCGAGCGCTCCTCGCGATGATAAAATTCATCATTAACGGAAAGCTTCGCGCCTGCCGCGCTCGGAACAGCCGGGGTTTTCTGTCTTGAAAAATGTTTGGGGTCATCGTTGAGAATCTGCGCGGCGGCGCGCAGCGACGGGCAGCTCTCGAAGGCGTCCGCGACGCTGATTCCCGTCTTGTCCAAATCGCCAAATGTTAGACCGGCGAGACCGAGCCGCACATTTTGCTTGCCGACTTTCGCCTGCATCGCCAGAGCGATAGCTTCGTCCTTGGACGTCGCGAGTATTTTGATCGGCTTGCTCTCATCGATCGTGAGCGAAAGAGGCTCAAAACCGCTCGCCGCTCGCACGATCTCGATCAGCGGCACTATGTCGACGCGGGGCGCGCAACGTTCAGTGAGCGCCATGAAAGCTGAGAAGTCCATTCGGTTGCCTCCGCGGCGTCAGGCGGCGTCGCGCTGCGCTTTTAGTCCGAGCTGTCGTGGGCGGATGTTGACGGCGGCGCTGGCGCGGCGGCGGTTTAGTGAGGCGAAGCGCATCGTTCAAAATTTCCGAATCACGGATGAATTCGGGCGCAGGGAACCAGAAGCGCCGCGGCGATAAACCTGCGAAATTTCACAGGTATGGGCCAAACCCGTTCACAAAATCGCCGCATCATTATCACAGACACCATTCGCAAATTGGCGGCGGTCTTCAAAAGGATTGTGGAGGCTGTTGTCCGAACTGGGAGTGGGGGGCGCGTCGAAGCAACGGCGAGAGGCCCAAAAATGCGGCGAGTTGAAAATGCTTTTCAGGAATTCATCGATGGCGTCAGCACAGCGTCAGACAAGGCGGCGTTTCGCGCGGTCGCCGAGCGGGCGACTCAGAGATTGGGCTTTCGCAGTTTTGCCTACCTCGGGCTCTCTGAGCATGGTCCCACATTGATTTCGACGTATCCGAAGCAATGGACCACGCGCTATTTGAGCCAACGCTATGATCTTATCGACCCGGTTCTCATCCGAGCGCGCCGCGACCGTGATCCTTTTCGATGGAGCGGCCCGCAGATGGCGAAGGGTCGAGGAAATCAGGTCAAGCGGTTTTTCGGCGAGGCGGCAGAGTTCGGAATAGAAAGGGGCGTCACCGTTCCGATTCCGGCGGGCTTCGATCGGTTCGCCCTTCTCACTTTCGTGGCCGATAGGCACGGTCCCGACCTTAACGAGAAGGTTGCGAAGGCAAGGGACATCTTGCAACTCATGGGCATGTATTTTCATGCTCATGTCGAAGCCACGTTGAAGCTGCCTGTCAGCCTCGATACATCGTCCCCTCTGAGTCAACGCGAGGCGGAATGTCTCGCTTGGACGTCACGCGGCCGCACTATGGATCAGATCGGTCAGATCCTCGGCGTTAAGACGCGCACCGTCGTTTTTCATCTCGACAGTGCGCGCGCCAAACTTGATGCTGAAAACGTCGCACATGCCGTGGCGCTGGCATTGAGGCGCGGGCTGATTCCTTGAAGGGACTCAGTGCGACGTTATCGAGCTGCAGCACGAAGGGAGGCCGGATCGGGTTCTAACCCGATGCGAAAAAAAGGATACAGGGATCGCTGCTTTTTTTGGGGCTATCTCTCGCATAACTTCACTCTTCGGGACTGTCGCCCGCATCCTTCACGTTCGAATCGATCGCCTCCGGAACTGGGAGGTAGCCCAATGCGTCGTCGAAGGCGGCAAGAATCGTGAAAGCCGATTTCAACTCCGCCGTCGCTTCGCTCATTGCGAGGCGGATGTTGTGCAGCCGAGAAATGGCCTCGTGCCCGGCTCCGAGGAGATTCGATCTCGCGATCGAAGCGGCGGGATCGGAAGTCGACTTTTCTATGCGACTGCGCAATTCGACAAGCGCCTGGTGCGCCGTCGCCTCTTCCTTTTCCAAGGCTTCGACCCTGGCGAGCGCTTCGCGATAATGGAGCAAGGCTTCGACGGCTCTCTTTTCGAGATCGGAATTCTCGCTCATGCTCGCTTCTCTGAGGGCTGAAGAGGTCGCCATTTACGCCTTGAACCCGTAAAAGGATTTTTAACGCTGAGCCGACGGGCTCGTGGTCCGCAAGTCCCAGCCTCGCGAGCGCGGTGCGATCGAACTAATACGCCCGCAGTTTCTGCGGGCGTCCGTTTTGGCGGCGGCTTGTCCGCTCGCTCAAGGGACGCCTAACGCGCATCCCCTATCAGCCGGTTCCCGGTCCGGGCGGTTCTGGGTAGGCTGAGGCATTGCCGCGCCCGTTCCTGTCCTATCAGCTCGATTACCCAGTCAATGTAATGCGGCAGCACCCTCATCCGCGCTTGCAGAAGAGCGGCAAACACCGCGTCGGCGAGGCCAGTTACTCCAAGTGACATTTTGACGCTCGCGTGAGCAAGCAGATCGACTGTGCATCCGACGCGCATCATCGGATACCGCTCGTCGCAGATGCGTTTGGCTTTTCGCTCGTCGATTAAGGCTGTTGCTCCGGTTTCTGCGGCGTACGCGATGGTCGCCGCCTCGCCGTCGTCGAGCGTGTCAACGCCTCGACCGATCACCAGCGATTCAAAGTGACGTTCCTGTGATTCCGAGAGCGGAGCGACTTCAATCAGCCCGACTATTTGCAACTCGGCAATCAGCTCAGAATCCCGGCGTCCGGAACGCCGGTCCTCCGCTAGTTCAGCCATCACGACCTCGGTGATGGCAATCCGGTTTGGCAGCGCGCGCAGAATCTGCGCAGCGTATCCTGTCGCGTTCACGTTGATTGCGGTGCTGGCATCCATGACGATTACGGCGGTTGAATCAGTCAGGCAGGAGAGCCCCATCGGCCTCACTCCCTTCGATTTCCAGGCCGTCAAACATCCGGCGCAGTTCAATCCGGTCGACATGCAGCATGCGCGAGAGCTGGCCTTCAGTCAGAAGTCCGCGCCGCCAAGCCTCACCGGCTAGCAGGCCGAGACGCAGCGTCGTCGGCTGGTCAGCATCTGCCTTGTGAATATCCGGGCCGGGGAGATCACCAAGAACCTGATGCGCCTGTTCGTCGGTAATGCCGCCGTACTGCTCAAACCAATCCCAGGTTCCATCTTTGGTCAGCCCAAGCTCTTCAAGTCGCCGCACCATTGCCTCGCGCGATACGCCGAACGTATGCCCAAGGACGATTACGTGACGGCGCGTGAGTTTGGAAGATCCCGCCGTCACCTCCCGGAATTTCTGCATCACCGATCGCGCCGGCGTCAAAAACGCGCGAGCAAACGCAATCGCATAACGTTCCTCGCGGGAATTCGTCGAACCGCCGTCCAGAATTTCCGCATGCCGACGCGTGGAAACAAGGTGCGCCAATTCGTGAGCGGCAGTTTGCGCGCGCCGCTCGCGCGGGTGGTTTGCATTCAGGAGGATACAGGCCCCGAGGGAATCGTCGTAAGCAAACAGACCGGAAATGCGCCCGTGCATACGACGAACATACACTCGAACTCCAAGCTCCATTTCAAGAAGCGTTACAATGTCCAGGATGGGACTTGGCCCTAGCCCGAGCCATTGCCGCAGTTCGAGCGCATCTTGTTCGGCTTGCGCGCGCACATCGCCGTGCAGGATCGTCCGCTCTGGCGGGTAATTCCTTACGCGCTTTACCCCGAGCAGATTTTCAAGCTCGACTTCCGCTTTTGCGAGATCGGAAAGAAGCTGCGCCGCATCGGCAACAGCCTCGTCGAGCTGAATGCCAAGTTTGCGAAATTGCGGCGCCAGATCGACCTGGATTGCTTCTTTCCGCAGCAACGCATTGACAGACGTGCGGTATAATTTTGCAAGCTGTTGCAGCTCGCCAAGCCGCACGCGCCTTTGCCCCTTCTCAATAGCGATAAGGGTCGTCCGTGCGATATTCAGGGCCGCTGCAGCTTCGGCCTGCTTGAGTCGCGCCGACTCGCGCGCAAGGCGCAAACGCTCCCCAACTTCAACAGAAGGCATATCTTCAAGCAACGTGGTCATACGCGCGCTCAGTCCATCTGGACACAAATGAATCAGGCCCTAGGAATTCCATGAAGTCTTTCCACTCCTTTTCGTGTTGGGTCAGCATGCGTTCGATCCCCGTTCGCACTTCCTGTTCCGGAAGTTGAAGAGATCGCGCGAGATGACGGGTGTTTGATTCAAGTGCGGGTGCGTGAATCCGCGATCGCCGTAGGCCGGCAAGATGATCGAGGTGGAGCGCGCCTGCAATGGCATAGTTGCGCTGGGCGGCGATCTTCTTGAATCCAACCGCCGCCCCGTCCTCAAATGATCCGGCGCGCAAGTCTTCCCAAATGTAAGTCTCGGGCGCTTCGGATAAGCCCGCGGCGTGCACGCTCAGGCGCCGTAACATACAGGCCGCGCAAATGCCGCACTGACGCCTGTGCTCGTTGACGGAAGCATAGCGGTTGTCCTGCCAGCAGGACCGCGTCTCCTTCCAGTCCGCCGCCTGCGCGCTTCCCGAAACATATTCCAGCAGCGTTTCGCCCTTGGTGAACCAGAGGCGCGGAAATTCAAACCGAACGTCGTGACCGAGAAGCGACTTAAGGAAGACGCTCATTTTCGCGGTAAAGGCCGGATGGTTGCGATAATCCTCATAAGCCTGACCGACGGGCACCAGTGACGGGCCGAGGGCGCCCTGGCCGCTTTCGGGCACGAAGACGCGGTCAGCTTTCGCCATATAAGCGGCGAGCCCGCTGAGAAGCGCGAATTTGAAGCCGCGGGAACGCGCGCTCGATTCGACAAAGCGATGTTCGCCGCGGCGCACATTGTAGGGTACGCCAGCGAACGGACTCCTGCGGCCCGATGAATCGCTGGGCCGGTCGTCCGACTTCGTGCCAAGCCGCACGCGAATGAGGCGGTCACCAAATTTCCGCGACATAAAGCCGGCAACCGCCCGCGAATCTAATCCTTCGCTGAAGGGGATAATGGCTAATGATTCCGCCGGTGGAAGATTGAAAAGCCCCTGGCGCGGAGGGGTAATTGCGTTCTTGCGTTCCGTGAATTCGACGCGCCAGCGATCTCCGGTCAAAAATTCGAGCGCGTCATGAAGACTCTCGGTCACATCCCTCTGCTTCCACACTGCGGGAGCGTGGACAGGGATTCGCAGTTCGATTTCGCGCGACCACTGAAACGACGGACGGCGTTTGATCCTGTCGCAGAACTCGACAGCCGCGGCCAGCAGCAGCGCATCGAATACAAGCGGTTCCCACTTCGCAAAGAAATACGACGCGAGCGGCTCGGCCGAGAACCGCAGATTTTCATCGATGCGGCATTTAATCCAGCCCGGGCGCGAACGCACATCGCTTTCGACAACGGCGACACGGATCGCGGATTCATCATCCTCACATCTTTTCGGCATCAGAACCTCACCCCGTCATCAAGGCCTTGCAGCTTCGGCGTCGGGGACGCCGCGTCGCGATCCATCCCGAGCAGGCGACGAGCCGTTTGTTCAATCGGCGCACCGGATATGCCGTCTTCCATTCTTTCCCCCAACTTTAACGCTCGGGCCTCTTTGGTCCTCCGCAAGTAGTGCTCTTCAACCTGGCGCACGCCTCTGGCGCCGCGATCGAGCAAGGCCTTGGTAGCGCTTTGCAGCAACGCGTCCTCACCGCTTTGGCCGCTCGCAACGGCCTGCGCGACGGCGTCCACGACGGCATGCCAAAGGGAATTGCCGGGGCTGAGGCGCTTCAACGATTCCAGCTCGGCACTATTCGCACCGCCAAACAGTGAGGGCTGATTGCTGTTGCCGAGGAGTTTGCGGAGCGCGCCAAGATGAGGCGCAACATCTTCGCGCCAGTCGCCTTCCAGCGCGGGAATTGCGAAGTCTGCAAGTTGTTCGGGCTCGAATGCCGCCTTGTCCGCGCACTTCGCGAACTTCTTCCAGCCGACCCGCATTGGCAGGCTCTTATGAGGACCGTCGCTCATTCCGATTCTCCATGTCAGAATAGTCTCATAAAATATATGACAATGTCAAATGAGGGGTTTGGTTTGAAAATTAGCCTTCCTGACCAAGGATATTTGACAGAACAATAGATATTCAAACTAGCGATGAGTTTACGAATCTGGTATATTGTCAAATATGGTTGGACAAAAATCAAAACGCTCAAACCTGGAGCAGGAGCTTCCCGAAGGCCTTCTCGTCGACGCCGCTTGGCTCAAGCGGCAAGGTTATTCGCGCCAGCTCTGGAACCACTACGTTGCCACGGGTTGGCTGAAGCAGCCGGCCGCACGCGTTTTTCGCCGCGCACGGGGCGCTCTGAGCTGGCAGCAGGTCGTCATTTCACTTCAAGCCCTGCTTGCATATCCGCTTGTGGTCGGCGGCCGTACAGCGCTCGAACTGGAAGGCTACGCCCATTACCTGCCGCAAACCACCAAGGAAGTGCATCTTTACGGCCCCAAGGCTCCGCCGGGATGGCTCTCCAAGCTGCCGCTGGCGGTCCGGTTTGTCTCCCACAACGACCGCAGGCTTTTTTCCGGCGAAGCAGCCGTTCAGGCGCTGCCCGGCCTGAACTGGAATGCCGAACGCGAAGGAGGGACCGCCGATCCCCTAGATATGAGCCTCACGGTCCAGCCTTGGGGCCAGTGGGACTGGCCGTTGACCATATCGGCGCCCGAACGTGCCATACTCGAATTGCTTGATGAACTCCCTGCGCATGAGAGTTTCTATCAGGTGGATAAGCTGATGGAAGGCCTTACAAACCTGAGCCCGCGCCGGCTTCAAAAACTTCTTGCCGATTGCCGCAGCATAAAGGTCAAGCGGCTCTTTTTCTTCTTTGCCGACCGCCATCATCACGCGTGGCTGAAACATCTCGACAAAAACAAAATCGATCTCGGGAAAGGAAAGCGCATGCTGGTGAAGGGCGGCAAGCTCGATCACGCTTATCAGATCACGGTGCCGGAGGATCTTGATGGCGTTCTCTGAAGAATATCGAAGGCAGGTTGCGCTTCTGATACGCACGCTTCCGCAAGTCGCGCAGGAAGAGTGTTTTGCATTGAAAGGCGGAACCGCCATCAATCTCTTTGTCCGCGACATGCCGCGGCTGTCGGTCGACATCGACCTCACCTATCTTCCGGTTGCCGGACGCCAGGACTCGCTCGTGGCTATCGACGCCGCCATGAAGCGCATTGCCGTCCGCATAAAACAGAATATTCCTGGCAGTCGGGTCGCTGAGTCTCAAACGGAAGGGACAGCGACGAAGTTGAATGTTCGGTCCGAGGGCGTGCAGACGAAGATCGAAGTCACTCCCGTCATGCGCGGCTGCGCTTATGAGGCGCAAACCCAAGGCGTATCTCAGGCTGTCGAAGAGCAATTCGGATTCGCCGAAATTCAGGTGCTTTCGTTTGAAGATTTGTATGGCGGCAAGATTATCGCTGCGCTCGACCGTCAGCACCCTCGCGATCTATTCGATGTACGCAATCTGCTTGCCGGCGAGGGCATCAGTGACGCCCTGCGCCGCGCCTTTATCGTCTATCTGCTAAGTCACGACCGGCCGATGGGAGAAGTGCTCGCATCCGGACAAAAGGACATATCCCGGGAATATGAACGCGGATTTCAGGGCATGACGGCGCAGCCGGTTCCCCTTTCCGATCTGCTTGCGGCCCGCGAGGAGTTGGTCGCCCGCATCGTCGGCGACATGCCGGACGATCACCGCCGATTCCTTCTATCGTTCGAGGGCGGCGAACCCGATTGGTCGTTGCTGGATGTGGCTGGCGCGAAGGATTTGCCCGCGATCAAATGGCGCCAGATAAACCTGGATAAGATTTCAAAAGAGAAGCGGCAGCAGCTCGTAGCGGAGCTTGAGGCTGCCCTGTTTTCTGCGCAGTGAGGAAAATAGGAAACAAGGAATTTTACGGAAATTGCGCCCCAATGTTGCGGATCGCAATGAAGGTTGCTGATTGTATGATGTGCGCATGAACAGAAGCTTTTCGGACAGGCACGGCTACGGTCCGCGCGACGCGGAAATCACTGTGCGAGAGGATGCGCCGGAGGACTTGCGATTCGCAGTCGCCCAGATAGCAACGGCGGCGGGAATGAGCCCGAAGACCATCCGCAATGTCGTTTGCCAGGTAATGCTCGTCGCACCCGACCGGAATAACTGGTCCGATTATCCGAATATCTGGGAAGAAGTTCTCGGCCTGCTTCAAGGCTGCGAATGGTTCAAGGTCTACGACATCGCCGAAGCATTGTGGAGAAGCCTTCAATATCAGGACGAGAATCAGAGTGTCTTTCAGGACGAGCTGAACCGGTGCTTTCGGGAAAAGGGTATTGGCTGGGAGCTAAAAAACCCGGATGGGATAATTTTCCGCGGCGGAGAGACATTCACGGCCACAACAGGTGAGGCCTCGAAGGTTTTAAAAGAATCGGGGCGCAGCGTTGCCGCGAATGAAATTCACGAGGCGCTGGCGGATATATCACGCAGGCCCTTTCCCGATCGGACAGGAGCAATCCAACACGCCATCGCCGCGCTCGAATGCACGGCGCGTGACGTGACAGGAAAGCCGAATGCTACCCTTGGCGCGCTCCTGTCTCGGCTTGATCTCCCGGAACCATTAAATACGGCCGTGGAAAAGCTCTGGGGCTTTGCATCAGATCGCGCGCGTCATTTGCGCGAGGGTCAAAATGTCGACGATCTTGAAGCGGAACTCATCGTTAGCGTTGCGTGCGCCGTCAGCGTCTTTCTTGTCAAGAAGAAAGAGTGCTAATTGGGTCGGACAGACTCCTTGAAGAGGCGCAGGGTCCGGTTGTTGGGAAACCGATTAGTTGCAGTATGATTGATATTCGTGACACGAACTACATTTTCGCCGCGCCTAGTAAGATTTTCATAAGTCATTGTTTTAGTTACATAATCCAAATTATGCGAATTTTATGATTTTCGCCGGAACACAATTGAGTAGAAAACGACGCTCATATTGTTCCACGAAAGCTTCGCCCGCATGGCATTCGTGAGGCTTCACCAACAAAAGCGACATTGCGAACGTGCTCGAAATGGCGCCTGAGACATTTTCTGCCATTCGCCGGAGGTTTGCCTCCACGCTCTTGGTATTGGAGGTAGTGACCGCGCGTTTCCGCATGAGAGGACGGGTTGCGATTTCTTTCCCAAGAGCGGATTGGGACTATACTCAGCTGAACCCCACATCAGCCTGTGATCCTGGTGCACGACAATCCCACTCGATACCCCATCTGAATGCTCGATCACGATCCATCATTTTTAGGCAGTGATTGAGCGTGATTCTTAGCCCCTTCGATCGCAATAGCCGCAAGCGTGCCACATCGGCTCTTACATGCGAATCACGGCGTTTGCATACAGCCGCGGCGACGTTCGATTAGCACCATACGACGCGGCCATTTCGGAACCAAAAATGCGAACCGCAGTCCTTTTTCCTCCAGACCGAGGGATGGAGAGTGGTAGTCCCGTCGTCATGGCGCGTAACACGCCAGCAAGGACGTTCATCGGGGAGAAGATTCATGTGTAAAACAGAGTGGCAACCGCAAGGGCAGATCATCGCTGCCTGCTCTTGGAAACCATCCTCCTCGACGATGTAGAGGGTCCGGCGCTTCAATTGCTTGGGAAGGGTGTCTTCGACCAACAACGTCGCATACGGGGGGACGATCCAATTATGTATACGTCGGTATGCACCCCGCAGAAACTTATCTGCACGCCGATATGCATTCACCAGAAGCCGAAGAAATCGGTTCACGCCTTTCGCCTTTCCGCAAGCTCCATGAGCCCCAGGAGTGGCGTAGTATCGCCGAAGCCTACCTTCGCTCCCAAGATATCACAGATTCCCTCTTCGGGGTCGTAGATGAGCTCCATACTCGCCAAACTAAACGTGACGGCGGCATAAGTGCCGTTCGGCTCCTCACGGTAGGGATGCAGGCGCGCGAGCATTTCGTTGACGGCGAGGGCCGAGGCGAACATGTTGACGCTGATGACTGCGGGCCGGTGCCCGGCTATGCCCCTGATGTAGCCATCCTCGACCTGCCGGTTGTGAGCTGTCGGGTCGTTGCGGCGCAGACCGGCGGCGGCAACATCGCTCATCGTGAAGAGGCCTCGGCTGACCAGGCTCGAACGCCCGGGACGCAAATAGTTCACGGTACCGCAAACTTCACGGATGTGGGCCAAGCCGTCGAAATCCTTGATCGCGTCCAGGCGTACGCCGATATCGAAGTAGGGAATCGAATAGTAGGACGCGATAGCGTTGAGAAGATACCGCCCGTCGATCGTGTCCATGCATCCGAAGATGATGTCACACTGAGCGACTTCGCAGATAACGTCAGGGTCCCACAGGTTTTTCTTTATAGGGATGAACCGGGTGCCGAGATCGGTGCGCTCAACCGCATCAGCAAGAACGTCGACTTTCGGACGCTTCTGCTTCACGTCATCCATGGTGGAGTTCAGGATGCGGTTGACGTTGCGCTCTTCCATGTCGTCGTCATCGACGCTGACAATCACGGCCGCGCCCAGTCTCATGAGCTGTTCAACCGTCGGGCTGCCGGTCCCCGACGCGCCGACCACCGCGAAGGACAGGCGGCGGAAGCGTTCGATCGTACCTTTGTCGAATGCTTGCGCATGCGACGCGACGAAGTTGGGCAGTTCGATGCTGCCCGCGTCCGCGTACCAAAAGTGGAGATCGTCTCCCGCGACGCTGATACAATGAATCGCATCGAAGCCGCCGGCCGCGTTCAAGACGCGCCCGAACATCTGGCCGTCCGGCAGCATCACGGCGCTGCCGTGTGGCATATCCGCCTCGACCCATCCGCGGATCATCGGCATCAGTCGTTCGTCGCCCTTATCATCCGTCATTGAGAAGGCGGCGTAGCCGCCGGGGTGGCTGTGAACCTTGACGACCGTGAGCGCTTCAGCGGCCGCCCGGTCGAGCATCGGCGCGATGTAGTCCGGCGGCCAGGTCACGCGCATCGGCGTCCGTTCGGAACAGTCTTCATAGGGAATGCCATGAATCTCGCGCACGACGAGCCTATGGCTGCGGTCGCCTGCGCGGCTGCCGCACAGTAGGATCGCGACGGCTTCGTTCCCGTCGCCGGGGAAGAGGAAGCTCTGTAAGTGCTCGTGCTGGTCGCCTGAGAAGGCCAGGGTGACGGGGGCGTTCATTTCTCGAACTCCCGGTCAAGCCAATCTTCGATCAGGATGACATGCGTCCCGATGTGATCGCGCCCGATCTTCCACGGGTTCGCGCCCGTGCGGTGGCGGGACCAGCGCTGGTAGGTTTTTCCGTCGAGTTGCTGCTGCGCCTCGGTCGCCCCGATCTTCTTTCCGTCCGCACGCACGAGCGCGGGAAAGAAGTACACCATGTTGAGTTCGGTGTTGGGGTAGCCGGTCTCGATGCGAATGGCGGCCGTCACGGTGGCGTGGTTGTATCCACGCGGCACCGGGAAATCGTGGATGAGGACCCACTGGGAGCCATCCACGATCGTTTCCCACGGCAGGCCGTATTCGTCGAGAAATTCCCGGTCGACGGGCAGCAAGTCAAATTGACGACGGAGGGTCATCGCTTAGCCCTCCGTCTGGTCGCGCGGCAGCGCCTTGAACTTCTCCACACCGGCGTGGCGGAGATCGACCTTTTCGTCGAGCCCCACCTTCCTGGGCTTCTCGCCCGCGAGCTTGATGCGGAGCGTGTAGTTCTCGGGGGGCAGCAGGCCCGCGAGGGTCAGAATGGCGCGGCCCGTCGGGTTCGGATCATGCACCACGAACGGATCGCCGTTCACGCGGATGCGGTAGCCCTTCGTGAGCGGAGGGCGCTTGCCCAGCTTGGCGTACTCTTCGAGATCGATGATCTCGTCGAGGACCTCTTCCATGCCGGGGTCGGCCCTCCTGTCTTCAAAGTTGTCAGTCATTTAACGTTCTCCATATTGGACGTATCTGGGCCACCCGGCCCTTCCACAGTTCCAATATGACATAGCGCGCTAAGGATATCAAGCATTCGCTTTGCGCGCTTGACACCTGACGAGGGCTGCGCCATAATTAAAATGAAAACAGCAATTTGCAGGAGCAAGCCGTCATGCTGGCCCCGACCGATGAAAGGAACACATCGAAAA
>Ga0208243_1000792_pt1 | contig 13661 bp, 10 predicted proteins | sample Subbio2Aug_QV12A_FD_184826 | JGI IMG/M metagenome (GOLD analysis project Ga0208243, IMG submission 184826) | Serpentinite rock and fluid subsurface biosphere microbial communities from McLaughlin Reserve, California, USA - CR12Aug_QV12A (SPAdes) | ecosystem: Environmental > Terrestrial > Deep...
CGGGGCGCCAGCGGGTGCGCGGCTGCCGGCAAGCATCTCGATCCCCTCGCGCGAGGCAAGCGCCAGCGGGTCGAGGCCGAGCGTGCGGGCGAGCGGCTCGTTGAGCTTGACGAGGCGCGGCTCGAGCACGGGACTGAGGCCGGGCCTGACGTGGAAGCGGGCCGGGAGTTCGGCGTAGCTCATCTCGAAGCGCGGAAGCGCCGGGGCCTCCGCCATGCGGGTCTGCGTGTCCATGATCGGCCGCTCCCTTTTTCTGTGTGCCATGTGTCCGTCCTCCCGACCATATAGGTCGCCGTCGCCGCCGTTGCACCTTCGGCGGCGGACGGCGTCGTGGCTTCGCCTCAATCCTCCGCTAGCGATCCGGCGGATGGCCGGAACGATCGGACCGGCAGAGCGTTCGTCAGCGTCGCAGGAGAGTATGGACATGCAGGGCAACTTGGAGAGCGGTTGGTTCGATGCGCCGGTGACGGTGCTGGATGCACGGGAGGCGCGGCCGTTCGATGTGACCAACACGCGTCAGGCGGCGGACATCCTCCTGCACCGCTGGCCCAACGAATGGAGCGGGCGTCACCGTGCGGCGCGGCTGGCGTGCCTTGCCGTGCTGAAGGGCTTCAAGCCGCCGGTTCTGGCGCGCCGCGCCTTCGCCGAGGCGGCGCGGGAAGCCGCGATCCTGGCGGATCATGCCCAACTGGAGACTACCGACATGACGAAGGACATCAGGATGGCCGGAACCGAGGACAAGCCGTTCGAACGCGCCATCACGGTTTCGGACCCGGTGGGAACCATCGAGATCGGCTCGGTCCGCGCCGCGCGCGACTACCTCCAGAACGTGGACTGGCCGAGCGGCGCCAGCCAGGAGGACGCGCTGAACGCCGCGCAGTCTGCCCTGGACGGCGTGATGGCGGCGTCGGATGCCCGCGAACGCTTCGTCGACGCCGCACGCCAGGCCGGAGTGCTGGTTTTCGAATAATGTGCGGAACCTTCCGCGGCATCGGCCGTTGGAGGTCTGCGGCGGCTTCGACATCGCCCCCCAACCTCGGGCCGCCGCTAAGACCCTGCCGCCGACCCTCTCCCCCCGGAGGGTCGGCGTTTTTTTAGCCTATTGGGCGACGAAGCCGCCATCGACCGGCATGGTGGCACCGGTGACGAAGGATGCCCGGTCCGAGCATAGCCAGACGATCGCCTCGGCAATCTCGCCGGGCTTGCCGATGCGGCCGATCGGGTGGAGCGGATCCATCATCTGCGCCGTCGTCTGGGTGCCGCCGGTCACCTGCTCGGCAAGCGAATCGAGCATGCGCGTGTCGACGCCACCGGGGCAGATCGCGTTCACCCGGATCCCGGCCTTGCCATATTCGAGGGCGGCATTCTTGGTCATGCCGTTGATGGCGTGCTTGGATGCGACATAGGGGGACAGCCCGGGGAAGCCGATCAGCCCCGCCACCGACGCGATGTTGACGATGGCGCCGCCGCCGGTCTTCAGCATCGCCGCGATCTCGGCCCTCATGCACAGGAAGGTGCCGCGCGCGTTCACCGCCATGATGCGATCGAAATTGTCGATCGGCTGGTCGGCGAGCGGCGCGATGCGCCCCTCGATTCCGGCATTGTTGCAGGCGCAGTCGATCCGACCGTAAGCCTCGACGGCTCGGGCCACGAGCGCCTCGACATCGGCGGGCTGAGCCACGTCCGCCCTGACGAACAGCGCCTCGCCGCCCTCGGCCCGGATCATGGCCGCGGTTTCCTCGCCGGCTTCCGCAGCGATGTCCGACACGACGACACGTGCGCCTTCCTGCGCCATCTTCAGCGCGGTGGCCCGGCCGATGCCGGCGCTGGCGCCGGTGATCAATGCTGATTTTCCGGACAGAATGCCCATGGTCGGTCTCCTCGAGGTTGCAGCGGTGTCGATGCGGATTTCGGCATCCTCCGCGATCGGCAGGCAGGCGTCCTTGATCCGGCGCAAGCAAGCCGGAAGAACAAGCCGCCTCCGGCCTTGACCGCGGTCAAGGCGGAACATCGCGCGACCGCCCATGGTAGCATGCGCGGGGCAGGACCGGCCCCGCAGGACGGGAGAACGCCGAGACCCGGCGGAAGGACGCATGTTCAAGGACAGAGCCGAGGCCGGACTCCTGCTCGCCGGACGGATCGCGCGGCTTTCGCTGCACGATCCCGTCGTGCTGGCGCTGCCGCGCGGCGGCGTCGCCGTCGCAGACCCGATCGCGGCGGAGCTGGATGCGCCGCTCGACCTCGTCATCGTGCGCAAGGTCGGCGCGCCGGGCAACCCCGAGCTCGCGGTTGCAGCCATCGTCGACGGTACGCCGCCCGACATCGTCCTGAACCGCGAGATGGTCGAGGCCTACGACCTTTCCGAAGAGGAACTCGACGCGCTGGTGAAGCTGGAACGGCCCGAACTCGAGCGGCGCGCTTCCGCCTATCGCGGGCGTCGAAAGGCCCTTTCCGTGACCGACAAGACCGCCGTTCTCGTCGACGACGGCGCGGCCACCGGCACGACGATGCGGGTGGCGATCCGGGCGATGCGGCGGCGGTCGCCGCGGGCCGTGATCGTGGCGCTGCCGGTGGCACCGTCCGAGACCGTTCAGGAGCTTCGGCTGGAGGCGGACGAGGTGATGTGCCTTTCGGAGCCCGCGCAGTTCAGGGCGCTCAGCCTGCACTATCGCGACTTCCACCAGCTGACGGACGAGGAAGTGACGCAGACCCTGCATGCGGCGGCGCAACGGCGCAGGGCGGCGCTCAGGGACTTGAAGAAGCGGAACGGTCGCGCTTGAGGCGTCTCCCGATCCGGTCACCGCTCGTCTCGCCGGATTGACGCCCGTCAAGGCAGGACGGGCCGCGCCCTCCTAGACAGCCGGCATGGAAAACTCCCGCCCGGACCGGCCGATCTTTTCGGCGCGCGGCCTGACCAAGGTCTATCGGAGCGGCGAAGTCGAGGTCTATGCGCTCCGCGGCGTCGACCTCGACCTCGCCGAAGGCGAGATCGCCGTGCTGCTCGGGCCGTCGGGCAGCGGCAAGTCAACCCTGCTCAACATCATGGGCGGGCTCGACACGCCGACCTCGGGCACGATGCGCTTCCGCGACGAGGAGCTGACGCGATTCTCGGAGCGACAGCTGACCGCCTACCGCCGGGACCATGTCGGATTCGTGTTCCAGTTCTACAACCTGATCCCGAGCCTGACGGCCTGGGAGAACGTCGCGCTGGTGACCGAGATCTCCGCCGACCCGATGCGACCGGAGGACGCACTGGCGATGGTCGGCCTCAAGGACCGCATCCATCACTTTCCGGCCCAGCTGTCCGGCGGCGAGCAGCAGCGCGTGGCGATCGCGCGCGCCATCGCCAAGCGGCCGGAGGTGATGCTGTGCGACGAGCCGACGGGCGCGCTCGATTCCAAGACCGGCATCCTCGTGCTGGAGGCGCTGTCGCGCATCAACGAGGAACTGAACACCACCATGGCGATCATCACCCACAATGCCGGCATCCGGCAGATCGCCCACCGCGTGTTCTCCTTCCGCGACGGGCAGATCGCCGAGGCGACGGTGAACGAGAGGCGGGCGAGACCGTCCGAGGTGACGTGGTGATGGCGGTCCCCGTCCTCGACCGCAAGCTGCTGCGCGACATCGCGCGGCTGTGGGCGCAGGTGCTGGCGATCTCGCTGGTGATGGCCTGCGGCGTGATGACCATCGTCATCGCCCTGGGCGCCTACCGCTCGCTCGACGAAACGCGCGCCGCCTTCTACGAGCGCTACCGCTTCGCCACCGTGTTTTCCGGCCTGACCCGCGCGCCGCTGCACCTGCGCGGGTCGCTCTCGGCGATCGCAGGCGTCAGCGGCGTCGAACTGCGGATCGTCAAGGCGGCCCTGCTCGACCTGCCCGGCATGGCGGAGCCCGCGACCGGGATCGCGGTCTCCATCCCCGACAGCGGCGAACCGGCCGTGAACCGGCTCTTCCTGCGCACGGGCCGCCTGCCGGAGGCTGACCGCGCCGGCGAGGTGGCCGTGACGGAACCCTTCGCCCGGGCGCACCGCATGGCACCGGGCTCGACCTTCTCGGCGATCCTCAACGGCCGCAAGCGCATGCTGAGGGTGACCGGCATCGTGCTGTCGCCGGAATACGTCTACGCCATCGGACCCGGCGACATGGTGCCCGACCAGCGCCGCTTCGGCGTCTTCTACATGCCGCGCACCACGCTCGCCGGCCTCTTCGACATGAACGGCGCCTTCAACGACGTCGTCGCGCGGACGCAGCGCGGCACGGACCTCGACCACGTCATGGACCGCATCGACGCGATCCTCGCCCCCTATGGCGGCACCGGCGCGCACGACCGCGAGGACCAGACCTCGCATGCCTTCCTCGACAACGAACTGAACCAGCTCAGGGCGATGGCGGTGATCATCCCGCCGATCTTCCTGTTCGTGTCCGCCTTCCTGGTGAACATGATCCTGACGCGGCTGATCGCGCTGGAGCGCGAGCAGGTGGGGCTGATGAAGGCCGTTGGCTACTCGTCCCTCGGGGTCGCCTGGCACTACGCGAAGCTGACGCTGCTGATCGCCGCCATCGGCATCGCCATCGGCGCGCTGGCCGGCAACTGGCTCGGACGCGGGATGACGCGGCTCTATGCCGAGTTCTTCTCGTTCCCCTTCCTGATCTTCCGCCAGAGCCTCGACCTGTACGTCGTCGCCGCGGCCGTCAGCGCGGCGGCGGCGCTCGCCGGCGCAGGGCGGGCGATCTGGAGCGTGGTGCGGCTGCCGCCGGCGGTGGCCATGCGCCCGCCGGCGCCGACGCAGTACCGCTCGCTGTTCGGCGGTCCCACCGGGCTCGCCGGCGTCTTCTCGCAGCTGACGATCATGGCGCTGCGCCACCTGATCCGGTGGCCGGTGCGCACGCTGATGACGACCATCGGGACCTCGATGGCGGTGGCGCTGCTGGTGACCGCGCTGTTCTCCTTCGATTCCATCGACTTCATGATCGACACTGTGTTCTTCAGGACCGAGCGGCAGGATGCGACGATCAGTTTCGGCGTCGAGCGCTCGCCGCGCGCGCTGCAGGCCGTGGCGGCGATGCCGGGCATGCTGCGGGCCGAAGGTTTCCGCGCCGTCCCCGTGATCCTGCGGAAGGGACACCGCGAGCGTCGCCTGGTGATCGCGGGCGTGATGCCCGGCCCGGACCTGGCGCGCGTGCTCGACGAGGATCTCCGGCCCGTCGAGCCTGTCGAGAACGGGCTCATGGTGTCGGAACGGGTGGCGAAGCTGCTGCGGCTGTCGATCGGCGACCGCGTCGAGATCGAGCTCCTGGACAAGGGACACCGCCTCGTCGAGGCGCCGGTGACGAGCATCGTGCAGAGCTATGTCGGGCTCGCCGTCACCATGCGGCTCGACGCGCTGGACCGGCTGGTGGGCGGCGGCCCCCGCCTCTCGGGGGTTCGCGTGGCGATCGACCGGGCGCTGCTCGGCGAGCTCTATGCAGCGGTGAAGCAGACGCCGGCCGTGGCCGCCATCGCGCTGCAGGGGGTATCGCGCGCCCGCTTCCGCGAGACCGTCGGCGAGAACATCACCGTCATGACGACGGTCTACGCGGTTCTGGCGGTCATCATCACCTTCGGGGTCGTGTACAACTCGGCGCGGATCCAGCTTTCGGAGCGGGCCCGCGAACTGGCCGGCCTGCGGGTCATGGGTTTCACGCGGGGCGAGGTGTCCCGCGTGCTCCTGATCGAACTCGCCCTGATCGTGCTCATGGCGCAGCCACTCGGCTGGGCCCTCGGCTACGGCTTCTCGTGGTCGGTCGTGCGCGGCTTCGAGAGCGACCTATTCCGCATACCGCTGGTGGTCGAACGCTCGACCTTCGCTCTCTCGAGCCTCGTCGTGCTCGCGGTCGCGGTGGTCTCGGCGCTGATCGTGCGTCGCCGCATCGACCGGCTCGACCTGGTGCGGGTCCTCAAGACAAGGGAGTAGGAGATGAACGCCGTCTGGACGAAGAGGATCGGCCTTTCGCTGGCTGCCGCGGCGGTCGTCGCAGGCTTCGCGTGGGCGCTGCGCGAGCAGCCGGCACTGGTCGACGTGGCGATCGTGGCGGAAGGGCCGATGCAGGTCACCATCCGCGAAGAGGGACGGACCCGGGTGCGCGACGTGTACACCGTCTCGGCGCCGATCGCGGGCCACCTGTCGCGGACGGTGCTGGAGGAAGGCGACCCGGTGGTGGCGAACGAGACCGTCGTTGCCGCGATCCATCCGCTTGAGCCGCCGCTCATCGACCGGCGCACGCAGGCGGAACTGCTGGCGGCGCGGGACGCGGCAAGATCGGGCGTCGGCATCGCCGAAGGCGAGCTGCAGCGGGTGGAGACCGGCCTGCGGCTGGCCGAAGACGAACTCGCCCGCGCGCTGAAGCTGTTCGGACCCGGCGTCATCTCCGAGAGCGCGCTGCAGAAGGCGCAGAACGGGGTCGACCTGAACAGGGCGGCCGTCGAGGCCGCGCGGGCCACGGTCGCGTTCCGCCGGGCGGAACTGGCGAGCGCGGAGGCACGGCTGCTGATGCCCGCACCGCCGGAGGGCGGGGAGGACAGCTGCTGCGTCAGCCTCCTCGCACCGGTCGACGGCTCCGTCCTGGCGGTCCATGCGCAGAGCGAGCAGGCGGTCGCGCTCGGGGCGCCGATCGCCGACATCGGCGACACGGCGCGGCTCGAAGTCGTGGTCGACCTGCTGTCCTCGGACGCCGTGCGCATCGGCACCGGTACCGAAGCGACGATCACGGGATGGGGCGGCGAGACCGCACTGCCGGCGATGGTCCGGCGTGTCGATCCGGCAGCCTTCACCAAGGTCTCGGCGCTCGGCATCGAGGAGCAGCGCGTCAACGCCGTGCTGGATCTGGAGACGGGCGACCCGCGGCTCGGCCATGCCTACCGCGTCTTCGCGGAGATGAAGGTGTGGACATGCGACCTCTGCCTGACCGTGCCGGTTCCCGCGCTCTTCCGCAGCGGCAGCGACTGGAACGTCTTCGTCCTCGCTGACGGGCGCCTGCGGCAGACGAGGGTCGAGCTCGGCCGCATGAACGACGAGGTGGCGCAGGTGCTTTCCGGCCTCTCCGCCGGCGACGCGGTGGTGCTGCACCCCGGCGACACGCTGGCCCATGGCGGCACCGCCACCCGTCGCGAATGATGCATCGCAATAGGGGGAACCGGATCTTCGATGTCGATCCGATTCGTCTATCTTCCCCCCTACGTGCTCTGTGTCCGAATGTGTCCGTCATTTATCCGAAATTATTCGATTACAGACGGATTCGTTGCATCCTCGCAACACCCTTTGGAAAAGTGGTGCTGCGCCGCAATATGCGGACATGATTTGGATTGAGGATGTCCCGGAACCGGAGCACCGATTTCCTCGAAGGCGTCTTCCACGCGGCGGGGTGACCGAGGGGATCGAGACGGCGCCTTCGGCACAGCAACCAGGAACCACACGATGAACCTCAGACTCTCCCTCGCCTCCGTTGCCGCTCTGACGAGCGTCAACGCGGCCTTTGCGGCGGACGCGATCGTGATCGCCGAGCCGGAGCCCGTGGAATACGTGCGCGTCTGCGACGCGTTCGGCGCCGGCTTCTTCTACATCCCGGGCACCGAGACGTGCCTGAAGTTCGACGGCTACGTCCGCATGCAGATCGGCGCCCGGGGCGGCTCCGACTACGATTCCGACGGCAATTATGACGGCGACTACACCGAAGGCTGGCGCTTCACGACCCGCGCCCGCCTGAACGTCGACACGCGTTCCGAGACGGAAATGGGCACGCTGCGCGGCTTCATGCGCATCCAGGCGGACGCCACCAGCAACGCGGACGCCACCTACGGCATGGACCAGGCGATGGTGCAGCTCGGCGGCTTCTATGTCGGCTACACCGACTCGGCCTTCGGTGCGCCGTGGGCGCTGCCGGGCATGGTCCGCTTCGGCATCCTGCACACCGACGACGGTGGCCAGTACGGCTCGCAGCAGCGCCAGCAGATCGGCTACGCCTTCAACGGAGCCAACGGCCTGTTCGGCTCCATCACGCTCGAGAACGACGAGAACGACGGTGAAGGCTACATGCCCGACGTGGTCGGCGTCGCCGGCATCAGCCAGGGCTGGGGCGGCGTCTGGGGCAAGGCCGCCTATGACGAGTCGGCCGAGGAATACGCCGTCCTCGGCGCTGCTCAGTACAACATCCCGGGCTTCGCCGGCTCCTCGATCCGCCTCGGCGTGTTCTACGCTTCGGGCGTGAACATGTATGCCCTCGACATGCCGGTCAGCGGCGGCGGATCGAGCGACGAAGGTACCGTCGAGTGGTCGGTCGCGGCCTCCTACCTCCACAAGATCAACGCCCAGTGGAGCGCGACGGTCGGCGGCCAGTACTTCGAGGAGTTCTCCGGCGACAACGCCTACATGGTCCAGGCGGCCGTGGTCTGGCTCCCGGTGACCAACTTCGAGGTCCGTGCCGAGGGCTTCTACGCCAACGAGGAAAATCTCCTCAACGGCGAGGACGACGACACCTGGTCGGGCTTCCTGCGCTTCACGCGCTACTTCTGATCCCGACCTCCTTTCCGCAAGCCCCGGACCCGCGGCATCCGTGCCGCGGGTCCTTTCGTTCCGGAGACGCGCACCAGCACCCGCCATCCCGGGCGCCGGCTTCGGGTGCCGATGATTCGCGCTGTGGAATCAGCGCGAAGAGCCGCCTGCCCGCGGATTGGGCGACTGCCGCCCACAGTCGCAACATGTTGCCATTTGCCAGCATACGGCAGCGCTCGCGGGCGTCCGTTCGTCACATTCTTGCAACAGCGCCCTTCTTTCTATGCTGCGCCGCAACCAGCCGACGCAAAAATTCTTGCTCCGGCAAAGGAGGTGGATGATCCTGATGAAGAAGGCGACGATCAAGACGCATTCACGGGGCGGCGGGCACTTCGCGCCATCGGGGACGGCGGGCCGGCTTTCGCCAGAGCAAGTGGATTGGGACATACGTCATGAAGATCAAGAATTTCCTCCTCGGCACCGCAGCCGCCCTCGTCGGCAGCAACGCCGCCTATGCAGCCGACGCGGTCGTGATCGCCGAGCCGGAGCCGGTCGAGTACGTGCGCGTCTGCGACATGTACGGCGCGGGCTTCTTCTACATCCCCGGCACCGAGACCTGCCTGCAGTTCTCCGGTTTCGTCTGGGGGCAGGTAGCGACCGAAAGCTTCGAAGGTCGCGGCGATTCTCCGGACTACCAGACCTACGGTGCCAATCCCGGTGACGGCGGCTGGATCATGACCACCCGTGCCCGCCTCCAGGTGGATGCGCGTTCGAGCACAGAGTGGGGCACGCTTCGCGCGATGATGCGGATCCAGGCCGACACCGGCGGAGCGAATGCCGACGCGGCCTACGTGATGGACAATGCGATCGTGCAGCTCGGCGGTTTCCGCGTCGGCTACACCGAGACGGTCTTCAACGACTCCATCGGCGCCGGCGTGGCCTCCTACGGATCGCATTCCTGGGGCTCGCTGAGCTATGGCTACCGCAAGGTGCAGGGCATTTCCTACAGCATCGGTTCTGATCAGGGTTTCGCGGCGACAGTCTCGCTTGAGGACGACGTGAACACGGGCGAGGGTTATGTGCCAGACGTCGTGGTCGCGGCCAGCTACAACCAGGGCTGGGGCGCAGTGTGGGGCAAGGCCGGCTACGACGAGAGCATGGACGGTTTCGGCGCCACGCTCGGTATGCAGTACAACATCCCGGGCTTCGAAGGCTCGTCCTTCCGCCTGATCGGCTACTACGCGGACAGCGACAACGTCTTCGGCGTCGGAAGCCCCAGCGGCAATCCCGAGTATTCGGTACTGGCGTCGTATTTCCACAAGTTCACCGAGAAGTTCGGCGCGTCGGTCGGCTTCCAGTACTATAACGACTTCTACGCAACGGGCACCGATATCTCCACGGGCGTCGATGGTTACACGGCGGAACTGAATCTGGTGTATACGCCGGTCGAGAACCTCGAAATCCGCTCCGAGATCTACTATGACAAGGTCGATGATCTCGACGGCACGGCGTCCGGCTTCCTGCGCATGACGCGCTTCTTCTGATCCACTCGACCTGAGGCGGGGGCCTTGGAAACCCGGCGGGCAACCGCCGGGTTTTTCCGTTGCGCGGGCGGCGGCCGGCCACCTATGGATGACGGACCGATCCGGAGCCGACCTCGCATGTCCGAAGCCATTTCCCGCCGCGACGTTCGTCTTTCGAACTGGCGCACCCATCCGAACAGCCGCTGGTCGTTCCAGAACGTCCGTGAGATCGTGCCGACGGTGGAGATCGCGGCCGCGCGTGGCGAGACGGAGACGTCCCCCGGATCCGATGCTCTTGCCGGGTTAGGCCTCTCGCTCCCGGACGGCAGCCGAATCGCCGGGCTGGACCATCTGGCTCAGTCGCATGGCGACGCCTTCGTGGCCCTGAAGGACGGCAGGCTGGTCGCCGAGTGGTACGCGCCGCACTGCGATCCGGACGCGCCGCACATCATCTTCTCGATCTCGAAATCGGTCACCGGGCTGCTGGCCGGCATCGCCGCAGCCGAGGGCGCGCTCGATCCCGACGCGCCGATCACGGCCTACGTCCCCGTCCCGCCGGGTGGTGCCTATGCCGACGCAAGGGTGCGGCATCTGCTCGACATGACGGTCAGCCTCTCCTTCGAGGAGAATTATCTCGACCGGCAGAGCGACTTCGACCGCTACCGGCGCGCGATGCTGTGGAACCCCGAACACGAGGCGGGACGGGAGGAGACGCTGGAGGAGGTGCTCGTCTCCCTGCCGGGGGCAGCGCATCCGCATGGCGCACGTTTCCACTACGCCTCGCCCGACACGGACCTGCTCGGCCTGGTGATCGAACGCGCCACGGGCACGCGCTTCCATTCCTATCTCGCCGACCGCTTGTGGCGGCATCTCGACGGTCGCGGCGCGGCCAGCGTGACCGTCGACAGAATCGGCACGGCGCGTGCGGCGGGCGGAATCTCGGTCACGGCGCGCGACCTCGCGCGCTTCGGCCAGATGATGCTCGACGGCGGAGCGGCCGGCGGCCGGCAGGTGGTGCCGGCGGAATGGATCGACGACATCCGCCGCAACGGCGACCGCCAGGCCTGGGTGTCGGGCGACTTCGCCGGGCTGTTCGGCAGGGGACGCTACCGCTCCTGCTGGTACGACACCGGCGACGACCATGGCAGCCTTGCGGCCATCGGCATCCACGAGCAGTGGATCTGGATCGATCCTGTGCGCCGCGTCGTGCTGGTCAAGCTGTCGTCGCGCCCCGAGCCCAGTCACGATCCGTCGACGATGCGGGAGAAGTCGATGCTGCGTCAGATCGCGCGGCGGATCTGACCGCGCCGCCGCCGCACGGCTTCTATTCGGCGGCCTGCCGCTGCTGCCCGGCCTGGTCGGTGAGCGTGACGAGGGTCTGGAAGCGCGTGCCGCCCTTGAAATGGTACTCCGGCTCGCTGCCGCCCAGCTGGACCAGCATGGCGCGGACGAGCCGTCCGCCGAGGCCGCTCGCTGCAAGCGCCGGGTCGAACCCGATGCCGTCGTCGCCGATCGACAACTCGGCATGGTCGCGGTCGCGGGACTTGAACGCGACGTGGATGGTGCCCGAGCGGCCGTCGGGGAAGGCATATTTCAGCGCATTGGTGACCACCTCGTTGACGACGAGTGCCAGCGGGGTCGCCTGATCGTGGTGGAGCACCACCGGATCGATGTCGTAGTCGATGGTGACCGGCCGGGCAAAGGCTTCGCGCAACGGATCGACGATGGCCGGAATGAGCGTGTCGGCATTCACCTCCGTGAACTGGTCGAGGCGGTAGAGATGCTCGTGCACGGCCGTCATCGCCGAGATTCGCCCCTGTAGGTCCGCCTTCATCTGCTGCGGCAGCCCGTGCAGCCTGACCAGCGACATGATCGCCTGCAGATTGTTCTTCACACGGTGATGCGTGTCGCGCACCAGCATGCGGTTGAGTTCGAGGGTTTCCAGCAGCCGCCGTTGCCGGTCGCGGTCGCGGCGCAGCAAACGGAAGATGAAGGCCGTCGCAAGGGCCAGCGCCAATGCCGTCGGAACCGCGAAGAACAGGGTGATGGCCGTGTTGCGCCTGTATTGGGCAAAGGCGGTGTCGGTGGATATGCTTGCCAGCGCCACGAGCGGCGTGCCTTCGACGCGGCGATAGCCGACGATCCGCGCGACGCCGTCGGCCGGGGAGATCGCGGGGTAGGTGCCCTTGTCGCCGAGCTTCAGATACTCCGTGAAAAGCACGTAGTTCGACAGGTCGAGGGGGCCGTCGGCCAGCGGATACCGCGCGACCAGCTGCCCGTCGTCGCGCAGCAGGCTGACGGTCGACTGCGCGTCGAGCGACAGCGACTGCCAGATGTCGCGGAACAGTTCCACGTCGAAGGAGAGGACGGCCACGCCCTGAAAGGCGCCTCCACGCTCGAGCCGGCGGCTGAAGGCGAAGATCTGCCTGCCGTCGAGGCGGCTGATCATCAGGGCGGAGATGTGAAAGCGCGCACCGGCGGCCGGTACGGCGAAGTACTCGCGGTCGCGGATATCGATCGGCTGCACGTTCGGATCGGTGGAAAACAGTGTCGACCCGTCCGCGGCCACCACATAGGCCTTGACGTTGCCCGGGAGGCGATCGACCGCGTTGCGGATCCGTTCCTCGACGCTTGCCGATCCGCCGGCGATCTCGACGCCGAGAGCGTCGTCGATCCGTCCCAGCGCCTGCCGCGACAGTTCGGTGATCCAGCCGACATTCGTCGCGACCACCTGAGACGCGGCAGCGGCGCGCGATTCGGCCGCATGCTGCGCCGCGTCCCTTTCGCGCGTCAGCGAGACGGAGAGCACCACGACGAACAGGACGAACATCAGCACGATCAGCGCCGTGGCGGCCCGCAAGGTGCGCGAGCCAGTCGGGGCCCGAGCCCCGTTCGCTTCAGACAAACCTACCTCCGTCCGCCGTTCCCTGCCGCCATTCTAGGGCAGTCCCTTACGGAACGACACCCCTTGTGTACAAGTATGGCTCCCGGGCGTGCCGCGCGGAAAGCGGTCGCGCGGGAATGGGACGGATCGGCGGCCTGCGTCGCGATCAGGGTTCGGCGGCGACTGCCCTCGGGACGATGGCGTCTCCGATCACGGCCAGCACGTCGCCGAGAAGTTCGTTCGCCACATTGTCGCTGGCGGTCGAGATCGCGGCGAAGTCCATGTGCTGGTCGGGCTGGGCAAGGAAGCGCCCGCCCACGACGCGCACGGCCTGCCTGTCGGCGGGAATGTCGCGCGGCCGCGACAGGCGCTCGAGACGCGCGAGGTCGATGGCAGCGATCCGGCTGCGGCCGTGCTGGACATAGTTCGTCTGGTATATCTCCGCGGGGGACATCGGACGCGGCAGGGGCACGGGAATCGTCCCGTCCATGGCGCGGATCGCCGGCTCGGCACGATCGGCTCGCGCCACGCGGCGCGGCGTCGCTTCGCGGCCCTGACATCCGCCGGCCTGCGGCGCCGCAAGGATCCGGCCGCGATCGCGGCCGCCCGGGGCGAAGCCCGCGGCCTGCAGCTCCTGGATGCGCCGGGCGTGGGCACGGCAATGGGTGTCGTGTGGCGAGGCGAAGCCCTGCGGGCCGCAACCGGCCGCGCGCGACTGGCGGA
>Ga0208243_1000794_pt1 | contig 13602 bp, 10 predicted proteins | sample Subbio2Aug_QV12A_FD_184826 | JGI IMG/M metagenome (GOLD analysis project Ga0208243, IMG submission 184826) | Serpentinite rock and fluid subsurface biosphere microbial communities from McLaughlin Reserve, California, USA - CR12Aug_QV12A (SPAdes) | ecosystem: Environmental > Terrestrial > Deep...
CCCGCCGCGCGCGTTCCTCCGTCTCGGCCCTGATGCGTTCGGCTTCGCGCTCGGCCTCGGCCGCCCGCTCGGCCGCCTCCCGGCGCTGGCGGGCCGCGTCATCGGCAAGGGCTGCGTAATAGCGGACTTCGCGGCGCAGCCTCTGCCGCTCGAGGAGACCGGCCTGCATGGCCTCGACCCGCGCCTGCTCGCGCTCGAGCGCGCGCTGGGTCAGGTACTGCGCCAGCGGCGCCGGGTCGAAGCGGGCAGCCGTCTCGCCGAAACGCCCCTCGACCGAGAGCCCGAGCGACGGTTCCGAGCCGACCAGCGCGTCCGGTCCGGCCTCGTAGTCGATCTCGCCCGAGGCCTCGATCTCGTTCGTCGTCAGGTCGGCCTGCAGCTCCATCGCGATCGTTGCGCCCGCGGTCCCGAGGAAGAAGGCCGGGGTGCGAAGCGACCCGGTCGCGATGGTGAACGGAACTTCGGCATCGCGAGCGGCGAAGCGGCCGGCCGCCGCGATCTCGGGCGCGAAGGCCGCGACCTTCTCCTCGTCGACGTCGCGACCGATCTCGTCCGCCCTGGCCAGCATGGCTGGCAGAGCCGCAGGGTTGACGCCGGGCAGCACCAGGCCGCGAAAGCGCGCGGTTCCCGACCCTGCCAGCGACGCAACCAGTCCTTCGACCGACTTTCCGCTGGCCGTGACCGTGGCGCTGATGTCGGAGCGGCCATCGACGGCCTCGGTGCCGAGCACGGCGGCCGCCTCGGCGTCCGACAGGGACAGCTGCGCGGACAGGAGCCCGGTGCCGCCATTGTTGGCGAGTTCGGCCAGGCCCTTGGCCGTTCCGCCCAGCATGCGGCCGGTCAGGTTCGAGATCCGAAGCCCGTCACGGTCGAGGCTCGCCCCGAAGGAGACGTCATCGGCCAGGGGACTGACGCCGGCATCGAGCGCGTCGACGGTCATGTCGAACCGCGCCGTGAAAGGCAGCCGCAGCGCCTCCGCGAAGGGTGCCGACGGCCAGCCGTCGCCCTCGGCCTGCACGGACTCCTCGCCGAGCACCAGCGCCGCCGCGTGGACCATGTCGAAGCCCGAGAGCTTCAGCCGCCCGTCGAGATGCGGCGTGCCGTCCGGCCATGTCGCCGCGAGGTCGCCCGACAGCGCCGTCCCGGCCACCGTTCCTTCGAGCCCCGAGAGGCGAAGGGAATCCGCGGTCGCACGGATCCCGGCCTTGAGCTCGACGGGCAGTCCGATGCCCATTCCCGGCAGCAGCATGCCGGTCGTCATCAGCCAGGGCTCGAGGTCGCCCGCCGAAACGACGGCCGAGCCCTCCGCGGCATAGGCCGCTCCGTCGTCCGCCCGTCGCACGGTGCCGTCGAAGCTCGCCGTCGCCGACGGCGCGGTGAGCGAGAGGGCGAGCCTCGCGCCTTCGGCCGGGACGCCCGACAGCGACAGCGTCGTCGCCCCCCCGGAGGTGACCCCGAGATCGAGCGCGGGGAGGCCATACAGCGACAGCAACTGCGCCCCGTCCTGCGCCTCGGCAGTCAGGTCGAGGGTGAGCCGGGCGGTGCCGAGATCGCCGACATAGCCATCGGCACCCGCCTCCAGGGCGAAAGTGTTGCCGCCGCTCCGCCCTTTCGCCGTCAAGGCGATGTCGGCGCCGTCGTTCTTGCGCGCGACGGATCCGACCACGTCGATCGCCGCGTCGCGCGCCATCTGCGGAAAGGCCCGCGCGCGCTTCACCAGGCCCAGGACCACGGGGTTTGCGGGCAGGCGTTCGGCCATGAGTTCCAGCAGCGGCCCGAGGTCGGCGGCAAGCACCGACGCGTCGAGCTTCCCCGAGGGCGCCTCGCCGATGCCTGCGATGCTGGCCGTGGCGCTGATGTTGGCGCCGGAGAGCCCGGTGATCGCCAGCCGGTCGATCTCGAGTTCGTCCTCGCGCAGCCGCATCGCGACGTCGATCGTGTCGGCGGTCACGCCGGCGACCCGGACGGGTCCGGCATCGAGGTCGAAGTCGATGTCGTGGCCACCGAAATGCGTCACGCCGGCATCGCTGATGAACAGCGACGCGAAGGCCGACAGCCCGTCGACGTCGAGGGCCTTGCCGCGCAGCCTTGCCGTCATCGCCGGACGCAAGGCTTCGCGCACCACGCGCTCCAGCGAGCCTTCGAAGCGGGTGTCGCCGAGCACCAGCTCGACGTCGCTGAAGCTCTGCCGCGTCTCGCCCAGCGTCACCTCCGCCGAGAATCCGGCCCCGGGCAGGCGGCGGATCGCGTCGTCCACGTCGCGCGCCACCCAGGCCGCGAAACCCGAAGGCTGCGCCACGGCCAGCAGCAGCCTGCCCTTGAAGCCGAAGTCGCCATCGATGCCGAGACGGCCGCTCGCCTCCAGCGTGGTTCGTCCCGGCAGGGTCGCGGACAGTCTGTCGATCGCCCAGCCGGCCGGCGCGGGCTCGGCCGACAGCCGGACGTCGCGGATGGTCGTATCGCCGGCAACGATCGCCGGCAGGTCGAGATCGATCGTTCCCGGGATCGTCGGCTTCGGCAGGTCCTCCATGAAGGCCCTCAGCACCGCAAGACGCTCGGCGAAGGTCGCGCCGGAGAAGGCCGGCGCCGCGGCGGCCGCATCGTCGATCCGCACCTGCGCGCCGGTGGCCTGGACCAGGAACCGCGGATCCGCCCCGAGGTGGAACAGGGCCGTACCGTCGGCCGTGTAGGGATCGTCGCGCGGGCCGGTCTCGATCCGGAACTCCGGGATGTCGAGGCGTCGGTGGTCGAGCGAGAACCGGCCCGAGAAGCGGTAGTCGGCGACGCCTGCCTTCGTCTCCTGACCCTCGGCGGCGGCGGGAACCGCCGCGGCGGCATTGCGGGCATCCAGCCTGAAGGTGCCGGAATAGAGGGCTGCGGCGTTCTCGAAACGGGCCATGCCGTCGGCCTCCAGTTCGAACGGATAGCGCTCGGGCGCCGCCCGCAGGCGAACCCTCATTCCGCCTTCGGGCGTGACGGTGCCGGTCGAGATCGACACGGCCGTGCGGGTGCCGTCGAGCCGCAGCGAGCCTTCCATGCGCCAGGGGCCGGCGAGCGTGGCGGCCGAAACCTCGGCGTTGATCTCGGTCAGCCTGTGGGTACGGCCGCTGTTGGCATGGACGAGGGTGACCTTGCCTTCGGTCACCCTGACCTTCTCAAGGCGAACCTGCGAGGGGTCCAGCATGTTCGACGGGCGCGAGGCCCAGTCGACCGATCCGTCGGCATCGACGTTGAAGACCGCCTCGGGACGCACGAGCCGCATGTCGAAGATCAGGAGTTCCCCGCGCATGAAGGGCGCGAGCTCCGCGTCCATGGAGAATTCCTCGATGGTCATCGCCGGCTGGGCGGGGTCCTCGCCCGCGACGCGGACGTCCCCGAAGGTCACCGACGGGAACGGCAGCAGGCGCGCGCTGACGTCGCCTTCGACCGTGACGGTTCGGCCGAGGATGCGGCTCGCCTCGCGCTCGAAGCCCGTGCGGTAGCCGGTCCAGTTGACGAAGTACGGGCCGACCAGGGCCACGACGAGTGCCAGGACGAGAAGGCCGCCGAAGATGACGAAGAGACGTGCCAGTGTCTGGCTCCCCGCTTGACGTTGCGTAACGGTGTTCGAGCGTCAGTCTACTCTTATCCGCATGGCCATAAAGTGGCGATGGCGCGAGGGCAACGGCGGCGCGCGCCGCACCGCCCCCGCGTCAGACGCCGAGCCAGAAGCGGATGATCAGGGCGACGGCGCCGAGCGCGGCGATGCTCGCCAGCCAGAGACCCGCGAACCACGCGATCCGGACGAGCCATCGACGAGGCTGCGGCGGCCGGCCGGGTTCGGGGTGGCGCATCAGTGGTAGCCAGCGTCGGGATCGATCTTGCCGCGGAAGATCCAGTAGGCATAGGCGGTGTAGCCGAGGATCAGCGGGATCAGCACGGCCGCGCCGACCAGCATGAAGACCTGGCTCTTCTCCGGCGCGGCGGCGTCCCAGATCGTCACCTCCACCGGGACCACGTAGGGCCACATGGCGATGCCCAGGCCTACGAAGCACAGCGCAAAGAGCATGATGGCCTGCAGGAAGGGGCGATATTCGTGGCGGTGGACGGTCAGGCTCGTGAACATCCGCCACGCGACGAGAAGCACCGCGGCACCGACGAGGCCCGCCAGAACGAGACCCCATCCCGTGAACCAGCGATTGTAGTAACCGTCCTGCAGGAAGGGGGTCCACAGGCTGACGATGCCGATGAAGCCGAGCGTGGCGAGGCCGAACGGCCAGGCCAGGCGCCGCATCCGGTCCTGCAGGTCCCCTTCGGTCTTCATCACCAGCCAGGTCGCGCCGAGCAGGCAGTAGCCGGCCATCACGGCGATGCCGGTGACGATCGAGAACGGCGTCAGCCAGTCGAACCAGCCGCCGGCATAGCTGCGCGTGGTCATGTCCACCTCGATGCCCTGCAGCAGCGCCCCCAGCGCCACGCCCTGCGCGAAGGAGGCCATGCCGGAACCCGCGATGAAGGCGAGGTCCCAGACGCCGCGCCAGCGCTCGGTCCGCCAGCGGAACTCGAAGGCGACGCCGCGGAAGATCAATGCGAGCAGCATGGCGATGATCGGCGCGTAGAGCGCGGGCAGAACCAGCGCATAGGCGAGCGGAAAGGCGGCGAGCAGCCCTCCCCCGCCGAGGACGAGCCAGGTCTCGTTGCCGTCCCAGACGGGCGCCACCGAGTTCATCATCACGTCGCGGTCGCGCCTGTCGGGCGCCACCGCGAACAGCATGCCGAGACCCAGGTCGAAGCCGTCGAGCACGACATAGGCGAAGACGGCGAAGGCGATGAGGAACGCCCAGACCACCGTCAGGTCGACGTTCACGCCGAGACCGAGTTCCATCACCGTGCCTCCTCCCGCTCGTCCATCGGCGTGCCTTGCGCGGGTCCAGGGGCAATGCCTGCGGTGCGGATCGGCGCGCGCGTCTCCCAGTCGTCCGGGCCGCCGGTGATCGGCGCCTTGGCCATCAGCCGCAGCACGTAGAACGTACCGGCACCGAAGACGATGAAGTAGACGACCACGAAGGCCATCAGCGAAGCCCCGACGGCGGACGCGTCGAGCGGGGCCGCCGAGTCGGCCGTCCGCAGCAGGCCCCAGATCGTGTAGGGCTGGCGCCCGACCTCCGTCGTGACCCAGCCCGCGAGCACGGCCACGAGGCCGGACGGTCCCATCGCGACGGCGTAGAGGTGGAGCGGCCGGCTGGTGAAGAGCGTGCCGCGCCAGCGGCAGAAGAGCGACCAGACTCCTGCCGCCACCATCATGAGGCCGAGCCCGACCATGACGCGGAAGGACCAGAAGACGATGGCCACCGGCGGCTGCTCGTCGTCGGGAATCGTGTCGAGACCGGCCAGCGGTGCCGAGAGGCTGTGGCCGAGGATCAGCGAGGAGAGGCCGGGAACGCCGACCGCATAGTCGAGCCGCTGTTCCTCGTCGTTCGGGATGCCGAACAGGTAGAGCGGGGCCCAGCCCTCGGGATGGCTCTCGTAGTGGCCCTCCATCGCCATCACCTTCTGCGGCTGGTGCTCCAGGGTGTTGAGCCCGTGCAGGTCGCCGATGAAGACCTGGATCGGCGCCACGACCGCGGCCATCCACATCGCCATCGAGAACATCCGCCGCGCGCCCGGATTGTCGCCCGCGGTGTGGCGCAGAAGGTGCCAGGCGCCGACGCCGCCGACGATGAAGGCGGTGGTGAGGAAGGCGGCCGTCACCGTGTGGGCGAGCCGGTAGGGGAAGGACGGGTTGAAGATCGATTCCCAGAAGTTCGTCGGCAGGAACTGGCCCGTGACGGCGTCGATCGTGAAGCCCGCCGGCGTGTGCATCCAGGAGTTCACCGACAGGATCCAGAAGGCCGACAGCAGCGTGCCGATCGCGACGACCGCGGTCGCGACCATGTGCAGCGCGTTGCCGACGCGCTCGCGGCCGAACAGCATGATGCCGAGGAAGCCCGCTTCCAGGAAGAAGGCCGACAGGACTTCGTAGGCCATCGGCGCGCCGATGACCGGACCCGCCTTGTCGGAGAAGACGCTCCAGTTGGTGCCGAACTGGTAGCTCATGACGATGCCGGAGACGACGCCCATGGCGAAGACCAGCGCGAAGATCTTCTTCCAGTAGTCGAACAGGACCCGGTAGACATGGCCGTAGCCGGCGAGCCAGAGCCCGTTCAGGACGGCCAGATAGCTCGCCAATCCGATCGAGAAGGCCGGGAAGAGGAAATGGAAGGAGACCGTGAAGGCGAACTGGATCCGCGCCAGGAGAACCGCGTCGGCATGGTCGAACATCGGAACCGTGAGCCTCGCCGGCGCGAGGCCTCCTCTTTCGCTGCGTTACCCTCCTTATGTATCCGGCTCGCGCCGCGGGACAACCTGCCGGCGGTGCGTCATAAGGACTGGACCGTCGCGACGAAGCGTCCCGCCGCAGCTCGTGGCGCTGCGGGAAATGCGGGGACAGGGGAAATGCGGGGACAGTTTACTTAATTCGGTCAGAAGACCGAGCGTCATGACAACGGCCCACGGTCCGAATTAAGTAAACTGTCCCCGCATTTCCCGCATTGCCAGTCACAGGCTGAAGATCTTGCCCGGGTTCATGATGTTCAGGGGATCGAGCGACCGCTTGATCGCGCGCATGACGTCGACGCCGATGCCGAGTTCCCTTTCGAGAAAGCCCATCTTTCCCTGGCCGATGCCGTGCTCGCCGGTGCAGGTGCCGTCCATGGCGAGCGCGCGCGCATTGAGCCGCGCGACAAAGGCTTCCAGCCTCTCGATGTCGCGCGGGTCGCCGGCGTCGATCAGCGGGGAGACGTGGAAGTTGCCGTCGCCGACATGGCCGACGATGGGCGCGACGAGGCCCGACACGGCGATGTCCCTCTCGGTCTCGACGATGCATTCGGCCAGCCGCGAGATCGGAACGCAGACGTCGGTGGCGACCGCCTGGCAGCCCGGGCGCAGCGCCTTCACCGCATGATAGGCATTGTGCCTGGCGCTCCACAGGCGCGTCCGCTCCTCCGTCTCGCGGGTCCACAGGAAGGGGCCGCCGCCGAACTCCGTCGCAATCTCGCCGAACAGTTCGGACTGCTCGGCCACGCCTGAGTCGGTGCCGTGGAACTCGAGGAAAAGGCAGGGACTCTCGGGATAGGAGAGCTTCGCATAGGCGTTGATCGCCTGCATCTGCAGCTGGTTGACGAGCTCGATCCGCGCCACGGGGATGCCCATCTGGATCGTGGCGATGACGGCGTTGCAGGCCGCCTCGACGTTCGGGAACGGGCAGACCCCGCCCGCGATCGCCTGGGGAATGCCCTGCAGCCGCAGCGTCAGCGACGTGATGATGCCGAGCGTGCCCTCCGAGCCGACGATCAGCCGCGTCAGGTCGTAGCCGGCGGAGGTCTTGCGCGCGCGCGTGGCGGTCTTGACCAGCCGGCCGTCGGCCATCACGGCCGTCAGCGCCAGCACGTTGTCGCGCATGGTGCCGTAGCGCACCGCATTGGTGCCCGAAGCGCGCGTGGAGGCCATCCCGCCCAGGCTGGCATTGGCGCCGGGATCGATCGGGAAGAACAGTCCGGTGTCGCGCAGATGGGTGTTCAGCGCCTCGCGCGTCACGCCGGGCTCGATCACGCAGTCGAGATCCTCGGCGTTGACCGCGAGAATCGCGTTCATGCCGGCCAGGTCGATGGAGATGCCGCCTGCCGGCGCGTTCACCTGACCCTCGAGCGACGTGCCCGTGCCGAAGGGGATGACCGGGACGCGATGGGCCGCGCAGACCCGCACGACGTCCTGCACGTCCTCCACGCTTCGCGCGAACACGACCGCGTCGGGAATCTGCGCCGGGAGGTAGGTGGTGGTGTGCGCGTGCTGCTCGCGGATCGCCAGGCCGGTCAGGAGGCTCTCGCCGAAGCGCTGCTTCAGGATGTCGACGGCGGTCGCGATACCGCTGTCGTTGCGGTCCATGCGCAAGAGATCAGCCAATGCCATCCGATGCTCCTCCCTTGCAGGCTTGTGAACGGCGCCTGCTTGCTTCATCTGTTGACGCCGGGCGGCGCCGCCGGCGCATGCTTAAACCGTCCGCCCCCACGATCAAGCCACCCGGAGACAGGATTCAGCCATGACGAACAGCGCGCCGTTTCTTTCCAGCACGATGGACATCGAGGAGAGCTGGATCGACTACAACGGCCACCTGAACATGGCCTACTACAACGTGCTGTTCGACCGCTGCGCCGACGAGGCCTTCGCGCTGATGGGGATGGGGCCGGACTACGCCGCTTCCCGCCGGCTGACCGTCTACACGGCGGAGGTCCACGTCTGCTACGTGCGCGAACTGCATCTGGGCGACAGGGTGACCGGAACGTTCCAGCTGATCGACCATGACGAAAAGCGGCTGCGGTCCTTCCAGGAGATCCGCCACGTCGACGGCTGGCTCGCCGCGACGTCCGAGACCCTGACGCTCCACATCGACATGGGCGGGCCGAAGGTCGCGCCCTTCCCCGCCGACATCATGGCCCGGGTCGAGGCGTTGGCCGCCGCCCACCGCGACCTGCCCCTGCCGGAACGGGCCGGCCGCTCCATCGGCATTCGCCGCAAGTCCTGAGCGGCGGCAGGACCGGCCCGGATGCTGGCGCGCCTGCGATCGCACGTGGCGGGCCGGCTCGGCTGGCTCGACGCCAACCTGCGCGACTTCCGGGCGGAGCGGCAGCATGTCCTGTGGGCACTGGCGCTGCTCGTCGGTGTCGCGGCCGGCGTCGTCGCCGTGCTGTTTCGCGAACTGATCGGCCTGATCCAGCTGCTCTGGATCGGCTCGTCCTCGGAAAACACGCTCACCGCGGCGCGTTCCGCGGCCTGGTGGCTCGTGCCGCTCGGCCCCCTGATCGCGGGGCTCGCCGTCGGCATCCTCCTGCACCGGATCTCGTCGCGCCGGGCGGGCGGGGTCGCGGACGTCATCGAGGCGCGCGCCTATTCCGGCCGCACGCTCGGGCTTCGCGACGGCCTCTGGTCGGCGCTCGTTTCGGCCATCACGGTCGGCGGCGGCGGCAGCGCGGGGCGCGAGGGGCCGATCGTCCATCTCGGCGCGACGCTCGGCGAAGCCGTGGCGCGCCGCGCAGCGCTCCCCGAGTGGTGCCGCCGCACCCTTCTGTCGGCCGGCGTGGCGAGCGCGGTGGCCGCCTCCTTCAACGCTCCCTTCGCCGGGGTCCTCTTCGCCCACGAGGTCGTGCTCGGCCACTATGCGCTGCGGTCCTTCGTGCCGATCATGCTCGCGGCCACGGCCGGCAGCCTGATCTCGCGGCAGTGGTTCGGGCCGGATGCCGCCTTCACCATGCCGGACTATGCGGTGGCCTCCTACCTCGAGTTCCCGGCCTTCGTCCTGCTCGGCATCGTCTGCGCGGGCGTGGCGCTCCTGTTCCAGCTCGCCCTGCGCATCGCCGACGACGGCGCGCGGCATGTCGAGATGCCGCTCTGGCTGCGGCCGGCGATCGGCGGCGCGGTCGTCGGCCTGATCGGCCTCGCCTTCCCGCAGGTGCTCGGCGTCGGCTACGAGACGACCAACCTCGTCCTGTCCGGGCAGCTGCCGCTGGCCCTGATGCTCGCTCTGATCGTGCTCAAGACCGTGGCGACCGCGATCACGCTGGGGTCGCGGTTCGGCGGCGGGATCTTCTCGCCGGCGCTCGTGGTCGGCGCGCTCACCGGAGCGGCATTCGGCACCATTGCCCGCTCCGTCTTTCCCGACCTCGCGTCCAGCGGCGGCCTCTACGCCATTCTCGGGATGGGCGCCGTCGCGGGTGCGGTCTTCGGTGCCCCGATCTCCACCGCGATGATCGTCTTCGAGCTGACGGGCGGCTATCGCCTTTCCGTAGCGCTCCTGCTCACGGTCGCCGTGGCGCAGGGGATCGTCCAGGCGCTGCACGGCTATTCGTGGTTCCAGTGGCAGCTGCGCCTGCGCGGGCTCGACCTGCGCGAGGGCCCGCACAAGCCGATCGGCGCCAATGCGCGGGTCATGGACTTCATGGAGCCGCTGCCGCACGGCGCCACGGAGACGCTCGACGGCGGCAGAGGCACGCCCTCCCTGCGTCCGACCGACACGCTGGCGGCCGCCCTGCGCGCCTTCGACGTCGGCGGCCATGACCGGCTGCCCGTGGTCGACCCGGCGGACGATAAGACCATAGTCGGATGGGCCAGCCATCTGGCGGCGCTTCAGCACTTCAGCCGCGCCCTCGTCCAGTCGTCGGTCGAAGAGCATCGCTAGCCCCCGCCGCGGCCGACACCGGGCTTGCGGCCGATCCGCCGTCAAAGGCGTCCGGGCGGCCATCCGTTAACCATTCCGAACTGAGGCCGTCAATCATCTGCACGACAAGGTTGATATCGTTCTCAGGACCGTCAACTATGTCGGGCGCGGCGAGAGAAGGGACTAAAGGGCTTGAATGACGAGCGATATCAATCATTTGTCGCAACGGATCGCGCAGAATCCGCTCGCGAGCGATTACGACTTCTGGCGCGCCCTGCGCGACCTCAACGACGAGATCTACGCCATCACCAAGCGCGAGGATCCCATTCCGATCGGCCTTCTGCAATTGCGGGCGACCCTGCGGCGCGGGCGGGCCGCGCGCCTGTTGGCGGGCGACTGACCGGACCTGCGGGAACCGTCATGCGAGGTGCTCGCGTAAGAACGATACCGTACGTTGCCAGGCAAGCGCCGCGGCGGCCGGGTGGTAGCGTGCCTGCGACGTGTCGTTGTTGAAGGCGTGCTGGGCGCCGTCGTAGACGTGGATGGTGAAGGTCTTGCCGGCGGCTTGGAGAGCCGTCCTGTAGGCGTCGATGCCGGCATTGATCCGCTCGTCCTGCCCCGCATAATGAAGGAGCAGCGGCGCCGTGATCTTCGGAACGTCCGCGGCATCGGCCTGCCGGCCGTAATAGGCCACGCCGGCGTCGAGGGCGGAAGATGCCACGGCCAGATCGTTCACCGCGCCGCCACCCCAGCAGAAGCCCATGGCGCCGACCTTGCCGCTGGCGAGGTCGTGCCCTTCCAGAAAGGCCACCGTCGCGACGCCGTTCGCGGCCACCGCCGCCCGGTCGAGCCGGCCGACCATTTCCCGCGCCGCCTCCTCGTCCTGGGGCGTGCCGCCGAGCGGAGAGAGAAAGTCGGGCGCCAGGGCGACGAAGCCCTCCAGCGCCATGCGTCGCGCGACGTCGCGGATGTGCGGGTTGAGACCGCGGTTCTCGTGGATGACGATGACGGCGGGGAGCTTGCCGCCGGCGCCGGCCGGGCGGACGAGATAGCCCTTCATGTCGCTGCCGGCACCCGGGTAGGTGATGTCCTTCGCGTCGAGGCGGTCGTCGTCTGGCGCGACCATGGCGGCTCTCGCCGAACTGGCGCCGAGCATCGGCGCGATCGCGGCCGCAGCCGCGCCGGAGCCGGCAAGCGTCGTCAGCCTGGCCATGAAGCCCCGCCGGTCGAGCGTCAGATGCGTGTATTCGTCGTAGGCGTCGATCATCGCCTGGGTGATCCTGATGTCGGGCACGCGCTGCTTCTCCTCATCCCGTTGCAGGACGAAGGCTAGGAACCGCGCCACCGCGGGTCGAATCACGGCTGCTTGATCGCGCGCCGCCCGGTCGCCACCCGCAGCGGCCGGACCCGGCCGGCGACCGCCGGCAGCGCGCACCGAAGCGGCCGCGACTGTGAAATGCGTCATATTGGAGACGCGCGGATTCTCATCTATAGTTCCGCAACGTCAAAGCTGGAGGATGAGACGAGATGGAGTTCACGCGTCGTGACCTTCTGGCCGGAGGAGCTGCCCTGGCCGCCGGAACGGTGCTGGGCGGACCGGCCGTGGCGGCAGCCAAGAAGTCCTGGTTCGCCGGGACGGCCGTCGACAACAACGTGACGTGGAAGCGAACGAACTTCGACGCCATCGATCCGGCGTGGCGACGCCAGATCGTGAAGTATTACTCCCCGGAACCGGCCGGGACGGTCGTGGTCGACACCATGCACCATTTCCTCTACCTCATCGTCGAGAACCAGACCGCCGTCCGCTACGGCGTGGGCGTCGGCAAGGAGGGCTTCAAGTGGTACGGCCGCGCCAACGTCGCCCGCAAGGCGCTCTGGCCGCGCTGGACGCCGCCCCCGGAAATGCACGAGCGTAAGCCGGGCCTGCCGCAGTACATCGAAGGCGGCGCGCCGGACAATCCGCTCGGGCCCCGGGCCCTCTACCTCTACCGTGACGGCGCCGACACAGGCTACCGGTTCCACGGGACCCTCGAACCCTGGAGCATCGGCACGGACGCATCCTCCGGCTGCATCCGGATGTTCAACGAGGACGTGATCGACCTCTACCAGCGCTGCCCGATCGGGACCGCGGTGCAGGTTCTGCCGCACATTGCCGACAACGCGCCGAAGAAGGGCTGAGCGAGATCACGATGACCCTGAGGATGCACAGCCTTCGCGCACTCGCCTTCGGCGCCGCCGCGCTGGCGCTCGCCGGTTGCTCGACGACGTCGCTCGAACCGCCGGTTCCCGACGTCACCAATGCGCCGGCCGCCGGCTTCGCCAACATGCAGCCGGGTTCGGAGGAGGACTTCATCCTCAACGTCGGCCGCCGGACCTATTTCGCGGAGGGATCGGCGGCCCTCGACTCCGTCGCCAAGACCACGATCGACAACCAGATCGCCTGGCTGAAGAAGTACCCGCGCTGGTTCGTCAAGCTGCAGGGCTTCGCCGACGACCCGGGCGGCGATGCGGCGATGAACGAATTGTCGCGCAAGCGCGCGGAAGCGGTGATGAACTACATGATCGCCGGCGGCATCGACGCCAACCGCCTCTGGGCGAAGGGCTACGGCAAGGAACGCGTCGTCCGCGACTGTACCGACGCTGCCTGCAGGGTCCAGAATCGGCGCGTGATCTCGAACCTGCGCGAGGAAAAGGACGGCGCGGCTTGAACCGGGCGGACGCGACCCGGTTCGTTTCCCCCCTGGGGAGACGTCCTGGTTCGGGGGGTGCGTTTCGACCGGGAGCTTCGATCTGCCACCTCGTCGGTCCTCATCCTGAGACGCCCGGCGAAGGCGGGCCTCGAAGGACGCAGGACCGTGCGGCCGCGGGCTGCGGGGGCATTGCTGCCTTGGCGTGGTGCGTCCTTCGAGGCTCGCCCGCCGGCGTCGAGGGCCAGTCGTCGACGGTCTTGCGGGCTCGCGCCTCAGGATGAGGACCCGCGGCGACTGGCGACGCAGGATGAGGTGCGTCGAGGTGGCCGTATTCGGGGCGGCCTCCTGAGCTTCGTCATCCCGGAACGACCTGCGAAAGTGACGGCTAGTCTAGGCTCCGGCACCCATGCCCGCGCCGTTCCGAAAGACGCGCCGCGCGAAGCGCGGGGCGGCTGTCCGGAATCCATTCCGTGGCGCCCGCCATTTCGGCCGACATCGCCCCGATCTGCCGGCGGAGGTCACGGAATGGATCCCGGAGACGGCGTCCTGCGCTGCGCTCGGACGCCGTTCCGGGATGACGAGGGTTGAGGGGCCAGGCCGGGCGAAGAAGGCCTGCGACGGCGCCGGTTTGGCCCGCCGGAGTCCCCCCCTCCGCCTCGCTGCGCTTGGCACCCCCCCCCCCCC
>Ga0208243_1000795_pt1 | contig 13578 bp, 10 predicted proteins | sample Subbio2Aug_QV12A_FD_184826 | JGI IMG/M metagenome (GOLD analysis project Ga0208243, IMG submission 184826) | Serpentinite rock and fluid subsurface biosphere microbial communities from McLaughlin Reserve, California, USA - CR12Aug_QV12A (SPAdes) | ecosystem: Environmental > Terrestrial > Deep...
GCTCCTCACCCTACGGCGAGCGCACCAACGCCGCCTTCACCACCCAGAAAGGCTACATCGGCGAGCGCCACGACCCCGAGACCGGCCTCATCTACCTCAACGCCCGCTACATGGACCCAATCTTCGGTCGCTTCATCTCGCCCGACGACTGGGACCCGACGCTGCCGGGCGTGGGGACCAACCGGTACGCCTATGCGCAGAACGACCCGGTGAACAGGAGCGATCCGAACGGGCATTGTGCGGCCGGTTGTGTTGTCGAGGGCGCAATAGTCGTATCCGGTTGTAGCGCGACAATCTGGGAGAGAGGCGCGCGACAATCTGGATGAGAATCTTGTGTCGCGGCGGTGGTCATGATCGCGGCATTGATTGTCGTGCGCAAGAGGGCTGTTCGGCCTGATCGTCGCGGCGCGTCAATCAGGAGCGATGTTGGCCGGTGTTGCGAATGATGCTGGCCTGCCTGGGCCTCGCTTTCGTTCGACGGCCTCGCGGCGCCGATAGCTCTCGACGTTCAGTTCGAAGATCGTGGCGTGATGGACGAGGCGGTCGACCGCGGCGAGCGTCATGGCTGGGTCGGGGAAGATCTTGCCCCACTCGCCGAAGGGCTGGTTGGCGGTGATGAGCATGGAGCGGCGTTCGTAGCGGGCGCTGATGAGTTCGAACAGCACGCTGGTCTCGGCCTGGTCCTTGGTGACGTAGGCGAGATCGTCGAGGATCAGCAGGTGGAAGCGATCGAGCCGGTTGATGGCGGCTTCGAGCCCGAGTTCGCGTCGCGCGACCTGCAGCTTCTGGACGAGGTCGGTGGTGCGGGTGAACATGACCCTCCAGCCGTTCTCGACGAGAGCAAGGCCGATGGCCGAGGCGAGATGGCTCTTTCCGCCGCCGGGCGGGCCGAACAGCAGCAGGTTCGCTCCCTTCTCGAGCCAGCTGTCGCCGGCGGTGATGGCCATGACCTGCGCCTTGGAGATCATCGGCACGGCGTCGAAGGCGAAGGTGTCGAGCGTCTTGCCGGGCAGCAGGCGGGCCTCGGTGAGATGGCGCTCGATGCGGCGCCGATCGCGTTCGGCAAGCTCGTGTTCGATGATGGCGGCGAGGAAGCGGGCGGCCGGCCAGCCTTCCTTGTCGGCCTCTTCGGCAAACTGCGGCCACATCAGTTTGATGGCGGGCAGACGCAGTTCGTTGAGCAGGAGGCCGAGCCTTGCGGCGTCGATGCCTGTCCTGAGCGACGCCGCGGGCGGCGTCGAAGGGGCGCTGTTCGTCTTCATGCGACCTCTCCCAGCTTGAGGTCATCGTCATGGCTGATGCCGATCAGGCCTTCGTAGGCATCGAGGGACGCCAGATGCACGACGACGTTGGGCAGCCCGGACGGATCCGGCGCGAACAGTTCGCGCAGCGCGGCCATGTCGGGCAGTCGTCGAGCTTCGAGCGAGATGAGCAGCTGATCGGCCAGTTCGCTCTCGCAACCCCGCTCGTGGGCCATCGCGAGGAGTTCGACCATGGTGCGGCAGGCCTGCCGCTCTGGCAGACGATCCATGAGCGTGTCGAAGGTTCGTCGATAGGCCTCGCGTGGGAAGAGCCGGTCGCGATAGACGAGGTTCAGGAGCGCCATCGGCTTGCGGCGCAAGGAATGGATGACATGGCGGTAGTTGACGACCTGGTCGTGCTTGCCGGATGGCGAGGCCCGCCCGCGCGGCAGGGTCATGAGCTGCGTGCCGCCGATGAAGATGTCCAGCCGATCGTCGAACAGGCGCACCCTGAGGCGGTGGCCGATCAGGCGCGAGGGCACGGTGTAGAACACCTTGCGCAGCGTGAAGCCGCCCGATGACGTGACGCGCACGGTGACCTCCTCGTAGTCGGATGTCCGCCGGGCGGGCAGTTCCTGGAGTTCGGCGCGCTCGATGTCGATGCGCCTGGAATGGCGGACATTGCAGCGACTGACGATCTCGTCGACGAAGCGGCGGTAGGCGGCCAGATCGTCGAAGTCGCACGAGCCTCTCATCAGCAGGGCATCATCGATCGCCCGCTTGAGGTGTCCGTGAGATCCTTCGATGGCACCGTTTTCGTGGGCGATGCCGGCATTGTTGCGGGTGGCCGTCATGCCGTAGTGGGCGACGAGGTCCTCGTAACGACGCGTCAGGTCGGCACGCGCATCCCTGTCGAGGTTGCGGAATGCCGCCGAGAGACTGTCGCTGCGGTGCTCTCGCGGCACACCGCCGAGGGACCAGAGCGCGTTCTGCAGGCCTTCCGCGAGGGCGACGAAGCTCTCGCCGCCGAGCACGACATGGGCATGCTCGAAGCCGGAATAGGCGAGCCGGAAGTGATAGAGCCGGTGATCGAGCGGCTGCCCCGCGATGGTGACCCCGGCGCCGCCCATGTCGGTGAAGTCCGACAGGCCGAGCCGGCCTGGCTCATGCGCCTGCCGGAAGATGACCTCCTGTTCCTCGCCGTGAACGGCCCGCCAGGATCGGACACGGCGTTCGATCGTGCGGCGAATGCCGGCACCGAGTTCGGGATGACGCCGCAGCATCTCCTCGAAGATCGCGATCGGCCGGATGCCCGGCGCCGCCTTCAGCAGCGGCACGATCTCGGTGTCGAAAATGTCGGCGAGCGGGTCGGGGCGGCGGCGCTGGCGCGGAACCTTCTTCTGCGAGGGCAGCCTCGAATCTTTCTCGATGCGATAGGCCGTGGCCGCGCTGATCGACGCCTTCGCTGCCGCGACGGCCGTCGTGTTGGTCTGCCGGAACTTCATGAAAAGCCTCATCTGGTGATCGGTTACATGGCGGCCGGGCACAAAGTGATTCCTCCAATCGGAAAAACCACCGGCATACCCGGTCGGCCGCGATCACAGACGGCGCTCCAAAAGGAACGCCGCCGGCGGCTCGAAACTCCGGTCGGGCTACGCCCTCCCTGCGTCTCAAGCCGCCGGCATTCTCATCCAGATTGTCGCTGCGCTCTCACGTTGATTGCCGCGCCGCAGAGGCCCGTTACTCGAAGGCGGAGATTGCCGACGCGACGACGGTCTCGCGCCGCACAGTGGCGACCATGCGGAGCCGCTGGCGGAAGTTAAAGGAGGAAGGACGAGAACCGACCGGAAGCTGGGGGAGAGACCGACGAGACCTCACGGCCGACTGGACCCCGGAGGGGCAACTGGAAGGGGCTGCGAGGGAAAGGGAGATCAGGGAGATGTCGAAAGCCGTCCTCGACGCGGTCGGGCGAACCGCACGGTACGACGAGCATCTGGTCGCGGAAGCCCTTCAGGCTGCGTTTGGAAGGCGCCTGCGGAACATGGCTGAGTACCTCTATGGCGACGTCGATGAGTGGACGGACTTCGATCCTCCCCGCACGCTCGGCTCAATGAGCGCGGATCAGGACGAAGACGGAGACGAGCACACCGACTTCTAGGCGCCTTAGAGGCCGGGACCTGTGCAGCCCATGGGGGTGCATTTTGCACAGGTCTCGGCGGCCGAGTGTCGGGAGTGCCACGCCAGCGATGCGGTCAGCCTACGACGGGAGTTGTCCCTTTCTGCCTCCCCAGCTACGCCCGCCACCGCCCGAACCCTGCCATTTTTCCGCTTGCCCGGACCGCTGTAGGCGTCGTGTGTATACGGTCCTGCTTTCGATGTGCGCTGAACCCGGACAGCGGATCATCGGCTTCCGACCCTATAGCCGCAGTTCGGGCGGGACTGTGGAGTGCTCGATACCTGCCGTTCTTTCTACACCTGTGATACGGATTCACGCCAAACGCCGGCACTCGCTTGATCGACCACCTTCTTGCAAACCGCGTTGTCAAGACAAGCTGACCAGCTTATGGCTAGGAACACGTCATAGAGTGTTTTCGGTCGATCGTTGAGGAAGGCGGATTTGTCGGAAAACATCCGAATTATTCGAGTTTTTATTGCGTCTCCAGGCGGTCTGGAAGACGAACGGCGGGCGGCACGCGAAGTTGTTCAGGAGATAAATCAATCGCATTCAGAGCATTGGGGATGTCAATTTAATCTTGTCGGCTGGGAAGATACAATTCCTGGATACCAGCGCCCGCAGAGCCTAATAAATATCGATCTCGATAAATGCCAATATTTCATTGGCGTTCTCTGGAACCGCTGGGGTACTAAACCAGACCTTGATGTAGGCGGATTTACATCCGGCTTCGAAGAAGAGTTATATCGTGCGCGAAACCTGAACGCGGCGGGGTCGATGAAAGACATCGCCCTCTATTTCAAGGCGGTCGATGTCCCTGACGGCTTTGAGCCAGGCCCAGATATAAAAAAGGTTAAGGACTTTCGCACGCAGTGCATTAACGAAAAACGCATATTCTTTAGAGACTTCGTAAAAACAACGGAGTTTCGTGATCTTGTTCGAAATAAGATTACGGAAATCGGGTGGCGTGAATACAAAATAAACGCAGCCCCTCAACCAGCCAACAGCGAGGCAGAGCAGTCTCCGCATGTTGACATGGCCGAAAAAGCTCCTGTAAGTTCGAGAATCTTCGGTCAGGAGGCCCTGAATTTCTTAGCGGCGATATCGAGCCGCACCCGTGAACGTGAACAGGCCAGCTCCTATGAGGTCGCCCGATTTCGTTTGATTGCGTTCTCTTTGCGGAATCATGGCAATGACGAACTCTATTTAGGGAACCACGATGCAAATCTGATCTTCCGTAATCGGAAGGAGATATCTCTGTCTTCCCAAGAAGTTCGCGCCCTGGTGGATTGCGGTATAGCTGGCTTTGAACACCAGAACGTGCCTTTATGGCACTGGCTTACAACAATGGGAAGCAAAAATGATCCTTTCGACAGAGTCAAGGTTCTCGCAATCGTAGGGAATACAGACGAACGAAAAAACGCGATCAAAATCCTTCAAATCCTGGGCGAGCCCACCCCAGAACTTGAAACATATTTTACTAGGGAGAAGGTTCTGAAGGGCTGGCTACAAATCGAAGCAAGCAATCAGTTATTTGACGTCGCCTCCCAATTTTTGAGCTCAAACGGCACGCGGGAAGACATCGAGATTATCGGAAAGATTTCTGCAGACTCCCCGGTCGAAAATAGGGCAAAGCTGAATGCCGTTGTGGCGTCCATAATGACGCGGTTTTCTCATGAGGAGGCGTTGAAGTTTATTTGCGCAAACAGCATCGAGAATTTGTCGGAGACGTACGTCGAAGCAATATTTTCTGCGCCCAGTGCCCTTCCGACTACTGTCCTTGCGCAATGCCTTTCCGCTAAGTCAGACGGCGCCCGGCTTCAAGCAGTGAAAATTCTTATAGAGCGTGGAGAGTTGACGGAATCTGCGGCGCACAATCTCTTGAGCGACAGTAATCATGAAATTCGATTCTTGGCAGTTGAATGCCTGCAGAATGGCGACAATCCACTCCCGCCGGACATCGTAAAGACGGCTCTGACAATTAAGAAGAGCAATCGTAATCTTGGATTGTTTAATTATGCTGAGACGGACGCTACTTATTATGATCGTTATATTGAAAATCGCCTTCAGGAACTCGATTTTGATCAATTGAAAGAAAGGGTCGCTGGGGCGGGCGCCCACAACGCGGAGGAAATATTCGCCCTCTACAGAAAATTTAGCAAGAAACTCTCTAAAGAAATTCGCGAAAATTTACGCGATCGGTTTGCAGGAATGTTCGAGGAGTCTGTGAAGAGGGCCGAGATCGTCCCCGGAATGGAAGACTACCGCACCAAAGCGTATCACAACTGGAGCTACTATCAGCAAAAGCTGTGCTCTGGCACATTGGCCGTGTTGTGCAAATTAAACGACAGCACCGATATTGAGCTAGTGAGAGAGACTCTTGACGCCATAGATATCGAACTCTCACCCGAGCTATTGGCATATCTGGGGAAGTTTGGTGACTGGTCGGATATCGTTCGGATTGAGCGCCTCGCGTCGCCATTCAGCGGCAGACGCGGTCTGCTGGCTTTCTCCTATAACTTGTTCGCTGATGAAAGAGCCGCGGCGATTCTCGAACTTGGGAAGAGCCGTGTTGCCGATTTGCTGAATGCGGAGCTGTCCGCGCCCATAAGAAAAGCACTAGCCAAGCGTTTCTCAAAAAGCGTTTTCAGGAATTTGAGCAATGATACCATCATTGCCGAGCTGGATAGGAAAGATGATGATTATCGAATTGTTTTTGCGTTAAGATGCGTCGAGAGCTTGCCGAAAGAGCGGATCGAAACGATCCTTGACCTATATATCGAACGCGAGACTTCACGATTTTATAATAGCATCCATTGGCTTGATCTTGGAGCATCGCTTCCAAAAAAGCAGGTAAATGCAATCGTGAGCCGCGAGATGGCCCGCCGTTCGCAGTAATCTGCTCACCCTCCACCGAGGCGAAGGGAGACGTATCGCAAGGGCGGTGGCCGGGTCCACTGTTCAATAAATATGAGTAGGAGGTAAGAAACCTCACACTGTCGGCGGCGGCAGCGGGATCGCAGCCAATGCCTTTGCCATGTCCTTCATGTCGAAATGCCGGTACCGGGAGGCGACGGACGCGGTGGCATGTCCCTGGATAGCGTCCGCCAAGCTATCTGCGACGCCGCGCCGGGAGGCGGCGCTCTTGAACCAGTGGCGGAAGGCGTGGGCAGGGGCCTTGCGCGGGTCGGTGAAGCCGGCTGCACGTATCCATGCGGACAACCGGTTCGACACGCCCTTGCTGGCATGTCGCTTCGATGCCTTGCCGGATGACCGGCGGTAGAAGAGTGGCCCTTGTCCACGCTCCCGGACGAAGTCGAGAAACCCGGCTTCGACAAGTGCGGGGTGCAGCGGCACGGTTCGTTCGCTGCCCTCATTCTTCAGGCTTCCGCCGTCTTCTGCCGGCGCGATGACCATCACCCATTGTCCCTCGACTTCCTTGATGCGGCTCCCCCAGAGCTGAACCAGTTCACCCACACGGGCGCCTGTTCCGGCAAGGAGCCAAGGAAGCCAGCGCCGCGCCGGATCGGTCTCCTTGTCGGCCAAGGCGAGCATCCGGGCCACCTCTTGGTCGCTGTAGGGCTGCTGTCCGGTGCCGGCGCGGTTCCGCACGACCACGCGAACGCCGTCGGCGGGATTGTCCACGAGCAGCTTGTTGCTGACTGCGTAGTTGAACAGCGCCTTGGCCGATCCGAGGTAGCTGTCGTTGATCGTCTTGGCACGGCGCCCCTTCTCGACCGCGGCGTCCTTCCACGCCACGATGTCGTCGGTCGTGATGCGGCGGATGTCGTTCGCCTTGGAGCCCAGATGCTCCTTCAGGAAACGCATGTTGCCCAGCCACGTCGAGCGCGTGCTGGCGGCCGGCATCGCCTCCTTGCTCCAGCGGTCGAAGAGATCGTCCAGCGAAATGGCCGTGCCGATCGAACCAACGGCCACGGGTGGGAACCGGCTCGCCTTGGGGTCGGGAGAGTAGTCGCCGGAGGCGTTCCGCTTCAGAGCCCAGCCGGCATCCGTCGCGGCCTGCTCGACCTGCGCCAGGAGGCGGGCGCGAGTCTCCGGATCGACCGCAAGGCCGTGCTTCTGGAGGACCCAGTTGGTCAGCCATCCGAAGCGCCGCTCCAGCGCCTCGATTGGTTCGCCCGTTCTCGGCAGTGCGTTCACCCCCGCAGTCAGATCCTCGCCGAATGCGGCGTAGGCATCGTCGGGAGCCGGAAGGCGGCTGGCATCAAACAGCGGAACATTGAGCAGCCGCCTTTCCTTGGCCGCCCGGTTGAACGCCTTGAACGCGGCCCAGTTTTCGGGACTGCCGGGGTTCTCCTCGAACTTCTCGACGAGGAGCCGATAGACCTCGCCCGACAGGCCGACGAGCTGCCGCTGCGAGAGCGAAGAGGGGCCGCTTCTCCACGCTGCGAACTGCCGGTTCACCTGAGTGTTCGCGGCGGCGCTGCGGACCTTCGCGACGTTCGGGTCGCGGGTGCGGAGGCTGAACTTGATGAAGGTGCCGGCCGTCGCTGACACCGTGACCGGGGGTTCGGAGCTTGCCGCCGGTAGCTCGATAAGGACCAGCTTGCCGCGAGCGACTTGCGCGACGTCCGCCGGGACGCGGCAACGGAACTGAAGGAAGGACGAATTTTCCCGCGTCGTCGGTCTCGGCATCCGAAGTACCATTGTGACCCGCTCCTGTGACCCAGTGCGCGGGCTGAAAGTCCTTAGATATCAGGGTTTCAATGGCTTAGGGAAGCCTTGGTGCCCAGGAGAGGACTCGAACCTCCACGCCTTGCGGCACACGGACCTGAACCGTGCGCGTCTACCAATTCCGCCACCTGGGCAGGTGCGAGGCTTCGTTTATGCGGGGCGCCGGGTGGTGTCAATGCGGGAGTGGGGAGAATTCGAGCTTATTTTCAACGTCGTGCGCGGAGGCGTGCGGGCGGGGCGGATGCCGCTGCGGAAGGCGGCCGGCCGCAGCCGCAGGTGGCCGCAGCCGCCCGCGCCGTCCGTCAGCCGAGAACGTCCTTCGAGGCCACGGTGGAATCGGGGTTGAGGCGGTAGATCACCGGCACGCCGGTGCCGAGTTCCATCTTCACCACCTCGTCCTTCGACAGGCCGTCGAGCGCCATGATCAGGGCGCGCAGCGAGTTGCCGTGAGCGGCCACCAGCACGGTCTGCCCGCGCAGCACGTGCGGCTGGATGTCGTGCAGGTAATAGGGCCAGACGCGGGCGCCGGTGTCCTTCAGGCTCTCGCCGCCGGGAGGCGCGACGTCGTAGGAGCGGCGCCAGACATGGACCTGCTCCTCGCCCCATTTCGCCCGCGCGTCGTCCTTGTTCAGGCCCGACAGGTCGCCATAGTCGCGCTCGTTCAGCGCCTGGTCGCGGATGGTCTCGAGGCCGGGCTGGCCGACGGCCTCCAGAATGTGGGCGCAGGTCACCTGGGCGCGGCTGAGCACGGAGGTGTAGGCGATGTCGAAGGTGAGGCCGCGCGCCTTCAGCGCCCGGCCGGCGGCCTTCGCCTCCTCGTGGCCCTTCTCGGTCAGGCCCGGGTCGCGCCAGCCGGTGAACAGGTTCTTCAGGTTCCATTCGCTCTGGCCGTGACGGACGAGCACCAGCGTTCCGGACATGGGCGGCTCCTATGCTTGGAGGTTCGTGAGGGAGGGGGCGGGGCGGGCATCGCGCCCGGCTGCCGGGCAGGGGGCCATGGTCAGGCGATCCCCAGCACGTCGAGCATCGAGAACAGGCCGGGCTTGCGGCCGCGCGCCCACAGCGCCGCGCGCACCGCGCCGCGGGCGAAGATGGTGCGGTTCTCGGCGATGTGGGAGAGCACGATGCGCTCGCCCTCGCCGGCGAAGACCACCTCGTGCTCGCCGATCACCGAGCCGCCGCGCAGCGTGGCGAAGCCGATCGAGCCCTCCGGCCGCGGCCCGGTGTGGCCGTCGCGGCTGCGCACGCTGTGTTCGGCAAGATCGATGCCGCGCCCTTCGGCGGCGCGCTCGCCGAGCAGCAGCGCCGTGCCCGAGGGGGCGTCAACCTTGTGGCGGTGGTGCATCTCGAGGATCTCGATGTCGAAGTCCGGCCCGAGCGCCCGTGCCGCCTGGCGCACCAGCGCGCCGAGCAGGTTGACGCCGAGGCTCATGTTGCCGGACTTGACGATGGTGGCGTGGCGGGCCGCCGCCGCGATGGCCGCGTCCTCCTCCGGGCCGCAGCCGGTGGTGCCGATGACGTGGACGATGCGCGCCTGCGCGGCATAGCCCGCGAATTCGACGGAGGCCTTCGGCGAGGTGAAGTCGAGCACGCCGTCGGCCGCCGCGAAGGCGGGCAGCGGGTCGCAGCCGATCATGACGCCGAGGGGGCCGACGCCCGCCAGTTCGCCGACGTCGCGGCCGAGATGCGGCGAACCGGGGCGCTCGATCGCGGCCGCGACCGCGACGCCGTCGACGGCGTGGATGGCGCGCACCAGCGCCTGGCCCATGCGCCCGCCCGCACCGACCACCACCAGCCTCATCTCGCTCATGCCTTCCTCCGCCTGCCCTTGCGGCCGAGGGCGACCGGCTCCGGCGCGGGGATGTCGCGCACGATGTCGAAGTTCACCCGGCTCTGCATCTGGTAGAAGCGATGATAGACGCCGAGCTTGTCGGCCAGCAATTCCTCGTGGGTTCCTTCCTCGATCAGGTGGCCGGCCTCCAGCACCAGGATGCGGTCGGCATTGACCACGGTCGACAGCCGGTGCGCGATGACGATCGTGGTGCGGCCCACCATCACCGTCTCCAGCGCCTTCTGCACCTTCGCTTCCGATTCGTTGTCCAGCGCCGAGGTCGCCTCGTCGAGCAGCAGGATCGGCGCCTTGCGCACGATGGCACGGGCGATCGACAGCCGCTGGCGCTGGCCGCCGGAGAAGGTCATGCCGTTCTCGCCGACCGGCGTCTCGTAGCCGCGCGGCAGGGCGCGCACGAAATCGTCGGCCTGGGCGAGGCGGGCCGCCTCCTCCACCTCCGCGTCGGTGGCGTCGGGGCGGCCGTAGCGGATGTTGTCGCGGATCGTCCCCTCGAAGAGGTAGGGCTGCTGCGAGACATAGGCGATCGAGCGGCGCAGCGAGTGCTTGGTGACGCCGGCGATGTCCTGGCCGTCGATGGTGATGGCACCGTCCCAGACGTCGTAGAAGCGCTGCATCAGCGCGATGATGGTGGACTTGCCGGCCCCCGAGGTGCCGACGATGGCGGTGGTCCGCCCGGCGGCGGCCGTGAAGCTCACCCCGTTCAGCACCGGCTGGCCCGGCGCATAGCCGAACACGACGCGCTCGAAGCGGATCTCGCCCGCGCCGGCCGAAAGCTCGACGGCACCGGCGGCGTCGGGCTGCAGCGGCTCGACGTCGAGGATCTCGTAGATCATGCGCGCGTTGACGAGCGAACGCTCGAGGTTGACCTGGACGCGCGCCAGACGCCGAGCGGGATCGTAGGCCAGAAGAAGGGCGGCGATGAAGGAGAAGACGGCGCCGGGCGGCTCGCCCGCCACCGACGCGCGGTAGCCGGCATAGGCGATCACGCCGGCGATCGCGAAGCCCGCCAGCACCTCCGAGATCGGCGTCATCCGCTCCGACACGCGGGCGATCTTGTTGGCCTTGTGCTCGGCGATGGTGATCAGCTGGTCGAGCTTGCCGCGCAGCTGGTCCTCCATGGTGAAGGCCTTCACGATGGCGATGCCCTGGGTCGCCTCCTGCACGGCGCCGATCAGCCGGGAATTGTACTCGATCGATTCGCGCGTGATCACCCGCACCCGCCGCATCAGGTAGTTGACGGCGAAGATCATCGGCGGCCCGATCATCAGCGCGAACAGCGACAGGAGCGGGTCCTGGAACACCATCACGCCCACCAGCGCGATCAGGGAGATCGCGTCGCGGGCGATCGAGGTGATGGTCATGTTGAGCAGGTCGCGGATGCCGCCGACGTTCTGGTTGATCCGCGCGGCGAGCTCGGCCGAGCGCGTGTCGGCGAAGAAGTCGATGCCGAGCCGCATCAGGTGGTCGAACATCCGCCGCTGGTAGCGCGCGACGAGATTGTTGCCGACCCTGGCGAGCAGGACCGACTGCAGATAGGTCGCGAAGCCGCGCACGACGAAAGCCGCCGCGATCGAGCCCGAGATGATCATGATGAGGTCGTAGCGCCGCTCGTAGAAGATCGAGTTGACGACGTCGTTCATGATCCAGGCGGAGAAGGCGGTCGTGGCGGCGACGGCCAGCAGGCAGGCGACCGCGATCGAATAGGTGCCGATGTACTCCCGCCCGTTCTCGCGAAAGATGCGCACGAGCAGCGAGACGATCTCGTCCTGCCTGACCCGCCGGGTCCCGGTCTCATCCAGCGCCAAAGTCGGATCCGATCCTCGCATTGTCCCGCGGCGCCGGGAGCGGCGCCGGGAACCCTAAAGCCTGGCACCCTTTAGAGCCTTTCCCGGACGTTGGAAACCGTCCAGTTCGAGCAACGCGCGCGTCCCGCCGCCGCGGCGCGAGGCGCCTCTGCCCGCGCCGGCCGATGCCGCCTCAGCGAGCCGGCCAGCGCCGGCCGCGCGTCTCGACGCCGAAGCGGGCGGGCGTGCGGGCGTAGGCGGCGAGACCGGTCAGCGCCGCGAGCGGGTGGGTGATGACGTAGATCGGGATCGCCTTCATCAGGGCGCTGTGCGGCGCCTTGTCCTCGAAGGCTTCGCGGAAGCGCGGGTGCTTCAGCGCCGCGACGATCTTCTGGGCGATGCCGCCGGTGAGATAGACGCCGCCGCGGCTCATGAACACCAGCGCGAGGTCGCCGGCGATGCGCCCGAGGCAGGTCACGAACATTTCCAGCGCCTCGACGGCGGTGGCGTCGCTGCCGGCGAGCCCGGCGGTGGTGATCTCGGCCGGGGTCGTGAAGGGCGCCTCCTTCGCGTCCGCCGTCGCGATGGCGCGGTAGACGTTGACGAGGCCGCGGCCGCAGAGCAGCTGTTCGCCCGAAATCCGGCCCTCGATCCGCTCCAGATGCGGGAAGACCTCGAAATCGCGCGGGGTGCGGGGCCCCATGTCCATGTGGCCGCCTTCGCCGGGAACCGGAATCCAGGTGCGGCAGGCGTGGATCAGCCCGGCCACGCCGAGGCCGGTGCCCGGGCCGAGCACGACGCGGCTGGCGTCCGGCTCGGCCTCGCCGGCCCCGATCTTGACCATGTGCTCCTCGCCCAGCGCCACCACGGCCAGCGCCTGCGCCTCGAAGTCGTTGAGGAGCACGATGTCCTCGAGCCCAAGCGACTTGCGCATCTCGAGCGGCCGCACCACCCAGTCGCAATTGGTCAGGTCGACCTCGTCGCCGTCGACCGGCCCGGCCACCGCCAGCACCGCCGAGCGCGGCATGATCGAGGTGCGGTCGAGGATCGACGCCTGGATCGCCTCGTCGATGTTGGCGAAGTCCGCCGTCTGGACGATCGGGAACTCCTTCGGCTCGGCATAGGAATCGACCAGCAGCGCGAAGCGCGCGTTGGTTCCGCCGATGTCGCCGATGAGCACCGGGAACTTCAGCACTTGGGTCGTGTCGGTCGACTGGGCCATCTCGTCTTCAACCATTCCCGGCCGGAGCGCTGGCTCCGGACCGCCTGAGAGTGTTTCCTGCCGACAGAACGATCTCGGCGGTCGCCCGGTTCAGCGCCATCGGAATATCATAGACGGTCGCCAGCCGCATCAGCGCCTTCACGTCGACGTCGTGCGGCAGCGGGGTGAGCGGATCGACGAAGAAGACCAGCGCATCGATGCGGCCCTCCGCGATCAGCGCGCCGATCTGCTGGTCGCCGCCGAGCGGCCCGCTCTTCATCCGGGTCACCGTCAGCGCCGGGCACGCCTCGACGATCCGGCCGCCGGTGGTGCCGGTCGCCACGAGATCGCAGCCGGACAGGAAGCCTTCGTGCGACCGGACGAAGGAGACGAGGTCGTCCTTCTTCTGGTCGTGGGCGATCAGCGCGAGACGCAGTCTTTCCGCCACGGTCCTGTCGTCCTCTCCGATCGGGGTCCAGCCTGCACCTAAACCGATTTAGCGCTGATTGCAACGCAGCCCGCCGCCCAAAACCCGCGCGGCTCCGCGCGTCAGGGCTGCGGACGGGGCGTCGGAACGGGAATGCCGCCGGCCGGCAGCGGCCCCGCCGCATTGGCGGCGACCGAAACGGAGA
>Ga0208243_1000796_pt1 | contig 13569 bp, 12 predicted proteins | sample Subbio2Aug_QV12A_FD_184826 | JGI IMG/M metagenome (GOLD analysis project Ga0208243, IMG submission 184826) | Serpentinite rock and fluid subsurface biosphere microbial communities from McLaughlin Reserve, California, USA - CR12Aug_QV12A (SPAdes) | ecosystem: Environmental > Terrestrial > Deep...
CAGCTAAGACGAAAATGGATTGCGATATTCGAATAGAAAGAGCTAAGGCACTATATGAAGAAGATACTAAAATGGAACACAGAAAGTCTCATAACAATCCATTAATTAAAGAGCTATATGAAAACTACTTGGGTAAACCTAATAGCCATAAAGCACATGATTTATTACACACACACTATACAGCTAGAAATAAATACTAATGAATATAATTTTTTAAAAAAGGATGCCCCATTGTGAGGCATCCTTTTTATGGTTTTTGAGTGAAAATATGTTTATATTTTAACACGTTAAAAAAATGTTTAATGGCATTAATAAATTGGTTGATAAATTTTTAATTATGCAGGTTTACTACCTCAAAATACAGTTTTCTAAATTTTCTATACTATCTTAACAGCATGAAATTGCTGGAGGGGTAAAGCTAATTGGGTTGAAAAGGATAGAAAGTTAACATACATTATATTGACAAATATTATATAATTAAAGGAGCCTGTTTAAATATGTAATGAAATTTATAATGATACTAACTGCAATCGTTATAAAAATTAGCTTATTTTATAAAGGAGGGAAAATATGGCAAAGGACATTTTGACAGAGGAAAATTTTGAAAAATTGCAAATAGCAATCGAAGAAAATCGTAGTGTGAAGGGTGCATTGATGCCAATACTGCATGAAGCTCAGAAGATTTTTGGATGTATTCCGCTGGAGGTCCAAAAAAAGGTATCAGATGAGCTAAGGTTTCCGATGAGTGAAATATATGGAGTGGTTACCTTCTACTCACAATTTACTCTAGAAGCAAGGGGCGATAATGTAATTGGAGTATGTCTTGGAACAGCCTGCTATGTAAAAGGTGCACAGCCAATCATTGATAAAGTGAGTGAGCTTACTGGAGCAAAGGTAGGTAAAACCTCTGTGGATGGCAAATTTTCATTGGAGGCTACAAGATGTATTGGGGCATGTGGCTTAGCACCAGTACTTACAGTAAATGAAGATGTTTATGGGAGACTGGTGGTTGGAGATGTACCTGGTATAGTTAGTAAATATTAATTTAGGGAGGTATCGAGATGAAATCCATTCAGGAATTGGAAAGGATTTGCCAGGAAGCCTTAGAGAAAGTGACGGTTACTCAAACAGGATGTATTGGAGTCTGTCGTTTGGAGCCAATGATAGAGGTCTATAAAGAGGGGGAAGAAAAGACTACATATGTTGAAATGACAGCTGAAAAAGCAAAGAGGATAATATTAGACCATATTATCAATGGTAAGGCTGTATATGAGTATACGATTGGTGCCTATGAAAAGTAAAAGTCCGTAAACCTAAAGGATGTTAAGGGGGGTTAATAATGGAGTTATTCAGATCGCATGTTTTGGTGTGCGGAGGAACAGGGTGTACCTCGTCTGGTTGCCTAAAGATAGTGGAGAAGTTAGGTCAAGAGCTGGCAAGGCATAGGCTTGAAAAGGAAGTTAAGGTGGTTAAAACAGGATGCTTTGGACTTTGTGAGGCAGGGCCAATAATTATAGTTTATCCAGAGGGAGCCTTCTACAGTCACATAAAGCCTGAGGACGTTGAAAGGATAACAGAGGAGCATTTGCTGAAGGGACGTATCGTCGCAGATTTATTATATAAGGATGCAGTTGAAGCTGACAAGATAAAGTCAATTGAGCAAGTGACCTTCTATAAAAAGCAACAGAGGGTAGCCCTGAGAAATTGTGGGGTTATAAATCCAGAGTCAATAGAGGAGTATATTGCCTTTGATGGCTATAAGGCATTGGCAAAGGTACTTACTGAAATGAGGCCTGAAGAGGTTATAGATGTTTTAAAGGGTTCAGGCTTAAGAGGCCGTGGTGGTGGGGGATTCCCAACAGGAATGAAGTGGGAATTTACTGCTAAAGCACAAGGGGATCAAAAATATGTAGCCTGTAATGCTGATGAAGGAGACCCAGGTGCCTTTATGGATCGTTCGGTTTTAGAGGGAGACCCCCATGCTATCGTAGAAGCAATGGCTATTGCAGGCTATGCTATAGGTGCTGATAAGGGATACGTATATATCAGAGCTGAATATCCTATTGCAGTAAGTAGATTACGGATAGCAATAAATCATGCCAAGGAGTATGGTTTATTGGGTGACGATATTTTTGGAAGGGGTTTTAGCTTTGATTTAGAGATTAGATTAGGTGCTGGTGCATTTGTTTGTGGAGAAGAAACGGCTTTGATAAACTCAATTGAAGGTAAAAGAGGTATGCCGAGACCAAGACCTCCATTTCCGGCCCATAAGGGTATTTGGAATAAACCAACGGTTCTAAACAATGTGGAAACCTATGCAAACATCCCTCAAATAATACTAAAGGGTGCTGAGTGGTATTCCAGTATAGGAACAGAGGGGTCAAAGGGCACTAAGGTATTCGCACTTGGTGGAAAAATTAACAATACCGGTTTGGTGGAGATTCCAATGGGAACTACACTAAGAGAAATTATATATGAAATTGGTGGCGGGATACCGAAGGGTAAGGCCTTTAAAGCTGTTCAAACGGGAGGCCCATCAGGAGGCTGTATACCAACTGCTTATCTAGATACTGAAATCGATTACGACAATCTTATAGCTCTTGGCTCAATGATGGGTTCAGGGGGTATGATTGTTATGGACGAAGACAACTGTATGGTGGATATAGCAAGATTCTTCCTTGATTTTACTGTTGATGAATCCTGCGGAAAGTGTACTCCATGCCGTGAGGGCACAAAAAGAATGCTAGAAATATTAGAGGAAATTACAAGTGGTAAGGGTACATTGGAGAATATCGATAAATTAGAGGCATTGGCTAAAACCATCAAGGCTGCTTCATTGTGTGGGCTTGGTCAAACTGCACCTAACCCAGTACTTTCGACCTTGAAATATTTCAGACATGAATATGAAGCACATGTTATTGATAAGAAATGCCCTTCAGGTGTTTGTCAAGCCCTGCTAGAGTATGCTGTTATCAATGAGCTTTGTAAAAAATGCGGAATATGTGCAACTAAATGTCCTGTTGGCTGTATCGACGGTGTTAAAGGTAAGGAAGTATACTTTATCAACCAGGATAAATGTATTAAATGCGGAGCTTGTTTGGGAGCTTGTCCATTCAAAGCAATTAAGAAGGGATAAAGGAGGATGAAGTATGATTACCTTAACTATAAATGGCCTCGAGGTACAGGTAGAAGAAGGAACTACGGTACTTCAGGCTGCTAAACAAATCGGTGTTGATATACCAACCTTCTGCCATGATCCAAGATTAGTACCCCACGGATCCTGCAGAATATGTGTTGTAGAGGTGGAGGGTGCAAGAAATTTACAGGCATCATGTACAACACCTGCTATTAAGGGAATGAAGGTAACTACAGAGAGTGATAATGTAGTTGAAACTAGAAAAGGAATTTTAGATTTAATTCTTGCTAACCATCCGCTTGACTGCTTAACCTGTAAAAAGGCCGGAAGATGTACCCTGCAGGATATATGCTACAAATATGATGTTAAAGAGAGCTCAATAGCAGGGGAAAGAAAGGAATATGAAATAGATGATTCAAATCCTTTCTACTATAGTGATCAAAGTAAATGCATTTTATGTGGGAAGTGTGTGTATGTTTGCTCACAGCTACAAGGAACAGAGGCAATAGGCTTTGCAGAAAGGGGCTTTACTACTCATATAGCCACCCCATTTGATAAAGGTCTGGAGCATTCAACCTGTGTATCCTGTGGAAACTGTGTATCAGTTTGCCCTGTAGGTGCCTTAGTTCCCAAAAGCAAGACGAAATTTAGATACTGGGAGACTAAGTCAGTAAGAACAACCTGTTCCTACTGTGGAGTAGGCTGTCAGATGGACCTACTTGTAAAGGATAATCAAATTGTAGAGGTTTTACCTGCTGATGGTCCTGCTAACAATGGATTACTATGTGTAAAGGGTAAGTTTGCTTATAACTTCATAAGCCACCCTGATAGATTAAAAACACCTTTAATAAGAAAAGCTGGAGAATTGGTAGAAGCATCATGGGATGAAGCATATGATCTAATTGCCAGCAAGATTAATGAAATCAAAGGCGATTTTGGACCAGATGCTATAGCTGGTTTTTCCTCGGCAAGGGGACTGAATGAAGAGAACTACTTGATGCAAAAATTTATGAGGGCAGTGGTTGGCACCAATAACGTCGATCACTGCGCACGCCTCTGACATAGCTCCACGGTTGCAGGTCTTGCAATCACATTAGGTAGCGGTGCTATGACAAATAGTATAGCAGATGTAAAAAAAGCAGATGTTATATTCTTAACAGGTTCAAATACTACAGAAAATCATCCAGTAATAGGAGCTCAGATTAGGCAGGCAATAAAGAGAGGTACAAAGCTGATAGTTGCTGATCCAAGAGAAATACCATTAGCTAGGGATGCAGAGGTATTCCTTCAAATAAAGCCTGGTACCAGTGTTGCTCTATCAAATGCCATGATAAATGTAATACTTTCAGAGGGCTTGGAGAATAAAGAATATATAAAAAGTAACACAGAGGATTTTGATAAGCTTAAAGAAGTAGTTGAAAGATATACTCCTGAGGTAGCAGCAGAAATTTGTGGAGTTTCAGCAGAGGACATTCGTAAGGCTGCAAGACTATATGGTGGAGCCAATACGGCAAGTATTTTATACTGCATGGGTATTACACAGCACCATAATGGAACTGAAAATGTAATGAGCTTATCGAACCTTGCCTTAGTGACAGGTAACCTAGGTAAAGAAGGAGCTGGGGTTAACCCGCTAAGAGGACAAAACAATGTTCAAGGAGCTTGTGACATGGGAGCCCTTGTAAATGTATTCACCGGTTATCAGGCTGTAAATAATGAAGCAGCTCTAAAGAAATTTGAAGCAGCATGGGAGGTAGAGCTTTCTAGTAGGTCTGGAAAAACAGTGCCAGAGGCTATTCATGGAATCGAAGCTGATGAAATAAAAATGCTTTACATCTTTGGGGAAAATCCAATGGTTTCAGACCCAGATCAGCATCATGTTGAGGCGGCATTAAAGAAGGCCTTCCTAGTAGTACAGGATATCTTCTTAACAGAGACTGCACAATTAGCAGATGTAGTATTGCCAGCCGCCTCCTTTGCAGAAAAGGACGGAACCTTTGCCAATACAGAGAGAAGAGTACAAAGAGTTCGAAAGGCAGTAAATCCTCCAGGAGTTTCTAAGCCAGATTGGGTAATAATTATGGAGCTGATGAATAGACTAGGCTACAACAAGGTTTACAATAATGCAGAGGAGATCTTTGAAGAAATCCGAAAGGTAACTCCGCAGTATGCAGGAATTACCTATGACCGTATAGATGAAAAGGGCATACAATGGCCTTGTCCAGCAGAGGATCATCCAGGAACTCCTACACTACATGTTGGTAAGCCTTCAAGAGGAGCAGGCTTGTTTAAGCCGGTAGAATATGTAATGTCTGAGGAGCTTGTAAGTGAGGAATTCCCGATAATACTAACTACAGGACGTATTTTATATCACTTCCATACAAGAAGTATGACAGGAAAAACAGAGGGCATAAACAAAATTGCTCCAGACAAATACCTGGAAATAGGCCCTAGCCTAGCAGCCTCCTTAGGTATAGAGGATGGAGAAGTTGTCAGAGTTCACTCAAGAAGAGGTCATGTAGAGGTTGCAGCTCTAGTTACTGACATTGTAGAGGATAATGTAGTATTTATGCCATTCCACTGGGGAGATGGAGCCAACGTACTAACAAATGGAGATGTTTTAGACAAATTAAGTAAGACTCCTGGTCTTAAGGTTACAGGTGTAAGAATAGAAAAAATAAGCTAGTACAATAATGAGTGAGCCAGTTTGCTGGCTCATTCTTTCTAATCACGACTATAAACTGTGGACGAAGTCCTGGTCTTTAATAACACCAATGAACTTGGTCCTAAATACATAAGTAGCGGTTCGCATATCATAAAAACTTAGAAGTATAATATGATAAGGCTGAAGGTCCTTAAAGTTTAGTAAGCCTTTGAAAAAACAGCAACAATTCACAGCTCCTACATAGCTAAAGACCGTTAAAAAACCTGCAGGTTTGAGGGAACCGAATTTGCAGGTTTTAGGACTTTAGCTATGTAGGGGCATAGAATTGTCAGTTTTAGAAACCGGCTGGAGAAGCTTTGAGGACCTTCAGCCATACCACTACTTAACTTCGAAAAAAGAGGGTGATAGAATGTCAGTAACTAAAGAGATTGAAATTACAAAGGTCTGGGAGGAGAAGCTGGAGGAAATAGAGGATACAGTAGTTGTGGAGTATCCCCTCACTATTTTTATTAATGAAGAGGAGTTCATAACCTTACTTTGCTCTCCAAGGGCACTAGATTATTTGGTGGTGGGCTTCTTGGCTTCTGAGGGCATTATAAAGGATAAAAAGCAAATTAAAAGTCTTCAGATAGATAGTGAAAAGGGCCATGCCTATATAGAGCTCACCAACTTTTCAAGCTTTTCAGATAAACTGTTTGGCAAGCGAACAGTGACGACAGGCTGTGGTAAAGGTACGGTTTTCTATAATGTATTAGACTCGTTAGCTGCTAACATTAACGAAGACACCTTAACTATCACAGCGGAAGGGGTTCTTAAGCTTATTAGAGAGTTTAATCAGAGCTCAGACACCTTTAAAGATACGGGAGGGGTCCATAGCTGTAGTTTATGTGATGCTAATGGGATGCTGATATTTCAAGAGGATATAGGCCGACACAATGCGCTGGATAAAATAATTGGAGAGGCTCAATATAAGAATATAGTTCTAAAGGACAAAATCTTGTTAACTAGTGGTCGGATATCCTCTGAAATGATAATCAAGGCAAGTAAGCATAACATACCTATAATTATTTCGAGGTCAGCAGCTACGGAATTATCTATAAATATTGCTAAGGAGCTAAACATTACTCTAATTGGCTTTGCTAGAGGAAAGCGTATGAACATTTATAACGGAAAAAATAGAGTTTTATTTTCTAAAGAATAATGATATAATATTAGTAGAATTTTCAAATAGATAAGTGTTATTTCCGAGCTATATACTCTAAAGATATACATCTATGAGTAAACAGCCGTTGGGTATAAGAAGAAATTTTTATGCCTCCCCTTTAGGAAAGGAAATAAATTGGTACGTTCTATGAACATACTACCAGTCCTTTTCGTGGACTGGTTTTTTTATTAGAAAGACAAAGGGAGTCTCCTTTTGTCTTAAGGGCTTAGGTATCAACAATAGAAAAGGGGATAGGGTGATTGTATGAAGGATTTATATCAAAGAAGAATAAACTACATGAGAATTTCCGTAACTGATCTTTGTAACCTTCGCTGTCAATATTGTATGCCAGAGGAGGGGATAGCTTCAAAGAAGCATCATAAGCAGATATTAAGCTTTGAGGAAATGGCTGAGATAGTTAGAGTGGCAGCTGCTATAGGTGTTAATAAAATTAGAATAACAGGCGGAGAACCCTTAATTCGAAAGGATATTGTAGGCTTTATAGGCTCTATTTCAAGGATAAATGGGATTAATGATATAGCATTAACTACTAATGGCTTGCTTCTAAAGGTGATGGGCAAGGAGCTAAAGGAAGCAGGATTAAATAGATTGAATATAAGTATAGATACCCTTAAGCCGGAGAGGTTCAAAGAAATTACTAGAGGAGGCGAACTGCATAAGGTTTTAGATGGTATACAGGAGGCCTTAAGGCTAGGACTTAAGCCAATTAAGTTAAATGCTGTTGTAATTGGTGGCTTCAATGAGGATGAAATTGAAGACCTGGTAAGATTAACTGTAGAGGATGACATAGACGTAAGATTTATTGAGCTTATGCCGATAGGCGAGGCTAGTAATTGGGCAAAGGAACGTTTTATTTCTAATGAAGAAATCAAAAATAGGATAGGTCATATGCTTCCGTTGGAGGGAGACCCCTCTAGCCCCGCTAAATACTACAAGCTTCCAAAGGCGAAGGGCAGAGTAGGCTTTATTAATCCAATAAGTAGCCATTTTTGCGGTAGCTGTAATAGAATAAGGCTAACCTGTGATGGCAAACTAAAGCCCTGCTTACACAGCAACCAAGAGGTTGACATTATGAAGGTAGCTAGAAATAATCCCGTTGAATTAAAGGATGTTTTAGAAAAGGCTATATTATTGAAGCCAGAAAAACATTATCTATATACTAACCAGCACGAAATTGGACACAGAAATATGTCTGAAATCGGAGGGTGATATGGCTAAATTAGTTGGAATTAGCTATAAGGATAAGGAAAAGAAAAATCTAAGCTGTCAGGAGCTAGAGCTTAGGGAAGAGTTTTTTTCCGCTAAGGATCGAGAGAGACAAATAAGCCTTATAACAGCAGAGGCTGAAAATAGGCTTGTGGAGGACCCTCAGAGGGGCTTCTGCCATCTAAAATTTAAGGGAAATCTTATCATTGAAGACTTAGAAATATCTGAAATAAGCAAGCATCAAAGGATAAAAATTGGAGAGACACTATTACAAATCACTATAATAGGTAAGGAATGCCATGACAACTGCCCTCTATCAAGGCTAGAGACCTGTGATATCCACAGAAGCATAATATTTGCTCGCATTCTTAAGGCAGGATTGGTGGAAGTAGGGAGCTATGTAGAGCTTGAAAAATAGTATTTATTACAGAAAAAGATATAGCACTTGTTTGAATTCCTTATGGATACCAAATAAGTGCTTTTTGTTTATAACAGAGGCTCAGGTCTTAAAAAACGAATATTCAGTTTTGAGGTAGAATACATTTAAATAGGGAGGGGTCATATGAAAAAAAATAAAAAGAACTCAATTTTACTTTTATTATTAACCTTTTTTATAGTCTTTGGGCCCTATTATTTATTATTTCATAAACCCAGTGGTGTGAGCTATACTAGACCTAGACAGGAGCCTGAATGGACTGGTGTAATTACTATGTGGGATTATCCTCGTCTTGATCAAAACACTGGCTCCGGGACCAGCTGGATAGCAGGCAAGATAAGACAGTTTGAAAAGGAAAACCCAGGAGTTTTTATTAAGCTTGAACCCCTCACATGGGAGAGGGGAACGATAAAGCTGGATTCTGCAATCAAAACTGGAAATCTTCCTGATATTGGCCCGATAGGCAGTGATTATAGCTTTCTAAGTAAAGGTATTTTAGAGGCTTTAGATGAATTTTTTACTCAGGAGGAGCTGGACTCCTTCAACGAGAATGCTTTAAGGGCGGTAAGGTATGACGGTAAAATGTGGGCAATGCCTTGGATGATGACCACCTATACCATGCTATTAAATCTCGACCTATTTAAGCAAAGAGGGGTGGAGCCCCCATTGGATGGAAACTGGACCTATGAAGAATTCACTGAAAAGCTCCAGCAGCTTACCTTTGATAGTAAAGGCAAGGGAAAAGCAGATCACTTTGGGCTAAATGGTTTTATACAGCCCGGTTATTATAACCTTTGGGGAATAATTTTAAGCGATGGGGCAACGCTGGTCGATAAGCAAGGTAATTATAGCTTTAATAATGAAGCAGCTGCCTCGGGATTAGAAAAGCTACTAAGCCTTAAAAACAATCTCAAGGTGACCCATCCGAAGTTTGGTGATAATACAGCAAACGAGGCTTGGAGCACCTTTTATAGGGATAAAAAAGTTGCTGTATTTCCAACAGGGACCTGGGCTATAAATGTGCTAGAAGGACTACGCAACGCAGGAACAGGCTTTGAATATGGAGTAGCAAATTTTCCTGCAGGTAGCTTAGGAAAGCCTGTAGTGCTAAGTAATTCAGTGGGCTCCTATGGGGTTTTTAAGCAGGAGGAAAAGGAAAAGCTAGAAATGATAGTAAAATTTCTTAAATTTCTTGTACAGGACCAATATCAGCTGGATTTGAAGCGGCTAGGTGTATTTCCTGTGAAAAAGGGAATAGGCAACATATATGAAGAAAATAAGTATATGAGCTTTATATATGAAAGCTTAGCCTATACAGAGGTGCTTCCGGCTCATCCTGACTGGAGGGAAATTGATGAAGCCCTTCAAAGACAAATACAGCAGGGAATATTGAATAATAAAGATGCTAAGAGTATAATCATGGAGGCAGAGGCTAAGGTAGAAACCTATATTAAGGTAAAGGACAAATATAGATAGAATACAATGGACATGGCATAGTAAATAAGCATGTAGCAATTGACCACTTAATTAAAAAGGGTTATACTTGAAATGAATTATTATGGAAATAATAAACTATTAGAAGATAAATATCTGTTAATCATAGGAGTGGATTAGATGAATAAAGCGTTATTGCAGCAGGAATTTTTAAAATTTATGGATAATGACTCAGTACTAATAGATGAACCCATGTCAAAGCACACCTCCTTTAAAATAGGTGGACCCGCCGATATATTATTGCTACCCAAAAGCAGTGAGGAAATACAAAGGGTAATACAAATATGCAATGAGCTAGGGGTACCCTTCTTTACTATGGGGAATGGTTCAAATCTTTTGGTTAGTGATAAAGGAATGAGAAATGTAGTAATTAAGATTGCTGAAGGCTTTAATAAAATAGAAATTAAGGATAAGATCATTACTGCTGAGGCAGGTATACTTTTATCCACCTTATCTAAAAAGGCTTTACAAGAATCCTTAGGTGGATTAGAGTTTGCAAGTGGTATACCAGGAACCCTAGGTGGGGCAATCACTATGAATGCAGGAGCTTATGGTGGAGAGATGAAGGATGTTGTTAAGTCCTGTAGAGCAGTTGACCTGCAGGGAAACATTGTAGATTTAACGATTGAAGAGCTGGAGATGGGCTACAGAACTAGCCTGATTCAAAAGAAAAGGCTTATAGTTCTTGAGGTAACTATGGAGCTTGAAGAAAAGGATTTTAGCATAATAAAGTCAACAATGGACGAATTGACTGTACAGCGTACAACAAAGCAGCCACTACATCTACCAAGTGCAGGTAGTATATTTAAGAGGCCAGAGGGACATTTTGCAGGAAAGCTAATCCAGGATAGCGGATTAAAGGGCTATCGGGTAGGTGGGGCACAGGTTTCTGAGCTTCATAGTGGTTTCATTGTTAATGTTGGAAATGCTACAGCTAAAGATGTATTAGATTTGATAAAGCATATTCAAAAGGAAGTGCAGGGGCGTTTTGGTATATTATTGGAAACTGAAGTTAGATTAGTAGGAGAAGAATAAACACAAGAGGAGTCATTTACATGAGGTTTGTAATAATAACAGGCTTATCAGGAGCAGGTAAAAGTCAAGCGGTTAAGTATTTAGAGGACTTTGGTTATTTTTGCGTGGATAATCTACCACCTGCTTTAATAACAAAGTTTGTTGAGCTATGTCATCAAACAAAGGGAAAAATTGAAAAAATCGCTCTAGTGATAGATATTAGAGGCGGACTATTTTTTGAGGACTTATTTGCAAGTCTGCAGGAGCTGAAGGAGAGCTTATTTCAATATGAGATTTTATTCTTAGATGCCAGTGATGAGATTCTGGTAAAACGCTTTAAAGAAACCAGAAGAATACACCCTTTATCAGGAGATGGTACAATCAGCGAAGGTATTTTGAAGGAAAGAGAAAAGCTCCAGTATCTAAAGGAAAAGGCTACAAATATAATTGATACCACCAACCTTATTCCTTCACAATTAAAGGAAGAGCTTAGAAATATATACTTGGAGGGCAATGAAACTAATAATTTAATCATAAATATTGTATCCTTTGGCTTTAAAAAGGGTATTCCACTAGACGCAGACCTTGTATTTGACGTTAGATTTCTACCAAATCCCTTTTATGTAGAAACCTTAAGGGATTTCACAGGTCAGGAGGAAAGTGTAAGAGAATATGTAATGAATTCTTCTATAAGTGTGGCCTTTTTAGAAAAGCTCTATGACCTTTTAGATTTCTTGATTCCATGCTATATCAAGGAAGGAAAAAATCAATTGGTTATAGCAATAGGCTGTACTGGAGGTAAGCATAGATCGGTTACTATAGCCCATGCATTATTCCACCGACTTAAGGAGGAAGGACAGCGGGTAATTGTGAATCATAGGGATTGCAACAGCAAATAGGGAGAGGGAAAGGTAATAATGAGACTATTAGAGTGGTTGGGCCTTGGAATGCATATTAAAAAATGGCTTTTACTTGGTATTCTGGGTATATTTTTTATCTCCGTTACACTAGCAAGTTTTTTCTCAGGTTTTTTTAGTGATTTAAATACATTATCCTGTATTATTATATTTATAGTAGGGATAGCCTGTATTGGATTTAGCATTAAATATGGGTTTATATCCCTTTTTATGCTATGCACAGACGCGAAGCTAGATAAAAATAAAGTAAATAAGGCTTTATATGATAATAAGGTGAGGGTTCGTGGACCCAAAATTGCGGTTATTGGTGGAGGCACTGGATTGTCTGTGCTTTTGAGGGGTCTTAAGCTATATACCACGAATATAACAGCGATAGTTACAGTTGCAGATGACGGTGGTGGCTCAGGAAAGCTTAGAGAGGATTTAGGGATGCTTCCTCCTGGGGACATAAGAAACTGCATTCTTGCTTTAGCTGAAATGGAGCCAACGATGGAGAAGCTGCTTCAATATAGATTTGAAGAGGGAAGTCTTAAGGGGCAGAGCTTTGGCAACCTGTTAATTGCCTCCATGAATGGCATAAGCGATAATTTTGAGGATGCAATTAAAAAAATTAACGATGTTTTGGCTGTTACAGGAAGTGTTATTCCGGTAACACTGGAGGACATAACCCTTTATGCCGAATTAGAAAATGGAAAGGTAATCAAGGGTGAATCAAATATTCCAGTAAAAAGTCTTGAGGAAAAAAGTAAAATAAAGAGGGTTTTTATTGAGCCAAAGAAGGCCTCAGCGGTTTCAGAAGCTATTGGTGCTATAAATCAGGCAGATGCGGTTATTTTAGGGCCGGGAAGCTTATACACAAGTATAATACCAAACCTACTAATACAGGATATACAGGAGGCCTTGTCTAAAACCTCAGCTATTAAAATATATATTCCAAATATAATGACCCAGCCAGGTGAAACGGACAATTATTCTGTATGCGATCATCTTAAGGGGATTCAAATGCATGCCCCGAAGCTTAAAATAGATTATGTAGCAGTCAATAGAGGAAGTATTCCAATCGATGTAAAGGAAAAATATTTAACTGAGGGGGCTGAGTTTATTCAGGTGCTGGAGGCAGATATCAGCTGCATTAAGTCTCAGCATATAGGCATAATAGAGGATAGCTTCATAGATATAAAAAATCAATACGTCAGGCATGATGCAGCTAAGCTTTCTAAAATAATAATTGAACAGGTTCAGCAGCTGAAAGCAGGCTCTGAAAAAAAGAATATAATAGAAAAGTTTATACAAAAAGATGTTGTTAAACAAAATAATTAAAGGTAAGGCTTTGGCCTTACTTTTTTTTGATGTTAAGGAAATTATGCTTTAAATCTATTTCTTGGACTGGGTGCTTTCAAATACTTGAGTTGTATATTACTAATATTTCCATTAGAATTTTATTATGAAAAAGACAGAATATCTTAAATCCATAGA
>Ga0208243_1000797_pt1 | contig 13568 bp, 16 predicted proteins | sample Subbio2Aug_QV12A_FD_184826 | JGI IMG/M metagenome (GOLD analysis project Ga0208243, IMG submission 184826) | Serpentinite rock and fluid subsurface biosphere microbial communities from McLaughlin Reserve, California, USA - CR12Aug_QV12A (SPAdes) | ecosystem: Environmental > Terrestrial > Deep...
CTACAACTAACCTATCTTTTGAAGTAATTTATCACTATCAAGATTCTTTTAATATATTTTTTCTTTACTTTGATTTTTCATAGCTCACTTTACACTACCCATCATGCTAATACTCATATGTAAAATAACAGACAATTAATAACGACTACAAATGAATATGGGGCTACATTGTATGATTTTTTACCATATATTGCCATATTTTACATTTTTTATACTAACATGCATTTTATAACATTGTCAATATAGTAATTAATATTTATATGTAACAGTTATAAATGCATGCTCGTTTCATAGTGCTCTAAAAATCGTGTCTGTACTACTTCTTTTACTGAAAATAATACAGTATACGAAAGAATAAAATAGAACTCAACCTTTTTGTACTGAAATTTATAAATCCATTCAAATAAAGTAAGTTTAACTTACATTTTTTAGTATATATCTAAAAATTCAAAAAGTAAAGTATATTTACATTTTTTTTTTTATATAGTATAATTAACTAAAATAAGCTTATTAGTTAGGTGTGATTTTTAAATGCAAACAAACAGTTATAATTTTTCAGGAGATCTTTTAAAAAAGATTAGAAAGACGCTTGGATTCCGTCAGCATGAGATAGTAGGAAATGAAGTAACACGAAATCTTATTAGTCTAATTGAAAGCAACAAAGTTAGGCTAAATGAAAGTACTGCAAACATATTATTAAGAAATATGAATCGACTTGCTTCGGAGAGAAATTTAGAAATTGAATTAGATCAAAGGGATTTACGGATTCCTGGTATGTTTGAAGCAAAACAAACAGCTGATAATTACATAAAAACCTTAAGAAATAATTTAGAATCGGAAAGCTTTCATATCACTGAATATATTCAAGAAATAAATATATTTTTGAGCAACTGGGACCTCTCACACAAGAAAGCAACTATATATGAGATCCTTGGTGATTATTATTATGAAAAAATAAAGTTTTATAATAGTTATATATACTATATTAAGTCTTTTGAAAGTGCTTTAAGATTTTCTGATACAATGAAGTTAGCTGATATAGTTTTAAAGATAATGCGTACATGTATAAGACTAAATAGATATCAGGAAACACTTGATTATAGTAACATCATTATCGTCCACAAAGATGAAATTTCAAATGATGTTTTTATTAAGATTTCTTACAATAGAGCTATGGTCTACAAATATTTATCCGACTTCGATTCATGCTTGAAGGAAATAGCTAAAATTGAACCCATTATTGATAAGATAGACTTTACTACATATCTCTACACTATGACACTAAAGGCTATATGTTATAAGAAAATGGAGAAATATAGTGAGGCTTTGATTGTGTATCATATGCTTCTAAAATTATTAAGTGAAAATGATGTTGAGAATAAAATAATAGTTTTAACCAATATAATGGAAATTCATCGTTTTACAAAGCAGGATGCAAAAATATTAGAATCCCTTGAACTGGTAATTTCGTTATTAACCAAATTGGATAAAACTTGCCCATATCTTCCACAGATAGAATTAGAAATTGCTTTTACATACGAATATCTTGAAAATTACATTCTGGCTGAAAACTATTTGATTAATTCACTTAATCATGCAAAATCCATTAAGGATTTAGACACTATTAAAAAAGTTGTTACTAAATTGTTGAAATTCTATATAGATAGTGACCTACCACAAATTGATGAATTCAAAGATGAGATATTATTCTTGGTTGAAAATCGTTTGTTAGAGTTAGATAATCCATCTATTCTTCTACTTATCTCTTACTATAATAAAGTGAATAAGTCAGAAGAATTAGATAGAATTATAAAGCAATTACTAAACATCAAAGGGGATGAATTAAATGAAGAGTAAAAAGGGAATAGCGTTATTCGCAGTATTACTTATGTTAATTACAGGGGCAGTAAGAATAGGGGGATTGTATTCACCAGAAAAGATTAATTACAAAATTTCAGAGGTTACTCCTGGTCCTTTGAGTATTCCTAACGAGGTTACTCCTGGCCCTTTGAGTATACCTAACGAGGTTACTCCTGGTCCTTTGAGTATTCCTAATGAGGTTACTCCTGGTCCTTTGAGTATTCCTAACGAGGTTACTCCTGGTCCTTTAAAAATTAATATCTAAAAAATGATTAACTACAAAAGCCTGCATTTGCAGGCTTTTACTTTACACGTAAAGACGATTCAATAATATATAAGCTTTTGCACTGAAGTCAGTTCATAATCCATACGTACCTGCCAACTTATATTATTTGATTTCCTACTACAAGGTAAAGTTCTTTAAAACGATTTTATATCCCATGATAATTTCTAGAATAATTATCCATACCACAGCTCCACTTAGCAATATTTCTTCTCTATGATATTTTAATCACCGTATGCCAGAATACTTTTTTCACTCTTCAGGGCTCTCATAAAGAATTTTTGAATATCCATCAAAACTTCAAATAATTCCTCACTAAAATCTTCAGGGTCCAGCATGTTAATATCATTTATAACTCTTCTTACATGCTTTTCATCAAGTACTGTATCGCCATATGGATCTAATTCAGCTAGTATAACAATTCCCTTAGGCATATCTTCAAATTCACATAATTCCTTTAAATGAATTTTCACTTCTTCTTCAAGAGAACAATAATCTCCAAAGTCACTTATATCTTCATCCGAGTTTGCAATATAAAAATCAATAGCCATAATTAACACGCCCTTTCGTAGGGATAACATGTACCCTAATCCTATCAATATTTTAACATATAACTTCTACAATATATCAAGTATATATAGTAGATTTTTCTTAAATCCAAGTTCTACTCTATGCTTATCAAATCAAAAAAAACTTAATACTACTCTTAAGTCGCTCCTACTCCCATACTCTTTCTCAAAGAACTGTCTAAAAGATTCGATCCACTCAGCAAAGATTCCTTATGCATTTTAATTTTTGGAGCTCGTCACCAGTAAGATTTCTTTATCTCTTGTAATAAGAAGTGATGGACTCAAATTATACTCATACTATCTTCTACTTATAATTTAATAGTGAAATTTTATTGTTAGTATTATGAATTGCTAGAATATTAATAAGTTTTGATAGGAATTCATTCATCAACATTGCTCACTCTTATTAAAGTAATTTACAACATACTTAGATAGTACCTGGGGGCTTAGTACTCCCTTTAGTTGTTTGGATATAAGCTAGTTTATGGTGATGGCTTAAAGTTTGATATTATGAGTTCTTTATACATACATCTTGCCTTACTCTCTTTTGAAACGCTATATCTTACCTCTGTTTCGGTAATATAATAGCCTGTATACCATTCTCTTACCTCTTCATGGTCATTTATGGTAAGAATGAACTTTCCTTCTATATTAGTAAGTATATCTCTCAGATTCAGGTGCTCTTTTTTTCCAAATTCAACGCCATAGCCCTCTGTTTTAAAATAAGGAGGGTCACAGAAATGCAAGGTGTGGAGTCTGTCATAACGCTTGATTATTTCTGAAAAATCGAGGTTCTCTATATACGTATTTCTTAACCTATCTCTTATGACTGCAATATTATCAGTATTAAAAATTTGAGGTGCAGGACTTTTAGTGGTCCCATATCCATAGGTATTCCCCCTTGCAGCGAAGCTCTGGGAGATAATGTACATATACCTTGCAGCTCTTTGTATATCAGTCATGTATTTTATATCTATGCTTTTATATACATTAAATTGCTGCCTACTACTTACTTCATACTGTAGCTGTCTTTTCAGTTCCTCTTCATGATACTTTATAACTCTGAAGAGATTGATAAGCTCTCCGTCTATATCATTAATTACTTCCGCTTTACTTGCTTCCTTGCCAAAGTAGACCCATCCAGCACCGAAAAATGGCTCTGTATAACAGCTGTGCACTGGAAGCATATTTATAATCTTTTTACGTAGTTGACTTTTTCCTCCCATCCTTGGGATTGGTGGTCTTAACATTCTAATTCTCCTTCAACAATATATTAGTTGAAAGAATGCTGATGAAAGCTGATTATATTTATGAGCTCTTTTGTAGGTAAAACAATGTCTTAACCCTTTTCTCCGCTGCTATGTAGTCGGATATGTTTATTTTCTCTGATTTGTTTACATACCCCAGGATGCTTTTCTTCAGCTCCTCTGAGTTATAAAAATAAATTATGCTGCGATTCCTGGCAAGGTCCTTTTGAGCCTTTACTATCTCAAAGCCCTTTGATACCAGAAATACTATTAAATCCCTATCTGTAATCTTTCTTAAATCCATGCTCTCCTCTCCTTCCTGAGTAACACCAGTTATATATATTATAACAGAACATATGTTCGTGTAAAGAGCAAAAAAATAATGAGCATTGTGTTAAAAGCTTATTATTGATATAACTGCAATCATAAGTGATATTATAAATATTGCTCGTTCTGTAAGACCTCCCGATTTCATTGTTATTGGAAAGCCTATTCTTCTATTATAAATTGGATAAAATAATGATACTCCCCCACTAGTAAAGCTGTCAGCTAATATGTGTAGTACTGTACCTGCTGCCAGGCCTGCAGCAAAGCCTTGGAATCCTCTATATGCCGAGAATTGATATGATATATATAAAATCAAACTCAATCCCAGTAGACTATGGGTAAAGGTTCTATGGCTTGATCGTCCTGCTATTAGTATATAGACTCCTATGAGTTGCATTAATAGGCTTTTATCTGCCAATCCTCCCAATATCAAAAAAATGCCCGCCGCAGTTGTCATAATCACCAACATAGGCTTGCTTTTTATGGGTAATAGCCTACTGTTTACCATTGACTTTGGATGTTCTATATCCGGAAGTAGTGAACCAAGTACTGTTCCTGCAAGCATTAATGGCTCTACCCTTACCCCAACAGCAGGAAGCAAATATAGTGCAGCTGCTGTGCCTATGGTTATATGTGTTTTTCCCCTCATATCTAATGCTCCCTTTCATCAAAAAAATTAGCCCTGCAGCTGATAGGCCGCAGGGCCTCCTTTTACTTATCGTGTTTGTCTTTTATCCCTGGCTTGAGAAGCTCTAGGATGTTTCTTTTTACCTCTAGTTCCAGCTCTATCTCTTTTGTAGTAATTCCTTTATAGGCCCTCACAACGAACTTATATGGTTGTCTTAGCCTATTATTGTCCTTGTCTAGGGTTTCATCCGTTGTATGCCAAAGGATATATTTTATTTTGTCTGTCTTAGCCATTTGACTGCTATCCACATTCACACTGATTGGATATGTTTGGGTGGAATACCCCATTGCTCCCCTTGTATCCCTTGACATTATGTCAGGGTCTACAAATATCTCAAGCCTCTCAGCAAAGCCTTCTGTTGAGATGATAAATATAATTTGATCACCAGCCATTGCTGGGTTGGGCTGCAGAAATCCAGTTATCTTTAGACTATCGACCCTATAATTAACATCAACATACTCGCTATTCCCATTGTGGGTTGAGGCAGTAAATCGTGCTGTATAGTCCCCATCCGGAATATTTGCAGGAACGGTATAGGCCCTTATCCACTCCTTTAGGTTTCCGCTTTGTGTTCCTGATAAGGTGATATTAGTTGAGTATGGTGTTCCCCTGTGCAACTGTACCGTTACCGTATTCGCATATCTTGTTGTCTTTGCTTCTATACCTACTGTGTCTGTTGTAACCATTGCTGGGGGCATGTCTGCCACTAGGTTTATAGGCGTTCTAACGGTAACAGGAAAATTCTTCTGAGTTATTTGACCACTTTGCCTTATGGCTGTAATCCTCAGGGTATAGCTACCATCCGGAAGAGTAGCTGGTATTGTATGGATAATGTTATTCCAGTATGTCTCATTCCCCACCTTTGAGCCCTTCTAGTCCTCAGTGAGGTTATATCCCCACCGTCGCCCTTGATGTTCCAGTTATAATTTATAAGTGGATAATGCTGCAATACAAAAGGCGCATTGGCTCTATTAGAGGTATCAGTCAAGGTCATTTTCCTGTTTCGCTTGTAGCTACCATCAATAGCAAATTGTGCCCTAGGCTTAGTGCTGTATACATAAACCCACCTAACCATACTAAATTCCGGCTCCACACTAAAGGAGGCACTGAAGCCTTCTATTTCATATTCAATTCTAACCTGTACTAATCTATCTACATCTGAAGCTCCAAATACATATTGACCGCTGAAAAACACATCTGCATTCACAGGCACACCGTCCACAAATACTTTCCTAGTTGTAGCCTCCTCTGTCATATCCTGTGCTGGGAAGGGTACAATATCAAACCATTCCTGCGGAATATTGGCATCCATTTTAGGTGCTATGGTGGTGATTGGCCCCAGCTCCACTGGTTTTATTAAAATGGTCATGGTCTGTTCACAAACATCCATGTCACCATCAGCTGACCTGACTATTTGGGTAATTTTCACATTATATTCCCCTTTAGTCTTGCCGGCGATTTTAGGGGCAATGAAGTCATAGAGCTTTTGGTCTACATCAGCATCATCTACTTTTTCAGTATTATTGGAAAAGCTTGTAGAATCGGCGCCTACTAACTCTACATGATACTCATAGCGAACTATCTTGCCTATACTGGCATCCTTAAAATTAATTCGATTCATAGCAAAGCTGCTGCCATTGTTCAATGCAATATGGCTGCTTACATTAAAATAGCTCATCAAACTTTTACCCTCGGCCTCCAGAGTAACCGTCTGAAGATTCTCTGCTACCCCCGCACTTTCTTTGTTTCCAAAAATGGCCTTGGCACTACCCATTAACTCTATGACGGAATTATTAAGGACTTGGTTCCGCTGAACCACTACCTCAAAAGTTGCAGTGCCTTTATTGAGGGACTCCTTATTCACCTGCACCGTCTGTTTGGCGGTAGCAGTGGCCTGCAGGGATATTTCCCAATGGTCAATGTCATAGCCAGTATAGTAGGCTGTCCTAAACTCCTCAGTATGATTTTTCCCTTCATCTTGATATATGCCTCCCACCTTAACCTTCAAGGTAAGGGTGTCCTGATCCTTCTTAAATACAAGCTCCTCCGGCTTATTTAAAACGGTTATCTCCGCCATAGTCGGCAGCAGCACCTTATCTATATGCTGCTGCCTGGGTATAGAGAAGGTCTGATACCATCGTTTCCCTTGGGCATCCACATGCCACATTCTACCTTCGCCTACAGTACTAATACCTGAAGGTGACTGAACGTGAATATAGTCATAGGGATTTTTAGACGAATGATTCTGTGAATTTATAGAAAAGTCTATCATTCGATTAATCCATTGCTGGGTTTTGATAGTTATTTGTGGGTCAGAATGACCTAATGTAGCCCACCTAGAATAATCACTTGGTTCAACTAGCTTACCCCTATCTCTATATGATTCAAAAGGCCTATATAGCCAATTTTTTTCGGCCCCACTTCTTCCGCTGTCAGCATCCCTCCTAAAGTCATTGTTGGCATACGGGTTGCCTTGGTAATCAAAACCATGATAACGGTACTCACCCCTTTGTCCATTTCTGATGTAATAGCCCTGCTGTGAAGGGTCTATATGGCTACCGAAATCATTGCTGAATATGGATGCATAGGAGCCATAAACTAGAATCCCCTTGTCAATATATAGGGTAGCATTTAACTCAAAACCCTTCATATTCTTTAGCTGGTTTTCCGGCAGCATATCCTTGATGACATCTATTGTGATTCTATTTGCTTCGTAGGTTTCTCTTACCTCTAGCCCGGTAAAACCATAGCTTGAATTAGATGTTATTGCTAAAGGAATAAGTAATGCAACTATTATTAATGTTGATATTATCCTCTTCATAAAATCCTCCTTCCTTAACATAGCAATAAAAAAATTCCCAGGGAGATATGCCTGAGAAATTTTGATTTATTTTAAGATGAAATTTGCTTCACAATTACTAAAATTGCTTTAGTCTAATACCCTTTGCACTAATTGATACAGATAACCTATTGGAGTTTTCTTCTTTGAAGAAGTGAACACTTCTATCATCAATGATTTTCTCTATACTAATAGCAGGCCCAGCCTTTAATGCTAAGTCCATATACCTTTCATATTCCTCAATTGCTATTGAAGCTTTCTCCTTAAATATTGCAGATAAAAACGCTCTTACTACCTCATTGTGTTGCTCTCTAACCTCACTTGTTTTCCAAATAACTATGTTATAAGGGTGCATTTGTACTATCTCATCATTAGCTACATTTATACCTATAGCCATTTGCATATATGAAGGATCCCAAGTATCTGTTGAGACTTCAAATGTCTCTTTGCTTTTATAATACTGAGTTTCTATACTATTATTAAACCCACTGTAAAAAGGAGTAATATACCCTGTAGAAAGCTTTAGGCTATCTATAAGAGCATGTGCAACAGTTATAGCCTCCGGATTAAGGCTTGGCGGATACACAGTCTCCTGCTCACCTGTCATGTTGTTTCTAAGGGTTATGGTTTTCTTCTCTACATTTACCTCCACCAGTTGTCGGATGGAAGGGTCAATAAACCGCATTACCACAACACTTGCTTCAGCTCGAGTGGCATTATTAAAGGGCTTATACTCATAATCAGGATAACCAGTTATTAGACCAAGACCGTAGGCTACAAGAACTGAATGCTTGTGGGTGTCAGATACTTTAGGGTAGTCCTTTATTCTACTTCTCAACACTCCTAGATAATTGCTGTTGGGTTCAAATTCCTTCTTAAGGGTAGCATTGGCTATGATCTTTGCCATTTCTTGTCTATTAATGGGTCTTTTATATGTTGTAAACTCTTTATCGCCTATCAGTCCCTCTTCTTTTGCTATAGCGATGTATGTATCGGCCCAATAGCTATCTCCATTGCCAGGGGTATAACCCATAGCAGTAACCACTAGCTTTATAAACTCATCCACCTGAATATCTCTTTCTGGCTGGAAGCTTCCATCTGGATAACCAGCTATAATCTCCATGCTTGATAGTCTTCCTATGAAATCATTAGCCCAGTGGTCCTCTATATCTGTTAGCATAGCAATTGCCTTTTGCAATAAATCAACTGTGATATTTACAATACTCTCTATTATATTCTTCATCCTGTAGCTGGTGTTGGTTTCTGATGCTGCAAAGGCAGCTTGAGGTGAAGCCAGAAGCATTACTATCACTAATACTAATGCCATTATTTTTTTCATCTATACAACCCCCTTATATTCTTCTGCAGTGATATAACCCTTTATTTCATCAAAGTCCAAATCTAAAAATGCCTGGAGGAACAAAGAATTATATTTCTCCCTTTCCATATGCATTTCCTGCAAAGCCTCCTCGTGACCATAGGCCCTTTTATACGGTCTTATCATTCTTAGGGCATCGTAAGTATCACAAATTCTAATTATCTGGGCTCCGATACTTATGCAGCTGCCCTTTAGCTTTCTTGGGTAGCCACTACCATCATAGTTTTCATGGTGATATACTATATTCTTTACTACATCTGGAGATTGCCCCATGTTGGCTGCAATCGCACCCCCTATTTCCGCATGATATTTTATTGAGTTCCATTCTACCTGTGTTAATCTTTCATGCTTATTCAATACGCTTAAATCTACCATACTTTTCCCAATATCATGCAAAAGAGCAGATACAAAAATTTCTTTTATAAGCTTATTATTGAAATTCAATGCCTTACAAAGAGCCTCCGAAAGATATGCTACCCTAAAACAATGTAGTATATCGGGAAGCTGTATTACCTTTGAATTATTCATTTCTATTTTAAAGGCCGCCATTATTTGCTATCCCTCCCTTTGATTTTGTTGAAACTAAAAAACTACCCTAGCAATGGGGTAGTTGACTAAAATCAATAATTTTTACTTTACTATGTTTATTTTTTTACACTATATGGTATAATAAAGGTAATCGGAACCGCTGATGCGGTTGCCAAATAGGGATTAAATTTCTTTAATCACTCTGCAGGGCTAATGCAGGGTGATTTACTTTTTTGTGTTGTTATTCCTATCTAAATAGGAGATAAGCGTTATGAGAAGCATACCGAAGGCTAGCATTAATGCCAAAGCTTCATATGTACTCATTCAGCACCACCTCCTTTCTTTTGTGAAAGTTAGTGGCAACCACACCCTGCTCTATCCGATTACCTTTAAACTATAATACCATTTATTTCTATGTCAAGCAATCAGCTATTTAGTTCTCCAGCTTCCATTCCTCCGGAGTCTTTATTATTTCAAAAGTCATACCTAAATGTTTAAATTTAGTTATCTCCAGCATTTCCTCCTTTGTTTCAACCGCAACATTTATTGTCTTGGCCACACCCTCACCATTTCCAAAAATTTCCTTTCCTACGTTGTCTACTAATGACACTATCTTAACCATGTGCCTTACATCCAGTTCCCCTGTCAGGTTATTATAGATTAGTCCGTAGTATTGGCCTGTCTGAAGCTGTATACCCATATAGTTTGATATATCCTTTACGTCTATGCCTACAATCCACATATCTTCCACATCTACCTTTATGTCGCCTCTGGCTGTTGTCTTAGTTTCAGTAGCATATTCTCCACGGCTTACATCAATTATGAGTCTCTTGCCTACTAAGGCTTCCTTGCTGCTTAATGCGCCGTCAGGAATTCTTGATATTGGCACTTCAATTAGTTCAATATCTCTATCCTCCAGTATTGTATTCTTTGGTATGCTCTTATTGAAATGAGCAACCCTTAAAGTCGTCTCAGGCATAGCTGCACGCTTTACATTTCTATATAGATAGGCTGTTAGTATAAGGGCTACTATTATGCAGCCTGTACCTATTTGTATCAGTCGTTTGTTTATTTTTGCCTTCAAATTTGCACCTCTTTTCCGTTATATTTGATTATTTGCCAGGAAGCTCTCTATGTCTACTGGCACACTTTTCCTTAAGTAGGCTATCCCATAGAATTTAATCTCCTTTGGTATCAAAACTATTATGTGTATAGTGGTTCTGGTAAGCCTGATGCCATCGGAGGTTAAGGCTGGTAGCTCATTGGGATTGTATATGGTTATTTCCTCAATAATTACTGGCTTCTGCTTTTCTTGTATAAAGCTATCTACTAAGGCTCTTAGGCCTGAGTCCAGCCTTAGGTTTTGCATGATGTAGCTTTCCACCATGTACTGAGCCTGTGCTTTATTGAGGTATAGTTCTCTACCCTCAAGATTATCTATATCCAGCCTTTCACTCAATTTCATCAGATCTACCTGTGAAAAGCCAGCCCAGCCGGAGGCTATGAGGGCATTTTCTACCCTCACCCCCAGACTATATATTTCTCTTATCTCCAATATTGCCATCCAGCCAAATATGAAGAAAAAGAGTATTACTGTTGCTATCAATAAAATTAACCATAGGTTTCCATCCATTTTATCCTTCCTATCTGATTAAGGTCATTACTATAGTTTTTTCATCAAAGGTAGCTGTAAGGGCTACGCTTTCCTTTGTCAAATTTGACCTTGTTGTGGTAATCATGTAATTAGCTCTAACAATCAATCTTGCCTCCTGACCCCATGCTACGGCTTCAGGAGCTGTTATAACTATGTTTGTAAAACCAATGGCTGTAAGCTCTGCCACCAATAGGTTTTTAGCCTGCTGTGGTATTCCTCCATTTGTCTGCAGCTGCAGAAAATATCGGTTGCAAATGGCATCGAAATCTGTTCTTACAAAGGCTGGTATTGTATGCTCAGCTCCTATCAGAAAGAATAGCAATAAAAATACTATAACCAGCCCCATTATCAAAAGCACTGTTGAGAATTGCATATTATCCCACCTTAGTTAAATAGTTGTGTCAGCTTACTGGCTACCCATGTCCTAAAGGATGTAGCGGTATCTGTAAACACTGAAACTATTTCAGGTCTAATTGCAATTATTGCGAGTATTATAATTGCTGAAAACAGTACAACCTCCAGTACTCCTGATCCCCTTTTAATATTTAGTGCATCCTTAACCCTCCTAATGCTATTTGCCAACCTTATTTCTAGATTAATTCTCTTCGCTTGTAATTTTTTCATTTCTTCATTCCTCCTAAATTTTTATCTGAATATAATATCTAGGTTTCTCATTATCTCTTGCAAAATTGGTACTGTAACCATCAGGGCATAGCATACAAAAAGCAAGAAAGCTGCCACAAGTAGCTTAGTCCTTTTATAATGCCGTATAATCTTCCGTCTGAGACGTTTGCTCCTCTTAAGCATGTTAGACTGTGCCTCAAAGTTCTTTTCCGTTATTCCCATTTCATGCCTCTGTGCCAGAGCGAAGCTGAAGGCCTGTATCTCGGTTATGGAGGATACACTCCTGAAATTCTCTAAAGCCTCCTCTAAACTTTTCTTAACCTTTGGTGCATTGGCTATAAACTGCAGAGCCTCTCTAAGGGGGGTTCCTGCCGCCCTAGCTGCATAAGTAAGGATGACTTCCAAGGGTGTTCCTATTTTGCTTTGGAAGTACATTATGTCCTGTATATTGCATAGCTCTAGTCTAAGCTTGTTTTGACGGTTTTTTCTCCTTTGTCCAATGTATAAATTTAATGGCAACAGGGTAAATATAATAAGCCTTAATGCGTTGGTTATAACCCGACTAATCTCACCTAGCATTAGGCTCTCTAGGCTTGAATAGGCCGCAAATACCAGAACGACCATGTTCAAAGTTAAAAATATCTCGGTACTAATTGGATAACCTGCCTCCTTCATGTAGTCATCGGCCAGCGTATACCATTCCTGTTTTATCAGCCTTTTTAAGAAACTGCCCTTATCCTTATAATAGTTTTTTCCCTCCTTTTTTTCTGCTATTAAAAAGTGTAATGTAGTAGCTGTTAAGGCTATAGCAATCAATAGTGATATCGCAAATATCATCCTTTCACCTCCTTAATACACCTTTTCAAGGGTTAAATAGGCAATATAAAAGGAGACCAATAAGTCTAAGGTAAAGACTATCTGCCCCCATCCAGAATCAAAAACAGCCATCTTATAGCTACTGTTGAAGATTATATATATTATCAGGAAATTTACCGCAAGAAGCATATAAAGACCCATACTTAAAAGAGTGTCCTGAGCGCTTTCTTCATCGTCATCATCGTTCTGCCTGTCTAGCTCCTCTATAAAGGTATCCGTCAATGCTACCACATCGCCTCCCCTTATATAGCAAATCTTAAGATTTTCTATATATAGCTTTAGCTCTGAATTCTCCAAACGATCCTTCAGATTATCAAAGCATTGTATGGGGTTTACTTTATGCTCATATTCATATGCCATTAGCTCTACATAATTTTTTAGGGGCTGCAGCACATACTTACCCGCCTTTTTAAAGGCTTCAAATATGTCTGCTCCTTTGCCACCTATTAGAAATCGCCTCATTATGATGAGGAAGTCCACTGACATTCGCTTTACCTTATACCCCATAATGTCAGAAAATAGCTGCAGTAGGATATAGGGGAGAAGTGCTGCTAAAGCTCCGAAAATAAGGGCAACATAGGGCTCCATATTCATCTCCATCCAGCTGAAGGCAAGAAGGAAAAGTAACAGGCATAAAAAAAGATGCAGCCATGCATTGTAGCTAATATAAAAGCGTATGTTGGAGCGTTCTATGC
>Ga0208243_1000798_pt1 | contig 13508 bp, 16 predicted proteins | sample Subbio2Aug_QV12A_FD_184826 | JGI IMG/M metagenome (GOLD analysis project Ga0208243, IMG submission 184826) | Serpentinite rock and fluid subsurface biosphere microbial communities from McLaughlin Reserve, California, USA - CR12Aug_QV12A (SPAdes) | ecosystem: Environmental > Terrestrial > Deep...
CAGTGCGGCAGCCATGGCGGCGGCGGGCTTGTGTGCTGCGCTTGGCGGCACCAACGAACAGGTTGAAAACGCTGCCGAAATCGCGCTGGAACATCATCTGGGCATGACCTGCGACCCGGCTGCCGGCCTTGTCCAGGTGCCCTGCATCGAGCGTAACGGTCTGGGTGCGATCAAAGCGGTCTCTGCCGCCAGCCTTGCCCTTCGCGGCGATGGCACGCACTTCATGCCGCTGGACAACTGCATCGAGACGATGCGCCAGACCGGCATCGACATGAATGTGAAATACAAGGAAACGTCCACCGGGGGCCTTGCGGTCAACCTACCAGAATGTTGAGGCCTGGTGGAATCGCAAGTAACCATCATTTTTGACCAAGTGCGACCCGGCCTGAACCGACCACCGCAAGGAGTTTTGATCAGTGCCGGGTCGAAAAGATCGCCCCCATGAACATGCCAAACACAGACATTAGCAGCGCACAGCCCGCGCCGTCAGCCTCATGCACCTAAATCACATCCTTGGTCAGATGGTTCCCGACCAAGGTAATCTCTGACATTACAACTGTCCTTGGTGGATTCTTTCAGACCCGCCTTGGCACATCGATGCCGTCGGGGGGCGGTCAAATCATCAGAGCCCGACCAGGTCGGTGTCCTAGCGCCAAAGTGCCGACAATGCCCTGAATGCCGCGCGAATGGGTTCCAGTCCGAAGATGGCCCTCAAATCCAGCTCCTTGATCTGGTTCTGGCTTAGGCCGCCGATCGTGACCGAATACATCATCGGATCAATCTTGTTTCTTGCATTGTCGAGCGCAAGCGGCGCCAGCCTACATGCGTAATGCAAGGCAAACCCCGAATCGGAGCGGACCCTGTTGTAGGTTGCAGCCATATCCGTTTCGATATCAGGCCTCTTCGATGACATGCCCGTCCCCCGGTTCCCAATAGACAAAAAGCTCCCGCCCGATTTCCAGCGGCAGGTCGGACAATGTGTCATGACCCTTCTGGACCCGGATTTCCTGCCCGCCTGCCGCTTCAAGATAGATGGTGGCGGTGGCGCCCACGAACTCCTCGCCGATCATCCGCACAGGCAGCACGTTGCGCGCATGGGCGGGCCGTTCGGCGGCCAGGTGGGTCTTGGTATCCAGCACCGTCAGCGTCGCGGCCCCGCCAATGCGTGTCCCTTCTCTGGCGACGGTGTCGAACCGGCCAAGCGGCGTGTCCAGTGCGGGACGGCCCCCGTCACCATGCACCAGTTTGCCCTGAAAGATGTTTGATGACCCCAGGAATTCGGCCACAAACCGTGTGCCCGGTGTGCGGTAGATTTCCTGTGGCGTGCCGATCTGTTCGATGACGCCCCGGCTCATGATCACAACTCGGTCAGCCATGGAAAAAGCCTCGGACTGGCTGTGCGTGACGTAGACGAAGGTGATGCCAGTCTCGCGCTGCAGGTTCTTGAGCACCGACTGCATCCGCACCTTCAGCGCGGCATCCAGCGCCGACAGGGGTTCGTCCAGCAGCAGGATTTCTGGTTCTACCACCAGCGACCGGGCCAAGGCGACACGCTGCCGCTGGCCGCCGGACAGCTGGCTGATGTTGCGCTCGGCAAATTCGGTGATCTGCATCCGGTCCAGCCACTGTTCGGCCCGGCGGCGGCGTTCAGCCTTGCCCACGCCGCGCATTTTCAGCGCGAATTCCACGTTCTCGCGAACGTTCAGGAACGGGAACAGGGCCAGGCTTTGCCAGACCATCGGGGTGTCCCGGCTCCAGGTCGGCAAGTCGTTGATTGGCTTTCCAGACAGCTTGATCACGCCTTCGCTGGGCGCCTCTAGCCCGGCCAGCATCCGTAGCGTCGTGGTCTTGCCACAGCCAGAGGACCCCATGATCGCCAGGAACTCGCCCTTCTTGATCTCAAAATCCAGCTTCTTGACGGCCACGAAAGCGCCAAAACTTTTGACCACGCCTTCGAACGAAACCAGGGTGTCGCGGCTCATGGGGTTACTCCTTGTCGGCGGGCTTTGCGCCGTTACCTGACAGCAGAAGCTGCGCCAGGATCACAAGCGTCATGGAAAGGATGAAGACGAAGGTACCGATCGCGTTGATCCGCGGGCTGACCTGTCCTTGGAGGAAGCCAAGCACCTTCACGGGCAGGGTTTCGTTCAGGCCCGAAACGAACCAGGCCACGGCGAATTCGTCGAAGGACACAGCCATGGTGATGAAAAGCGCACCAAAGATTGCGGGGGCGCAAAAGGGCACGATAACATGGCGCATCGCCATCCACTCTGACGCGCCAAGGTTCCAAGCGGCCGGTTCAAGCGCCGGGTCCATCTGGGACAGGCGCAAGCGAATGATCGCCATGGCGAAGGGGGCGCAGACGACGACATGAGAGATAATGACCGACAGCGCATTGCCCGACAGGTTGATGCGGCTGAGGTAGGCCAGCATCGCAAGGCCAAGGATGATGACCGGGATGGTTGGCGGCAGAAGGGCGAGCGCCATATAGACCTGCTTGCCCGCGAATTTGTAGCGATAGTCGGTATAGGCCGCCCCGAAGCCCAGAAGGGTGGAGACGACGCCGACGATCAGCCCGACGACCAGCGTGTTGCGCGCGCCTTCCCAGACCAGCGGGTCGGTCGCCACGGCGCGATACCAGTCCAGCGAAAACTCGCCCAGCGGGATCGAGGGGAACCGGTCGGAGTTGAAGCTGAAGACGAAGCTGGCCGCGATGGGCGCGAAGACGAAGGCATAGGCCAGGACGATGTAGACGACCAAAGCCCAGTCCACCGCCCGGTTGCGGTTCATGTCGGTGGCACCGCTCATTTGGACTTCCCCTTGTAGGCGAATTTCACGGCGGCGAAGGCCACAATCATCAGCGTGCCGATCATCGTCAGCGCGATGACCGCCGCGCGGGGCCATTGCTGGCCGGATTTCGTGGTGTCGGTGATCAAGATCGAGAGCGTTGTCGGCTCGCCCCCGCCCAGATAGACCGGGCTGACGAAATCACCGAAGGACAGGATGAAGCAGAACAGTGCCGCAATCACCAGACCTGTGCGAGCCGAAGGAATGACCACCTCGAACACTGTCCGCAGCCGCCCGCATCGCATGTTGTGCGCAGCCTCGATCAGTGTGCGGTCGATGAATACCAGACTGAAAAGCTGCAAAAGGACCACCAGCGGGAAGGCCAGCGTCAGGTAGCCGATCATCGTGGCACCTACGGTGTTCAGCATCTGGAAGGGGCCAAGCCCGACCCAGCCGAGGATGACGTTGATGATGCCGTTGTCCGATAGGAATATTTGCCAGGAATAGACCCGCACCAGGTAGCTGGTGAAAAATGGGATCACCATCAGGAAGACCGCCCAACGGCGGGCGGTGTCAGACATCTTGAAGGCGATCGCATAAGCCGCCGGGAAAGCCAGCACACTGGTCAGCGCGGCCGCGGCGGCAGCCATCGCGAGGGTCACGCCATAGGCCTGCCAAAAGACGGCGCGGCCATACATCGTGGTCCAGTTCACCGTGTCGAAGTCCGGCGACATAACGAAGTTCTTCACCGTCCAGAACGACAAGGCGACAAGGAACAGCAGCGGGAATACGAAGAACAGGACCTGCCAGACCAGAAGCGGCAGCGAAAAAGTCAGACCATAAAGGGAAATCGGACGTCTCATGATGTGCCGCACTCCGTACTTAAAAGGCGTACCGGCAGTGAGGTCACGGCCGGTACGCGTTTGTCTTGGGTCAGGGGCTCAGGCCCCTTCAGGCTTGCCCGTCAAGCGCCCTTGTATTCCGACCAGAAGTCGTTCCAGGTCTCAAGGTCCTGCTGGATGGGCCACTGCCGATACTGGATGCGACCATTGCGGATCATGTCCATCGCGTTGCCGGCATCCTTGGTCATGCCCTGGCGCTTGGCTTCGTCGGGGTTCTCGGCCTGCAGGACTTCCCAGCCCTTTTGGTTCGGGATCAATGCCGGATAGGCGGCCATCTGGGCCGATTTCGCCTGACCCTTGGCCGAGGTGATGTACTGGATCCACTTCTTCGCAAGATCGGCTTTGGTCGAGCCCTTGCCGATCGAGAAGCACTCCGACCACTGCAGGCCGCCCTGTTCGGGGATGACCGATTTCACCTTGGCGCCGGATTTTTCCAGAACGCCGGTGATCCAGTCGCCGATGCCGCAGAAGGCCAGCATCTGACCGTCGTTCAAGGAAGAGAAGGTGCCGCCGTAGTCGAAGAAGCCACCGATCTGGCTGCGCAGCGTCATGGTCTTTTCCTTGACCGCAGTCCAGGCCGCTTCGTCGATGTCATAGGGGATCGCGTTTCCGTTCAAGAGGCTCATCTGGCCCAAGTTCGGCAGGTGCCAGTCGAAGTGCCCGACTTTGCCGGTCAGTTTCGGGTCCCAGAACACGTTGTAGTTGGCGGCTTCAGCTTCGGTCAGCGCGTCGGTGTTGTAGGCGACACCAAGGAAGCCGAAGCGGGTGACCAGCGAGAACAGCTTGCCATCCTGCCAGTTGCCGGGGAACTGCTGGAATTCGGGGAAGTAGTCGTCCAGCGCATAGTCGGCCGGGTCCAGCTCTTCAACATAGCCCGCACCGTTCAGCGCTTGAACGTATTCGGCGTCCGACAGGATCACGTCGAAGGTGCCGGGTGGGGATTGCGAGATCAGGCCAAGCATGTTGTCGCCGCCAGTGTAGTATTTCGGCACGAACTTCACGTTGTTCTCGGCCTCGAACTCGGCCACGACATCGGGCTCGGCATGGCCATACCAAGCCAGCATGTTCAACTCGATCGCCTGCGCATTTGCGCGGCGGCCAAGCATCGGCGTCGCCAGCGCGGCGGCACCAGTTGCAAGAAGGGTGCGGCGTGTGAAACCGGCACTCGGGCGGATCATTCCAGTCATCAGTCTCTCCACTGTTGTCGCACCTTTTTCGGTGTCGTATTTGATAACGCTAGGGCATCGCAATGGATTTGCAAAATGGGTTTTTGAAATCCAATAATTTGCCGCGCTAATACAAAGGCACGCTATTTCCGATCCGTCGGCTGCGGCTCGGCATTGATGCTGTCAAGACTGGCCACCAAATCGCTGATCAGCTTGATCCCTGCTGGGGTCTGGCGCGGATGCTTGTAAAACAGCCCGACCCGAACCGGGTCAAGCGGTGATATTCCATCTACTTTGCCAAGAATACGCATGCCTTTCAATAAGGTAGGGCGCGTCAGCGCACTTACACCGAACCCGTCCAGGACCGCGTTTTGCAAGCCGGATATGCCAGGTCCGGTATAGACGAACCGCCAGCGTCGGCCCGCAGCCTCGAGTGACTGGATCATGCGCGCGCGGTAGTTGCAGCCTTCGGGATGCACGACCAGAGGGATCGGGCGGTCGGGGTCTATCAAAAAGGATTCGGCGGCAACCCAGATCGGCTGCTCAATCCAAGAGCGCGAAAGATAGGGCATGGACTGCGAAGGCATCATCGCCACGATGATATCCAACTCATCCGCGCTGAGTTGGCGCAGGATTTCGCGACTCATGTCGCAGTGAACCTCGAGGTTCACCTCAGGATGGGTGCGCGTGAAATCGGTGAGAGTCTTTTGCAGGAACGCCACGGCATAGTCACTTGGCAGCCCAATGCGCAGAACGCCCGTCAACTCGTGGCGCCTGAAGTAGCTCATGGCCTCATCGTTGATCCGCACCACTTCGCGGGCATAGGCAAGCAGTACCTCGCCGTCTGCAGTTGGAAGGATCGACCTTCCGTTCTTGACCAGAAGAGGCGCGCCGACCAACTCTTCCAGTCGTCCAAGCTGCAACGAGATTGCGGGCTGGCTCCGGCCCAGCATGGCCCCAACCTTTGTCTGTCCGCCCAGCTCTACCACCGACACAAAAGTTCGAAGCAAGTCCACCTGCAGATTGGTGATTCCGCTCATGTATTTGTCCTGCAAATGAAAGCATAAAAATAATATACTTTCCTTGTAGTTGGCTCGCAATCTAATTCTTGTAGAGACCGGTGTTCCACCGGGTATCTTTCAACGCGAGGCCCCTCATGTCCCATAAATCCAATTTTGCCTCGGAACTGACCTGGCCTGTCTATGACGCCGCGGTCCGGTCCGGTGCCACGCCGATTCTGATCCCGCTGGGGTCGATGGAACAGCATGGTCACCACATGCCGATGCATGTGGACGTGCTGCTGCCCACCGAATTTGCGCGCAGGGCTGCTGCCGAGATCGGCGGGCTGGTCGCTCCGGCCTTCACCTATGGCTACAAGTCGCATCAGAAATCAGGTGGCGGCAATCACATGCCCGGAACGGCCAGCCTTGACGGTGCAACACTGGTTGCGGCCCTGCGCGACGTGATCAAGGAATTTGCCCGCCACGGCGCCCGGCAGATTTGCCTGGTGAACGGCCATTTTGAAAATTCGTGGTTCATCATCGAGGCCATCGACCTTGCCTTGCGCGAATTGCGCTGGGACCGGATCGAGGATGTGAAGATCGTCGTGCTGTCCTACTGGGACTTTGTCGATCAGGGCACGATTGACCGACTGTATCCAAGCGGGTTCCCCGGCTGGGACAAGGAACATGGCGGAGTTCTTGAGACGTCGCTGATGCTGTCGCTTTTCCCGGATCTTGTCAGCATGGACTGCGCCGTTCACCACGCCCCGGCGGTTTTTCCGCCCTATGACGTTTACCCGGTCAAGCCGGAATGGACCCCCGCCAGCGGCACACTGTCATCCCCCAAGGAAGCCTCGGCCGAAAAGGGCGAGATTCTGCTGGAGGTGTGCAGCGCGGGGATCAAGGAAGCCTTGCTGCGCGAATTCAAAGAGGCCTGATCCGCTGGCCGGACACGCAGCGCATTGCCTAAAGAAAATGGGCCGGATCTCCGGCCCATTTTTTTGTTTCAGGGATACGGTTGACAGCCGCAGCGCAAAAAGGGTTGACGTGCAGCACCGCCCCCAACCCGCACTGCCAAGCCGGAGAAGAAAAACCACCCCAGCCGAATGGCCGGGGTGGTTTCTTTGCCCTAGGCAGGCTTAGTTCTTGACGATCAGGTGATCGGGACCATAGGCAAAACCGGTGATGTTGGTGTTGCCCTTGTTGTTTTCCTTGGTGATGACAAGGATGTCATGCTCGCGGTAGCCGCCGGCGCCCGGCAGATGGTTCGGAACGGTGATCATCGGCTCCATCGACACGACCATGCCTTCTTCCAGAACGGTATCGCAATCTTCGCGCAGTTCCAGACCGGCTTCGCGGCCATAATAGTGGCACAGCACACCGAACGAATGGCCGTAGCCGAAGCTGCGATATTGCAGCAGGTTTTCGGCCGCATACATCTCGTTCAGTTCTTTCGCGATGTCACTGCACTTGGCGCCGGGAACCAGCAGTTCCTTGCCGCGATCATGCACTGCGCAGTTGATGTTCCACAGGCGGATATGCTCGTCCGATGCCTCTTCCGAGAACAGGGTGCGTTCCAGAGCAACATAGTAACCGGCCACCATCGGGAAGCAGTTCAGCGATAGGATATCGCCCTTTTCGATCTTGCGGCTGGTCACCGGGTTGTGCGCGCCATCGGTGTTGATGCCCGACTGGAACCAGGTCCAGGTGTCAAGCAGTTCGCCATGCGGCCAGACCTTGGCGATTTCGCGCACCATGGTTGCGGTGGAATGCAGGGCCACTTCATGCTCTGGCACGCCCACGGCAATCGCCTCGACGCAGGCCGCGCCGCCGATGTCGGCGATACGGGTCATCTTGGTGATATGCGCGATTTCTTCGGGCGACTTGATCATCCGAAGGCGCATGGACGCGGCGCCAATATCGACGAATTCCATGTGCGGGAATTCCGATTTCAGCAGGTTCAGCGTGTCGAGGTTGATATGGTCAAACTCGATCCCAAGCCGCTTGACGCCACCGGTCAGGCCGCGAATGGCATGAAAATAATTGTCTTTCTGCCAGTCGGTGTAGGTGACGTTCTTGCCACCGAAGGTCCGGCGCCAAGGCTGGCCGCCGTCGATGCCTGCGCTGATCGAGGTGGCGATGTTGTGATCGACCAGGAAGCCGTAGCGACGGCCGAAGTAGCAGAACAAGAAGTCCGAGTAGTAGTTGATGCAGTGATAGCTGGTGAACAGCGCCGCATCGATGCCAGCTTTTGCCATATGGCCGCGAATGCCATCAAGACGACGCTGCATCTCGGCATCCGAAAAGGTCGGCACAGCTTTGTCGCCATTGCCCACATAGTTCTGCAAACGCTCACGTTCCATCGAATCCTCCAAAGATTGAGTGGGCCAAAATTGACCCGATTACTGTCAATCAAGCCTACCTTGAATGGCCTTGTCAAAAGACCATTTTTCAAGATAGCTTAAGTTTTCCTCATGCTCTGGCCACTATGACAACACCGCCTTTGAATGCCCTGCGCGCCTTTGAGGCGGTCGCCCGTCTAGGGTCATTCCGCGCTGCGGCGGAAGCGCTGTTCGTCACGCAATCCGCCATCAGCCACCAGATCCGCAATGTCGAGGACTGGCTGGGCAAGCCGTTGTTCGAGCGTGAGGGAAATAGAACCCGGCTTCTGCCGCATGGCGCCGATCTCGCGCGCAGTCTCGCGGGATCACTGGCCGAGATCGAAGCCGCTTGCAACCGGGCGCGCAACACCGGTCAGGCTCTTGTAATCGCAGCAATTCCCTCGGTCGCCATGTGCTGGTTGATCCCCCGCCTGAGCCGCTTTCGCACCGCCCATCCGGAAATCGAAGTTCGGATCGTTTATGCGATGCATGGCCGCGAAATTAACTTTCACGACGTGCATCTGGCCTTTGTCTTTGCAAAACAGCCCCCCTCTGGCCCGATGATCGAGGCCCACTTCTATCTGGCCGGGCAAAGTGTACCTGTTTGCAGCCCGTCACGTTTAGCGGTTCTTGGACACAGGCCCGAGACCCTGGCAGATTTTTTGACCTTGGGGCTGTTGCATGACGGCACATCGGCAGGTTGGATAAACTGGCTGTCAGGGGTGGATGGCGGCTTTCCAGATCAAGCCAGCACAGCCGTGCTTGACGGTACAACCTTTGAGGATTTCAACCTGCTTCGGACCGCTGCCCTGTCGGGACAGGGTGCGGCGCTCTGCCCCAAGGCCATGATCCAAGCGGATCTAGAATCTGGCGGCTTGGTTCAGATTTCCCACCGCGTACAGGATGACGGACACAATTATTACCTGCTGTCCTCCACCTCGGTAGCGCCCATGGTCAACCGCCAAGCGCAAGTGTTTCTCGATTGGGCGATGGCAGAACGGGACGAAGCTCTATCCTAACCTGATGAGAGGGTCCCGGACCACGAACTGGCTTATGTAGAAGCGCGGGCTTGGAAGACGCAGCTTAGGGCCGGGACAACAACTCTACAATCTGAGAGAAATTCGGATCCGGCTCCCGCAAGCGGGACCACAACAGCACGATCTGCGTGGCCGCCTCCGGTGTGGAAATCGGCACGGTGACCAAAGGTCTGCCGTCATAGCTGATATCTCCGGGTGGGCAGGAATAGCTGATGCCAATTCCAAATCCGTGCGCCGCCAGAGATCGCATCATTTCCAGTGAGGTCACCCGCTGTTTGATGTTCGGGCTTAGCCGCAGCTTGGCAAACAGATCCCGGACAAAGCCCGCCGACAGATCCTCGTCAAACAGGACAAGCGGATGGGCAACCAGCTCGGCCAGTTCAACGGCCGAGCGGCTGGCAAGCGGATGATCCGAAGACAGGAAAGCAACCGGCGATATGGTCCGCATGACTTGACGGTCGAACTTGCCTGCAAAGCCGATGTCATAGGAAATCACGACATCCGCAAGACCTTCGGACAAGTCAGTCGCCAGGCCCGAAAAACGGCCTTCCCGGGACTGGAAAGCCATCTTCGGGAACCGGGACTGAAGCCTTTCCACGGCAGCGACCAGATACCACGGGGCAATGTCTTGAAAGCACCCGACCACGAAGGGCCGGTCCTGTTCCGGTCCCTGTTCGATCCGACCGGCTATGTTCAAAAGGTCGCGCGACTTCTCGATCACCCGGTGCCCATAGGGGGTGATCTCAATCGCTGACCCTTTGCGCCGCACAAACAACAGCGCGCCAAGACGCTCTTCTACCCGCGTGATGGCAACCGAAAGCGACGGCTGAGACACGTTCAGATGCTCTGCCGCACGCGTCAAGCTGCCAGCTTCGGCAACGGCGACGATGTATTCATACTGTCGAAGGCTGATATATAGCATGAGACTATTGTTGGCATTGTTAGTCATTATTGGAAGCTAAATTCAGGCGGTGGTATCCGAAGGCCAACCACACAGGAGATCGATCATGCCAAGCCGCGGCACACAGGACCAGATTGACACGTTTCAGCGCGATGGCGTTGTTCTGATCAAGGGTTTGTTTGCCGACCACGTCGAAACCCTGCGCGCCGGGATCGAACGCAACATGGCCGAGCCCGGCCCCTATGCCGCCGAAAACCTCAAGGCGGGCGAAGGCGGGCGGTTCTTCGATGATTACTGCAACTGGACGCGCATCCCGGAATTCGAGGATGTCATCCGGAATTCACCGGCGGCCGAGGTTGCGGCTGATCTGATGAAATCGAACCGGGTCCAGGTGTTTCACGACCATGTTCTGGTCAAGGAACCCGGGACCTCCAAGCCGACGCCCTGGCATCAGGACGGGCCCTATTACTTCGTCGATGGCGTGCAGAACGTCAGCTTCTGGTCACCGATGGATGTGGTGACCACGGCCAGTCTGCGTTGCGTTGCGCGCAGCCACGCCTGGCCCAAACCCGTGCTGCCAACACGCTGGCTGGCTGAAACCAGCTTCTACCCGAACGAAGACGATTACATGCCGGTGCCGGATCCCGAGGCCGAAGGCATGGACATCAAGGAGTGGGAGATGCAGCCAGGCGATGCGGTGGCGTTCAATTTCGGCACACTTCATGGTGCGCGCGGAAACACCTCAACCTCGCGGCGCCGCGCGTTTTCCCTGCGTCTGGTCGGCGATGACGCGCGCTATGTCGAGCGCCCCGGCCGCACCTCGCCGCCCTTTCCGGGCCATGACATGAAACCAGGTCAGGTTCTGCGCGAAGACTGGTTTCCGGTCATCTATCGGCGCGGCAAATAGGGGGATCGGCCCCGACGCTCCGCGACCCTGTCAGCCTTGGCTCCGGGCATCGAGCCAGGGAGGATGAGACGACAATTTCTGCCTATCCGTTGAAGGCCCGCGTCAAGGTGACGGGCCTCGACAGTCCAACTGCCGGGCTGCGGTAACAGCGCCCCTTACAGATCCAAAACGATGGCGGACTTCGGACGCGAGCAGCACAGCAGCAATTCGCCTTGCGCCGGGTCTTCAAGCGGGTCTTCGAAATAGTCCACCTCGCCGGAAATAATCCGGGACGCGCAGGTGCCGCAGATGCCCGAGCGGCAGCTGAACTCTGGCTTCAACCCCTGATCTTCGGCGAAGGACAAGAGCGACTGCGCCGCGCTATCCCATTCGGCCACCAGACCAGACTTGCGGAACTCGACGGTGATCGCCCCGACTGCGGGCGCGGGAGCGGCACCTACCGTCGGGACGACCATCTTCGGCTTGACCTCGGTGTCAAGCACAGTGGCGGGGCCGAAGAATTCATAGGCGATACGGTCCTTGGCCACGCCAAGGTCGCTGTCGCGTGGGACCGTTCAACTTCCTGGGGTCATGCGGCACGCTGAAAAAGCGGTAAAGGCACGAATGGGGAGATGGTGGTCTGCCTCGATTGAATAGGCGGCCGGTAGGCGAGACGTTCCGCAAGATCGCCATTGGCAAGGGCAACACGAACCTGCAGGAGCAGGTTTGCCCCGCGTTCTGACCAACGCATCTGCTGTTTCTTGACCATCCGCCTTGCCACGAGATTGTTGACACTCGCTTCAGCGGCCGTAGAGGCGATGCGCTTCCCTTCGCGATATCTTGCGCCGTAGTTGGCGATCGAACCTCGGTAGGGCAGCATCGACGAGAGCCGCTTCTCGCCCTTGACCCAAGCGGGCAGCGCCGTCAGCGGATCGAGCGCGTCCGCCGCCTCAATAGCAATTCCATCACGGGGCATAGCTGTCGCCCCCGTGCAGCTTGCGGTTCGTCGTGGGCGGGGTTTCTTGCAAGGTGATCACCAGCACATCGAGGAAGTTCGGATCCCAGTCCGCGGCTTTCCAGAGCGCAGGCCAAGCCAGGCCTGCGCCCACAGCCACCAGCCCGCTCTGTACCCAGAGGAACAGCAAGCTGGAGCCGAAGAGCCAGACCATGGCATACATGATCGGAAGGCCCATGAGTTTGGGCGGCCTCAGGAGGCCAATGAAGACGCGGGACTGGTCAGCCATGATTTTTGCTCAGGTCGTCCAGATTGCGGCGACAATGGTCGGCGCAGCGGCAATGCCGGCGATCGCCACCACCACCCAAAGCGCTTGGCGGAAATCGAGGATGCCAAAGAGCCAGGAGAGAAACACACCGATCAGCGCCAGTGTGCCGATCACGATGCCCAAGGGACCGGTGATCGCATCGACGATGCCTTGCAGCAGGGTCTGCACGGGCGAAAGGTCGATGCTCTGCGCAAGCGCAGGCCCCGCCAGCACGACAAGGGCCATCGCACCAAGCACAGTAGTTAAAGGTCTGGACGTCACGACAGGTCTCCTCTGAGCCGCTGGAACACGGTTGTCACACGGGCCACATGGCCTTGGGTTTCTCTGAAAGGGGGGATGCCGCCATGGCGGGTGACCGCCTCAGGACCGGCGTTGTAAGCAGCCAGCGCGAGCGGGCCATCACTGAACTGGTCGAGCAGCATCAAAAGGTAGCGGGCTGAGCCGTCGAGGTTTTGCGCCATGTCATGCGGATCGACGCCAAGATCGCGTGCGGTCTCGGGCATGAGCTGGCCAAGCCCGATAGCCCCGACAGGGCTTTGCGCGGTTGGGTTATAGGCGCTCTCGACCTCGATGTTGGCGCGGTAGAACAGCGTCCAGTCGGTGACCGACAGACCCGCGCGTCGCAGGGCGCTGTGACCTGCGTAGCGCAGCGCAGTAGTCTCTATGGCCTGGAGGATTTCCGGGGAAGCCAGAGCGGCGCGTGGGGCAAAAGTGGCGGCAGCAGCGACAGGGCTCAGGGGATCATCGTCCCCAAGGGTCTGCGGTGCTGCAAAGAGAAAAAGGCGATCTGTTTGGCCCCCGCTCAGAGCCTCATCATCACCCATGAACGCGCGCAGGGCGCTCGTTCCTTCGGCGACCGAGATCAGTTGGCCGTCAGGGCCAACCGAGAAGATGAAACCATTTGCGCCAGCCAGCGTTTCGGCGGTCAGGGGAGCGGCACAGACCCCTGTAGCCAGCGCAAAGACGAGCCCAAGTGCGCGATCAGTCGTCTTTGACCAGAACCGGGCCGGTCCGCGGCTCGGGCGTGCGCCCAGGGGCGGCATGCCGTTCGCGCCCACCCTCTTCGAGCGGGATGCAGGTCGTTTTGCAGCCCATGTCAGCCAGGAAGCTGACGAGGCCAACGATGGTCTTGAAATCACGCAGCTTGAGGACGCTGCGGCTGGG
>Ga0208243_1000799_pt1 | contig 13444 bp, 16 predicted proteins | sample Subbio2Aug_QV12A_FD_184826 | JGI IMG/M metagenome (GOLD analysis project Ga0208243, IMG submission 184826) | Serpentinite rock and fluid subsurface biosphere microbial communities from McLaughlin Reserve, California, USA - CR12Aug_QV12A (SPAdes) | ecosystem: Environmental > Terrestrial > Deep...
ACCTCCTTTATTTAGTGTGAACCATCAAGATTACTGTTTTATTTAGATTATCATAAGCCAAAGATTATGGAAATATCCTTTTCAGCCTTACTGCAATACTTTATTGCATTTAAATTGAAATGTAACACTTTACGATAAAGTGTTGATAGATTGAGGCTTTTATGCTAAAATCCTTATGTTGTACGTCATTATGACTACAACCGCACTTTAAAGGTCCCCAAGAATGAGCACATCATCACCTTATAGGCGAGTCTTAGAACCATAAAGGAGGTGCAAACATGTACGCAATTATCGAAACAGGCGGTAAACAACTTAAAGTTGAAGTTGGTCAAACAATCTACGTTGAAAAACTCGACATCGCTGAAGGCGAAGAAGTCGTTTTTGACAAAGTTCTCGTTTACTCAAACCGCACAACTCGTGTAGGAAGCCCATACCTAAAAGGCATTAGTGTTAAAGCTAAAGTTGAAAAACAAGGTAAAGCTAAGAAGATCATTATCTTCAAATACAAACCTAAAAAAGGATCTACACGTCGTAAGCAAGGTCATCGCCAACCTTACACAAGAGTACTTATCGAAGAGATTAACGCATAATGATCGAAGTTAAGGTCAAAAGACAACCCAAGCTTGAAATCGAGATTTCTGGGCATGCCTACTCAGGTGAACCAGGTCATGATTTAGTATGTGCTGCTGTAAGTGCCATTGTCTTTGGCTCATTGAATGCATTTGATGCATATCAATCCAATGTAACTTCGGATACATTACGTGATGGGTATGTGCACAGTCGTTTCAATCATGTTGATGAGACACTTAGTATCATGTTCAATATGATGATGTCTTTGCTCAAATCAGTTGAAATCGCACACCCAAACTACATAAAAATTTACAATAAGGAGGTGTAAGCCATGAAATACCTATTGAATTTGCAATTCTTCGCTTCGAAGAAAGGGGTTGGATCCACGAGAAACGGTCGTGATTCACACTCAAAACGCCTTGGTTCTAAAAAAGCTGACGGCCAATTTGCAACTGCAGGGTCCATCTTATACCGTCAACGAGGCACTAAAATCCATCCAGGATCCAATGTTGGACGTGGTGGAGATGACACACTCTTCGCATTAATCGATGGAGTGGTTAAATTTGAACGTTACGGAAAAGATAAAACTAAAGTTTCAGTCTATCCAAAAGCATAAATCCCCGTTTTCACGGGGATTTTTTAAAGGTGAACTATGTTTATAGATAAAGTAGAATTACAGATTAAAGCAGGAAAAGGTGGAGATGGACTTGTCGCTTATCGTCGCGAGAAATATGTTCCTTTAGGAGGACCGTATGGAGGTGATGGAGGCGATGGTGGCAACATCATTTTTAAAGTGGATACCCACAAGACAACGTTACTTGATTTAAGGTACCAAAAATTAATCAAGTCAGAAGCTGGTGAAAACGGAAAAAATAAACTAATGCATGGTGCAAGAGGAAAAGACATGGTTATCCATGTTCCTTTAGGGACCATCATTAAAGATAAAACCACCAATCGTTTGATTGCAGATTTAATTGAAGAAGATGCTGAAGCTATCATTGCGAAGGGTGGACAAGGTGGTCGCGGTAATGCTCGTTTTAAAACTCCTCGTAACCCTGCTCCAGACTTTGCGGAAAAAGGAGCACTTGGTGAAGCTAAAGATGTTATTGTTGAATTAAAACTGTTAGCTGATGTTGGTTTATTAGGATTTCCTTCTGTTGGAAAATCCACCTTCTTATCGGTCATTTCAGCTGCAAAGCCCGAGATTGCACCATACCCATTCACCACTATTAATCCTAAACTTGGTGTTGTTGCGGTTGGAGATGGACGCTCCTTTGTGTGTGCAGACATGCCAGGATTAATTGAAGGAGCTTCATTAGGAAAGGGATTAGGTCATCACTTTCTCAAACACATTGAACGTACACGTGTCTTAGTTCATATCCTTGATATGGGTGCTGAGGATGGTCGTGATCCATTAAATGATTATGAAATCATCAATCAAGAAATCAAAAACTATGTGGTTGATTTAAGTGATCGACCTCAGATTGTCGTTGCGAATAAGATGGATTTGGATGCTGCAGCTTCAAACTTAAAGCGGTTTAAAGAAACTTATCCAGATGTTGAAGTCTTTGAAATGATTGCTCCAATTCAAGAAGGACTTCAACCTATCTTATATCGTATCGCGGATGTTTTGGAAGTTGAAAAAGCGAAAAAACCAAACATCATTATTGAGGAATTTGTGTATACCTATGAACCTGAACCAGAAAAATTCTCTGTTTCCAAGATTGGTCCAAATCTTTATCGATTGGAAGGGGAAGCCTTGCTTTCTAAATTTAGACAATCCAATTTTGATACCGAAGAAGGAGCACGACGTTTTGCATATTTACTGAAACGTTGGGGTGTTGATAAAGCACTTAAAGCTGAAGGTTGTGTTGATGGGGATATTGTAGCAATAGAAAATAACACCTTCGTGTTTATTGATGAAAGCTAGGTATGGTATACTTATTAAAAAGGTGGCGCTATGATTGCTTTTTTAAGAGGAACTGTATTCAGTATTGGATTTGATTATGTCATTCTAGATGTTAATGGAGTTGGGTACAAGATTAACTTTAATAAAGTTGATCAGGTTAATTTAAATACTCAACTCTTTTTGTATACTTTTCAAGTGATTAAAGAAGATGCCCATGCATTGTATGGTTTTCTAACCAAAGAGGAACTTGCTTTCTTTGAACAAGTCATTAGTGTTAAAGGCATTGGACCTCGTCTTGCCTTGAATTTACTCACAGCTTCATCCTTTGAGCGACTCAATAAAGCCATTTATGATCAAGATGTGACGTACTTAAAATCTCTGCCAGGTATTGGAGCTAAAACAGCATCACAAATTGTGCTGGATTTAAAAGGAAAACTTGTCCATCCTGATGAATCAAATGTTAAAGAGGGTCCTCTTCAAGATACCCTCGAAGCCATGAAAGCGTTAGGTTATAAAGCGAATGAATTGAATGGATTACACCAAGCTTTAAAAGGTGTTGAGCATGAGAATGAAGCAGCACGATTGAAACATGCTTTAGCTTGGATGAATTCGAAGAAAGGTGGATTTTAATGGAACGAATCATGGATGTTAATGAAATCCTTGTTGATGAAGATGCAACCTTACGTCCACAAACGTTACATGAATACGTAGGACAAAGTGAAATTAAGAGCAATCTTTCCATTTTTATGCAAGCTGCTAAGGCAAGAAATGAAGCTTTAGATCACATGTTACTGTATGGTCCTCCAGGACTTGGGAAAACGACTTTAGCCCACATCGTCGCTAATGAAATGGGTGGAAACATTAAAGTGACTTCTGGACCAAGCATTGAAAAGGGTGGAGACCTTGCAGCCATATTAAGTGCGCTTCAACCTGGAGATGTGTTGTTCATTGATGAAATACATCGTTTGTCTAAAGCTGTGGAAGAAGTTTTGTATCCTGCCATGGAAGATTTTGTGATTGATGTGGTAATAGGTAAAGATGCAACAACTCGCTCAATTCGTCTTGATTTACCTCCTTTTACGTTGGTAGGTGCTACAACACGAGCAGGAGATTTGACTGCACCCTTAAGAGATCGCTTTGGGATTGTCAATAAACTCAATTACTATTCAATTGAAGAACTGATGACCATCGTTTATCGTACATCAAAAGTGATGGAAACATCGATTAATCATGAAGCTGCACTTGAAATTGCGAAACGATCACGAGGAACACCTCGCGTTGCCAATCGTTTATTTAGAAGAATAAGAGATTTTGCTCAAGTCTTAAACAACAACATCATTGATCTTCCCTTAACTATGGATGCATTAATCAAGTTAAAAGTGGATGAATTAGGACTTGATGATGTAGATATTCGTTATTTAAAAGGCATTGTAGAACGCTTCAATGGTGGTCCTGTCGGACTTGAAGCATTGGCTTCTGCTATCTCAGAAGAAACTATGACGCTAGAAGATGTTTATGAACCTTATCTTATTCAAATTGGCTTCATTAATCGCACTCCACGAGGACGTGTCGCAACCGATAAAGCGTATGAACACCTCAAAATTAATCAAAAAGGGACATTATTTGAAATTTTGTAGTTTTTCTCTTGTATTTTGTTTCCAGTTGAGTAAAATAGTCATGAGGACTTATGATGATTTATGCAACTGAAGATACCTTTGATGATTTAATTCAACATCCTTTGGTGGTTGTTGATTTTTTTGCCGAGTGGTGTGGACCTTGTCACATGCTTGTTCCAACACTCAATCGTTTAGCAAAAAGCATGACTGATGTCCGCTTCATTCAAGTAGATACTGAAATATTTACCATGTTGTCAGAAAGTTATGATGTAAAGTCACTTCCAACAGTGTGTTTATTTCAAAATGGAATAGAAGTGGATCGTATCCTTGGTTACGTAAGTGATTATGAACTCTCATCGCGCATCAATGCGCTAAAGGAGAAAAATCATGTTTAATTTTGGTTCTAGACAACGCATTAGTGCAACTCAAGCTCATGAAAATTTGAAGAAAGATCCTTCAATCATTGTACTTGATGTTCGCACAAGACAAGAATTTGAAGGGGATGGGCATATTGAAAACGCACTAAACCTTTCAGTAGAACTTGTTCAAAACAAAGCAACACAGATGTTAAAAGATAAAGATGCAACAATTTATGTTGTATGTTATTCAGGATCACGCTCAGCTATGGCAGTCAGTATTTTAAAAAGCTTAGGATACAACAATGTCTTCGACTTGGGTGGAATGGCAGGGTGGCCATTTGAAGTGGTTTATGAATAAACTGATTTCTATTGTTGCTTTACTTTTGGTTCTTGCATCGTGTACAAGTACTCAACCTATTAAGAAATTATCACATCAACAGGCGATTGAAGCAATGCTGAATGATTCTTCCATTGTTTTAGTTGATGTACGAACACCTCAAGAATTCAATGAAGGACATGTATCAGGAGCAATTAACATACCACTTGATACCATTGAAACTTCATTTGAATCACAATTTCAAGATAAGAATGTTCAATTGTTTATCATTTGTCGCAGTGGTAATCGTTCGGCACAAGCAGCAGTAATGCTACAAAAACTAGGCTACACGGATATCACAGATATTGGTGGTATACTTAATTGGCCACAACCCTTAGTCCAACCTTAAAAAATCCATGCTTAGGCATGGATTTATACTATGTTTTTATATTTAAATTCTTCAATTTGTTGCAGGATTCGATCAAAGAGTTCTTTCACCGTGGGTACATCATGAATGAGACCAGTAACTTGTCCTGCCCATCCATAGCCTTGAGTAGCATCACCTGTATTAATATAGTGTTGATTAGCTGATCCTGAGACCAGCTCTTTCAATCCATCATAGCCTACACCTTGATTTTCTAACTCAAGTATCCGATTAACATAATCACTCATGAGAACTCTTCCAGGTGTTTTAAGTGTTTTCTTAATGACAGTTGTGTCCGTTTCAGTAGCCTTAACAAGATCACTTTGATACTGAGGGCTAGCTAAATGACATTCTTGAGTTGCAATGAATCGAGTGCCCATTTCAATGCCTTCTGCACCCAGTGCTAAAGCAGCAAGTAAACCTCTTCCATCCCCAATACCACCACTTGCGATGACAGGAATGGATACACTGTCTACAACACGAGGGATTAGTACAAGTGTACTAACATCAGTACGACCTAAATGTCCTCCACCTTCTTGTCCAACTGCAATAATTGCATCAGCACCTAGACTCTCAGCTTTGATGGCTTGTCTCACATCAGCTACAAGTACCATCGTTTTAATCCCAAGCCCTCTAATTCGATCAAACACTGGACTTGGATCACCACCTGTGATTGAAATAATCTTTACATCAAGGGATATCGCCATTTCAAGTAAAGGCATGTAGTTTTCTTTAAAGCGTGAAATCGCGAAATTGACTCCAAATGGTTTGTTGCTTAGTTGTCGAAATAATTCAATCTCATGCTTAAGTGATTGTTCATCCTTTAAACTTGTGGCGGTGATTTGACCTAGTCCACCTGCATTGGAAACTGCAGCTGCCAATCTTGCGTCTGCTAGGTAAGCTAACCCTCCTTGAATAATGGGTAATTCAATGTTAAATAAATCAGTAATGCGTGTTTTCATATATCTCCTTTGTTGTTTATTCATCAAAAAGATAAGGTATAAGCTGTAATGGATCGCTTAGCACTGTTTCGTGAGTATTGTCTTTCCATAGGGGTTGAGCACTTTTAGCCCAGTTAGCAGCAATAAAATCCATATTCAAACGATCTTTTAATTCTAAAAGCATTGGAGTGTCATCAATGAAAACACATTCTGTGACATTGAGTTTTAAATCATCAAGTGCTTTAAGTAAAGATAAACGATAAGGTTTTTTTAGTTTATAGAAAGAATCATGAGCAATGATGACATCAGGGGTAAGGTTAAACAAACGCTCATAATCATCAATGACATTTTGCTTTGCATTCATGGTATAAACAATGATTTTCCCACCTGTATCTACAAATTGAGTTAAAACTTCCTTTAAACCATTAAAACTAGGAGCTTGAATGGTAGACGATCGTTGTCTCCAGTATTCATATTCATACTGAATCTCCTGAGGTGTGTAATGATACAATAGTCGACACATTTTGACAAATCCATGTTCATTGGAAAGTTCAATGAATCGCTCAAAGTCAATGGGTTTGATGTTTGGGCGTAATTGCTTCAATACTTCCACAAAGAGGGGGTAGTGAATGGATTCTTGTGAGTTGATGATGGTATCATCATGATCAAGAATTAAACATTTTTTTCTTAGTTTCATGGGTTTATTATAACAAACTTAACACTATGGTATAATGTTTGCATGAAAAAAACGATATTTATCAGTGCTGGTAGCAGTGGTGGACACATCTATCCAGCCATTACACTTGCAAATAAACTTAAAGAACTTCATCATGATGTGTATTTTATCGCATCAAGCAATCGAATTGAGGGATCCATTTTACCTCAACACGGATATGACATTTTAAATGTCACAAGTCCTACAGTAAGAAAGCCATTTAGAGGTTTTTTACTCTTTATAAAAGAACTCATTCAATCTTTTAAAGAAACTCACTCGCATGTTAAGAAGTATCATCCCGATATGATGATTTCATTTGGTGGTTCCATCTCATTTGCGAGTGGGTGGGTTTCTTTTTTTAACCGAGTACCGCTTTATATTCATGAACAAAATGCAGTGTTAGGATTAAGCAATGAATGGATTGCTCCTGTAGCAAAGAAAATCCTTACACAATTCAATATTGAAAAATCACTCTTTAAATCAAAAATGGTAGTGGTGGGGTCACCTCGTACTAGCGAATTTAAGTCCTATCAACCTAATCCTAAAGTGTTTACCGATTTAGGATTTGATCCATCAAAACCTTGTGTTGTTTTTGTGATGGGATCGTTAGGAAGTTATACTATGCAAAAGATGATTGCCGATATGATTGTCCAATTTCCAGAGGTGGATTATCAACGTTTATTTATCACAGGAACACGTTTTTATGATTCCTATCACCATTTAAATGATTTAAACTCCAAAACCGTGGTTGTTCCTTCAATATCACTTATTGATCTTTATTCAAACATAACCTTATTGGTCTCTCGTGGTGGAGCAACCACCATGGCAGAGGTGATTGGTTCAAACACACCAACTTTATTCATTCCATCTCCTTATGTAACTCGAAATCATCAGTTTCTCAATGCTCAATCACTTCAAAAAGCCTTAGCTGCTGAAATTTTGGATGAAAGAGAGATCAATGTAGAAGTTTTATATCATGCTATTAATGCTATTGTTCATGATGATGAAAAACTAAATGCTATGAAGAATGCCTTAAAATCTTTGAGTCAATTGGATGAATTAGATCAAATTGTGAAAGAGTTAGACTTATGAGTCCTACTTCCAACATTCCTACAGTTAAGGAGATTTCTTCACACATTAAAGCTAATCGAAAGAAAGCTCGTTTACGCTTGTTGAGAAAACTCGTTGTTTTTATTGTTAGTTCAATGCTAATTACTTTAATTGGTTTTGGATTGTATATGCTAGATCAAAGTTCATTGTTTAGAATTCAAACCATCATCATTTCTGATGTTCGTTTATCTGATGAACAAACGATTAGAAATCAACTCCCATTTTCTAAAGGAGACCGCTTATGGTTGCATTTACCTTGGTTTACCACGATTCACATTGATGATGATGCAATTGAATCGATATCCTTTGTTTTCAACCAGAACAATGCATTTGTAAGTGTGGTTGAACACAAGCCTTTAGCTAAAACAACAACTACACTCTTACTCAGTAATGGCGTGTTTTATCCATTAAAGCCAGAACATTCCAGTCTTTTCTATTATTTGCCACAGCTAGATGGGTTTAGTGAAAGTGAATTATCTGTGAAATTAGCAGCATCACTCCTAGGTCTTGAAGATTTTGTGCTAAACTTAATGGCGAATATTAAGCAAAATCCATCCACTTATGATGAAGCCATGATGATTGTGACTTTAGATAATGGACTTAATATTCATACTGATATGAGGTCATTGATTTTGCTTAATCAATTGCCGTTATTCATTGATTTAATTGATGATAACAATGATTGCTTATATTTGGACAGTGTGACTTCCACTGCACGTGCCGCACCTTGTCCATAGCTATTTGACCTTCAAACAACTTTTAACTATAATAGAATAACCACATGGAGGAACAATATGGGGATTGAAAAAATCACAACGCTTGGAAAACTCAATGTTTCCGAGGAAGCAATCGCTACATTAGCTGGCGGAGTTGTTTCAGAATGTTATGGTGTGGTGGGGATGGCCTCACAAAAGATTTTAAAAGATGGCCTTGCGGAATTACTCAAAAGAGAAAATTTTTCAAAAGGAGTTGTTGTTAGACAACTCGATAAGGGATACGAGCTCGACTTATTCATCATTATTGGATTTGGAGTAAAAATCTCAGAGGTGATTCATGAAGTTCAAAAGAAAGTGAAATACACTTTGGAAAAGACGTTGGATCAACCTTTTTTAAGTATTAATGTCTATGTACAGGGAGTGAAGGTTATTAAATGATGGAACAGTTACATATTTTAAATGGGGAATCATTTAAGCGCTTAATTGAGAGTGGTGCCAATCATTTAACTAACCGATATCAAGAGATTGATGCTCTTAATGTGTTTCCAGTTCCTGATGGAGATACGGGAACCAACATGAATTTAACGTTCACTGCTGGCGTCAGTGATGCATTAAAAGTCAACTCACAAAACATTGGTGAAGTGGCAAAATCATTGTCTAAAGGATTGCTCATGGGAGCTCGTGGAAATTCAGGGGTTATTTTATCGCAGATTTTCCGTGGGTTTTTCCAAGGGGTTGATGGTTTAGACACCATAAATGCTTTTCAAATGGCGGCAGCATTCAATAAAGGATCAGAGATTGCCTACAAAGCAGTTATGCGTCCAGTTGAAGGAACCATATTAACTGTTTTAAGAGAAGGAGCAGCACATTCAGCAACGCGCTTAAGTGAACTTTCTAATCCTACGATTCTTGATTATATGAACTTACTTATTGAAGAGGCACAAAAGTCTCTTGAGAATACACCTAATCTATTGCCTGTTTTAAAGGATGTTGGAGTGGTAGATAGTGGTGGAGCAGGTCTTCTCGTCGTGTTTGAAGGAATGCATTTAGCTCTCATTGGTCAACCTGTATCATTGCTTGAAGTCAAGAGTGGTGGTGGTCATGTCCAAGCTCATTTAGAGAATGAAGAGTTTGGATATTGCACTGAATTTATTATTCGCATTGACAATGAAAAATTGGATGATTTTTCAGAACTTGCTCTTCGTGAATCACTTTCAACGTTAGGTGATTCTATCGTCGTTGTTCAAGATGAGGACATTGTTAAAGTCCATATTCATACATTGACTCCTGGTGATGCGATGAACTTAGCACAAAGACATGGAGAATTCGTCAAAATTAAGATTGAAAACATGCAAGAACAACATGCTGCTCTATTAGATGATCATGCTTCGCATTCACATGCTGAACCATTACCTGTTGAAGTTAAGCGTGTACCTTATGCTATCGTTGCGGTAGCTGCAGGGGATGGACTTGCTCAAGCATTCAAAGATTTACGCGTTGATGCGATTATTTCTGGTGGTCAAACCATGAATCCTTCAACTGAAGACTTTGTGGCTGTCATTGAGTCTTTAAATGCAGAGCATGTCATTGTTTTACCTAATAACTCAAACATTATTTTAGCTGCTCAACAAGCTGAATCAATCATTGAAGATATCGTTGTTCATGTTCTTCCAACAAAAACTATCCCACAAGGATTAAGTGCTTGCCTGTATTTCTCACCTGAAGCAAGTGTAGAGGAGAATTTGGAAGCGATGAATGAAGCCATCACTCGTGTTCAATCAGGTTCTATTACGTATGCGATTAAAGACACAATGATTAATGGAACTGAAATTAAAGCTAATGATTATATGGCGATTCAAGAGAAAGAAATCATTCTTTCCACTCCACTGCGTTTAGATGCTGTTAAGCACCTTTTATCTAACATGAAACAAGAGGAAAGCGAAATCATTACCCTTGTGGTTGGTGAAGGTGTTGATGAAAGTGAAAAGGATGAGGTCATTGACTTTATCCAAAGTGATTTGAAGATTGAAGTTGAAGTCATTGAGGGTGGACAACCTGTCTATTCCTACATTATTGGTGTAGAATAAAAGGGAGAGACTCCCTTTTTTAATATGACACTAACAAAGAACCAAAATGACATTTTAAAGAAGTATGAATGCGCAACACTTTGCGATTTTTTAAGTGTATATCCTGTAAGATATGACATTTATGAACTTAGTGATGAGACTCTTTTAGTTGATGGTCAATCACTCATTCTTGAAGGTTATATCACATCATCGTTAAAATCTGTCCATTATGCGAAGAATAAATCTGTGACTCATTTTTCTTTTGATGCACAAAAGTCGTATCGAGTTTCCATCTTTAATCGTCATTATTTAAAAGCACCTCAAGATCCTTTAAGAAAAGTGACTTTGATTGGAAAATACAAACATCCTAATCAAATCATAGCTTCTACGCTGTATTATCAACCTTTAGGTGAATTAGGTAGCATTCATCCTATATATCCATTAAAAGATAAAACTCCGTTAAGAAGCATTAAATCATTAATCTCTAAAGCTTTGTCACTGTGTCAAAACTACATTCACGAATCTTTGCCACAAGATGTCATTCAATCGTATCAATTAATGAATCAAGCGAAAGCAATGAAAAACATTCATCAACCAACATCATTGCATGAGCTTATGAATGCCATTCTACGATTCAAAGTCAGTGAGTTCCTAGAGTACCACATTCAAATTCAAAACAATCGTTTAAGAGTGGTTCATTCAAAACAACAACGTTACTTATCAATTGATGCGATAACACCCATCATTCAATCGTTACCTTATAAGTTGACTCTTGATCAACACAATGCATTACATACACTGCTTCATGAATGTAATCAACCTGTGACTGCTTCAGCATTGCTTCAAGGTGATGTAGGATCAGGGAAGACTGTGGTTGCGTTGTGTCTAGCTTATGCCTATCTTCATGCGGGGTTTAGTGTCGCTCTTATGGTTCCAACTGAGGTATTAGCATTTCAACACTTTGAAACAGCGATTAAGACATTGAATCAAATAAATGATCGTATTTTCATCTTAACTTCTTCATCCAAACCCAATGAGCGTAAAATCATACTTGAGCATATGAAATCACATCCTAGTCTGGTTATTGGTACTCATGCCTTATTTTCTGATGATGTAAGCTACAATCGATTAGGATTAGTTATCATTGATGAACAACATCGTTTTGGAGTCGCACAGAGAATGAAATTGATTCAAAAAGGCATGGATGTGGATGTTTTAAGCATGAGTGCGACACCGATTCCACGAACATTGGCTTCCGTCTTATTTGCGGATATGAATGTGGTTACCCTACAAAATAAACCGATGAATCGAGGAACTGTTAAAACTCATGTGATTCAAGGTAATAGTTTTACCAGTGTTTTAGATGATATTTTAGTAACGATTCAGCGAAAAGAGCAAGTTTATGTCATTACTTCATTGATAGAAGATGATGGGGAATCTCGTAGTGCTATGAGTGTTTATGCTAATCTTAAGAAGGCATTTGGAAAGCAATTTGAGATTGGTTTACTTCATGGTAAAATGAAAAATGAAGAAAAGAACACGATATTGAATGCTTTTACATCCAATAAAATTGCCATGCTTGTGTCAACCAGTGTGGTTGAGGTCGGGGTGGATGTACCTAATGCAACTCGTATGATTATCTATGATGCTCATCGTTTTGGGTTAAGTTCACTTCATCAGTTGAGAGGGCGTATTGGACGCAGTGAGAAATCAAGCGTGTGTTACTTGATAAATCCTAGTCAAGATCCTTTATCTTTTCAAAGACTTCAAGTCTTAGTGGATAGTCATGATGGATTTGAAATAGCATCTCAAGATTTAAAACTTCGTGGTCCTGGTGATTTGATTGGTTTAAAACAATCAGGTTTACCATCATTTCAGTTTGCGAACATCATATCTGATTATGATTTGCTCATTAGAACAAAACAAACTGCATTAGATTTACTACAAAGTCAAAGCAAACAGCATCAAGCATACATCACTCAAGTGATTGAGCAAAGTCTTAAAGGCATTGATTAGGAGGAACCATGTCAACGTTAATTGAATTTCTTAGCAATAAAGGATTAATTATTGATCGATTGGATGTCATAGAAGAGGCTTTTACGCATACATCTTTTGTTAATGAAAACAAACATGTGAAAGCAGATAATGAGCGTTTAGAACTCTTAGGAGATGCAGTGCTTCAACTGTATGTAAGTGACTTGTTGTTTAACTATAAACCTATGCTAACGGAAGGTGAAATGACCTCACTTCGTGCAAGACTGGTTAATGAGAAGTCATTAGCTTCAATCACACGTCGTTGTGAGCTCTTTAGTTTCCTAAAACTAGGAGTAGGAGAAGAAAAAACGGGTGGAAGAAATCGTGATTCATTGCTTGCCGATGTGTTTGAAGCATTCATTGCCGCCCTTTATCTTCAAAAAGATCAAAGCAATGTCAAACGATTTTTAGATCCTCTTCTTTTACCAGAGTTCAAAGCGTTACTTGATCAAGAACATGATGATTATAAAACTCGCTTACAAGAATATGTTCAATCAGACACCCGAAAAACAGTGATTTATGAAGTTGTGAAGAGCAGTGGGCCTTCCAATGCACCCACTTTTGAAGTGGTTGTTAAGTTGGATGATCTTATCCTAGGTAAGGGAAAAGGGTCAAGTAAAAAACAAGCTGAACAGAATGCGGCTAAAGATGCTTTTAGTAAACTTGTG
>Ga0208243_1000800_pt1 | contig 13426 bp, 8 predicted proteins | sample Subbio2Aug_QV12A_FD_184826 | JGI IMG/M metagenome (GOLD analysis project Ga0208243, IMG submission 184826) | Serpentinite rock and fluid subsurface biosphere microbial communities from McLaughlin Reserve, California, USA - CR12Aug_QV12A (SPAdes) | ecosystem: Environmental > Terrestrial > Deep...
GGTTACGGCATTGCCTGTTTCTCCATACTTAAGTATGAATTTCCTTTTTGTATCCGGGTTTAATTTACTGATGTGCTGCTCAATTTTGGCTTTGAAATTCTCAAAAGGAGTAAGAGGCTTACCTCTTGAATTCATTTTTATGTAAAGATCATCAGTGAGCTTAAAATCTTTCAGATTTAAAAACAGGAATGTAATTATCGGATTTTTTTCATCAATTAACTTTGAGAAAAACTCAGGATTATCCCAAAATTTATCGTGTATTGAATCTAACATAGTAAGCATTGATTGAATCGTTGGATCGTATCTCCAAGAAAGGTAATACCATCCGAAATCCCTAATGGTTTTAGATAAACTATTCTGCTTTCCCTTATCAGGATCTAATAGCCTGGTTATATCAATATCATGTGACATTAATGCGTCACAGAACTCACTGGAACTGGTTCTTGTTTCATAGGCAAATTTGGATTTGCCGTCAAGGGTTAGAAAATCTCGCAACAAGGGCATATTATGAGAGATATTAGCCAGATACCAATGCAATAGAAATAGCGTGGTAAGACGTTGCTGCCCGTCTAATGGTATAAAATTGGTTGTCCCATTGTTTATTAAACTGCCATAAACAAAGTCTAAATCCCTGTTTGGCAGACCCTCACTAAGGTAACTATACAAAGAATCCAGGAACATTTCCCTTACTTCTGTCGTTGAACTTCTACCCTGTGCATAATCTCGTTGGATTATAGGGATTTCGATTCTGTACCCTTTTTCCTTGAATAGTTTATAAAAGGTCAAACGTTCTCCTGATTGTGTATTAATGTCAATTTTACTCATTGCTTTTATCTTGAAGTGGTAAATATTCTTTTAATGTAAGTTTGATTTCATTTAAATAGTCTGTTGCATCGGTATCTTTCCAATACATTACTTCACCCATTTTTCTACTATAGAATTTTAAAAAGAGGTTTTTTGTGCTGATTGGAACAAAAATGCCATTTTTGTCATTCTGTATGATTCTTTTCCTTTTAATTGGAAACATGGCATTTTTATAACTACGATTTGTTGCGGAATCGAGCAAAGCTAAATTGGAGATACTATTAATATTTACAGGTGCCGCCTTCTCGTTGAAATAGATCAACAGATCATCATATAATTTAGTGAAAAACTCATCATCAATTTTATCTGAATCAAGAACCTTTACAAGATCATTGCAGAACCCCTTTTCACTTTCATTTTGCATTTTATCTGCAACTTCCCGTTGTGTCTCTTTTTCAGTTTTGTCAACAAGTGCAGTATCAGAATAACCATTTTCACCTGTAAAATACTCTAAGACATCAAGTGCCCACTCTTTACGGGTACCTGCTGTAATTTGCTTTTCAGTTTGTGAACGGACGTGTTCAATGTCCCAATCATCGTCTTTGTACTTAAAGAACGGGAAACGCATTTCTGCTTCGCGGCTTGCCAATATGGTTTGAATGTTAAAAAGAAGCAATAGTTTTTTTGTGCGTTTGTCCTTATACTCCATTTCATCAACCTGGCATTTGACTTCCTTACTAATCTCCCTTTTCAAAAATTTCCTAAAGGCTTCTTTTGTTACATCAAGACATTCCTTTTTGAGGCTGTTTATATCGTATTCACAATCAATCAGGAACCCGATTAGATGATAGAGTTCCTGATCTTTAAACCATTCTTCGAGACTTAAATAGTATTGTTTTACGCTTAACCAAATCTTGTCGATCTCGGGCTTTTTCTTACCTACTTTGCTTGCAGTAAAATCCTTTTGAAACTCGTTAAAAGTATGATAGAATTCATGATCTTTTTTCTTGTTTTTCATAAGGTCGAAAATATACTCAATACGATTGTCGTATTTGAGCGGATTCGTTTGATTATAAATGAAAAACCAAAAAGCATCATCCTGTAACGTTTTTTCAATCGCATCCCATTCCGATGCAATTTGTAATTGCTTCAACGTAACTTTATCATCAGCAAAGTTCTCTTTTTGAAGAAACAGCGCTTTAACCAGTTCGGCATTGGTTAAAGGGATTTTGCCAATATTAATACGGGTGAAAATTTCAATTGGATTCGTATTTTGCTCATGCACTTCGTACCATATTACCTTTGTATTTGTAAGGAAAGTTGGAGTAAAAACAGCTCTTGGTGATGCATCTTCAGTTGTATTCGCCTTTTGCTGAAACCAAGTTTGTATTGTTTTATATGCAGCTGAAATATGGAAATAATCAATATTTTTCTCTGACTCCTCAGAATTTATGTTTTTTAGAAAGTCTTCACTTCCTTCCCTGGTTTCGTAGAAAATTCGGTTGAAATTTTTCTGATCTCTTTCGATCTGTGCTTCAAGGTTTTTCAGAATAAGAAAAATTGTTGTAAGCCGTTGCTGACCATCAATGACTTCCCATTCATTTTCAATTTCACTATGGTTTTTTACAACAATTGGTTGCAAACAATAGAATGGTTTCTCAGTTCCGGCCTCATGTTTTGGAGGGTTCTTAGCAAAATACCATATATCCTCAAGTAATTGAGTTACCTGTATCTCTGTCCATCGATAACCTCGTTGGTAAGAAGGAATAAAAAAACTGTATTCAAACAGTTGGTTTATTGATTTTAGCACTAATGTATTTTCACTCATATTAATGTATTTTCTTAATTATTGAAATTCTGTTTTAGCACATGACAAAAATTACAACAAGTTGAATATCAATTTTATATGTCAATAACATGATGGTAACTATTGCCAACAAAAATGATATAATGCACTGGTAGTATGTATCATAGATGAGTAAGTACTAATGCTATTTAAGATACATGAACACCTTTAAAGTGAGTAAAAGTAGCATATTTTAGACAATATACAAGCGTTGTATTCGTAACTTTATTACATGTGTTTTTTTTCGGAATGCATTAGGGATAGGGCTGTAAAGTTGCTCCATGAAATACTGCTGCGAATAATTGATGTAGCTATTTTTGCATCCTGATTTCCCGGCATTCCAATTTTACTTTATCCTGGATGTAATTATGATCAAGAAAGTATTGAAGAATGGGATATTGAACTTTTGAAATCTCCGTAAAAACTAAACTGAATGTCTTGGGTTTCTTTTTTGAAAAATTTACATCTTTATCATTTACTATTAATGTAAAAATAAGCTTATTAGACTTGTTTGCGTAAGCATCATATAATTTCTTTGAAGCTTTATATAAAATCCACTCTATTTGATTTTTCGAGATAATACTCTTCTTAAATTTACATTGAATAAAATTAATGGTATCACTTTTTGTAGCAATCAGGTCTATCCCATTATCCTTAAATCCTAATTTTAATCCATTATAGTCAACAAGCCAGCCTTCGTCTTCGAGTATTTGACCAACATATTTTTCATAGATATATCCCCAATCAGAGCTGCTGATTTGTTCATATTGCAGTACAGAATTATCATCAACCAGTTCAATGCATTTATCATTGGGATTAATCCTTATTCTTCCCTTCTTCAGATACTTAGCGATACCCATTATTTAGTTATTGACACGGATTGAGAATCAAATTTAATGTCATCATTTAAACCTTATTTTTAATCACCTCCTCCAGCCAACCTTCTAGCTCAGGATTTGCCTCAATCACAAATTCCTGTCCTTTTGACACACTCTGAAATTCAACAAAGCCATCACGCAATATTTTTTCAACATTATCGTGGTAGCTTATTTTTACATTCGCAAAAGCTTCTGGCAATCGCCACACGGTTTTTTTGTACCCTGGTTTGGTAAGTCTCAAATTTTCAGCAAAGCGGAAATAGCCAAAATTTTTACCGATGTATAAGCAATTGGAATTTTTGTAATCGCCCAAATATCTGTTGATATAATGAGGGTGATCTCTCAGACTGAAAAGTTCTGGATTATTGTCAATATCATCCATCGTTATTTGACTATTCACTTCAAGGAAGCCATAAATGGCATGAAACGGGTGCATCTTCTCATATTTAAGGCCGTTGGCAGTTTCTGTTACAGGGCAAAATGTGCCAAAAAATAGAAAAACATCACCTACACCTACTTCTCGATTATTCAAATGGCCGAGCGCACCGCCGTTCTGCCCGAAAGTGCCAAGGCAGGACTGCCCAGCCAGGCCATAGAGGTCCGGATCTACGTGGTGTTTTTTGTTACAGTGCCGTGGATCTAATTGCGTTAATATTTGCGAAAGATTTTGTCCTCTAAAAGTCAGGTTTTCGGTCTTAATCCCTTCCTCATTTGGATTTAATATCGGAATTGGGAAAGATAGCATAGCACCATCCGGCATTATTACCGATGGCCTTCCTCCATACTGATCGTCGTAACCTTTGCGGCTTAGGATGACTTTTCTCACAACATTATTAATTTAAGAATTTGTATTTCAGCCAATTAATTCACTGACACTGTCAGTCCGGGCAATTTTTATTCTGATCTTTTCATTTCGGACATTTCTTCTATTCCATACCTTTAGCTCCCAGGCAGGAATTGAACAATTTGATGCTTCTGCCAATCCCTTCGCACGCTTCACATAGTTATCATACTCATCCATTGAGTTCATCCTGGTCCAATCCGTCAGTTGAACGAAACTGTCGCCATTAATCAATCTGACTTTAATAATGCTATCAAACGGGCAATGAAAAGGCTCCTTTACCCAGCCGCAGCACCAAAGGTATTTCAGAAATAGATTGATGATTTTCTGGCTTATTCCAATTCTGAATTCACCATTATGTAAAATGGGTATATAATTATCAGTGATATGCTTTGCCATTAATGAGATTTTCTCTTTATGACCTTCTTCGTCAATAGTATCAAAGTCTTTAATGTAGCCGAGCAGAAATATCCTGATGCACAATATCATATTTTCTTTGGCCTTGAAATCAGTCAGGTCTTTTTTGTACACCGGGTAGTCACGGTTGCGGGTTTGCAGGCCGGCGTTGATGCTGCTGGTGAAGATTTCATTCAGCAGGAATGCATGTTTGGGATCGGTTGGAGTAAGCATAATTTTAAGGCTTAATATTCAATTTATGTCACACAACTAAATTAGCAATTAATAGTATTGACTGAACCCCTCAAACACCCGCCTCGCATAATCTTCGTATTTGGCGATGGATTCCCTTCTCAGATGAAACGACTTTACCCTGCTGAGAGAATAATTGGTAAAAGGTATTCGGCCACGCAGCCATTGCTGGAGTTGAGGTGGAAGGGGGTGGACATAAATTATAGAGTTAAGTCAACGGGCTGCATTTATCAAACGGCACGATTCGTCTTCTCATCAGATCCTTATTCTGCGGGCCAAAATGCCTTGAGATTTCCATTGTCTTTTCAGTGTAATCATTGTCTGTGTCGCTGCGTTTGTGATAATATATCTTTATGGATTCACAGTTCTTGTGCTCAAAAATGCTGTTCAATAATATCCTGTCTGACAAACCACAAGAATGGCCCAGGATATATACAATGAATTTGTCTGAATCGGTAAATAGCCTGAACTTTTTGTAGTCCTCGTTTTTTAAGTAACCAAATGATTTAATGTTTCTAAGAAGCTCATTTGAGTTCAGGTTTTCTATTTTCTGATAATAAGGATTCATTTCATCGCCATAACCGAAAATAATGGAATCAAGCCTTTGAGATATACTCCCGTGTATGTTAATTAAATTATGTGGAAGTTCTACATTTAATTGTTGGGTATATAGTTTTAAAGTTGAAGTGTAGTTGAAGTTTAAAGTTAAAACTGAATCATTCTTATTGTGTTCAGTCAACTCCCAATCCGGATCATAGATTATCTGTTCTAGTTTGGTTGCAATCGAAGTGTTAATTGCTGTTTCTAGTAATTGTAACGAATTTAAATACTCGAACAATTTGGACTTGATAAATTCGAAGGCTTTATGAAAACTTTCGATGGATTTGAGTCCAGTATCCCAATAACTAAAATTATTTTTTTCAGCATCGGTATAATATTTAACCAGGCTATTAAAGTATGCAGATTCAATATCAACCCACTTCTTATCAATCAATCCATTAAGCAAATATTTAAAAAAATCAGACTTATGGGTCACCTTAATAAAAGGTAATTCTTCTAAGTATCTGCGATAATCCTCAATGGACTCAATTTTCTTTTTTTGCAAAGAAAATATTATTTCATCAATTTTAATTAATTCATCCTCAAACTTGTATTGCTGCCTTAAGGAGTTTAATACACTGTCCAAATACCAAACCAAAAAATCAGAATATCTGGTTTTCAACCCATGTGCAAGGTCAAAGCCGTTGCCGATAATGATCAGTTTATTCATCTGAATTAGTTAAAATGAATTCATCTGCAACTTAAATATTGGTCATTTATTTCCTTAACACCTTCTCCAAAATCATCCCCACATACCCTTCCTTCTGCTCATTCATAAAGAACACATGCTTATCATTAAAATCAGTGATTCTTACACCGCCTTGCCAATGGCTTACTTCGTTAAATGTAGTGGGTGAGACTATAAATGAGTTGAGGGTGATGGCCTTGTCTTTTTCCCGAAGACGGGTTTCTATTTTGTCTTTTATTGTTCTGAAGAAAGTCATTTTCGGGTGGTTGAAACCGTTGATTTGTCTCAAACCCTTGGGATCTACAAAGTTGATGTATTGGTGCTCATTTTCAACAATCCACAGAATAAAATCCGGATAAAAGCCGTGTGCTTCAAAAAAGCCTACCCCTTTGCGGCTGGCATTGCGCAGTAGATATAATTTGCGATTTTTGAAGAATTCCGGTGTTTGTTCGTAAAAAACCTTGAGATGATTTACAAATTTATATTCGCTTTCGACCAGGCTCACCGGACTGATTTTTACGATGTCCCTGAAATTTCTGGCATCCATGTATATCAATGGCTTGTAAAGATGCTGGAGAAACTGAAAAACTGAAAAATCAGCTCTGATTTTTTCTTCTTTGGTGAAATTGTTGTTTTTCAAAAGGGTATTAATATCAGCCAGGCGATCAATAATTAATTCCTGCGATTGCTCAACCTCTACCTGGTATTTCTCCATAAAATTGGGATGATCAGGCGTCAGCTCAACGGTTTCCATGTGTTCGCCCAAATAGCCGGCCTTCACCAGATTGTAATATCGGTCTGTATATCCTTTCAACAGGGCAATTACGATGGCCTGCCATTCTCTTACCCTTCGGTAAGTATTTGCTTTCAACTCTCCTTCAGGTACTGAAAGATCATACCAATCTGTGTGGTTGATTATCTCCTGCAATGTTTCTACACTCAGGTTGAGGTTATACCAGGCGCGTTCGTTTTTAAATTGCTGCAATTCAAAATATATGGCTGCCCAATCAACAAAAGCCAGGTGTGTATCAGTTAATTTATTTTCAGCCCGATACGAAGGGATTATTGCCTGAGCTGAATTTCCATTCAGCATTTGTACTCTTGGATACCATTCCAGTTTTACACTACTTCGGCCTACCAGATTGTCGTACTTGAGTTCAACAGTGATGTCATGCTTGAAATCCACATTCTTTTCAACCTGTAAAACCTTAAGTTTAATTGTTCCCAAATCGGTGGTTAACATAACCGGAATTTCAATCGGAACAAATACCGAATCGTTGGCCGGAAGTCCTTCTTCTTCAAGAAACTCTTTGAATATCTGCATGTAATCTGCCCGGATTCCGAATATCTGCAAGGTCTCTACCGGTTTTAGTTCTCGGGGAATCTTTATGGATGGTCGTTGCTCCTGATCTAGCATGGGGGATCGTTTCAGGCTCATCTGAAAGCCTTTTAACCGAACGCCTCTGCCAAACAACTGAATAATCTGGGAGCCCTCACTTCGCCCTATGTTCATAAGGCCCATTGTACTTACCCGCCAACTGCTCCAACCTTCGGTAAATTTCTTTGAACCGATCAGCAGATTAATTTTAGAGTCTTTGTTGTTGATGGTCTGAAATAGGGAAGTGGTAAACTCTTTACTTTCCCCGCTTATTTTATTGTCCTGGCAAAGTTTGAACAGTTTGGTTTCGTCGCCAACATTTATTACCCCGAAATAACGATCACCAACCCTGATTCCCAACTCTCCATCCTGCCCTTTGAGGTGGTCAACATAAATGGTAGAACCGGCTGTATCGGTATGGAAAACAACTTTTAATATATCATAGTATAAAACTTCAGGGTTGGTGTACCCTTTCTTCAGGTAATTGAACCGACCGGTAAATACACTAAGGTTATTCCGGTCAACAATGCCATCGGTGCCATTCAACAACTCGGCTATGTGTTGCTTCGATAGCAGCGGGTCCTGAATAAAGTCGGCAAAAAAGCTGATGATCTGTAAAACATCTGAGGTTTCAATACCCTCTACTTTTCTTACTGCATTTACGCTTCCACCAACAAAAACCCATAGAGGTTTGTGCAGGTTGAAAGTATTTACCCACAGGGTGTTATCTTCAAATATCCGGTGTTGCTGGTAATAGGCAAGCAAGGCACCGGTCAGGTATTTACGGGTGAATTCGTCCAACCTGTTTTCGGGTACATTCAGGATATTATAATCTTTCCCGTAACCATCCTGATAGAAGTATTTATAACTGTAGTCCATCAGAATACTTTTGGAGTATTCCTGCGTCAGACTCTCTCGCACCTTGCCATTGGCAGCCGAAACAGCCTGGCCGAAGGTTGCCGAATATTCAAAGGCAAAACCGGTTTTACTCAGGTAATCCCTGCGGTCTTTCCATTGTTCACCGGCAACACCCCTGTGCCCTTCGTCAATGAGTACCAGGTTATTGGTTTCAAATGCTTCAACAGAAACAGTTTTATCGCCACTTTCTTCGGCTAATTTACTGATTTCGATTACTTCAACTTTTTCTCCTGAAAAGAGGCTACCTGTTTGCTTACTAAAAATCTCAGCTTCAAGCCCCGATAATTCAAACTCTTCAATATGTTGTTTGCTCAGGCCTTCATTGGGAGTAACCAATAAAACCTTGTTCATGGTTTTTACATCCCCTTTAAGCTTCAGGTAATGCCTGTATTGCAGTATATTGACATGCATCAGCAGGGTTTTGCCTGAACCGGTGGCACTCCAGAAGGCTATCTTATTCAGTTCATTTTCGGTAAAAGGTTCACAGAAAAACCCTGAACCATTGCGAACGCGCTGATCGAGCGGATCATTCCATATCTCAACATAATCATTTAATTCCTTTAACAAAACGGCTTTATCGCTGAAATACCTTTCCAGGTAGAGTTCTGTAAACAGCAGTGTCAGGTACTGAAAATACTTCCATTTGAGCATGCCATCCCTCTTTGCAGAGATGGCTATGGTATGACTGACAATGTGCTGATCCCATGCAATCAACTGTGATTTTGTTACGCCCGGAAATGTAAACTGCCGTGCAATCAGGTATTGATGAAAACGTGTATTGTTGTCGCTGTCATAACCTTCATACACAGAGCGTTTAAACTCAATGTCGGCAAGGCTTTCCAGTGCATCAACCCCAAACTGGCTGAGCACCCAGCGGTTAAGTACCAACGATTTGCTGAGTTTGGCTTTGGTATTATTAAGGTTTTTTTGTTTTGCCATTATATTCTTTATTGAAGGCTCAGCAACAGGGTTTATTGGGCTAGGTTCTCCAGTTTTGTAACCCATTCATTGAAATGCGGACAGGCTTCTCTAAGCCTAATCAGTCCTATATCCTCAGCAATTAGTGGTCCTGCTGATGATTTCAAACCCTCATATTCAGGAACAAACTCAATAATCCTTTTGGATGGAGCTGTCTGGGGTGAATCATTGATCAGTTCAGGATGAGTAACACCAATATTTCTTTTTAATCTGTTTATTCCGGTTCTGCTATCTACAAACAATTCCAATAAACGATCCGGATCGACCATTATAAATGTTTCAAATTCATGCAATTGAACATAGGGAATGAAACGGGCATGGTTAATGTTGACAGATATTGCTGCTTCTAACGCAGCAATCCGTCTGTATGGATCCTCAATCCGCCTGATATCAGCATTGTAGGGGCTTTGAGCATCAATTGGAAATGCATATAAATCAAGCATACTCGAATACCAGACGTTTTCCATTTGCCTATCGGCTTCTACCCAACGAAGAATATCATTTCTGAATTTTATATACTTAAGCAATCCACCCTTCGCCGGAATATTACCACGCCAGCCTGTTTGCAATTTCCGGCATGTAGCATATATATCAAACTGAATGAGGTATTTAGCCAATACTTCGTTTACAAACCTTTCCTCAGAATCTCCTTCAACAACAATATGCAAATGGATCATGGCCGGCCTCCTATTATGTTTTTCTCCCAGATCTCACCTGTACTGTATTCCTGCAGATAAGCCTCTAATTCTTCATTGTTTGGCCTGTGATAAACTGAATCGCGTCCTTTTCTTTCAATAACCACCAGATCCTCCGGATCGAAATTATTGACCAGACTTACCGATTGAGTAGCCACGAAAACCTGACAATGTGTTGAAACAGCCTTGATCAATCCTGCCAACACATCAATTGCAGAAGGGTGTAGCCCTAATTCCGGCTCATCCAGAAAAACCACCGCCGGTAGGTTTGAGGGGTTTTGTCCCAAAAAAGCAATCAGTGCAATGGTACGCAACATACCATCGGATGCCTGCCCTGCATTAAAAACTTTGGTGGTGCCTTTCTCTTTCCAACGAAGTAATACCATCCCAAATTCATCGTAAAGGTCAAAATCATCAAAAAAGGGCAATACAAGACGCAGGTATTTTATCACACGATTATAATAAGCCTTGTCACTTTGTTGCATTCGCAAAAGAAAACTACCAAGATTCTGCCCGTTCTCTTTAAGATACCTGCCATCGGCTGCTGACCAATTTAACCTCATTCCCGAAGTTGAAGTTGTGTTATGAAACTGATATACGATCAGTTTCCGAAGCAAATTTTGTATAAAAATGGCGGTTTCTGTTGTTTTCTCAGGAAGTTTGGCTTCTTCGTGGGCAGATCCACAATAGGCCCATTCGGCCTCTGTTTTCAATCCCTTTTTTGAATACCTGTAAGCCTCTTCTGCAAATACCAAACGATCAGGTTTGGCAAATTGCAACCGAAATTTATAATCATTGTAACCAACCCGGTTCTCAATCCGGATTTGTGCATCAATTCCTTTGGTGATATCAGCCCCATCAAATAATATATCGTTGGCCCCTCCCAATTCGGCTACTCTGAGCTGAAGTTTGCCATCAGAATTCAGCATCCATGACAGGAAACTGAAAAATGAGATAAAATTACTTTTGCCTGCGCCATTGGGACCTATCATAATATTGATATCGCGGGGCTCCAGGGTCATGTCGCGAATGGTGCGAAAGCCCCTAATCACGATTGAACTAAGTTTTGTTGCTGCCATAATTAAACGTCTTTTACATCAAACATCCGTTTGTGAAATTCTTCTTCAATCAGCACTACTTTCCATTGCTCACCATCGGTGCGCAGGTTTTCCAGGTTGTTGTCGCCATTTACATAAATGCGCTTAAACTCGCTGTCTTTGGTGTTTATGTTCAATTTCCTGAAAAACTCATCAAGTTCTGTATTGCTTGTCTGTTCCACATCGCGCCAGATGACTAATATTTTGTCGCCCTGCAGGTTGCGGCCTTCTATGACTACATTGCCTTTTATGATCTGTGTAGTTTCCACCACCAGGCCTATAAGGTAGTTGAAGGTTTCAACAAGGTCAACTTCCTGTGGCTGTAGCTCGTTGTTTTCGGTTACTTTCAGGGTGTAGCCAAAGGGGCGTTTAAACATGCCTAAGTTAAGCAAACTTTCGCGGCTCTCCACGCTGAGCATATAGTGCAGCAGGTATTCTTCGCCAAAATCAGGATCAGCCAGCAGGCTTTGCTGGGTTTGGCTGCGCTTCAGTTGCAAGTTGTTCAAGGTGTCTTCGTAACTCTCAAGGCGAAGGTATTTAAAGCAATGGCTGCTGCCTTTGCAGCTTACCGGCTTACCGTCCTTCCAGTCTTCGCTGTAAATTACTTTTTGTATGCGGGGTTTGGTAACTGTGTTAAAGTATTCACCCATTTCTACCAGAATGTATTTTCGGCTGCCATTATCTTCTCTATTTAAATTTACTACTGAATGCCCAGAAGTACCAGATCCAGCAAAAAAATCTATAATAATTTCATTTTTATTATGTGACACACTTGCTATTAATTCATCGTAAATTGATGTTGGATGGCAATAGGGAAAATCTAATCCCAAAGGAGCTGTATCAGCTTTGCCTTTTTTTGCATCTTGTAATACTGTAGACATTTGTCTTCTTGTATCGTCTGTAAGGAATACTTTCTGTCTTGGCTGTGTTGATTCATCTTCCCCAAAAAGGATTTCACTTTTATCCATCATTGATTTCAACGTATCTGGTGTTCTGGAAAATCCATTGGGTGGGACTTGACAAGGTTTCTTTGTAATTGGATGTATCAATGGTTCATGGAATTTCTTGTCAGCTCTATATTCTGGAGCTCTTAAGCTTACACTCTGATAAATAAATCCATTTTCATCAATATATCTATAAGCTTTTTCTCCACCGCTAAGCGTCGAATTGCTATTAATCCAAAGTGAATATGCTTTTCTTACTGATTCCGTTACCTGACCTTCCTTTTTAAGGAGTTCTTTAACTTTTGCAAGCATTGAATCAATTGTCTTAGTTCGCATATTTATTGGAGTTTCTTGCTTTGTTCTCCAAACAACATACTCATGCTGCGTAGCTAAGCCACTTCCGCCATTCATTGGATTCCTTTTATCCCAGATAAGCGTACCTGCATTAGGAATTGAATATGATTCAAGCAATTGATGAAGGTTCTCATATTCGTTTTCATCAATATGACAAAGTATAGAAGCACTTATTGAAAGCAAACCAATTGAAGAACTAAATCGGTTTTCCATCATTGACAGCCAGCTCGAATGCTGATAATTATTTTTATACAAGAAACCACTTGTTGCAGTGTTGTATGGTGGGTCAATATGAATACAATCTATTTGTTCTAAATACCTTTGTTCAATTAGTCTTAAAGCTTGAAAATTATCACTATTAATTAATAAACCATCACATTGTTCATCCATATTTTCGATGCTGGCCAGCAGTTTGTATTTCCATTCACGGCCAAAGAATTGGGTATCGAGCAACAGAAAGGGATTGCCTTTTAAAAAGTCGATGGTCAGTGGTTCGCTGTAGGGCAGGGTTACGGTATCGGCTTTAATCTCATCAATGGCAAACAGGTGCTTCCATTCTTCAATTTGCGCGGTATTGGCAATAATATCCGGATAGAAGCTTTCGGGTAAACGATCTAGGGTAATGCAGTATTCGCTTTGCATTACAAATTTCTTTTTCAACCAAAGGCGTTTCTGAAAGTCTTCGAGCTGGGCCAGCAGGTGAATAATTTTGTTGGCAACGGTTTTAAGGGCTTTTATCACCTTCAGTTGCCGGTCA
>Ga0208243_1000802_pt1 | contig 13408 bp, 9 predicted proteins | sample Subbio2Aug_QV12A_FD_184826 | JGI IMG/M metagenome (GOLD analysis project Ga0208243, IMG submission 184826) | Serpentinite rock and fluid subsurface biosphere microbial communities from McLaughlin Reserve, California, USA - CR12Aug_QV12A (SPAdes) | ecosystem: Environmental > Terrestrial > Deep...
GTCCCCAAAAGCAAGAGGCGCACACGGCTTACATCTACCCCTAAATGGTGCGCAGTCGCATCACCGAGACTGATGGCGGTGAGGTGGCGGTGGTAGGCGTAGGCGATTGCCAAGCCGACAAGTAAGTAGGGGAGCATCAGGACGAGGTGACTCCAGCCGCGTCCGGCGAACCCTCCCATCAGCCAGAAGAGCAGGGGGTTTATTCGCTCGCGGCTTAGCAGCACTAGGAACGACACCACCGCAGAGAGCGCGCTATTCATGGCAATTCCTGCCAAGAGCAAACCTAAAGTCGACTGGCCGGCCACTCGCCGCGAGATGATGAGCACAGCTAAGAGCGCGAGCATTGCCCCCCCAAACGCCAGCGGAGTTACAGCTCCGAGGCCAAAGAAGACAAAGTTTAGGCCAAGCAGCAGGGCAATCGCCGCGCCAAGGCTTGCCCCCGAGGATACACCAAGCACAAAGGAGTCGGCCAAGCTGTTGTGCAGGAGACCCTGCATAATGGCACCTGCCGTCGCCAGGGAAGCGCCTACAGCCGCTGCTAGAAGAGCGCGTGGTAATCTCAGCCGCCAGGCTATCACAGCATCTACTGACCAAGTGTTCGCAGGTGCAGTCACTAATTCCTGCAAAGCCGCCAACAGGCGGGTGGGAGCGATGTCGACCGCCCCCACCACGAGGCTTAGGACTATGCTTAGGGCTAAGACGATGCCTAAGAGGGCGTTAGCCGACCACGCGCGCATGGCGGCTAATTTGTTTACCGCCATAGGTCGGGGTGTAACTGGGTGGAGAGAAGCCGCAGCGCTTGCCCGATGCGGGGCCCGGCCCGCAGGATAAGGTTTTCGTCTACCAGGTACACCCGTCCGTCACGCAGGGCAGGGATGCTGCCCCAATCGGCGCGCTGCCTGACTTGCTCTACCGTCTCGGTGGCATGGCCGTAGAACATGACCTGTGGCTGCCTAGACAAAAGCTCCTCCAGCGAGAGCGTCGGCCAGGCAGTCGTTGCGGTCGCCCCTAAGTTCACGCCGCCCGCGCGGGTAATAAGTTCATTGATAAACGTGTTGGGCCCGGCCGTCATGATGGGGTTAGACCATACCTCGTAGTACACTAGCGGCCGCTGTGCCTGTGTTAGTGTTTTGACGCGCTCGTCAACGGCATTGAGCTCCGCCGTGATTTGCCGCTTAAGCTCCGCCGCGCCGCGCGCCTGACCGGTGACCCGCCCGAGGAGGTCGGCGTTATCTAGCACTCCCTGAATGCTTTCGGGATGCAGGACAATTACCGGAATCCCTAGCTCAACTAATTGCTCGCCGACAGTTTTGTGTAGGCTGGCGGCTAAGACGAGGTCGGGTTTGAGGCTAACTATTTTTTCGATGGAAGGGGTGGCAAATGAGCCGACGCGTTCCTTCGTGGCAGCTTGCGGTGGGTAGTCGCAGAGCTCGGACACACCGACGGTTTCTTCTGCTAGGCCTAAGGCAAAGAGCATTTCCGTGTTACTCGGGGCAAGTGAGACAATGCGCTGCGCCGCGCGCTCTAGGCGTACTTCGCGGTCTAGGTCATCCGTTACGACAATGCTCGGCCGCAGTACGTTAAGTACGGCGCAACCGGATAAGGCCACAGCGAGAACGAGTACGAGCGACAATACAGCAATGCGTTTCATGAGTGTATCCTCTCCTTACATGTAGGTTTGATAACAGTCGTCTGTCACCGGTGAGCAATGCTCTCAACTAGACCACAGGTAACCCCCTTGTCGCACAAAGTAAAGCCCTCAACCAACGGTTGAGGGTTCGATGCAAAGCTAAGTACAAGCTTTGACCTAGTCCTTTCGACCGAAGGACGGAGTCTTGGCTCTGGGGCAGGTTTCCTGACTACGGGAGTGACGCGCCTAGTTCCTTCCCATTCGCGCGCGAACAGTGGTTAAGTATAGGCACTACCCGTTACAGTGGCGGGACCGCTCAGGATTCTCACCTGATTCCCTTTTAACCCCTACAGCTAGGGGCACCCCACAGCGTATTTAGTTGATACACTCAGTATACGTCACCGCAAAATCCAAAGCAACTGAGATGAGGCCAATTCCCTCGGATTATGGGGATGCCTGAGATGATAGGCAGGATGGAGAGGCCTTTTAGTGTCACGCGACACTATCATTGGCACGTGATAGTGTTGCCAACAGAGCTATAATCTGGGTAGAATGAATTAACGGCATTTTGGAGGTGGCCTCATGAGGAACGCGGTGCTGCTTTCGGCGATCCTGCTTCTTGCGCTACTGTCGCTAATCACCATTGCCGGGATCGCATTAGTACAGCGAACCGTACCGGCTGTAGATGCGACTGACCAACAGGAAGCTGCTGTTGAAGCGGAGAAGCTAGAATTAGTGGGGGAGCTATTAAAGACCCACTACCATGTTGGCGAGAGAATCCGGGGAAGTGTAACTCTAAACAATATGAACTTCAGTGCTGAACCGTTAACTTTGCGGGGTGTTGATCCGGCTCTGTTCTTTAGGGTTTACGATGAGGAAAACAGAATGGTTGTTTCGCAGAGTCTTAAATTGCGACTGGACGACTGGAATTTTAGGCCGGGCGAGGTTAATCATCAAGAGTCGTGGTTTGGACACTACTCCTTCGCCTTAGACCAGCCGGGCAGATACAGGCTGGTATTCTGGGCTGAGCTTAGACTAGATAAAAACCTTGCTGACCCCCTACGGATCTACGCCGATCCTCTTCGGATTGAGATTATCACCGGCAGAAAGGTGAGCTTTTGGCCGGTTACAGTGCACTCAGCTGCCGCAACCCCAGAAGAGGTCCGGAACTGGGTTAAGAGTTCCCTAAAGTTTGATATGACCGATTTTGCTAATACTAAGGAATTTGATGGCAAGCAATATCTTTTTGTTAGGAGTGGAATTAGTAGTCGAGATGGCCCCGAGCCGTTCGAGCGCGTGGTACGAATAGTTGATGTGCTTGTTATGGCAGAAGAAGTAGTGGTTCGAGCTAGCTTCTCCAAGCCTTCGCCAGCGGAGCAACTATCGCCAGCTGCCCTTTATGATGTGGTTTACATCAAGGCAACGGGACTACCGGTCAGGTTTGTGCCCATCACCCGAGCCGATGAAGAAATTTTTATCGGAACTATTGTCGGAATCCATTTTCTTCCGGATATTGTTGCTCACTCCCGGTCAATAAAGCTCTTTGCGCCGGCCCCGACTGAGGCGGTAGGTCGTAGATTCACCGTATCTGGAGTTGCCAATACCTTTGAAGCTACCATTTTCTATGGGTTGGGTGAGGTTGGTCGCAATTCTTTGGACGGAGGAAGCTTAATGGCCGGACATACTGCTCCTGGTTTTACCAGGAACCCGGTGCTAACGGAGGAGCATCTAGTAGGAGCAACGTATTGGTTGTATTTCACCTTTGACATAGAAGTGCCGACACACGTGGCGGACGGCTCGGAGTTGGTTCTAGCTGTTTATGCGTATTCTCCAGTAGAGGGCGATAACCCGAACACTGTGTCCGTTCCCTTGCGGCTTGACGCTAGGTAGGCTCGTAATGCTCATACTGCTTATACGACATTAGGAGGAGGCGACAATAATAGAAACGTATTCAGCGCGGCGATGGAATGTAAGGCTGTCCCTATTGGGACTAGGGGCCATTTTGGCAGTGCTACTGATTTCCTTCATCGCAGTTAATCGTCTAGGTGTCGGCGCCATGAGAGGTGGGATCGACAGTTCAGTTTCCGCAAAGATCAATGACTTGGTCCGAGCTTGGGAAGGAACTTCTTCCCTTGTGACAGTGACGGGAGGCGGCGACAGATACACTCTCAGATCAGGCCGCATTGCCTTGATGCTGCGCCATTCTCAGTCCGGCATAAGTGACGAGGAAGTAGGCAGATTACAGCAAGAGATCCTAGATAAAGCGAAAAAGGAGCTAGGGGAGCCCCCAGAAGTGGTTGCGATAGCACTGGGCACGGCAAGTAGAGGCGCACGCCTAGTTGTCTATGGATTTACAATTAACCCCAATTGGGTGCCAACCAGCTACGCTATAGGCGCGGAGCTTAGCACCAGTAACAGAGAGATGAATACCATCTTTAAGGAAGCGGTGGAGTGGTTCAAACAGCAGATGACTACCCAATATGGCGGGACCCCTTAGCTAGCTAGCGCAAGGTAAAGTCAATGAATAGAACTATTGGGGGCGAATAGAATGGCCTTAACTAAGAGATTTGGTGTTCTTTTCATCGTAACAATCGTCGCAGTAGCAGCGCTCGTTGCGGGAGGGTGCCGACAGGCGCCCTCCCAAAAGGGACTCGCTGTCACAACGTTAGAGATTTCGGGGTACGGTATAGTGGAAGTACCAGAGGGAGTCGAAGTCCTCCATCGCAACTTGCTCCAGCCAAGCGAAGACATCGCAAGAACCTCCATCACCTTTACTTTCAACAAAGAGCTAGACCCAAACAACAGATGTGAAATTTTGTTGTTCATCGGAGGATCGGCAGTGGTAGCGTATCCTTCTGTGGCAACCCCAAAGCAGAAGTATTTCTACTACCGCATTGAAGGTAAAACGCTGTCATTGCATCATATCGCTGGGAGTAGCTTGCCGAATTTTCTCGTCACCGTGGTCTTGCCGGCTGAACTGCGCGCCGTAGACGGCTCACTCCTGCAAAGCGATAATTTCGTTTGGCTCTCTACTAGTTGGCCCTCTCCACAAGCCCTAGTTACACATGCTGAGGGACTAGACAAGCCCCTTCGTCTGCCAGTGTGGGGACGTAACGACGGTCGCGACATCGCCTACTTGTTAGAAGATACCCCGCTTTACCGCACTCCGAGCAGAGCGGGCGAAGCTCTTGGCGAGCTGGGCACGGGAGAGAATGTACGGGTTCTAGCCATGCAAGGCGAATGGGCTGAAGTAATGGTCTACTATCCGAAGCATCTCGCTAAAGACACTGCGCTCGACCGTCTGGCGGGTGGCCTTGATGTGTGGACGTCCGATTTGGTGCGGCGAGTGCAGGGGCATGTACCGCGCAGTGTACTACAGGCCATCCCTCGCCCACGCAACACAAGTTCCTTTGTGACCGTCGACTACTTCTACATAGGGCACGATATTGAAGTCCGCAGGATTGGCGTAACCATGCATATCTTGCCTGCCGGTGGTGTTGGCGCAAGCTTGTTACCTGGAGAGATTTTGACGCAGGAACGGCTAGACCTTTTGGAAGCGGATGCCCTAAAAATCTTTGGCCATTGGACAGCGGGTAGAAGTTGGTTGCAGGCATACAGCAGAGGCGGTGTAGGCGGCTTCCTCTCACTGCACGACCCTTACATTCATCACCCCTTCCATGCATGGACACCCGCCCAGCACAGCCGTTACTTAGCGATACGAAGAGCCTATGTTGACCGTCTTGAGCAGTTTTGGGATGCCTACGCAGTGGCACCCGCATATAGCAGCTGGAAGGAACGCTTCCGCGAGGGTTTTAGACGCGAAGTAAAGATGCAAGACATCTGGGTGGCTTGGAGTGCGGAAGATAAGAACCTGCGCATCGAGACTCTAGCGCGCAAGTTAGCTGACGCGTTCGGGCAAACAACTGCCGAAAAAGCTGCGATACTGGCTCAAATCACGCAAGAGGAGTCCCTGGACGAGAATCAGGGGTGGCAGGAGTTCTTGGCCACTCATGTAAACCTGCAGCGAGACTTTGCGCACGAAATACAGGCGCGCCGACGGGCATTGTTCCGGGAATAGTAGGGCCATCTCCAGTGCGACCCCCAAGCTGCTCTGGCACAGGTAGAATCATTGGCCTTCGGTGCGGAACTTCTTCAGAATACAGGTGCCACGCGCGATGCATATTCCCTCCTAGGCAGGGCGTACGCTCTGCTGCAGGGCAACAAAATGCCAAGGGCTTAAAACCCTTGGCGTTACTAGTTTTTATCGCGTCGTAAGCCCCTTGCGGGTGATAAGGGCATACTACGAGGTGATGTGCGTCATAATGGTACTCCGCGCCGGTGGCGGGGCAGCGTGGGATGCAGCCGCCTCACGCCATGAACCAAAGCGCGACTGTTGGGCCTTCTTTCGTTACCCGAGCAGCCCCTGACATGCGCGGCTTACTCACTCGTTTGACTATTTAAGGGTGCTTTTGTATCATAGTGGCATGATGCGCTGTTTGGGGAGGAAGATAACATAGTGGCTCTTCATCAATCCCAATATGAGGACAAAATCGCAGCCAGAAAGTTAGTTTTGGAAAGGGAATTGGCAAGAATAGTATCGGTTTTGATCAAGGAGTATGACCCGTTAAAGATCGTGCTATTTGGTTCTCTTGCCACCGGCAATATCCATGAATACAGCGACATTGACCTGATAGTCATAAAGAATTCTCAAAAGGGATTTTATGAGAGGTTGAAAGAGGTCGGCTTGCTCGTCATGTCCAGAAGAGGGGCAGATATTTTGGTTTATACGCCGGAAGAGCTTGAGCTTGCAAAGGACAGTTTGTTTTTTCAGGAAGAAATCCTAAAGAAGGGCAAGGTGCTTTATGAAGTACCCGAGCAACTGGTTTGCCTTTGCGGCGGACGACATTACTGTGCGGCAGGGCGTACGCTCTGCTGCAGGGCAAACACAATCAGCAGTAGGTGTGCATCCTACGTATAAGCCTCTCCTTAAGGAGGGGCCTTTTAGTGTCGCGCGACACTATCATTGGCATGTGATACTGTTGCCAATATAACAATAATATGGCATGATGGAATAACTGGATTGGAAGTGTTTTTGTGAAATCCGTAGTACGACCCTCCTCCCCCCCGTAAGCCAAAGAAGTGAGGTTGGCATGGTCGCGAGTCTACGATTATCGGCCGCGTTTCTTAGTCTTATTGTTTCACGAGGAATCTTGAAAGCGGTGGGATACTGCCCCCCCCGTATCAGTCACCGACTGGCCGCTCATACATACGCGCTGCACCCCGGTGCGCCAACCTCATCAATAGCTGCAGTTATCCGAATAGCAGTTTCGGCTATGCGTCACGGCAATCCTCGGTCAACTTACGATTGCTTTGTTGCAGCTGAAAGGAAGGCACTCCTTGCATTTATTACTCCGTCGATTACAGGTCATCACAGGGGATCACGTGCCTCAATGTCTTGATCCCTGGCTTCTGGCTTTTCACTTAGTTGTAACCAGAATGGCGGTTTTGCCAGGTAGGTAGACGTGGGAGAGTGGCACTGTGGTCCTCTTAAAGCAAAAAATAAAGACCATTAAGCGGGCGTTGTTGCTGGGGTGTCGTGCCGCCCCGGGTGAAGTTCGGCTTCTGTTAGTACTTAATCTGCTATTGGGCGTTACCCCCATAATAATACTTTACACAAGCAAAATAGTAATCGACGAAGTAACGCAGTTGGCGGGTAGGCAGGGGCTTTTTGCCCACTTAGGGTCGCTCCTCCCGCAGGCCATACTAGCGTTTGTCGCGTGTATCTTCATTATGGACACTGTGGAGACAGTGCGCGGACTAGAGATTGACAACTTTCGTGACCGCGTCGGCGGGGAGGCCCGCCGACAGCTCTTAGCTAAGGTGGCCGGGTTCGACGACCTTTCTATGTTCGAGAACCCAGAAGCCCTAAATACACTGCAGCTTGCGGAAAAAGGGGCAGACCATCTTTGGCGACTTGTCACTGCCATTGGACGTATGCTCATTGGCCTTTTTGCGTTTGTGCCCGCGTTCCTGCTTACGGCTACCATCGCTTGGTGGGTGCCACCTGTGCTCTTTCTTACCGCGTTGCCTACGGTATTCGTTGTATCAAGGGTTGAGGATTTTAGTTGGGACGTAGAGGAATCACAAGCTGAGAATGTGCGGTATATGAAGCTATACGAGCGCATTCTCCTAACCGAGATTTATGCTAAGGAGGTGCGGCTGTTTAATCTGCCCGCCTTCTTTCTTGGACACTGGAACGTGCGCTTTAGTGCCATGTTCTCGGCTATGAAGGCAGCACGTTCCCGCGGCACATGGATGCTTGTCGCCTGGTCCGTAGTCGGCACGCTTGGAGCAGCTATCCCTTATGTTTTCGTTGTTGACGGAGCGCTTCGCGGCGCGTACACCCTCGGCGATTTGGCTCTGTTCGCGGGCCTAATTTTCCAAGTGCGGCGAAGTCTTGAGCTGATGATCTTTGAGGGCGGGGATCTATATCAGGCAGCGCAAGGTGCTGGCCCTTTATTTGACGTTCTGGACATGGAATCCGCATTAGCTAGAGAGCCCGTCCCGCAGGGTAGCTCAGGATCTCAAGCATATGGCGTTCGCTTTTCGCATGTTTCATTTAGCTATCCTACTAGCGACCGGACTGCTCTAGAAGACATTAATCTGTCCATAAGCCCAGGGGAAACAGTAGTGCTTGTCGGCGAGAATGGCGCCGGGAAGACGACGTTAACCAAGCTGCTGTGTCGCCTCTACGACCCGAACCAAGGTGAGATCACTTGGGATGGCGAGAACATTCGCTCACTTGACATCGGTGAGCTACGCAAACGAATTGCGGTGGTCTGCCAGGACTATGCGCACTTCCCGGTTACAGTGCGCGAAAATATTGGGTTTGGCGACCTATCGCAGATGCACCATGACGCCACGCTACTAGCTGTGGCCGGAGAAGTGGGTCTGGACAGACTGGTGGAAGCACTTCCTGATAGTCTCGACACGCCGCTTGGGACAATACTTGAGGGAGGCACCGATCTTTCTTCCGGACAGTGGCAACGCCTCGCCCTAGCACGCGCGCTGCTTCGCCAGCCCAAAGCTCAACTGATGATCCTAGATGAACCAACGGCAGCTATCGACCCCCAAAGCGAACACGAAGTGCTAGCGACGCTACGCCACTTAGCCCGGGATAAGATGGCCCTGATAGTGACGCACCGCATGCCCCTAGCACGCAGCGCCGATAGGATACTTGTTCTTAAGCATGGCCGCATCGTTGAGCAAGGCTCACACACAGAGCTGATGTCCGCAAGGGGTGTATATTATACGATGTTCACGCGCCAAGCCAGTAGCTATCTGCCGACGTAGGCCGGGAAAGTTTGCTGCAAAGGGGGAGTCAGCCTGTATCGAGTAACAATCCCAATAATTGGGCATTCCATAGCACTGTTTGGTTCGTGGATATTGCTGATTGCAGCCGGGCAAACAGTGTATGCAGAATCACAGTCTGCGGTGCTAATCGGGTTGCTCGCCGTCGCCCGTCTGGTTCCAACCGTGTTCATTGGCCCGGCAGTGGCTCCATACATTCAGCGGGCAAACAGATGGGCGCTGATGGGTTGCCTAGATTTAATCTCTGCACTGTGTATGTTCGCAGTCAGCCTTAGGCCTAATGCGGCCATCCTCTTTGTGGCCGCAGTTTTTCTCTCTGGCGTCAGTGCCATATATAACGTTGCATACCGCAGCGCCATCCCGACGCTAGTGGAAAGTGACCGACTTATAGAAGTAAATGTCCTTAGAACCGCTCTCGGCCATAGTCTGACGGCACTTGGCCCCTTCGTTGCGGCCATGACTCTAAGGACGATAGGGGTTCAATCCTCCATGCTAGTTAATGGATTGACCTTCCTAGTTAGCGCGGGAACTATGGTGTACATAGCGGTGTTCGGGAGAGCAGTAGAGTATGGCGTGACCACTGCGGGCAGTAGCCCCAAGCGGATATCGCTGCGAGAAAGCATTGCCGTGACGTTGCGCCAGCCACAGCTACGTCGGTATTTCACCACCGCACTTCTGTCCGGTCTGGGATATGGGGTATTGCATCATTTGGTTGTGTATGCCAATGACGTACTTCTCGGGGGTGAGGCGGCATACGGGGCACTGCTCTCCGCCCTCGGAACAGGCGGTCTCATGAGCCTCCCCTTGCTACTTTTGCCCGTGAGTCGCATCAAGCCCTTTTTGGGGTATGGCCTAGCGCTAATGCTGGACGCAGTAGCCTTCTTGTTCTTGGGCACATTTGTCATTTCCACCTCGGTGGCATCTGCTGTCCTCTTTCTTTCCGGCGGGAATGACGCGTTAGCATCGATGGCTTCAGAGACGATTATCCAGCAACATGCGGATCCCGGCTCTTCTGCCCAAGCCTTTGCGTTAGATGCGGCTTTGTCACGACTGGCCACTCCCTTAAGCATTCTTGCTGTAGGGGTAATTACGGTTCCGCTCGGGATCAGGGTCGCCTTTTTGGCAAGCGCAGGGCTATTGGCGGCTGCCGCCGTCTCTGCCCTCTTAGTGCGTGAGGTCACGCGATAGTGTTGCCAACAGAGCTATAATCTGGGTAGAATGAGTTTGTGAGTGTGGAAAATGAAGAAGTACCTTTTAGCTATAAGAAAATACATTGCGTTAGAGATTGCGCTCGACTTGATCTCTAGCGCCGCACTGGCCTTTATGCCGTACCTCGTCAAGCTGTTGTTTGATTCCGCTGATCAGCTGAGTCTGCGGCTATTAGTTACGCTCGCTGCTCTGTATGCCCTGTGTGTCTTGGTATCTTTGGTGGCCACGTATCTGCACATGGCTGTCAGCTGGAAAGGCGGCGTGGCCTTTGAAGTAGCAATGAAGCGCGACTTCTTCAAGTCCATAGCCAGATACAGGTACCAGAAGTTTGTCTCCAAAGATGTAGGGGAGTACATCTCGATTCAGGCAAGTGAGATAACGCAACTAGAAATGGACTATCTGAACCCTCTGCTAAACATCTTTAAGATGGCCAACTCCATTGTGGTGTTTGGCGCAGTATTGCTTCTCCTGGTGGACCTAAGAATTGGCATCGTCATTATCGCATTGTCCTTTTTCTCAGCCATTTTAGTCCCTACAATTGGTGCCAAGACGATTTCGCATCGCCACAAAGTCTATCTGGATACCCGGGGCGAGTACATGGCCAAGATGAAGGCCTTGTTGGAAGGCTTTAAGCTAATCAGGCCTGACACTAGGAGTAGTATCTTCCACGAACACGAGCTAGTTCTAGGTAAAACTGCCGAGCGACGATACCAGTATGGGAAAATCAAGAGCCTGCTTGGCGTAGTGCGAGGATTCTTCTTGTACCTGTTAAATATTGTGTCCTTCTCGTTAGTAGGGTGGTTTCTATTGATTGGGCAAATCACGCTAGGAACCGCCGCAGCTACGTTAGGCTTCATCGAGAGCTTCATCGCGCCGATCCAGTCAATCATCACGGACATGGCAACAATTAGGGGGACAAGAGGCATTAAAGAGAAGGTGCTGGCCATGCTTGATTGGCACCCTGAAAGCGATATGCCCGTCGCTACCGCGTTTAACAAAGCAATTGTATTTCAGGGTGTAACCGTGCGGTACCAGGACTTCAGCCTAGAAAACTTTAGTTTTACGTTCCTTAAAGGTAAAAAGTACGCCATCATCGGGCCTAACGGTTCGGGCAAATCCACCATAGTGCGTGCCTTGATGAAATATGTAGACTTAGACGCCGGCAAGATTTACATTGACGGGAAAGACCTGCAGGCCATAGACGCCACTCCTATAATGTGGTGCGTAGATCAGCACGAGCACATTTTCCTGTCGGACTTCCTCTCAAACATAACCGTGTTTAACACCGTTCCTTATGAAAAAGCACTGCCCGTGTTCTCTCGTCTAATAGGTGACGCCAAACTGAGCTCTATCAGTAAGCAGGAAAACTGCAGATTACTGAGCGGCGGCGAAAAACAGATTATCGGGCTGTTTAGAATGATGCTCGCGGACAAAGACATACTGCTGCTAGATGAACCCCTTTCCGCCATGGACTCGCAGGTAGCTCAGTTAATGAAGCTCTACCTAAGCAACCTAACCGATAAGACCATCATTAAAGTCACTCATGACTTGACCGACCACCTAGACAGCTTCGACGAGGTACTGCTGATCGTCGACGGAAAACTTTGTGCCTCCGGCAGTTGGTCACAGGTAAAGTCAATGCAAGAGCTGCCACGATAACACGAACGAGGAGGGAGCCGCAAGACGAAGGATAAGGCACAGCAATAGCAATGCTCCTAGGCTCCTTAGACGAACTGCGCCTTGGACTAACGCCTTGATGCTGTGAGTTCTTCGAGCAGGGCGCTAAACTCTGGATCAGTTTCGGCCACGACACTTCCTCTTCGTGTGGCCAAGGTTAGATGGCCAGCTTCCTCTCCTGATTCGATCAAGAAAACAAGGTAGCGCTGGTTGATCTCCACACCGGCAGGCAGAAGCAATCCGGTCTTGTCATATTTCTCTTGGCCCTTAAACTCATTGAGAGTTTTAAATTTGACCTCCGCTATCATCTGATTCCTGTTCAGTCTTGCTGAGGTAATCTCAATCAACAAAATGTGATCGGCCATGCTGATGAGAGCTGCCTGACTCGGAGCTTCTTCTATCACGCGGGCATCTCTGTTCCTCTGGAACCTGAAGGAGCGGACGTGATTGGCCGGGGCAAGACTGCGAATGTACTCTCGCAGCCGCGCAAGCGAGTTGTATTGCGGTTCCTGAAATGGGGCAATAAACACACGCTCCTCCGGATTCTCGGAGACCCTAACAAGGCGCTGAACTTGATCCTTCGGGGCGTCTACCCGAAATGTAAACTCAAGGTCGGCTACGTAAAAATCAAAGGGGTACTCGGTGACAGCGAATCTCGAAAGTAACATTAGATAAGTTTCGCCCACTTCGAACAGATGGTTCCCCGCAGACACCTTAATTGTGTTCCCCTCAGTGCGAGAAAGTATTTTCTCTTCTACCCTCACGTCGTAGAAACCAACGCTGGCTCTTTCCGGCGGTGTCGGTAAAATAGTGCCGATGATAATATTCGAGGATAACCAAATCACGTGGTTCTCAAAAGTTGGCTCCACAAGTGGCAAACCGAATACTGCATTTCCCCGTGGGCCGTGGAACGCCGTCAGGGCCAACCTGCGCGTGGGGAAAAACACTGTTACCGCAGAGTAGACTACTACGCTCAGCAAGAGCACGGTCGCGACAACGAGAATCGTTCTTCTCCGTTTTGTCATTACAGTATCTTCCTCCTCTTTCAGTAGTTCTGCCTTAAATGTTCTATGTCCCTAGTAGTCAGCACAGGTCGAATGGAACGCCTGCCGTATTGGTCTAGCGTCGCTATCATTACACTCTTTGGAGTCATAGGCCTTGCTGCCAGCGTCTATAAAGCTGACTGGCGCGTCACAGCCTCGGAGGCAAGGTAGGCTTCCCTAAAACGACATGAGCGCTAGAACGCTTGTTGACTGTTATGAACTGTGTAATGATGTTAAAGAGGAGGTATGCGCGATTGAATGAGATTCGCGTCCTAGAGAACTACTGCAAAAGGCTTTCATTGCTGCTCAAGAACCTATGCTGACAGCGAATGTGTACCCTGTTCAAGGGCCGGGAGCCCGAGTTGGAGGACAAGCCTTCTTAAGGGACTATAGCGTTGAAGTCTGGTGCGGTCATTTGGATCCAACCGACACAGCAACCTTCGCGGGGACTGTCGCGCACGAGTTGGCGCACTTGCAT
>Ga0208243_1000803_pt1 | contig 13407 bp, 15 predicted proteins | sample Subbio2Aug_QV12A_FD_184826 | JGI IMG/M metagenome (GOLD analysis project Ga0208243, IMG submission 184826) | Serpentinite rock and fluid subsurface biosphere microbial communities from McLaughlin Reserve, California, USA - CR12Aug_QV12A (SPAdes) | ecosystem: Environmental > Terrestrial > Deep...
ATCTGGTATAACAGAATGTATACACCCACTTAGCTTTTCAACGCCATTGATTTTTATGGTATCCGTGCCAGCTCCCATAATTTGCGCCCCCATTTTATTGAGGAAGTTAGCTAAATCCGTAATCTCTGGTTCTTCAGCCACATTTTCAATAATGGTTTGGCCCTCTGCTAAAACTGCTGCCATCATTATGTTTTCTGTTGCTCCAACGCTTGGGAAGTCTAGATAAATCTTTGCTCCCTTAAGCTTCTTGGCCTTTGCTTCTACAAAGCCATGACCTAATGTAATTTCAGCTCCTAATGCCTTAAAGCCCTTTAGGTGAAGGTCAATAGGCCGGGTTCCAATAGCACAACCACCAGGCATAGAAATTCTGGCCTCTCCCATTCTTGCCAGCAATGGTCCCATTACTAAGAAGGAGGCTCTCATTTTTCTAACAAGCTCATAGGGTGCTTCAAAATTGTCTAAATCAGCAGCGTTAACCTCTATCCTATCTCTATCAACTCTCTTGAGATCTGCTCCCAGACAAGACAGCACCTCACAGATTACATCGACATCATTTAAATCTGGTACTTCCTCCAACACACATTTTTCAGTCGACAACAAAGTTGCCGCTAAAATCGGTAATACAGAATTTTTTGCTCCACTAACTTTAACAGTACCGGTTAAAGGCGGACTTTTATGAATAATTATTTTGCCCAAAACTAGTTCCTCGCTTTCGAAATACCATGAGTTCACCCCATTGATTTTTTAGTAGGTATAGGTTATTAAAGGTGTTGCAATCCATAAATAGGTTCTATCATCGTACTCACTGTATCTGCTTGCAATTTGTAGATTTATAGTTTTGTTTTGATACTGTATTTTTTGTGAGATCAAAGGCGTATACATGGTGGTACTATAATATGAATCTTCTATAATTTCTTCTACCTTTTTTGCCTTTAAAGAATTTGTTATAGCCTTCATATTCTTTTGTGTCTCAATCTTACTAAGTTTTCCTGCTTTATAACCAACTATACCTATTGTAGATTCAATATCATTACCATATTTTCCTAAAATTGCTTTGTTTTGATAATTATACTCCACTATATCTTTATATCCTTTATTTTTTACGATGTCAATAATAATATGTGATTCTTTTTCACCCTCTAGAATTATGGAATATACAATAGCAACTATTATTTCACCTGCATCATTAGTTCCCCTTGCCGTAATTTGGTTGTATCCGATATCTGTATTTTTTTGAATATAAATTACATCATCTAAAAGCTCATTTTCGCTGTAGAAGGGCTCAAAATACTCTTGATTTTCTGTAACCACTTCCTGCCCCTTTAGCTGAAACTCTTTAAGAATCTCCCTTTGGATGGTCTCCATTTCCTTCATTTCGAAAAAAGTATTATCTAAGTACAATATAGAATTAATATTAGCCTCCATAAAGCTAAAGCCACTGGTCTCGAAGCCACTAATAAGCGCATTCTCCTCCATTAAAATAACTGAATCCATTCCTTTTCTAAGCCCTATAGCAGAAGTATTCAAAATACCTAAAACTAACGATAATATAATTCCAATAACTAAAATCCTTTTCACTATAACCAATCCTCCTCCACAATATATGTAAAAAGAGAAGAGCCCTAAGAATGTATATGGATGTTAAAGGGGGACAAAAAACATCAAATTTACAACTTACTCTCTTCTCTTTGTATTTTGATTATTGACAGGAGATATAGGTGATATACATTTGAAACAAAAAAATTGAACAAAAAAGACCAGACTAATCAAAAGCCCTTAGATGCAAAGAGCAAAAAAGAATCAACGAAGCGCGTGTATAAGTAATACTCAAGCCAGGTGATTCTTTTAAGCGATGCAGCAGATGAGGGCTTTTCATTAGTCTGGGGCTACATTAAGATCGCGTCTACCTTATCCTCCTCACAAGCCCCACACTTAATCCCAATCAATTTATCTCCAAAGGTTACCTTTTCAAATAGACCTTCATATTCTTTATAGTTTTCTTGAATTTCATTATAACACTTGCTGCATAGCTTCTTGCCTTTTAGATTTTTAAACTTGGGTGGAAGCATTTTTATTTTTCCTTCTACATTTTCCCTATCAACTGCACTACGACTTGCTATGACTAACCCCATTGCCTCCTTGGAATCCGTTGCTACTGATTTATATTCTCTATTTGCTTTCTTAGCTAGCTGCATGTATTTTGTTATTACCTCCGGTGGTAGATTGTTATTCACTATTAACATCTCTGCCTCTGGATCCTCCATTACCTTTTCCAGATGTGGCATTGCTTCTGGCTGTGATGCCTCTTCTTTAGTTAAACCATAGACTACTCTCTCCCTAAACTCACCCAGCCATTTTCTTTTTTCATCTGTCTTTAGGTCTAGTGTACCTCTTAATGCAAATTCAACAGCTTTTTCTAATTCACTTTTATTATCCATATATTAACCTCCATTTTTACAACTGTTATCAGCATACTTGTTATTATAGTAGTTTTTCTCTTTTAGTTCAATTAAAATCAAGCTATGTAAGACTGGTTATTAATTTATTTAATTGAAGCAGAGTATTGTTTTATTTTTAAAATACCCCAATAAAAAGCCCTTTATTCTATTCTAGCTGTTTTTAACTACAATTTAAACCATTTGAAAACTTTATGTAAATAGTTTATAATATTAATATTGTAAACTATAGTGATTGTAATAATTTGGAGGTACCAAGATGAAATTCATGACTAAAGCAGATAAAATACTAATAATTGTTTTATTAATAGCAAGTATTTCTTCTATTTATGCCGTACCCGCCCTTTTGTCTAAGCCATTGGAGGGTAAGTATGTTGTAGTTAACCTAGATAACAATGTTATTTATAGAACCCAGCTACTAGAAACACCAGAGTCAGAGTTTTTTGAGTTTGACTTTGAATATAGTGGCGAGGCCTACTCAGGAAAGCTTGAGATGAAGGACGGCAAGGTAAAGCTTCACAGACTTCCGGATAAAATCTCCCCTTTAGCTATCCATACAGAAATGGGCTGGATAAGCGAATCCTATCAAATAATTCTATGTCTACCGATAAAGCTTTTGGTAACAATTGAGGAATTCAAGGCTGAAGAGGATGAATTTGACTTTATAACACATTAAATAAAAAAATCCAGATGAACATTAATTCATCTGGATTTTTTTATTATTTTTTTTGTGCAACAGTAATACGATTTAGAGCCTTGCTTAATGCAATTTCAGCCCTGATAGTATCTATTTCACTTGCGCAGTTTTTTAAACGATTTTCAGCTCTTTCCTTTGCCTGCTGAGCTCGATTTAAATCGATCTCCTCTGGCCATTCAGCTGCGTCCGTCATTATAACCGTTTTAGTTCGTTCTACATAAACAAAGCCACCAGCAATAGCTGCTTCCCTTGTAGTTCCGTCACTCTTCAGCTTGATTATACCTACGCTAAGAGGTGTAACCAATGGAATGTGATTTCTTAGGATACCCATATCCCCTTCAATCGTACGAACTACTGCCATTTCTATTTCTTCATCGAAGAATGTTTTTGTAGGGGTCATTATCTGGAGATGAAACTTTGAAGCCATCTCAATCACCTACTTCCCTTTAGCTTTTTCAACCGCCTCATCAATCGTACCTACATATAAGAAGGCTGATTCCGGAAGATCGTCATGCTTACCCTCCAAGATTTCATTGAAGCCTCTTATTGTCTCTGCAAGAGGTACGTACTTTCCTGCCATGCCTGTAAATTGCTCAGCAACGTGGAATGGCTGAGATAAGAATCTTTGAATCTTTCTTGCACGAGATACAGTCAATTTATCCTCATCAGATAATTCGTCCATACCAAGGATTGCAATAATATCTTGAAGCTCTTTATATCTTTGAAGCACCTGTTGAACTCCTCGAGCTACTCTATAATGCTCATCACCTACGACTACTGGGTCAAGAATTCTAGAGTTAGAATCAAGCGGATCCACCGCCGGGTAGATACCCAGCTCAGCAATTGAACGTGAAAGAACTGTAGTAGCATCTAAGTGGGCAAAGGTTGTTGCAGGAGCAGGGTCTGTTAAGTCATCGGCAGGCACGTATACAGCCTGAACTGATGTAATAGAGCCCTTCTTAGTTGATGTAATCCGCTCCTGCAGGGCCCCCATCTCGGTAGCTAATGTAGGCTGGTAACCAACTGCACTAGGCATACGTCCTAATAACGCAGAAACCTCACTACCTGCTTGTGTAAACCTGAATATATTATCAACGAATAATAACACGTCCTGGCCCTCTTGATCACGGAAATATTCCGCCATTGTAAGGCCTGTTAACCCAACCCTCATCCTTGCTCCAGGAGGCTCGTTCATCTGACCATAAACTAGGGCAGTTTTATCGATAACTCCTGAGTCAATCATTTCATGGTAAAGGTCGTTTCCTTCTCTTGTTCTTTCTCCAACACCGGCAAATACAGAAAGACCACCGTGCTCCTTAGCAATGTTATTGATTAACTCCATAATTAAAACCGTCTTACCAACGCCGGCACCACCGAATAGACCGATTTTACCACCCTTTGAATAGGGAGCAATTAAGTCAACAACCTTAATACCTGTTTCAAATATCTCAGTTGAGGTCTCCTGCTCCTCAAAGCTGGGAGCTGGTCTATGGATTGGGGCGCTGAATTCTGAAACAACTTGCTCCTTTTCATCAACCGGCTGACCTAAAACGTTAAATATTCTTCCTAGAGTAGCTCTACCTACCGGAACTGTAATCGGACTTCCGGTGTCCTCAGCATCCATACCACGAACAAGTCCGTCAGTTGAACTCATGGCAACGCATCTAACTGTATCGTCGCCGGTATGCTGAGCAACCTCTACAGTTACCGTATGATCAACGCCCTTAATCAATATGGCGTTCAACAAAGCCGGTAGACTTTCTCTTTCAAAACGTATATCTACAACTGGTCCAATTATCTGAACCACTTTACCGACACTTCCTTGGGCCATTACTTAACCTCCTAACTATGGTATAGTGATATTAATAGGTAATAGGTTAAAGGTAATAGGTAATAGCTTTTACACCTTACACTTAACTCTATACATTATTCGTTATTCACTATTCATTATACATTTATTACTTAAGAGCTTCAGCTCCACCAACAATCTCTGCAATTTCCTGAGTGATGGAGGCCTGTCTTGCTCTGTTATACTGCAGCTTTAGTGTATCAATCATTTCCTCAGCATTATCAGTAGCATTTTCCATCGCTACCCTACGAGCAGCCTGTTCACTTGTGGCAGATTCTACTAAAGCGCCATATATCATACTATCTATATATTTTGGCACTAGGTAATCCAGCACAACCTCCGGTGACGGTTCATAGGTAATATTAGTTCTCTTACCCGCTGTTGTACCTTCAGTTGAAACCTCCAATGGCAGTAATCTCATAAGCCTTTGAGTCTGATTGATGGTACTAACAAACTCAGTGTAAACTAAATATACTTCATCAACCAATTCCTGCTTATATAGGTCCCTGCTTAATCTCCCGATTGCCTGAGCAACGGTAAAGGAGGGGCACTCGGAAACATGAATAAATTCACCATCTAAGTCATAATGACGCTTTCTAAAAAAGTCTCGACCTTTTGTACCAACTGCGATAATTGAAGTACGAGGCTTATCCGCCATGTGGTTAACGGCAGTCTTTATAATATTAGAGTTATAGCCACCTGCCAAACCTCTGTCGGCTGTAATAACTATATAAGCAGTCTTTTTTATCTCTCTAGAGGTTAAATATTCATGCTTTATACCTTTAGTATTTTGTACAATGTCCTGAATGGTTTTACCCATTGTCTCGAAATAGAACTTTGTCTTTTCCAAGCTCTCCTTCGCCTTACGTAGCTTAGCGGAGGAAACCAGCTCCATTGCCTTAGTGATTTGCTTAGTACTATTTACGCTTTTAATACGTCTTTTTATATCCCGCATTCCAAGTCCAGCCAAAATCTCACCTCCTGGTTAAAGCAGTGAAAAGTAATTATTACTCTAAATCTGCCTTAAACTGCTTCTTAAATTCTTCTACTGCCGCTTGAATTTTACCTTCAGTATCACCATCTAAATTTCCGGTTTCCTTGATGGCCTTGCCGATTTCTGGATAGCTATTTTTAATAAAATCAATAAACTGAGCTTCAAATTCCCTGATTTTATCAGTTGCTATATCAGTAAGGAATTTATTTGTTACTAAATAAATCATAACTACCTGCTCTTCAACAGGTACCGGGCGATATTGTGGCTGCTTCAGAATTTCAATGATTCTTTCCCCTTGAGCTAATCTTTCCTGAGTTTCTTTATCCAGCTCAGAACCGAATTGAGCAAAGGCAGCCAGCTCTCGGTATTGTGCAAGCTCTAGTCTAAGCTTACCGGCAACCTTCTTCATAGCCTTAATCTGTGCACTACCACCAACACGGGATACCGAAATACCAGGGTTAACAGCTGGTCGTACACCTGAGTGGAATAGCTCTGACTCTAGGAATATCTGACCGTCTGTAATTGAGATAACGTTTGTAGGAATATATGCAGAAACGTCGCCGGCTTGAGTTTCTATCATAGGTAGGGCTGTTAATGAACCACCACCATTTTCATCATTAAGCTTTGCAGCTCTTTCAAGTAATCTACTATGTAGGTAGAATACATCACCAGGATATGCCTCTCTTCCTGGAGGACGTCTTAATAATAAAGACATTGCACGATATGCAACCGCATGCTTAGATAAGTCATCGTAAATAATTAGAACATGCTTACCCTTTTCCATATACTCTTCACCCATAGCACAGCCTGCATATGGTGCTATGTATTGTAATGGAGCAAGCTCACTTGCTGTTGCAGATACGATAATTGTGTAATCCATAGCACCAAATTTATTTAAGGTATCCTGGATTTGAGCTACTGTTGATTTCTTTTGTCCTATTGCAACGTAGATACAGATAACTCCTGTTTCCTTTTGGTTGATGATAGTATCTATTGCAATAGCCGTTTTACCTGTCTGTCTATCTCCGATAATAAGCTCTCTTTGTCCTCTACCGATTGGAATCATTGAGTCGATTGACTTGATACCAGTTTGTAAAGGCTCATGAACTGATTTTCTTTTAATAATACCAGGTGCAACCTTTTCAATTTCACGGAACTTATCCGTTTGAATCGGTCCTTTACCATCTATAGGTTGACCTAAGGCGTTAACAACCCTTCCTAAAAGAGCATCCCCAACAGGCACCTCAACGATTCTTTGTGTTCTCTTAACGATATCGCCTTCTTTTATTTTATCATCTGATCCTAAAAGAACGCATCCAACGTTGTCCTCTTCTAAGTTTAGAGCCATACCATAAACTCCGCCTGGGAATTCCAAAAGCTCACCGGCCATACATTTTTCTAGGCCGTGAATCCTTGCGATACCGTCTCCAACTTGAATCACCGTACCAACATCTTTAACCTCTAACTTGTTTTCGTATCTCTTAATTTGTTCCTTTATAATTGAACTAATCTCTTCGGGTCTGAGATTCACGTGATTCACCCCTATCCTATACTAAAATTTGCGTCAGCTGATTCTTCATCTGCTCTAAGCGGCTCTTAATTGTTCCATCAATCACCTTATCTCCCAGCTTGATGAGAACACCACCTACTATATCCTTATTAACAACGTTCTTAAGCTTAACCTTCTTCCCTGAAGTTGCGGAAAGCTTAGCTTGAAGCTCTAGTACATCGGACTGAGTCATTGTCTCAGCTGTATATGCGATTGCCTCAGCCTCATTTCTAACTGCATCCGCCATAACCTTAAACTCTTCAATAATGGCTTTAATATAGCCCTGTCTACGCTTATCAAGTAAAATAAATAGAAAGTTCATAACCTCTTTACTTACCTGCTGATTGAAGATTTGAGTAAATATATCCTTTTTTTCTTGAAGCTGTACAAGGGGTGATTTCAGAAGTAAATCCACCTCAGGATATTCCTTTAAACAGGCTGCTATGAACTGAAGTTCATTTTGAATTGGCTGGATTTTATTAAGCTCCTGAGAAACCTCAAATAGGGCATCTGCATATCTTTTAGCTATTAATTCTGCCATGTAGCTTCCCCTACCTCGTCAATAAATTCTTTGATCATCCTTTGATGAACATCAACATTAAGCTCCTTCTCAATAACTTTAGAAGCCGCCATAATGACCAAAGCTGCCATTTGATCCTTCATTTCATTCATAGCCTTTTGTCTTTCTCTTACTATGTCGTTATTTGCCTTTTCAACAATCTTTTGAGCCTCTTCCTGAGCCTTCTTAACGATTTCATCACCTCGTTGTTCAGCTCTCTTTGACGCATCTCGGATTATCTCATTTCTTTCCTCTTTAATATTATCAAGCTTCTTTTGGTATTCAGCTAGAATTGCTTCTGCTTCCTTACCCTTGTTAACTGCTTCATTCATCGCATCTTCAATTCCCTTAGCACGATTATCCATGAAGCTCCTAACAGGCTTATATAAGAATTTCTTTAATAGTAAGAAGATAATCAGGGTGTTAACTAGCTGGAACCCAAAAGTCCAGTCAAAACTCACTAATCCATTCATAATGCTGCCTCCTTTCCATCAGGTTACAGGGGAGTAAAAAGAATATCTCCCTTGCTTTTCAATATTAGGCGTAAACCTAAGATTGTGGAAATAGTTATAATTGCAGTCTTGCACTACAACAAAATCCACTATAAACTAAGATTTTGTTATAATAGGTTGATTAGTGGGTTAGCGAATAATAGGATTAACGCTATAACTAAACCATAGATACCAGTTGTCTCTGCAACCGCTTGTCCAAGTAGCATTGTACGGATAATAGTACCCTCTGCCTCTGGCTGTCTACCAACTGTTTCTGCACCCTTACCAGCAGCATAGCCTTGTCCTATACCAGGTCCAATACCTGCGATCATAGCTAAACCTGCACCAATAGCTGAACATGCTAAAATTAACGCTCTTCCTGTAATTGCTTCCATAATATAATTTCCTCCTCATAATCATTGTTTTTTTATTTTTTTACTAAAATTGAAGCATAAGCTTTATTAATAGACATCAATCATATGCATTACCAATGAATACCATTGATAGCATAATAAATATAAAGGTTTGAATCAGCCCTGAAAAAACATCAAAATAAAGATGTAAAAATGCAGGAACACCAACCTGTAAAATAGGTAAATTGCTTAACCCAATTGCAGCCGAGGCGGATGCCAATCCACTATATATAAGGGACATAATAATCATACCACCAACTATATTTCCAAATAGACGGAAAGCAAGGGATATAGGCAATGCCAGCTCACCAATAATATTTAGGGGTAGCATAAATGCCATAGGCTCAAGATACCCTTTCGCATAGGTTAATGGACCCTTTTTACTAATACCATTGAAGTGAATGATGAAAAAGGTTAACATTGCAAATGCAAAGGTTGTATTTAAGTCTGCTGTAGGCGGACGCAAACCGAATAATCCAAATAGATTGGAGAATGCCAACAGTAAAAACAGTGTCAGCATATATGGAGCATATACCAACTTCTTTTCACCCATAGTTTGCTTGGTAAAGCCTGTAATAACATCAACTAAAGCCTCTACAACATTTTGTAGCCCTTTTGGTATAGCTTCAAACCTGCGAGTAGCTATAACAGCAAACAGTGTTAACACAGCCATTATAATCCAGGTGTTCACTACTGTCTCCGTAACAGGAATACCCCCAAACAATGGAATTTCGAATAAAATTTTAGCACCAAAACCTTCCATTATTTATCCTCCTTTCTTTTAAATATGTTAAAAAAGAATTGCCAGTTGTTAAATAGCTCTGTTTTTAAAATTACCAACTTTATTGAAATTAAACCTGCTAATGTTCCTATTGTGTTCAGCTGGTCAGACCTGATAGAAACATACAGAACTACCCCTGTTATTATCATTCTGATAATATATCTAGAGGCTGCGTAGGCTTGCGCCTGATGGGGCTTCATCCTGACAGCCTTTACTAGAGTTAGATACAATAATCTGAAATTCAAAAAACCAATCGCTGCCCCGAAGAATATTCCATAAATAAATGTAATGGGATTTTCGAAGATAAAATATCCTATTAAGGCCATTATTACATTTAATATTACTGTACCCTTCAGGGTTCTAGAGTTCGTTTCCTTAACGGTTTCCAAAGCTTCACTTCCTCTAATTACACAAATCTATATTAGACTATAATACTACTATTTTTTTTTATTTCCAACCGCAACCTTAAAAAGGCTGATGAAGGAAGTAATCACTCCTAATACTATACAGACAAATAAAAATATTGGTTTAGAATTAAGCCTGCTGTCAATCCACCTTCCAAGATATACTCCACCAATAATAGGAACAATCATTGTGATTCCAAGCTGACTTAAAAGCGCGAGATTCTCCAGCATATTGACCCTTCTTGGCATTAGTATTCTCCTTACCTACACATCATTATATTGTCTATTAATTAACAATATGAGTTTTTATCCAAAATTTTCTGTATATTATGAATGAAGCATGGTATTTCAACGAAGAACCAAAATCCATCATCCATTATTAACCAGCAATTTCAATCATCCTACAATATTTGATATTCGACAAGCCAACTGAATATCCTCTTTTTTTGTATACAAAATATAATATTTTTTAAAAACATATTTCATTTTGTTAATAATTAAACTAAATTTATACCCTATTCACTCCAAAGGACTGGGGTTTTTCAGCTGTGTAACCATATTTATGTAATAGTGTCTGAACAATTCTTTCACAAGCCCTTCCGTCTCCATAAGGGTTAACAGCATTGGCCATCTTCCTATAGCTTTCTTTATTTTCTAGCAATTCAGCTATTTCACTAGCTATTTTCTCTTGATTTACCCCTACAACCCTTACAGTTCCTGCCTCCACAGCCTCCGGACGCTCTGTTTCCTCTCTCAGCACCAGTATTGGCTTTCCTAAGGCAGGAGCCTCCTCCTGTATTCCTCCTGAATCGGTAACAATCAAATAAGCCTTGTTTAGTAGATTGGCAAAGGGCTCATAGTCCAGTGGCTCTATGAGGTGAATATTGTCTATTCCAGCTAGAATACTGTTTGCTAAAGTCCTAATAGATGGATTCATATGTATTGGATAAACGATCTCAACATCCCTATACTTTTTTGCAATTTCCTCTATGGCCTTGAAGATATTCTCCATAGGCTCCCCCCAGTTTTCTCTTCTATGGCAGGTCATAACTATAACCCTTTTATTTTCGTAATCCAGCTTGTTCAATAGATCAATTTCAAAGCTATAGTTTTCCTTAATTACCTGTAGCAACGCATCTATTACAGTATTACCGGTAATGAAGATGCTGTCTTCTGCAACACCCTCATTAATAAGGTTCTTATAATTGCTTTCAGTGGGTGCAAAATGAAAATTTGATAGTACACCAGTAAGCCTTCTGTTCATTTCCTCCGGATACGGAGAATAGATGTTGCCACTCCTTAGTCCCGCCTCAACATGTCCAATCTTAATCTTTTGATAAAAGGATGCCAATGCACCAATAAAGGTAGTAGAGGTATCCCCATGAACCAACACTATATCAGGCCTGGACGCTTCAAAAACCTTCTCCAGGCCCTTTAAGATACTAATATTTATATCGGCAATTGTTTGACCGTGCTTCATGATGTTCAAGTCAAAATCCGCCTTTATATCAAATAAATCCATTACCATGTCCAGCATCTCCCTATGCTGTGCTGTAACACATACGATGCTTTCTATCTCCTTCGTTTCTTCCAGCTTTTTAACCAGCGGTGCCATTTTAATGGCTTCTGGTCTTGTGCCAAAAATAGTCATAACCTTTAGACGTTCCAAAGCACATTCCTCCCCACTAAATATATATACTACACTATATAGTTCCCCTTCGTTAAACAAATGTATGTATTATGATACCAGCCTTTCTAAAAAATTTCTACATTTTTCATTAAATTCCATAGTCAATATTTTATCACATTTTCATCCATTGAATAAATTGTTTAACAAAAAAATAATCAAGTGTCCAAGTATTAACAAATGTATATTAATTATAAAAAAACTAAGGGAGGGCCTAAGCCCTCCCCTGCATAAGGGACGGTTCTAAATAAACCCTCCCCAATATTACATATTTGCTTTTCTTTCTTCTGTCTTCTTCATAAGACCAATTCTAACAGCTCCTAAAAATATAATAGTAGCTATTGTAAACAATACCTGATATGCAGTAATTCTGCTGGATTCTGAAATCAGAACTGCGCTACCACCAAGTAATGCACTTATAAAATATAATACTAACACTGTTTGCTTTTGACTAAAGCCATGCTCCAGCAATCTGTGATGTAAATGTCCTTTATCTGCCTCCATAATCGGCCTTTTATTAACAAGTCTTCTGATAATAGCAAAGGTAGTATCAAATACAGGTACTCCTAAAGCCAACACAGGTATAGCTACTGCCAAAGTAGTAGCACTTTTAATAAGCCCCTCTACAGAAATGGTAGCTAATAAAAACCCAATCAGTAGCGCACCGGTGTCCCCCATAAAAATCTGAGCCGGATTAAAATTGTAGGGTAAAAAGCCTAAAATTCCACCAGCCAGTATAACTAAAAGCATTGCCATTGTTGCTCCGATAGCTGGTGCTTGTCCATAGGCTACATAGGCTAGGGTTAATGCAGCGATAAAGGAAACCCCTGCTGCAAGACCATCTAATCCGTCTATTAGGTTTACAGTGTTTGTAATACCTACTATCCAGAAGATTGTAATAGGTACACTAAGCATTCCTAGTCCCTTGTTTAAGGGATAACCGATAAATTCAATTTTTACACCACTATATATAACCACTAATGCCGCCAATATCTGTACCAAAAGCTTAAGCTTAGCTGATATTTGCTTGCAATCGTCAATTATTCCAATACCCACTATCATTGTGGCGCCTATCAATATACCTACTAGCTCAGCTGTAAGCTCTAGAGTCAGCAGCGCAGTGATAAGGAAGGCCATATAGATTGCAAGGCCACCAAGCCTTGGCATTGGTTTTGTATGAACCCTTCTATTGTCCTTTGGTATATCAATAGCCCCAATCTTATAAGCTACTTTTTTAGCATAAGGAGTTAATATATAGGATATTGCTAAAGCAACCAGAAAAACAATTATAAACTTTTCCATTGTTCCACTCCTTGTTGAGATTTGTATTTCATCAAACTATTTTACACTAGTATTACATAATAATCAATGTATGAAACTTCAACTTTACTCGAACTTTTCCAGTTTTATTCCTGCCTCCTCCAGCATACTCAGAGAAAAATCGTCCGGATAGCTCCCCTTAAAGACTACTCTCTCAATTCCTGAGTTTATCAGAAGCTTCGTACATAGAATACAGGGGTTTAATGT
>Ga0208243_1000804_pt1 | contig 13385 bp, 25 predicted proteins | sample Subbio2Aug_QV12A_FD_184826 | JGI IMG/M metagenome (GOLD analysis project Ga0208243, IMG submission 184826) | Serpentinite rock and fluid subsurface biosphere microbial communities from McLaughlin Reserve, California, USA - CR12Aug_QV12A (SPAdes) | ecosystem: Environmental > Terrestrial > Deep...
GTTGCACACAAAATTGCGAGTGAGTTAGAAGCTCGTAAATCATTCAGAACAGTACAAAAACGTGCGATTATTGATGCTATGAAGTCTGGAGCAAAAGGAATTAAAACCATTGTTTCTGGACGTTTAGGCGGAGCTGATATTGCTCGTAGTGAAGGATACTCCGAAGGAGTTGTTCCTCTTCACACATTACGTTCTGACATCGATTATGCACATGCAGAAGCGATGACTACTTATGGTAAATTAGGAGTTAAAGTGTGGATTTGTCGTGGTGAAGTTCTTCCTGGACACATGGTTGTAGAACCAGAAGCTCCAAAAGAAGCACCTCGTGGAGATCGTCGTGGCCGTGACAACCGTCGCAATGATCGCCAACGTCCAGTGGCACGCGAAGAAAAGCGCGAGTCAGTTAAAGCTGCTCCTGAAGCTGTTGTTGAAGGAGGAGAATAAACTATGTTAATGCCAAATAGAACAAAGTTCCGTCGTCCACATCGTGTTTCTCACGAAGGACGTGCAAAAGCGGGCCGTACTGTCGCATTTGGTGAGTTTGGTTTAGTTGCGGAAAGTGGAGCATATGTCACTAACCGTCAAATTGAAGCAGCTCGTATTGCGATGACACGTTTTATGAAACGTGGTGGTAAAGTGTGGATTAAAATATTCCCTCACTTAGCTATCACAAAAAAACCATTAGAAGTTCGTATGGGATCTGGTAAAGGGGCACCTGAAGGTTGGGTAGCTGTCGTTTCACCAGGACGAGTAATGTTCGAAATTGCTGGTGTAAGTGAAGAGATTGCAAAAGAAGCATTCCGCCTTGCTGCCAACAAGCTTCCAGTAAAAACTCGTTTCGTCCGTAAAGGCGAGGAGGAGTAATCATGTTGATCAAAGAGATTCGCGAAAAAAGCAATTCTGAATTATTCAAAGAAATAGATACACTAAAGGAAGAGTTGTTTAACCTTAGATTTGCTCAAGCTACAGGTCAATTAACAAATTCTGCTCGTATCAAAACTGTTAGAAAAACGATTGCACGTATCAAAACAGTCATTACTGAACGTGCTATGGAAGCACAGGAGGTTAATGGTTAATGGAACGCTCAAATCGTAAAGTTTACCGTGGTAAAGTAGTTTCAAACGCCATGGACAAAACCATTGTAGTCGAAGTTACAACTTCAAAACGTCATCCATTGTATGGAAAACGTGTAAAGTATTCAAAGAAATTCAAAGCTCATGACGAACTCAATGAGGCTGCATTAAATGATGTTGTGGAAATTATGGAAACACGTCCTTTATCAGCAACTAAACGTTTCCGTTTAGTTAAGATCGTTGAAAAAGCTGTTGTTCTTTAGAGGAGGGTTATCATGATTCAAAACGAAACTAGATGTAAAGTTGCGGATAACACCGGTGCTAAAGAAGTACTCGTTATTCGTGGACTAGGAGGAAGCCGCCGTCGCTCTTCCAATATTGGTGACATCGTGGTCTGTGCAGTAAAATCTGCAACACCTGGTGGAACTGTTAAAAAAGGTGATGTTGTTAAAGCTGTTATTGTTCGCTCTGTGTATGGTATTAACCGTCCTAATGGCGCACGTATCAAATTCGATGACAATGCCGTTGTTATCATCAAAGATGACAAAACGCCTCGTGGAACCCGTATCTTCGGTCCAGTGGCTAGAGAACTTCGTGATAAAGACTTTATGAAAATTGTGTCTTTAGCACCAGAAGTGTTATAGGAGAAACGCAATGAAAATCAAAAAAGGCGATACAGTCAAAGTGATCACCGGTGCTAATAAAGGCACCATTGGTGAAGTCAAAGCAGTTTTCCCTAAAGAATCAAAAGTTATTGTGGAAGGGGTTAATGTTGCTAAGAAACATTTAAAACCAACCCAAGCCAATCCTGAAGGTGGAATTGTTGAAAAAACATTACCAATCCACGTTTCAAACGTCATGCTCTACGATGCGAAAGCAAAGAAAGCTAGCCGTGTACGTTTTGAAATGAAGGGTGATAAAAAAGTGCGCGTCTTCACTAAAACAGGCGCAGTAGTCAAATAAGGAGGGCTAATGATATGAACCGCATGAAAGATCTCTATGCTAACACCGTCGTTAGCACACTTATGAAACAATTCAATTATACTTCAGTCATGCAAGTACCTCGTATTGACAAAATCGTTGTTAATATGGGTGTGGGCGATGCTGTAGCAAATCCTAAGCTTCTTGATGAAGCCGTCGTTGAATTACAAGCAATTACAGGTCAAAAAGCTGTAATTACTAAAGCTAAAAAATCCATTGCGAACTTCAAACTTCGTGAAGGTATGCCAATTGGGGCTAAAGTTACACTTCGTGGCGAAAGAATGTACGCATTCTTAGACAAACTTGTTAACGTATCACTTCCACGTGTACGTGACTTCCGTGGTGTAAGTTCTGAAGCTTTCGATGGCCGTGGTAACTACACTTTAGGGGTTAAGGAACAACTTATTTTCCCTGAAATCAGTTATGACAAAGTAAATAAAGTTCGTGGTATGGATATTGTTATTGTTACCACAGCGAAAAATGATGAGGAAGGCCGTGCATTATTAACTTCATTAGGCATGCCTTTCACTAAGAAAGCGAGTGTGTAATTCATGGCTAAGAAATCAATGATCCTTAAATCACAACGTCCTGCAAAGTTTGCAGTACGTGCTTACACTCGTTGTGAACGTTGTGGACGTCCTCACTCAGTATTGCAAAAATATAAAATTTGCCGTATTTGCTTCAGAGAATTAGCTTATAAAGGCCAAATTCCTGGAGTGAAGAAAGCAAGTTGGTAGTAGAAAGGAGAAGCACTTAAATGATGAGTATTACAGATCCAATTGCAGATTTACTGACTCGTATTCGTAACGCGGTGAACGCGAAACACGAAAGTGTAGAAATTCCTGCAAGTAAGGAAAAATTAGAAATTGTACGCATTCTTAAAGAAGAGGGCTTTATCCTTGGATACTCCGTATCTTCAGATGCAAAGAAAGTGATCACTGTTAATTTAAAATACGGTGCAAACAATCAAAAAGTTATTTCAGGAATCAAACGTATCTCCAAGCCAGGACTTCGTGTCTATGCGGAAGTTGATAAGTTACCACGTGTTCTTAATGGACTTGGTATTGCTATCATTTCTACATCTTACGGTGTCTTGACAGATAGAGATGCTCGTAAGAAAAATGTGGGCGGTGAAGTCATCGCTTACGTTTGGTAAGAAGGAGACACTCAATGTCACGTATCGGTAATAAAGCGATTACCATTCCTGCTGGCGTCGAATTTAACGTCGCTGCTGGGAATGAAGTTACAGTTACAGGTCCGAAAGGAACTTTAACTCGTAAATTTAGTGAAGTTGTTGGATTTGAAGTCAATGAAAACATCATCACCGTTTCTCGTGCTAACGATCAAAAGCACACAAAGCAACTTCATGGTACTACTCGTGCCTTACTTGCTAACATGATCGAGGGTGTAGCCAATGGCTTCAAACGCGAGCTTGAATTAGTAGGTATTGGTTACAAGGCAGCAGTAGCTGAGAATAAATTAACGTTAAACGTTGGATATTCTCACCCAGTTATCTTCACTATCGAACCAGGACTAACCGTTTCTATTGGTAAACCAACAGAAATCAAAGTTGAAGGCATCGATAAACAACGTGTTGGTGAATTTGCTGCAAACGTTCGTGCAGTTCGTAAACCTGAACCTTACTTAGGTAAAGGAATCAAATACAAAGATGAAGTCATCCGTCGTAAAGAAGGTAAGACGGCTGGTAAGAAGAAATAGGAAGGAGAGGCCATTAAATGATAACCAAATTAGATCGTAATAAAGTGCGTCAAAAACGCCATGCACGTATCCGTAATAAAATTAGTGGTACAGCATCACGCCCTCGTTTAAGTGTGTTCCGCTCCAACGCTAACATTACCGCTCAACTTATTGACGATGTGAAAGGTGTAACCTTAGCATCAGCAAGCAGTCTTGACCTTAAACTTGAAAACGGATCAAACGTAGCAGCTGCAATTGCAGTTGGTACAGAAATCGCAAATCGTGCGAAAAAAGCTAACATTACAGCAGTCGTATTCGACCGCGGAGGTTACTTATATCACGGCCGTGTGAAAGCACTCGCCGATGCGGCTAGAGCAGCCGGACTAGAGTTCTAGGAGGCAACATGGAAAACAATAAACAACCAAGAACCTTCGTAAGAAGAGAAGTAGTTAAAGAATTTGAAGAACGTGTTGTCACCATCAACCGTGTCACTAAAGTTGTTAAAGGGGGACGTCGTTTCCGCTTCTCAGCATTAGTGGTCATTGGTGATAAAAAAGGACGTGTTGGTTTTGGAACGGGTAAAGCAAACGAAGTTCCTGATGCAATTAAAAAAGCAATTGAGGATGCAAAACGCAACTTAGTTGTGGTACCTATCGTAAACAACTCGACAATTCCACATGCAATCACTGGAAACTTCGGCGCAGGATCAGTATTCTTACGTCCAGCAGCTGAAGGGACAGGAGTTATCGCAGGTGGTGCAGTTCGTGCTGTCTTAGAACTTGCAGGAATTACGGATGTCTTATCTAAAAACTTAGGATCTCGTACTCCAATCAACATGGTTCGTGCTACTTTTGAGGCATTAACTCAATTGAAAACTGTAAAATCTGTAGCAAAACTTCGCGAGAAGAAAATTGCTGAGATTCGCGGTTAAGGAGAGAACGCATGAAACTACATGAATTACAATACACCGAGGGAGCTCGCTCTTCTCGTAAACGCTTAGGTCGTGGACAAGGTTCTGGCCAAGGTAAGACTGCGGGTAAAGGTCATAAAGGACAAAACGCTCGTAGTGGTGGAGGGGTCCCACTAGGATTTGAAGGGGGACAAACTCCATTATTCCGTCGTATTCCAAAACGCGGATTCACTAATCACACTCGCAAAGAATATACAATCGTCAATGTCAGCTCTCTTGAAGTCTTTGAAAATGGTACAGTTGTTACTATTGATCTTCTCATCGAAGCTGGAATCATTAAGAAGACATTAGATGGTGTTAAGATTTTAGGTAATGGAGAACTTTCAAAGAAGTTAACTGTCAAAGCCAACAAATTTTCAAAATCAGCGGTCGTTGTGATTGAAAAGGCAGGCGGAAGTGTCGTGGTGATCTAATATGATCAAACTACTCGTGGATATGTTTAAAAACAAAGATATTCGTAGTCGTATCTTCTTTACACTCGCAATTTTCTTTGTTTACCGTCTTGGAGCGAACATCACTGCTCCGATGGTAGATAGCACACGACTTATTGGTCAGTTTGCCGATGACTCCATATTAGGGATGATTAACCTATTGGGAGGTGGAGCTCTTCAAGAGTTTTCTATCTTCTCAATGGGAATTGGTCCTTACATTACGGCGTCCATTATTGTGCAACTTCTAGCGATGGATGTTATTCCAGCTTTAACTGAAATGACAAAATCCGGAGCACAAGGCAAAATGAAGCTTGATCGCATTACTCGCTACTTTGCTTTAGTCTTAGCTTTAGTTCAAGGGTTCACCTTGACTTACGCTTTCCACATTAACTATGGAATTCTTAATAATCCTGGACCTGCTACTTACATGTATGTCACCGTCGTTATTACGGCGGGTACGATGTTCTTGTTATGGTTAGCAGATCGTATCTCATCCTTCGGGATTGGTAACGGGATTTCAATGATTATCTTTGCTGGTATTGTCTCAGACATTCCATTTAGATTCTCTCAAGCGTTCCAAACTTTAGTGGATACCAGTTCAAGTGCTGCCATCTTTGGTGGGGTACTTAACTTTTCACTCTTTATCTTGATGTATGTTGCCATAATTATCTTGGTCATCTTCATGTCTACTGCAGTGAGAAAAATTCCGATTCAATACACTTCGTCCAGTGTAAGAAAATCAAATCAAGAAATCACATTCTTGCCATTAAAGATTAATTCAGCCAGCGTAATTCCAGTTATCTTTGCATCTGCAATCATGACTGCACCTGTCACTGTATTATCCTTCTTTAATCAAGGTGAATTCTTCCAAACATTATCAACCATTCTTAATGTTTCACAACCGATCGGATTAAGCATCTATATCGCCCTCATTGTCTTCTTCACATTCTTCTATACGAATTTGCAAGTTGATCCAGAGAAGATATCAGACAACTTATCTAAGAGTGGAACATACATTCCAGGTATTCGTCCAGGTAATGAAACCAAAGAGTATGTTGGTAAAGTACTCAATCGTATTACCGTACTTGGAGCTCTCTTCTTAAGCTTTATTGCAGCATTACCGTATGTGATTCCAATGGTGACTAATCTACCGAACTCAGTTTCAGTGGGTGGTACAGGGATCATCATCGTGGTCGGTGTCGCAATGGAAACAGTGAAAGATCTTCAAGGACGACTAACACAAAAGCAATATCGTGGCTTTGTGTCACGTTAAGGACTGAACATGAATATTCTGATTATGGGTGCAGCGGGCTCTGGTAAAGGGACCATGTCGAAGAAAATTGTAGAACTCTATGATGTTCCTCATATTTCAACGGGAAACATGTTTCGTGATGCCATGAGAGCTGAAACGCCATTGGGTCTTCAAGCAAAGAAATACATTGATAAAGGACTTTTAGTCCCTGATGATATTACCATTGCGATGATTCAAGAGCGTCTCAACCAACCTGACTGTCAAAAAGGATATTTGCTGGACGGTTATCCTCGCACCTTAGTGCAAGCTGTGGCTTTCGAGGATATTGCAAAGAAGATTGGTAAACCAGTGCAGATAGTCTTAAACTTATCAGTTGAACTTGATGCCCTCATCCATCGCGTCATCGATAGACGTATGTGTGAGAACTGTAAAGCCATCTTTAACTTAGAATACCTTCCGCCTAAAGTAGAGAATACCTGTGATTATTGTGGTTCAACACTTGTTCATCGTAGTGATGATACCCTTGATCAATTGGTGGTTCGCTTAAAAGAGCACGTCTTTCTTACTAAACCTGTCTTGGATTACTATGGGTACAAAGGACTAGTTAAGTATGTTGACGCAACGAAGAACATCGACCTTGTTTGGCTTGATGTGAAGGCTGCTTTGGAGAAGGTCCAATGATTACAACTAAATCGCAACGTGAAATTCAACTTATGAGAGAAGCAGGCCGGATTGTGGCTTTGGCTCATCAGAAAGTTGCATCGATGATCGCACCTGGTGTCACGACCAAAGAAATCAATGACGCTGTAGAGCGTGTGATCATCGAAAACAATGCGACTCCATCCTTTAAAGGATATGGAGGCTTCCCGTACGCCGTTTGTGCCTCGGTCAATAAGACCTTGGTTCATGGGTTCCCTAACCACAAACCACTTGTGGAAGGTGATATTGTATCCATTGATATTGGAGCAAATTACAAAGGGTATCATGGGGATAGCGCATGGACGTATCCTGTTGGTGAAATTTCTGATGAAGCGAAGAAATTGTTAGAAGTCACCAAAAATTCATTATTTGTTGGTTTATCAAAAATACAACCAGGTGTCCATCTTGGTGATGTGAGTTATGCCATTGGGGAATATGTCACTTCCTTTGGATTCTCACTACCAATTGAGTATTCAGGGCATGGTATTGGATCATCACTCCATGAAGATCCATCCATTCCAAACATTGGTACTCGTGGCACAGGTCCTATTCTAAGGTCAGGAATGACATTAGCAATTGAACCTATGGTTCATGTGGGAAAACCACAAACCATCACACTCATGGATGGGTGGACCGTGAACACAAAAGATGGTTCACTGAGTGCCCACTTTGAGCACACAGTTGTTGTAAGCGACAACGGATATGAAATTCTAACAACACTTTAATTCATTAAGAAAGGAACTCTATGGGAAAACAAGACGTTATAGAAGTTGAAGGCATCATTGAAGATACATTGCCAGGGGCAATGTTTAAGGTGAAACTAACCAATGGACACGAAATACTGGCCCACGTTTCTGGTAAAATCCGCATGCATTACATACGCATTTTACCAGGTGATCGTGTTACCGTTGAAATCTCACCGTATGATTTAACACGTGGCCGCATAACATTTAGACATAAATAGTCTAGGGAGAAAAACACATGAAAGTCAGACCATCAGTCAAACCGATGTGCGATAAGTGCCGCATCATTAAGCGTAACGGACGCGTAATGGTAATTTGTGAAAACCCTAAACACAAACAAAGACAAGGTTAATAGGAGGAACTCGCAACAATGGCTCGTATAGCAGGTGTCGATATTCCACGCGATAAGCGTGTCGTAATATCACTAACATACATTTTCGGAGTTGGGAAACCACTCGCACAAAAAATCTTAGCAGAAGCTGAGATTTCCGAAGATATCCGTGTAAAAGATTTGAGCGAAGAGCAAATCAATGCAATTCGTGTTCTCGTCGAAAAAATAAAAGTTGAAGGAGATTTACGTCGTGAAATTTCTTTAAACGTGAAACGTTTAATGGAAATTGGTGCATACCGTGGTCTTCGTCATCGTAAAGGTCTACCAGTACGTGGACAACGTACTAAAACAAATGCTCGTACACGTAAAGGACCACGTCGTACTGTAGCTAACAAGAAGAAATAGAGTGGAGGACAATTAAATGGCAAAGACAACAAAACCAACAACACGCAAAAAACGTGTTCGTAAGAATATTGCCCGTGGTGTTGCACACATTCACTCAACTTTTAATAACACGATTGTTACCATCACTGATGAAACAGGCAATGTCATTGCTTGGTCCAGTGCAGGTGCATTAGGTTATAAAGGTTCACGTAAATCAACACCATTTGCTGCTCAAGTCGCATCTGAAGCTGCTGCAAAAGCAGCAATGGAACATGGCTTAAAGCTTGTAGAAGTTAATGTTAAAGGTCCAGGTCCAGGACGTGAAGCTGCAGTTCGTGCATTACAAACTGCTGGCTTAGACATTAGCGCAATTAATGATGTGACTCCAGTCCCTCATAACGGTTGCCGCCCACCAAAACGTCCACGTGGATAAAACACAACAATAGGAGGTTGGTATGCAAAAATTCGAACGTGCCAAAATTGAAGTTAAAGAATACGTTGAATCAGACCACTATGGGAAATTCGTGATTGAACCGTTTGAACGCGGTTTTGGAACGACCATTGGGAATGCACTTCGTCGTGTATTACTTTCATCCCTTCCTGGTGCGGCTGTGTATTCCATCAAAATAGACAATGTATACCACGAATTCACTGCAATTTCTGGTGTTGAAGATGATGTTACAACCATCATTCTTAACCTTAAAGATCTTGTATTAAAAATTTCAGATGAAAATGATGTCTATACTCTACAAATCAATGAAAAAGGTCCTAAAGTTGTTACTGCGGGAGATATTTACTGCCCTGCCAACGTTGAAGTGCTCAATAAAAACCACGTGATTACGACCCTTGAAGAAGGTGGCGAACTCAAGATGGAAATGAAAGCGCGTATTGGACGTGGCTATGTTAGTGCAGACACCAATAAACAGCTTTATGCTGGTTCATCCTTTGGTGTAGGAACTATTTTCACTGATGCTGTTTACACACCGATTGAGAAAGTATCATACACTGTTGAGCCAACTCGTGTTGGACAAGATACTAAATATGATCGTCTCATTATGGAAATCACTACCAATGGTTCAATCACACCACAAATGTCATTGTCCTTGGGTTCTAAGATCCTCACCGATCACTTAGAAATCTTTACAAACATTCAAGAAAGCGTTGCTGACATGGATTCAGTCATGAAAGATGGCACAAGTGATGCAAACAACAAAGGGTTAGTCATGATGATTGAAGACTTAGACCTTTCTGTTCGCTCATACAACTGTCTCAAACGTGCTGGTATTCAAACAGTAGAAGAACTCACCATGAGAACTGAAGAAGACATGATGAGAGTGCGTAATCTTGGTAAAAAATCACTTAAAGAAGTTAAAGACAAACTTCATGATATGGGGCTTGGCTTTAAATCGTATGAATAAGACAGGAGAGAGAACCTATGCAAAATCGTAAACTCGGTCGTACTGCTGATCATCGCAAGGCTTTGCTTCGTAATTTAGCAACAAGTTTAATCATTGCGGGACGCATTGAAACCACTGAACACAAGGCATTAGAACTTCGTAGTGTGGTTGATGAGTTAATCACCCTTGCAAAACGTGGTGACTTACATGCTCGTCGTCAAGCAGCGAAGAAAATGTTTAATGTTGTTGCCAATGAAGAAACTGGTCAATTAGCATTACAAAAACTATTTGATGAACTTGGACCTCGTTATGCAGAACGTCAAGGTGGATACACTCGTGTAATTAAAACAAGTGTTCGCCGTGGTGATGCTGCGCCTATGGCCATTATTGAATTAGTCTAAAAGCGGCCTATGCCGCTTTTTTTACTTTATGAACCTACATGACTTAAAGCAAATCGCACTGATTACTGATATTCCTATTATGAGTGATGATACTATTGAGGTTATTTCCAAGGAAATAACCTTGCATCACTGTTTTAGTGTTCTTGAAATTGGAACTGCCATAGGATTTTCAAGTTTATCTCTAGCTCATAAACATGAAAATTTATCCATCACTACACTAGAAAAAGATGAAGATCGTTATGAAGAAGCCATTAAATATAAATCACTTCTTGATCAACGTAATCAAATTAAAATGATTTGCACTGATGCATTTGAGTATTCACCGCATCAAATGTATGATTGTATTATCATTGATGGGGCTAAAGCTTCCAACCAACGTTTCTTTCAACGCTTTTTCCCTTTTTTGAAGCCTTCGGGTTGTATGCTTATTGATAATATCGATTTTCATGGGGCGAGAGATGAAGATATTCAACATCGCTCACGTCAATTTAAGAAAATGATTCATAGAATAAGTGAATTTGAGTCGTGGATTAAACAACATGCTTATGTGAATGTTGAGAAAATTGATGTTGGAGATGGACTGTTGAAAATTACTCATAAACCCCATGACAGTCACTTTTATGGTAAAATAGTACAATGAAATCATCAGTAAAAATTAAACAACTCAAACTAGTTTCATTTCTTGAAAGCATGCGTGGTTTAGTGTCACGCTCACGTTTTAAAAATCAAGAAATGGTTTCAAAACCAGTGTTTCCTGAAAAGGAAGTCAAAATTGAATTACCATTATTAATGGAATCAACTTTACCATTACGACTTCTTATCACACTGTCTTATCTTGATGATCCGCTTAAACCTTTATCACACATTAAAGGTGATTATTCACTTTTGGAAGTGAATGAAGAGCAAATTAAGATTGAAATGTGGATTGAATCAATCGAAGATAAGCAACAACTTATAAATAATCTTTCTATTTTAATACATCAAAATACCACGATTCATTGTGAGGAACTCATTCATGTCGATTATTGAAATTAAAAATATATCCTTTTCCTACAACAACACTGACTTAGCACTGAGCAATGTCTCTTTAAGCATCCCTCAAGGGAAGTATGTCACAATCGTAGGTCATAATGGTTCGGGAAAGAGCACCATTGCCAAGTGCATTATTGGGCTTCTTCAAACCTCTCAAGGTGAAATCATTGTGGATGGTTTACCATTGAACTTAGAAAATGTGGATGAAATACGTTCTAAAGTCGGACTTGTCTTTCAAAATCCAGATAATCAATTCATCGGTTCTACCGTGAGAGATGATATCGCGTTTGGTCTTGAAAATCATAGAATTGACCCTAAAGAAATGGATGGCATCATTGAACGATTTGCTTCAGCAGTGGGAATGAGTGAATACTTGAATTTTGAACCCACTAAATTAAGTGGAGGTCAAAAACAGCGTGTTGCGATTGCGGGTGCTTTAAGCATGGCTCCCCAAATCTTAATCTTGGATGAAGCAACATCGATGCTTGATCCTAAAGGTAAAGCTGAAGTGAATGATTTGGTAAAACAGCTTCATGAACAAACCAACATGACCATCATTTCCATCACACATGATATTGAGGAAGCTTATCAATCAGATGTGGTTTATGTGATGAATGAAGGTCAAGTGCTTGATTATGGACATCCTCATGAGGTATTGGCTCAAGAGGCATTATTGAAATCAATTAAGTTGGATATTCCGTTTGCATTAAAATTTAAATATGCTTTAAAATCAGTTGGAATTGATGTTCCTCAAACGACATTAGAAGGGATGGTAGAACACTTATGATTATTGATGTTGAAAAACTGTCCTATGAATATTCACCTAACTCGGTGTTTGCCTATCATGCTTTAAAAGAAGTCACCACTTCAATTAAAGAAGGGTCCTTTACGGCTATCATTGGTGCGACAGGCAGTGGTAAATCCACACTTGTACAGCACTTCAACGCACTCGTGACACCAACTGGTGGTTCATTGGTGGTGGATGGTAAACGTATCAGTGCTAATGAGAAAGTGAAAGAACTTAAACCACTTCGAAAGAAAGTGGGATTAGTCTTTCAGTTTCCTGAATATCAATTGTTTGAAGAAACTATTCTTAAAGATGTGATGTTTGGACCACTTAACTTTGGTGCAACTCAAATTGAAGCACAAGATATTGCTCAAGAATCACTGAATCGAGTGGGATTAGATTCCTCATTTTACGAACGTTCTCCTTTAGAACTTTCAGGAGGTCAAAAGCGACGTGTTGCGATTGCGGGTATCTTAGCCTTAAGACCGAAAATTTTGGTGTTAGATGAACCTACAGCTGGACTTGATCCTGAAGGCAGTGCCTCTATGATGGCCTTGTTTCAAGATTTAAACAAATCGAAAACCACCATTGTGATGATTACGCATGATTTGAATCATGTTTTAAACTATGCAACTGATGTGATTATGCTTGATCAAGGAAGTGTAGTGTTTGAAGGAAGCAAAGATGATTTCTTTAATGAAACCAACCTTCATGAAGGATATGGTTTAGTTAAACCTCCACTGCTTGAACTTCGCTCATACTTAAAAGCAAAAAACATTACTTTTGATGATCACACATTAGATTTGGATAAACTCGCTCGCTCCATCAAGGAGGGACAACGTCATGACTAACATTGCATTAGGACGCTACATCCCAACCAACTCGATTATCCACCGTTTAGATCCTCGTATTAAAATTGTGAATATGCTGCTTTTAATGATAGCGATATTCTTACCTGCTCGTTTTGCTGGGTATGGTGTTATTGGGATAATTGCGGTAAGTTTAGTCTTACTATCTCGTTTAAAATTTGGATTTATTCTTAAGTCACTTAAACCTGTGATGTTGATGCTCATGTTCTTGTTGGTCATTAATGTCTTTGTATTAAGAACGGGATATGTTGTTATTAACTTATTTGGATTACTGGTATACAGTGATGCTTTATTTCAAACTGCTTACATTGTGGTTCGTTTACTGCTTATGATCATG
>Ga0208243_1000805_pt1 | contig 13343 bp, 16 predicted proteins | sample Subbio2Aug_QV12A_FD_184826 | JGI IMG/M metagenome (GOLD analysis project Ga0208243, IMG submission 184826) | Serpentinite rock and fluid subsurface biosphere microbial communities from McLaughlin Reserve, California, USA - CR12Aug_QV12A (SPAdes) | ecosystem: Environmental > Terrestrial > Deep...
GCGCCTTCGGCGCGCGCGGCGCCGCCGGGCGGCGGGGTCGTTGCGGCTGCGAGCATGGCGATCGCCAGGAGCGTCGGTGCGAGCGTCATGGGAGGGGGCTCTCGTGTGGTCCCGGTCCGTGCGGCGGCGCCGCCTGCGGCCCGAGCGGCTTCAGTGGTGGGAACGGACCAGTTCGAACTCGCCGGCGATCACCTTCTCGCGCATCGTGTCGAGCAGGGCGAGCGCCGTCTCCTCGCCACAGGCGCGCAGCAGTTCCACGAAGGCCGTCGTCAGCGCCGCCTCCGCGATGATCTCCGGTTCGATCCCGGCCGAAAGCCCTTCGGCCCAGGCTTCCGTCTGGCTTTCCACCGCCGTCAGCCGCTTCTCCTCGCGGATCAGCGCGTCGATTTCGCCGAGTCCATGTGCCATGGTTTCCACCCACCTTGCCGCGGCGGCTGTCCCGCTTCGGAACCGCGCCGCCGTTCGTCCCTTAACATCCCGTTAATCCTTTACCACAGGACGGCAGCCTTGCACGCCGCCATTCCGCGAAAAGTTGACGGCCGCCTAGTTGCCGAACGTGATCACCGTCTCGTGCGTCAATTCCTCGCCCTCCTTCATGTAGCGCGCGATGGCCGCCGCCACCGCCTGCGTGCAGTTCATGTGGATTTCCGAATTGCTGCGGTAGCCGCGGTTGAAGCTGGCGACCAGCCGCGCCCGCTTCTCGGGCGGGGGATCTTCGGCAGCCACCAGCGCTTCCATCTGCTCGCGCCAGAGACTGCCGGTCTCGCCGCACAGGTTGCGCAGGTAGTGCAGCGATCCCAGCACCTCGCCCAGCCGGTAGAGCCGCTCCTCGTAGGGCGCATCGACGGCACCCGCCGGCAGGGGCAGGGCGACGAGAAGGCCGAGCAGGACGGCGCGGAATCGCGTGTTGCGTGACATCGCCCCGTTCGTGCCGCAGGAATCGGGCGCGAACAAGACACCTCCGGGCATAGGTTGCCGGATGGTTAACGCGAAAGCGACAATATGATCCTTGCGGCGGAAAGAGTAGACGCCGTCATCGGCAGGTCCGCCATCTCGGCCAGCGAGAAGAAGCCCGCCGCCTCGGCGTCGTCGCCGGCCACCGGCTCGCCCGAGACATGCAGGGCGCGGAACACGGTGAGCCGGTAGGCGGTCTCCGGCGTCGCGCCCTCGAGCACCAGTTCCGCATGCACGTCCAGCGCGGCGGCCGAGAGCCCCGTCTCCTCCAGCAGTTCCCGCCTCGCGGCCTCTTCCGGCGTCTCGCCCGGCTCCACCCGTCCGCCCGGGAAGGCGTAGAGCCCCTTCGCCGGCGCCCGTCCGCGCTTGACCAGAAGCAGCCGCTCGCCGCGCAGCAGCGCGACCGAGACGGCAGGGATGACGACCGGGTCGTTCATCGCCCGGTTCCGGCCCCGCCGGCACGTCCGGCGCGCGGCTTGCAGGGAGGCTCGCGCATTCTCAGCCGGCGGCGCGGTAGTCGCCGGTCCAGTCGCCCACGGTGCGCGCCTCGGCCTCGTGGCCTTCCTCGCGCCACGGCTCCGCAAGGGCGGCCGCATACCATTCCCGCATCGCCGGAAGATCGCGCAGCCGCGCCGCATAGGCGTCGGCGGCGCCTCCGAAATCCAGCCCGTAGGTCTGGGCGCGGAAGGCGACCGGGGCGTAGAAGGCGTCGACCGCCGTGAAGGCGTCGCCGGCCAGGAACGGACCGCCGAAGCGGTCGAGCCCTTCCGTCCAGATCTCGCCGATGCGGGCGACGTCGCGCATCAGCGCCGCCGGCCGCGCGTGCAGGCGGATGCGCAGGCCGCAGTTCATGGTGCAGATGTCGCGCAGCGTGCCGAAGGACGAGTGCATCTCTGCCGAAGCCGAGCGTGCCCAGGCGCGCGCGGCGGCGTCTGCCGGCCAGACGCCGGCATGGCGCTCGGCCAGGTACTCGACGATCGAAAGCGAATCCCACACGCGCAGCCCTTCGTCCACGAGGCAGGGCACGCGGGCATTGGGCGACAGCGGCTTGTAGGTGTCGAAGCTGTCGCCGCCGGGAAACGGCACCAGCGTCTCGGAGAACGGGATGCCGAGCGTGCGCATGAGCACCCAGGGCCGCAGCGACCAGGACGAATAGTTCTTGTTGGCGATGATCAGCTCGTACAATTCAACCTCCTTGCGCTGCGGCGTCCGCGGCGCGCCGGTCGCGCGCCTGGGAGAACATGGACCAGGTGTAGATGGCGAGCGCGACCCAGATCAGCCCGAAGGCTGCGAGCCGCACCATGCCGAAGGGCTCGCCGAAGGCGAACACGGCGATCAGGAAGATGCCGGTCGGCGCGATGTACTGCATGATCCCGATGGTCGAGAGCTTCAGGAGCTTGGCGCCGAAGCCGTAGAGCAGCAGCGGCACCGCGGTCGCCGGCCCGCAGGCGAGCAGCAGGAGCATGTCGCGCGGCTGCGAGGGCACGAAATGCGACGCGCCCGTCGCCTGCAGCCAGATCGCGTAGGCCAGCGCCGGCACCGACAGGATCAGCACCTCGAGGAAGAAGCCCTGGCTCGGCCCGATCGGCAGCGTCTTGCGCAGGAAGCCATAGATCGCGAAGGACCCGGCGAGCACCAGCGAGACCCAGGGCAGCACGCCCGCCTCCACCGTCATCAGCACGACCGCGCAGGTCGCGAGGCCGAGCGCGGCCACCTGCGCCCGGCTCAGCCGCTCCCCGAGCAGCACCGCGCCCATCACCACGCTCATCAGCGGGTTGATGTAGTAGCCGAGCGAGGTCTCGACGGTACGCTCCACCGCGATGGCCCAGACGTAGATCCCCCAGTTGATGGTGATCAGCCCCGCGGTGAGGCTCGCCAGTGCCACCGTGCGCGGCGAGCGCAGGGCGGCCTTCAGGTCGCCGGTCCGGCCGGTGGCCACCAGCACGGCGCCGGCGATCGGCACCGACCACAGGATGCGATGCGCCACCACCTCCAGCGCCGGCAAGTGCGACACCGCCTTCAGGAACAGCGGCAGCAGGCCCCACAGGCCGTAGGCCATGAGCGCATAGACGAAGCCGCGCCGGGCGCCGCCTTCGGGAAGGGCATCGGGAGTCATGCCGGTGCTATGCGGCGGGCCGCGGCCGAATGCCAATGGATTTTGTTGATGGATGGATGAAGGGGCGGTGAAGGGTGAGGGGGGCATCGACAGTGCCGCGTCTTCGGCGAATTCGCTCCGTCACGCAGACGACCCGTCGGCGCGGCACTCCGACACTGGGTGACAACGGAAAAGGCCCCGCCGAAGCGAGGCCTTTCAATCGGCACCGGCCAGGAGCTCGCGTCGCTCCGGTGGCCAGTGGCCCCTGGTGGGGTCTTAGACGCGGATGACGTGAGCAGAGCCGCTGACGGGGCGAATATGGGAGGTCAGAGGTGGCTTGTCAAATTCGACATTCCAAGTCCGTGCAACACACATTGTCTGACCACCTTCATCAGTTCTTCCGGCAGTGCCGCCATCTGGTAGATGCGCTTTCCCGTGCGGTCCTTTCCGAGCCGCAAAAGATCAATTCGGTGGAAGCCCACGGCATTGACCATATCCCCCTTGATCCATCTCTCCTGATTTCCCCACTCCCGTGGGAGTTCGAATGGGACGATCAGCTGCTTGTGGTAGGGCATCACCTTGTCCGGCGGGGTCAGGCTGAGCGGCACCACGGTGCAAAGATGTGGCCGCGCAACGATCTTCGGAGACAGCACCACCGAAAGTCGCCGCTTCACCATCTCGGGCTCCTTGAAGCCCCCGGACGAGTAGTCGACGGTCACCAGGCTGCCCTGCGATGGATGTTCCCGTATCGCCATCCCTCAACTACTGCGCGATCCGAGGAGAGGTCAATGTCCTGCTCGCTCAGGGCATACGAGCAACCTGTTCTCTTCGGAGTCGAAAACTTGCCCGCCCACCGGTAAGAACCCGGTCGCGCGAGGCACGTGACGTCAGGCGCAGGCTGCAGCAGGTGGGCAGGGGCATCCGCTCCGCCTGTCCCTACTCCGCCGCCACCAGCCCCGCCATCTCCCGGTTCTTCATCAGCTTGTAGACGATCGAATCCATCAGCGCTTGGAAGGAGGCGTCGATGATGTTGTCGGAGACGCCAGTTCCATGTCCCGATCCGCTCCTCGCCGTCGACGACTGCGGATCAGGCGTATTGCTTCACGGAGATTTCAGGATCGAAGTCGACGCGCTTTGCGTTTCCGTCGGGCATCTTCAGGACGATCTCGACGCCGCCTCCGATGGAGTGCATGTAGCGTACGACCGAGGAGAGAAGAACGTCGTCGGCGCTCTCGATCTTCGAGACGGTGTTCTGGGTCATGGCCGCGCGCGTGGCAACGTCCTGCTGGGTCGCGTTCATCGCCTTGCGCACTTCGGCCAGAGCTTTTCCCAGGCGACGGGCTTCACGCTTTTCGTCGAGGCGCGAACGAACCTCTTGCGGGAGTTCGGCGCGCAGCGTCTTCCAGTCATTGCTCACGTTTTTTTCTTCTTCAGCCATGAGACGAAACGCGGGTCAGCCTTGGCTATCAGCTGCTTGTAGAAGAGCTCCCGGTTCTTGCCTGCCTGACAAGAATATATATTCAAAGATATATCGTCAAGCCGGCGGCACATGACCTCAGGCGCAGGCTGCAGCAGATGGACAGGGACGTCCGCTCTGCCTGTCCCTACTCCGCCGCCACCAGCCCCGCCATCTCCCGGTTCTTCATCAGCTTGTAGACGATCGAATCCATCAGCGCCTGGAAGGAGGCGTCGATGATGTTGTCGGAGACGCCGACGGTCCACCAGCGGGCGCCGGTGCCGTCGCGCGATTCGATCAGGACGCGGGTCACGGCCTCGGTGCCGCCGTTGAGGATGCGCACCTTGAAGTCGACCAGTTCCATGTCCCCGATCTCGGCCTGGAACTTGCCGAGATCCTTGCGCAGCGCGATGTCGAGCGCGTTGACGGGACCTTTCCCCTCCGCCACCGACATCCGCTCCTCGCCGTCGATCTCCACCTTCACGATCGCTTCGGAGACGGTCTTCAGGTTGCCGTTGGCGTCGAAGCGGCGCTCGATCATGCAGCGGAACGAGGTGACCTCGAAGAAGGCCGGCACGGTGCCCAGCGTGCGCCGCGCCAGGAGCTCGAAGGAGGCGTCGGCGCCTTCATAGGCATAGCCCTGCGCCTCGCGCTCCTTCACCAGCGAAATCAGCGTGTCGAGCCGGTGGTCGGCGCGCGCCACCGCGATGCCGCGGCGCTTCAGTTCGGTGATGAAGTTCGCCTTGCCGCCCTGGTCCGACACCATCACGCGGCGGCGGTTGCCGACGCTCTCCGGCGGCACGTGCTCGTAGGTCTGCGGCTCCTTCAGCAGTGCCGAGGCATGGATGCCGGCCTTGGTGGCGAAGGCCGAGGAGCCGACATAGGGCGCCTGCGCGTTCGGCGCGCGGTTGAGCAGTTCGTCGAAGGACCGCGACAGCCGCGCGATGCCGGCGAGCTGCTCGGTCGAGATGCCGGTGACGAAGCGTTCGGCGAAGGCCGGCTTCAGCATCAGGGTCGGGATCAGCGTGATCAGGTTGGCATTGCCGCAGCGCTCGCCGATGCCGTTCAGCGTGCCCTGGATCTGGCGCACGCCGGCCTCGACGGCGGCCAGCGAATTGGCCACCGCCTGGCCCGTGTCGTCATGGGCGTGGATGCCGAGCGCCTCGCCGGGGATGCCCGCCGCGATGACCGCCGCCACGATCGCGCGCACCTCCGACGGCTGCGTGCCGCCATTGGTGTCACAGAGAACCACCCAGCGCGCGCCCGCCTCGTGGGCGGCCCTGGCGCAGGCCAGCGCATAGCCCGGATTGGCCTTGTAGCCGTCGAAGAAGTGCTCGCAATCCACCATCGGCTCCTTGCCGGCGGCGGCTGCGGCCTCCACCGAGGCACGGATGGCGTCGAGATTCTCGTCTTCCGTACAGCCGAGCGCCACCCGCACATGGTAGTCCCAGCTCTTGGCCACGAAGCAGACCGCATCGGAGGCCGATTGCAGGATCGCCGCCAGCCCCGGATCGTTCGAGGCCGAGACGCCGACGCGCTTGGTCATGCCGAAGGCCACGAACTTCGCCCGCGCCGTCCGCTTCTTCTCAAAGAAGGCCGTATCCGTCGGGTTCGCCCCCGGATAGCCGCCCTCGACATAGTCGATGCCGAAGCCGTCCAACATGGCCGCGATGGCGATCTTGTCCTCGACGGAGAAATCGACGCCCGGCGTCTGCTGCCCGTCGCGCAGCGTGGTGTCGAAGAGGTGGATGCGGTGTTTCATCGAAGTGCTTCTCCGGCGGGAGCGGTGCGAGGGGTTGCCGAAACGTCGCGCGAGGCACCCCCCTCTGCCCTGCCGGGCGAGACAAGTGGCTCGCCCCGCCCGGCAGGGCAGAGGGGGGTGCCTCGCGCGAACGCCGGAGACACTGCAGAGCCGGACAAAGCCAGAACCATCACACCTTCCCCGCAAACCCGTCCGTCGCCGCAATCAGCCGGTCGAGGATCCCCGGCTCCGAGAACGCGTGGCCCGCCCCCTCGACGATGTGGAACTCGGCCTGCGGCCAGGCCTTGTGCAGTTCCCAGGCATGGCGCAGCGGGCAGGGCATGTCGTAGCGGCCGTGGATGATGACGCCCGGAATGTCGGCGAGCTTGTAAGCGTCGCGCACCAGCTGGCCTTCCTCCAGCCAGCCGGAATGGACGAAGAAATGGTTCTCGATGCGGGCGAAGGCCAGCGCGAAATCGTCCTGCCCGAACTTGCCGCTGGTGGCGGGCTCCGGCAGCAGCGTGATTGTCTCGCCCTCCCACAGGCTCCAGGCCTTGGCGGCCTCCAGCTGCACGGCGCGGTCGTCGCCGGTCAGCCGCCGGCGGTAAGCCGCCATCATGTCGTGGCGTTCCTCGGGCGGGATCGGCGCCTGGAAGCGCTCCCACTTGTCGGGGAACATCTCCGACACGCCGAACTGGTAGTACCAGGAGAGCTCGGCCCGCGTCAGCGTGTAGATGCCGCGCAGCACCAGCTCGCTGACCGCCTCCGGATAGGTCTGCGCATAGGCGAGCGCCAGCGTCGAGCCCCAGGAGCCGCCGAACACCAGCCAGGTCTCGAAGCCCGCCATCTCGCGCAGCCGTTCGATGTCGGCCACCAGCCGCCAGGTCGTGTTGGCCTCGAGCCCGGCATGCGGAGTGGAGCGGCCGCAGCCGCGCTGGTCGAACAGGATCACGTCGTAGAGCGCGGGATCGAACAGCCGCCGGTGCACCGGCGAGATGCCGCCGCCCGGCCCGCCATGCAGGAAGACCGCGGGTTTCGCCCCCTTCGTGCCGACGCGCTCCCAGTACAGCGTGTGGCCGTCGCCGACCTCCAGCATGCCGGTCTCGAAGGGCTCGATCTCGGGATAGAGGGTGCGCAGCGTCATGGGTTCGTGCCTCTTGCTGGGTTCCAGTCGTCGGTGTCGTGGTCGGGATGCTGGAACGAGACGAGCCGCGTCAGATACGACGCCGACGCCACATCGCCCATCGTGTCGTGCCCGGGCAGGGCGGGGATGCCGTCGACATAGGGCAGCTTCGCCTCCGTGCCCCACTGCACCTTCGGCGCGATCTCCTCCGGCTCGTCGAAGGCGCCGATGGCGAGCGCGATGCCGTCCGGCGCCTCGAAGGTCAGCGGCGTGCCGCAATCGCCGCAGAAGCCGCGCAGGACCTCGTTCGACGAGGCGAACCGCTTCGGCTGGCCGCGCGTCCATTCCAGCCGCGCCTTGCCCACCGTCACCAGCGGCAGGTAGAAATTGCCCGCCGCCTTCTGGCACATCCGGCAATGGCACACCGACGCGTCGCCCATCGCCCCGGTCACCCGGAACCGCACCGCACCGCACTGGCAGCCGCCGGAATAGCGGGGAAGATTGTCGAGGCTCATGGATTGGCTCCCTTGTCCGCGCCCATTTCAGTCGAGAGCGAGGCGATGAAGCGGTCCATGTTCGACAAGAGAACCGTCGCCGTCGCATGGTTGACGCTGCGGGTGTCGTAGTCCGCGCTTGCTCTTGCCTCAGCCGCCTGGTTCAGCCAGCGTCCCAGATCCACCGGGAGACCGTCCTGCTTGACGCCCAATCGGCTGAAAGCCGAAATCAGTCCGGAATGCGTCTTCATGGCATCCGTCGTCAGGCCGTGACGGGCAACCAGAAAGGCACGCGCCATGTCGAACATTGCGTAGTAGGCGCGATTGGCGCAGCCGTCGAAATCGCCCGCCTCATGCAGCAACCGCGCCGCGCGCGCGGCAGCTTGCGCCTTGCGCACAAGGTCGTTCCCGCTCATGCCGTCAACTCCAGCGCAACCCGTCGGGCCGATCGCACGAGGTCTTCGCTGTCGCCTGCCGCCCATTCGTCGATCCCGAAGGGGTGGGCCTGGACATGGATGTCGCGCGCCAGCATCTGATCGTAGGCGAGGTCGGCGAGGCGCAGACGTTCGGTCCAGTAGTCACCAAGGTCGTTGAGCACCACGGCCACGTCATAGTCGCTGTCTGGTCGCGCATCGCCGCGCGCCCGGCTGCCGAAAAGATGGATGGCGTGAAGACGGGCGCCATAGGCCTCCCCGACAGCACCGACGAACGCCTCGAGCTCGGGGAACTTCGCCGTCGCGATCGCCCTCACCGCTTCACCTCCCACGTCGTCACCCGTTCGCCGGTCACCGGGTCCTTCCCATCCTTCAGCTGGATCCCCTGCGCCAGCAACTCGTCGCGGATGCGATCGGCCTCGGCCCAGTTCTTCTGGGCGATGAAGGTCAGGCGGTCTTGGATGGAAGAATTGATTGCGATGACCTGTTCGCCTGAAACGCTCCGAATTTGCCAATCGACGTCAAACGCTAGGATGTCGATACCCAAAGATCGAAGCCCTGCAATCAATTGGGCTTTCGCGTCAGCCATGGAGTCGAGCGAACTCGTTGCGTCGATCGGCGCGCCCCCAACATCCGCAAATACCTCGATGGAGGCCAGTCTGTGCAGCTCTGCCACCGCAGCGGGAAAGTTCAAATCATCCTTCAATGCGGATATAAAGGCAGGCGAAGGAGCTAAATCATCCCCGCCCGAGATCACCGCCCTGCGGAAGCGCGTGAGTTCGTTGGAAGCGTCTTCGAGAGCGCGATACGTAAAATCGATCGGCTGCCGATAGTGGGTTTTCAGCATGGCGTAGCGAATGACTGCCCCGGGCCATCGGAACCCCCCGAACTTCTCCGTCTCCAGCAGCTCGTGGATCGTGACGAAATTCCCCTCGCTCTTCGACATCTTGCGGCCTTCGACCTGCACGAAGCCGTTGTGCATCCAGACGTTCGCCATCACGTCGGTGCCGTGGGCGCAGCGCGACTGGGCGATCTCGTTCTCGTGGTGCGGGAAGATCAGGTCGAGCCCGCCGCCGTGGATGTCGAAGGTCTCGCCCAGATAGGCGGCCGACATGGCCGAGCACTCGATGTGCCAGCCGGGGCGGCCGCGGATGTGGGCGTGGTCGCCGTCCGCCGTGTCGAAATGCGCTTCCCAGCCGGGTTCGTCGGCAGCACTCTCCTTCCACAGCACGAAGTCGGCCGGGTTCTTCTTGTGCGCCTCCACCGCCACGCGGGCGCCGGCCTGCTGCTCGTCGAGATTGCGCTTCGACAGGCGGCCGTAGTCGGCCATCGAGCCGGTGTCGAACAGCACCTCCGCGCCCGAGGCGCCGCGCGCCACGTAGGCGTGGCCGCGGTCGATGAGCGACTGGATCAGGCTCACCATGTCGGACCGGCCGTCGGCGCGCGGCAGCACGAACTCCGTCGCCCTGGGCTGCACCGTCGGCGGCAGGCAGCCGAGCGCGGCCACGTCCTTCTGGTACTGGTCGTAGGTCGTCTCCGTCACCTTGCGGATCGCCTCGTTGAGCGACAGCGTTCCGGCCGCGATCTCGGCGCCGAAATCGCGCAGCGCCCGCGCGTTGATCTTGTCGTCGACGTCGGTGATGTTGCGGACATAGGTCACGTGCTCGGCCCCGTAGAGGTGCCTGAGCAGCCGGAACAGCACGTCGAACACGATCGCCGGCCGCGCATTGCCGATATGGGCATAGTCGTAGACCGTCGGGCCGCAGACATACATGCGCACGTTGGCGGGGTCGATCGGCTGGAACGGCTCCTTGGCGCGCGTCAGCGTGTTGTAGAGGCGAAGTCCCTCGGACATCTCGTCTTCCCCAAGAGGCCCGGCAGGGGCGCCGGCGCCATGTTTCCCGAACCGCGCCCCGCGGGGGCACGAAAGAACTCACCCGCCGGCTGGCCGGGGCGTTTTTCTTTTCCTGGGAGAAAGGGTGAAAACGTCCGGACCAGCGCGAGCGCTAGCCACAAATGCAGATGCCGATAATCGCGCATGTCGTTTTCATCGGCAGCTTTATGCCGCCGGGCTCCGTCCGCGTCAAGGCGGCGCGCCCTGCCGCCTGTGTCGCTCCTGCAACAGCCAGTGGGGCAGATTTCACAGTTCGCGGCCAGAGACTCGGATATTCCGGATCAGGCGGTGGTTCCGTCACGTTTCCGACGAAATCGGACACCACCTGCCGCCACGCGGGCCGGAGAGCCCGGACACAGAGGACCCCAAGGGAAAAGACGATGCAACGCACCGCCACCCAGGCCGACAGCGAACGCGCCAAGGCCGGCCCCCAGCTCGACAAGTTCCGCACCATCGGCCCCGCTGCCGTTGCGGCGGCCCTCGTCTGCTCCGACAAGAGCGCGCGCAAGCCGGGTGCCGCTCCGGCCGCAGGCCTCGCAGCCGCGCCCAAGGACACGGACTGAGCGTCCTTCAGAACAGCTTCAGCTGATCGGCGGGCGGCGCGGGTTTCCCCGCCGCCTTCGCCACCGGAGCCTGCCCGGTCGGAGCCAGCTTGATCGGCTCCTGGATGTCGGGGCCGGTGTTGCCGACCTTGTTCACCTTGTCCGAAATCGCGATCGCCTCGAAGAAGCCCGGCTCGACCGGGGCGAGCAGGTCGGCGACGTCGCGCGGCTCCTGCCCGCGGCAGTCCAGCCAGCGCGCGAAGTCCGCCGGGCGGATCACCACCGGCATGCGGTCGTGGATCGCGGCGATCTGGTCGTTCGCCGCCGTGGTCAGGATCGCGCCGGTGTCGATCTCGCCGCCGCCGGGCTCCGCATAGGTCTCCATCAGCGCGCCGAACGCCATCAGCCCGCCGCCCTTCGGCCGGATCAGGTAGGCTTGCTTGGCCTTGCCCTCGCGCTTCCACTCGTAGAACCCCGTCGCCGGGATCAGCGCCCGCCGGTGGCGCATGGCCGCCCGGAAGGCGTTCTTCCCGGCCGCCGTCTCCGAGCGCGCGTTGATCAGCAGCGGCAGCGCCTTGGGGTCCTTGCACCAGGAGGGGATCAGTCCCCACCGCACCAGCAGCGCCACCCGGTCGGGCAGGTTCGAGCCCGGCTCGCGCGGCGGGGCGGCCATGGCAAGCAGGATCGGCTGCGTCGGCGCGATGTTGTAGCGCGGCGGAAAGGCGTCCAGTTCCAGCGTCGCCAGGAACGCCGCCACCTCTTCCGGCGTCGCCGCCAATGTGAACCGTCCGCACATGCCGTCAGACTTGGCGGCCCGCGCCGCAAAGGTCAAGCGGCGCGATCCGCGGCCGGGCGCAGGCATCCGGCCGAAGGGCAGGGGCCTCCCGCCGCCTATTTCAGCCCGAAGCAGTTGGCGTAGTAGGTCGTCGTCGCCGGCCAGTCCGAGAACAGCCCGGCGATGCCGACATGCTCGTGCAGCACGTTCATCAGCGTGAACACGTCACCGTCATTGTCGACCGCCCCCTTCAGCGACTTGAAGTACCAGCCGCCGCCGGATGCGAGCGGGCCGGAGCGTTCCGCCGTCCAGGCGATGATCGAAAGCCCCGCGGCCTTCGCCTCCTTCGCATAGGTCGATGGCACGATCCGCCCGTCTTCCACCGTCACCAGCATCCACATCGGCGGGGCGATGAAGTTCACGCCGAGCGCCTTCAGCTCCGCCATCGACTTGTCCCAGCTCGCCGCCACCATCGGGTCGAAGCCGGGCAGGGTGCCGTCGCGGCCGTCGAGATAGACCGCCTGCCGGCCGAATTCCGGCTCGTTCTCGATCCAGTACAGCACGTCCTCGAGATTGAACGACTGGGCGAACACGTCGGCCGGGTCGACGCCCGCCGCCTTGTACTCGTCGATCAGCTGCTGCGCATATACGGCCTGCGTGTAGTCGCCCTCGTAGGGCATGGCCACGGCCGGCGCCTTCAGCTCGGGCGTGAACTTCACGCCGAGCTCCCGGAACAACGCGATCGATTCGGCATGCGTCATCAGCGTGCCCTTCGCCGCGTAGAGGTCGGTGCGCCAGCTGGCCGTTCCGTCCATGTACTCCGCCACCGTCGCCGCCGCCGGGTTCGCCGCGTCCATCTTGCCGTTCAGCGTCCTGAATTCCGAAAGCGTCACGTCCGACGCCCGGCATTCGGCCGACGCCTTCTGCCCGGCCGCCGCCGGCGCGAAGGGCGCCGTGCATTTGGCCGCCAGATCGGTGGCGAGGATGTTCGTCGTCGTGTGCAGGTCGTCCTGCGCGTGGCGGCAGACGAGCTGCCGGTCCTTGGTGAAGGTCACGTCGCACTCGATGATGCCCGCGCCCATCCGCGCCGCCACGACGTATCCTTCCCGGGTATGCTCGGGAAACTGCAGCGGCGCGCCGCGATGCCCGATCGACCAGGCCGTCCTCTCGAACGGCCCCGCCTGGCAGGCCAGCAGCGCCTCCTTCAGCGGCCCCTCGTCCATGTCCTGCACCAGGTAGAACGGCCGCGGCCCGAGCTGGACGGCGGCGGACGTCGCCTCATGCGCCAGCGCGCCGGCGGTGGCGCCGGCGAAAATGAGTGCGGCGGCAAGAATTCGGATCATCGTCTGAGAGACCTTTCCTGTCGAAAAGCCCATCCAACCACGCCTCCATGACACCCCCGCCTCCGCCGCGCGCCGCCCTGTGGAAAAGCCGATCACGCTTGCGCGAGCGGGCATCCGATCCGACGGCTGAGAACGGCGAAACCGCCCGAGCGCGTGATCTCCCCCCCCGAGGGGGAGATGCCCGGCAGGGCAGAGGGGGGTCTCGCAGGGCGCAACGGGCGCCAAGCTGCTGCCCGACGCCCAAGGCGGGCCATGCCGGACATCGTCAGCCCGCCGCCTCCCGGAAATCCTCGCGCCCCGTCGCACCCCCCTCTGCCTGCCGGCATCTCCCCCTCAAGGGGGGAGATCGGCGCTTCGTCCGCCGCCGCGTCTCTTTCATCGTTAGCAAGTGGTCTTGCACCGTCTGCGACTGGCGAGAACCTTGGGGCGCATGATCTGCCCCTTGTGGGGGCGAAGGACGGGCCAGCCAAGTGGCGAAGCCGGCGGAGCGCG
>Ga0208243_1000806_pt1 | contig 13338 bp, 11 predicted proteins | sample Subbio2Aug_QV12A_FD_184826 | JGI IMG/M metagenome (GOLD analysis project Ga0208243, IMG submission 184826) | Serpentinite rock and fluid subsurface biosphere microbial communities from McLaughlin Reserve, California, USA - CR12Aug_QV12A (SPAdes) | ecosystem: Environmental > Terrestrial > Deep...
GAGCCGGTATCCGGCCGGCAATGTCCAGGTCTGGAGAAGCATTATATTAGGAAGTGCTGTGATATTCGCAAGAGGGTGCGATTTACCGAGCGGCCGGTGACAACATGATACTTCCTGTTCCTGCGAATGAGGTGGAGCGGCTGGCCCAGGTCGTCGACCTGGATATCCTGAACACCCCGCGCGAGCCGTCATTCGATGCGCTGGTCGAACTGGCGGTCGAGATGCTCGGAATGAAGATCGGACTCGTCTCGATCATCGACGACCACCGTCAGTGGTTCAAGGCGATCTGTGGTCTCGATCTCGTCGAGACATCGCGATCAGACGCCTTCTGCAGCCACACGATCACCGGCGACGACCTCCTGGTGGTGGAGGACGCGCAGATGGACGAGCGCTTCCGGGACAACCCGCTCGTCCGCGGAGAGCCGTTCATCCGGTTCTACGCCGGGGTTCCGCTTTCGGTCGCCCCGGGTGTGGCAGTGGGCTCCCTTTGCGTTCTCGACGACAAGCCGCGCAGGTTGTCTCCTGTCGCCGTGTCGACGCTTCGTCGCCTCGCCAGTATCGCCGACATGCTGCTGCTCGGCCACATGAATGCGCGCAAGATGGAAAAGGTGGCTCGGGAACTGCGTGCCCGAAACACCGAGATCGAGCTGCAGAAGGAGCGGCTGGAACTGCAGAAGCGGGTGGTGGACGCCGGCTGCCAGCTTGCGAACATGGGAGCATGGGAATTCGATCTGAAGACCGGCGTGTACAGCTGGAGCGACAGCATGTACGCCATTCATGGCGTGCCGAGGGACTATCCTCTCACGCCCGACAGCATCCACCGCATGTATCCCGAGCACGAGCGCGGGCGGCTGGAGGCGGCGATCGCCGGCGTCAACAGGACGAACGGCGAGTTCAAGTTCGAGGGGCAGATGAATACGGCGGACGGCAGACGCAAGGTCGTCCGCATCTTGAGCCGGGTGGAACTCGCCGATGGGGTGCCGGTCCGCAGGTATGGCTGGAAGCAGGACATCACCGAAGAGCATGCAGCCCGGCAGAAGTTGGTCGACCTGGGGGAGCGGGACCCGCTGACCGGCCTCCTCAACCGCAATCGCTTCAAGGAACTCGTCGCCGAACGGCTCTCGTCCGGGATGAACCCCGCCGTCATGCTGTTCGACCTCGACGGCTTCAAGGACATCAACGACAGCTATGGCCATGCCGTCGGCGACGCCTTCCTGGTGGAGATCTCGAGGCGCCTCGGCCGGTTCCCGCTCGACTCGGTCGTGGCCGCGCGATTGGGCGGAGACGAGTTCGCCCTGTGTCTGCCGTCCATCGACCGTCTCGACATGGCGATCCTCGCGGAATGGCTATGCGCGGAGATACGGCGCCCGTGGCTCTGGAGAGCGAGGACGTTCGAACTGACGACGTCGGTCGGGATCGCGCACCTGGAAGGCGCCACGCCGGGGCTGGACGATCTGATCCGGTTCGCCGACCTCGCCTTGTATGCCGCCAAGCGATCCGGGCGGAATGGGTACCGGTTCTTCGACGAGACCATGCGGGAGGACGCAGACCGCCGGATGGAGGCTCTTCACGACTTCCGCGATGCGCTGCGCGGGGACGGGGAGATCGTGCTGTACTACCAGCCGAAGGTGGACCTTCGAACCGGCCGCATCGCCGGGCTGGAGGCGCTGCTGCGCTGGCGGCGCGTCGACGGCACGGTTTTGGCCCCGGACGCCTTCAAGGACGCGTTCCACGACACCGCGCTTTCCGACCGGATCGGAAACCACGTCCTGAGGGAGGCCCTCGCGGCCGCGTCGCGATGGCATGCGCGCGGGCTCGGCTTCGGCTCGATCGCCATCAACCTCAGCCCGCTGCAGTTTCGTGACCATGACCTGGCGGACAGGATCCTGCACGGCGTCGGCGAAGCCGGAGTGCCGGCCACGTGCCTGCAGGTGGAGATAACCGAGGAGGTGCTGCTGTCGAGCAGGTTCTCCCGCGCCGTCGAGTCGATCGACAGGTTGCGACGTGCCGGCGTGAAGGTCGCCTTCGACGACTTCGGGACGGGATACGCATCGCTGACCCATCTCTGCGACTTTCCCGTCGACATCATCAAGATCGATCGCAGCTTCGTGGCGGGTCTCGATCAGCAGAGCCGGAAGAAGGCCATCACCGCGTCCGTCGTCGAACTCGCGCGATCGCTCGACCTGGAGGTGGTGGCCGAGGGTATCGAGACGACCGCTCAACGGGACATCGTCCGGTCCCTGGGGTGCCGCTTCGGACAGGGCTATCTGCTCGGCAGGCCGGTCGACGCTGCCGCGATGGAAGAGCAGCTGGCCGCGAGGCAGGCTGCCGCCCGACGCGTCGGACGGTAGGCGCAGGGCGACCGCCGCCTCGCGCGATCGCGCCGCGCCGTCTCGCGGAATCGCCCGAGAATACCAAAGGACATTGACGCATCGACCGGGAGGGTTAGTGTCGCGGTTGTCGCCGGCATCCGCCGGCCGGCACATGCGCCCGGGTCGGGGTTCAGCCGATGGAAAACCTGCCGCCGCTGGAGATCGGAGAAGTCGCCGGCTGGAAGCGACGGCTGCAGATCGCGGTGCGGGCGGCCAGTCTCGGCGTCTACGACTGGAATCTCCGCACGGACGCCTTCGTCTACTCGACCACGGCCAAGGAGATCTTCGGCCTGCCTCCCGACGGGGAGGTGACGCGCGACCGCCTGCGCTCGCTGCTGCATCCGGACGATGTCGCGCAGGTGGCCGCGAAGGCCGAACGTGCCCGTGACCCCGCCTTCCGCGACGAGGAAGGGTACCGCTACCGGATCTTCCGGGCCGACACCGGCGCGCTGCGCTGGATCGAGGCGTTCGGGGACATGGTGTTCGACCACGGCGTCGATCCGCCGGTTCCGCTCCACTACATCGGCACGCTTCGGGACATCACCGAGCAGGTGTGCCAGCAGGAAACCCTCCGCCGGCAGGAGGCGAGGCTTCGGCTGGCGATCGAGGCCAGCGGCATCGCCGTCTGGGAACTCGATCTCGCGGACGGATCGATCCTTCATTCGCCGGAGCTGAACCGCCTGTGCGGCTTCCCCCCGGATGCCCGCCCGACGCTGGACGAGTTTCGGGCGCGCTACGCCCCCGGCGAACGCGAGCGCCTCGACCTGCTCGGCGCGGAGGCGCGCGCCCGCGGCGAGACGCGTATCGCGACCGAGGTGCACCACGTCTGGCCGGACGGGACCGAGCGGTGGCTGTCGATGCGCGCCCAGCTGGCGCCCGGCGAGACCAGCTATGACGGCCGGATCATCGGGGTCCTCGTTGACATCACCGAGCAGAAGCGGCGCGAGCAGGATCAGGCGCTGCTGCTCGGGGAACTGAAGCACCGGATCAAGAACTCCTTCGCCATCGCCCAGTCCATCATCAACCAGACCCTGCGCGGCAGCGGCGTCTCCGCCGAGACGCGGCGTTCCCTGGCGGATCGTCTCCAGGCGATGGCCGTGGCGCATGACGAGATCGCCAAGGGCCCCTGGGCGGGCGCCTCTCTCCTGGCGACGGTCGCGCGCGTCTGCAGCGCCTTCGGTGGCGACTGGAACCATCGCATTTCCGTGACGGGCGACGACATCGACCTGCCGCCGCGGACCGTCCTGTCGTTTTCCCTGCTGTTCCACGAACTCCTGACCAACGCCACGAAATATGGCGCCCTGGCCGGGGACGAGGGCTCCGTCGCCGTCCGCGTCGAGCGTGCGGACCGCGGCGGCGAAGGCGGCGCCGTCGCCATCGAATGGAAGGAGCGGCGCTCCCTGCCGCTGACGACCCGGCCGGGCTCGCCGGGATTCGGAACGCGCCTGATGGATACCGTCATCGCCGATCTGCAGGGCACGATCGAGCGCGACTTCGGCCCGCACGGCCTGTCCTGTCGCATCCACGTGCCGGACAACCGCCTCGCCGAGGCGTAACCAGGGCATGCGCCGGAGTGCGGTCGCCAAGTCCCGACCCGCCAACCGCCGGTTCCCACCGGAAGCGGCCGGACCCCGAGGGCGTGTGCGCCGCGCCGGGAGCCTAAACCGACCGGATATCCGTGGGGAAGCCTCGGTGCCCAGGAGGGGATTGGCCCGGAGCGCCGAGGGGGATCTCTAAGTGGCTGATATTTCCGAAAAAAGTCAGGCGCGCTTGGTTACTGTGACCCAGTCTGTACCCCGGTCGTGCCCGGTCGCGGAAGGGACGTCGGCCGCGAGGATATGCCTATGGCGGCACTCAACGCTCCGGACCGGGAGGAGCCGCGGCGGCTCGCGAGGTGATAGCCCGTTCATTGCCCCAGACGGACGTTTAGACCGAGCTTCAGCACGTGCAGTTCGGCTTCGTCCGTAACCGTGCTGAAGCTGTCTCCGCCAGATCGGCCGCTGACGATGATCTCATTTGCCAGATCGATGAAGGAGTAGTCCGCCACCAGCGAGAGCCGGTCGTTCAAGGCATATTCTGCGCCAGCGCCGAGCACGAATCCGTTCTTCCAGTTGTTCCATGAGACCGTCGGGACGAATTCGCCCTCCTGTTCGATGCTCGTCCGGCCGAATGCATAGCCGCCGTGAGCGTAAAAGAGTGCCCTGTCGAAAACGGCGCCCGCCCGAACCTGAACGGTTCCGACATAGTCCGTGCCGATGTTCGTGGAACCCTGCCCATTATACGCCGGAAAGATATCGTCGGTATGGCCGAGATAGGTGATGTCGGCAAATCCACCCACGATCAGGCTTCCGTTCCGGACATCGTAGCCCGCCTGTGCGCCGGCTACAGCGCCGCTGAGCGAAATGCCTCCGTCCCGATTTGCGCCGATAAACAGGTTCCCGATGATATTGGCGATGTTGCGTTCTTCAGCAGTCAGCGTGTCAGGCCCAACGCTCATGAAATTGTCAAAGCTGAAATTCTGCCCGCCCGAACCGATCCCGGTATACCCGCCGAGATAAAGGCCGCTCCATGCAGGTCGCGGGGACGAACCGGCTCTATCTGTGTCTCCTGCCGCCGAACCGAACGGCCGGAAGTTCAGCCCAAAACGCAGTTGGTGTAAGGAGATTTCTTCGTCGACCACATACTCATCCGCATTGAAGCGCCCGTTGATCGGCGTGTTGGCAAAATGCGTGAACGAATAACCCGTCGACAGCGTCACCCTTTCGGATACAGCGAATTCGGTACCGAAGCCGACCACGTATCCATCGGTGGAGTATGTCTCGCGGAACCTGTTGTTGCCAGAAAACATGAAGTCGAGCTGAGATTCTCCATAGGCGTAGCCGCCATGGACGTAGAGAAGAACCGGATCAAGCGCGATACCGAAACGGGCCTGCACAGTTCCGTAATGATTGAGCCCAAGCTGATAGCGGGCCTGCGTGCCCGAAACGTCGCTGTAGATGTCGGTCCTGCTGCCGGTGTAGGTGAAATCCGCAAAGGCACCGACGACGACTGGACCCGACTGCCAGTCATAACCGACCACGGCACCTCCGGAGACATTTCCCCCCTGGAAGGGTTCGCCGCGCCGGTTGAAAGCGGCGGAGAGTAAAGTCTCGGCCGCAAACCGTTCATTGTTCGAAAGGGCGGCGCCGCTCGACCCCGAATTGCTCACATCATAGTCAGTCCGGAGCGATGTCACCCCGCCGAATGCTCCCACGTAGAATCCCGACCAGATTTGCTTTTCCATCGCGTCGGAAGCGAAAGCGTGACCGCTGACCGATATGACAGCCGACGATATCAGGATGGCGGGAATCGCACGCAAAATTTCATCTCCCTAAAAAACCGAACGCTAACAGTACGACGCGCCGCTGATGAAGTGCACAAATGCCACAGTAGCGAATCTTTTCGATTTACGTCGGTCAGAGGGCGGCAAGCAGCCGGGTGCAGCGCGAGGTCTTCCCGGCCTTTGAAAGCGTTCCCGAAGAATGCTGGGCGTTCGACGACGTGTCGAAGGCGATCCATTTGCGACGAACGCCTATCGACGATCGTATCAATGCTGTTTCCCATGAAGCCATTACCGCGGCAGGAAGTATCGCGTCTGCCCCTCCACCTGTCCCGGGCGGGCAATGCCGGTCGCGACCAGCGTCTCCAGCACCTGCGCGATGCGGGCGCGGCGCGTGGGGGTGTTGCGGCCGTCGAAGACGCTGGCGAGGGCGTCCGGGGGCATGGGGGCGGGGGCCTTGGCGAGGAGGTCGCGCACGAGCCTGATCTGCTCCAACCCGTCCGCCGGCCATTTGGGGCGCTCGGTCACGTCGGGCAGCGCGATGTCCAGCATGCCCGTCTCGCCGGCTTCCTCCTTGGGAGCCTTCGCGCCGAGCTTGGGTATCTGGTAGTCGGGCCGAAGCCAGCGCACGAGGCCGCGCTTCTCTTCCGCAGCCCGTTCCAGGTTGAGCGTCACCAGGCGTGACAGCAACTCCTCCTCGGCCTTCTCCTGTGCGTCCGTCTTGTGCAGGGAGGGCAGGGTCGCGCCGGGCTTGCCGACGAGTTCGGGGATCAGGTCGTCCCAGCCGTAGGCCGCCAGCACGGCGCGGTCGATGTCGTCGTGGATTTCCTTCAGGACCGAGATCAGGCCCGCCTGATGCACGTCGCGTTCGGCGTCGGAGAGTGGCGGGACGTCGCAGCCGTTCTCGATTTCCCTGAGCCTTTCCAGCGCATTGTAGAGGCCGGTCATGGTCAGGAAGACATGCTCGGAAAGCCGCTGCTTACGGAAGGCGTCAAGACGCTCACCCAGTTCGCGCAGGCGGTCCCGCTGGGCACGCAAAAGGGGTGAAGGAGGAAGTTCGGAATCCACCGCAGGCGGGAAGGGAAAGGGATCGAAACAGGTCGTGTGACTGTAGACTGGATCGTTGCCAACACCTTGCCAGCCTCCACGGGCAAGGGCGAACAAAACGTGGAGCCTTGAGGAAAGACCTGCAAGTAGTTCCGCACGAGGGGACGCCACCACGCGAACCTTCTGATCTGGGGAGGTTCCACCATCGACGAACCTGAAGAGCCGGTGGCGGCTAGTTTCAGTTGTCCCGATGTACCGGTCCAGTCCCGCCAAGCCGAGGCGCAACTGGTTGCCGGGCCGGCCGAACAGCCACCATTTCTCCCTACGATAATCCATTGGGTTTGAATCACGTTCAGGCTTCACGTTTTCAAGAAGGTACTGGTAGGTGCGTGGATAGGCGGCCCTAACATGGTCGATGCCCAAACCATGGAGGTCTATCACATAGCCCTCTCGGCTCTTCTGATTGAGGTCCCTGCCGTTGACATACTTTCGGATGTATCGCCCTACTATTTGGGGATCATCAGCCTCGAGTGACTTCACGACTTCCGGACCGACCATAAAGCCACGCCCGTAGGGCATGAAACCCTTGATCCCCAACTCTGCATTCGCCGACAGAGCTGTCAGCGTTGATCACGCCGACCCTCAAGTTGGGACGCAATCGCCCCTCAATCGTTTCCAGCCCGATCTGAGGCGTGTCGGTGTTGAGGCCGGCTTCCGACACCACCTCCGCCAGCACGCCCTGTTTGTCTCCCTTCTCCGCCACCGTCATGGCGATCCGAACGGCGGCCTTGTCGGCGGCCTTCATCCATGGATGGTTCGGCACGGCGAAGACCAGCGACAGGGGCTCCTTGGCGGCCATGTGGCGCTCGATGACGCGGCGCGAGAAGGTCTGCGTGATGGAATTGGTGGTGATGAAGCCGAAACGCCGCAGTGGGTTCGCCTGCCCCTTGGTGGGCTTCCGCAGCAGCCGTTCGGCCGCCTCGTCCCAGAAATGCATGACGAAGTCCGCCCCGCCGGGCACGTGGGGTCGCGCCTTCCAGCACGCTTCCGCGTAGCCGTCGCCAAGCTCGGCCCGCATGTCCTTGCCGCCGATGAAGGGGGGATTGCCGACGATGAACTCGACCTCCGGCCAGGGCGCCCGCTTGGGGTTGACGTAGGTGTAGAGCGGGATCGTGGCGTCCGGGTCCGGTATCTCCTCGCCGGTGATCGGGTGCAGCTTTTTCGTGATGCCGTCCCAGCGCGACAGCGGCCTGCCTTTGTCGTCCCGCAACAGCTCCTGCCGATCGTATGCGATCACCGCGTCCTGCTGGCGGATGGTGCCGTAGGCATGCAGGATCGGCTCGGATAGCGACGCGAGGCCGGACGTCCGGAGCTGCCATTTCAGGTAGCCGATCCACAACACGAGGTCGGCGATGGGGACGGCACGCGGGTTCAGTTCCAGCCCGTAGAACTGGCGCGGGTTCACCGTCTCGCCTTCCATGGCGAGCCTGCCCTGCTCCTCGCCGAGATCGTCCAGCGCCTCCAGCACCTCGCCTTCGAGCCGCTTCATCAGTTCGAGGCTGACATAGAGGAAGTTGCCGGTGCCACAGGCGGGGTCGAGCACCCGCGTCGTGCAGAGCTTGTGGTGATAGTCCTTCACGGCCTTCAGCGCGGCGGCGTGGTCGCCCCTGTCGCGCAGCTCCTTCACCTGCCCTTGAACGAGATCCCAGTCGGCCCGCAAGGGCTCGATGATGGTCGGCACGACCAGCCGCTCGACATAGGCGCGGGGGGTGTAGTGGGCGCCGAGCTTCGACCGCTCGCGGCTGTCGAGAGCGCGTTCCAGAAGCGTGCCGAAGATGGCGGGCTCGACGTCCGACCAGTCCTTGCCGGCCGCGATCCACAGTTCGTTGATGTCGTCGCGGTCGAGCGGCAGGGCCGTGCGCTTCTTGAACAGCGATCCGTTGAACTTCTTCAGCACGGCGTTGAGGTGCGGGGCGTAGCCGCCGCTGTCCATCACGGCCCACAGGGTCTCCAGCGCGTTGACGAAGTGAGCGGGCGTGTCCTTCATCTGGCCCAGGAGCTTCTGGAAGCCCTTCTCCGGGATCAGCTTCACGTCCTCGGCGAACATCGTGAACAGGCACCGCATCAGGACCTCGGCCACGTCCTTGGCGTCGTGCTTGCCTTCCAGCCGCTTGGCGATCCGGGCCAGACGTTCGGCGATGTCGCGCGTCACCTCGGCGGAAATCTTCGTCGGGTCGAGCGCGTGCGGGTCGTTCCAGATCGTCCGGAGCCGGGCCTGCACCTTCGGGTCGCGAAGATCGTCCATGGCGACGCGGTAGCTCTGCCGGTCGGGGAAATGCGCGTAGTTCTTCCCCTGCCCGGAGAAGTCGGCATAGACCTCGATCACGTTGCCCACGTCGACGACCAGCAGGAAGGGCGGGTAGCCGTGCTCGACCGGCAGGGCGCGGGCGTAGTCCTCCGCCTGCTTGCGGGCCGCCAGCATGACCTGATCCCAGCCCCGCGTCCCGCGCTTGGCGTGGCCCTGCTTGCGCTGGGCGGCGTCCTCAGGGATCAGGCTGAGCTGTTCGGCGGGCACCTTGCCGCCCTGCCGCTTTGCCGACTGCTTGGCTTCGAGGATGAAGCTGCCGCGCCGGTAACAGTCGATCCGCCCTGCCGTACGCGACCCGTCGGGGTGCTTGAAGTCGACCCTGCGTTCGAAGACGTAGTCGTTGAGGTCGTTGCCCTCCTGCGCCATGCGGGGGCGATCCATGCCGAGCGCGTCGCACAGGCCGATGACGAAGAGCTGATAGTTGGCGAGTTCCGACCCACCGGACGCCGAAGCCTCCGCGATCAGCGCGTCCAGGGCGTGCATGTCTGTGGTCTTGTCCCCCATGGGGCGAAACTAGCCATTGGTGCGCGGAACGCAACGGGGGAGAGGCAGGAGCGGCAGCATTCTCGGGGTGGCGAGGGGCGACGCTAAAATGGCGGAAAAATCCGAGGCGGCAACTCGACCGTTGTGGATGGCGCGAGACCCCCCGGTGCCCCGCCGCGCCCATGGCGGTGAAGGCACGGGATCGCTGGATCGATCGTCATTCGTGCTGTGTCAAGACCTCGTCCGCCTCGCATCGAGCATAGGCGTTAGCGTCCTGTGCAAAGCGACTGGCCGCATTGGCGAACTCGACGGCCTCGCGAAGATATTCGTTGAGCTTGTCGACGTAGGCCTCGACGTCGCTGCGGTAGCGGTCAATTTCCCAGTCGTCGCAGGTGTGCCTGCCTGACCATTTCAGTTCCCGAAGGCAGTAGGGCACGTCCGGCCGCGCGAACGTTCCCGGCGCATCCGGGCTGCTGTCGTAAAAGCTCGGAACGGAGCAGAAGGCCGCCGCGTCCGTGGCTGCCACCGCGAGGAAACTCGCCAGAACGTATGCCCGCATTGCCTACCCCACCACTCAGGATCGAAACGATTGCACCCGCGTGCGACGCGGAGCAAGCGCGACCGCAGGGGTATACCTCAGCGGACACGCAGGCGCGGCCTTTCTCAGGTGTCCGTAAGGGTTGACTTTAAGCTGCGGACAGGCGATCTATCGGACATGACCCTTAAGTACAGGAGCGACCATGTCCAAGACCGTCCTCTATGCCCCCGTCTCGACTGCAGACCAGACGCTCGACCACCAGCGCACACAGGCTGAAGCTGCCGGCTTCCGGATCGACCAGGTCGTCGCGGACCATGGCGTCTCCGGCCTGTCCACGACCCTCGCGGAACGACCAGAGGGGCGAAGGCTCCATGACATTCTGCGGGCCGGGGACACGCTCGTCGTCCGGTGGGTCGATCGGCTGGGGCGGAACTATCAGGACGTCACCGACACGATTCGGGCCTTCATGCGCCAGGGCGTCGTCGTGAAGACCGTGATCAACGGCATGACCTTCGACGGCGCCACGCGCGACCCCATTCAGCAGGCCGTACGGGACGCGCTGATTGCCTTCATGGCGGCCACGGCACAGGCCCAGGCGGAGGCCACGAAGGAGGCCCAGAAGGCGGGCATAGCGGCCGCGAAGGAGAAGCCGGCCAAGTACCTCGGGAGGAAGCCCAGCTACTCGCGCGAAGCTTATGCGGCCGTGGCCAACATGCTCGCGACCGGAGCCGGAGCGTCGGAGATCGCACGGGCGACGAAGCTCACGAGGCAGACCGTCCTGCGGATCAAGGCGGACCCGGCGGGAGCCGAGAAGGCGCTGTCGTCGTGGGGGATGTAGGCGCGGCGGCGTCCCGATCGGAACTTTTTTGGGCACAGTTTCGGGCACACTCAAGCCGGCAAGCCCTTCGGCCGCCGGGGTTCCCACAGGATTTTCAAAGTGTGTGTTCTCGCTAAGCCATTGATAACATGAAATAGTTCTTGACGATGCCGTCGGCAGGCTACATATACGCCCTGCATCAGCACCTCGCACCCTTGAGCGGCGGGACGAAGCGCCCAGACCGCTGAACCTCGAAGACCAGACCGCCTCTCCGAAGGCCCCGCCATCGGCGGACAAACCCCACCCAAACCAGTCGGCTGATCCTGTCTGATCGGCCCGGTCGATTGCATCCATGCCAACCGGCTCCCGCAAGGGGACCGGGAGCGGGACCGTCATGGGGAAAGACGATAGGCCCCCAGCCGAACCATAGGAAATGGAGCGGACCCGACATTCGGGACCGGCGCTTGCGCGTCGGACATGACGGGTTCCGCCTGCCGCTTTCCCGGTAGCTCCGGGGAGGAATGCTGTCCGGATAAACGGGCACGGACTGCGGCTGTCAGGACGACGGCGCAGCGGAGAAGAAGACCACACATCAACCCAGCAACTGCCGGCCGCCCGTGGCGTCGGCTGATCATGGTTCCGTCCCTGCGTGCCTGGGGGCGGATACAGAAAGGAAGGAATGACATGGAGAACGACACGATGACAGCGATTGCGAACGACGACGCGGCGATGAGCGAGGTGCTCGCGCATGTGGCCGCGATGAAACGACTTGCCCGGGAGTTCGAGCTTCAGGCGGCCGACGAAGTACCGGGCGGCGAGCAACTTCATCGGATAGAAGCTGCTCTCGGTGCCGCATCGGAGCTTCAGCGTGCTGCATTTGCGCTCGCGGGCCACGTCCAGCTCGACCATCCGCGCATTGTCGGCTTGCTGTGCTCCGCATTCGCGCGGACCCACCGTCTGATGATGCCCTTGTTGGCAGCTCACGTCCGGGAGCCTGTTGGGGCGGAATGACCCGCATCTGCAAGGTTCGGGACTGCGGCGCCCCGGCCGCGTCCCGTTACTCGCCCCACTGTCGCCGGCACAAGAGCGTGCTTCGGCGGCAGGGCGACCCGGATCAATCCGCCATCCGGGTCACCGAACTGGCCCCCTTCGTCCGGCTCGTCCGGCGGAGGGTCGCCAGAAACCCCGACAGTCCGCTCTGGGGGCACCTGGAGGACCGCTGGCGGGGTATCGCCGAGGAGGCGAAGGCGGTTGCCTTCAGCGCCGTGTGCAGCCGGCATGAACGCGCTGCGGCGGCCGAAGTGATGAATATCGACGCCGACTGTTCCGCGCAGGAAATCGTCGTCGTCGTCCTGGCGATGTTCATCCTGTGGCGGGAACGGCCGAGCCGGTTCCGTTCCGACAGAGCCTTCCGCCTGCAACTGGCGCGGCGGGTCAGGGCGCTTTCGGGGCGGCATTCCGGGCTCCGCTACGACCACCGGACGGGGACACAGAAGCGCGTCTATCGCGAGATGACCCCGAAGGCCGGGACGATCCTCGGCCACAAGCTCGCGCTCGCGTTCGGCGGTGCCGGCCTTCAGCTCGCCATGCTGGAGGAACGGGAGCGGGAGCGAGCACGCCAGACCGTCGAAGACATCAACAACGCGATACAGGAACTGAAATGAAGCACGATACCAAAACGACGAGGAAGACGATGGAGAACGACCAGGGATACGACCCGCGCATGGGCAGGCCGCTCGGCTCTGCGAAGGAGGCGAGGGAGGTACAGGAGCGCATCAAGGCGGACAATCGGAAGGCCGCAAAGCGCGGGCGGGCTGCGCGGTGGCGCGAGGCGGCAAACCTCGACCGGATGATCGCGGACGCCGTTGCGAGGGACAACCGCTGATGAGGATGGACGTGAAGGGAGGACACCGGGCGGCGGTCTGGGAAGATCGATCGGTAGGGCGCGTGGAGATCATCGTCGACGAACTCTTCCGCGCTCGTCAAGGCGACCTGGACCGGGCTCATGTCCGGGTTCTCGCGAGCGCATTGACCGGCGGGGGGCGGCTCGACCCGCTCTGCGTCTGGCAGGACCCGTCGCGCACCGACGGTGCCTTCGTGCTGCTCGATGGGGCGCACCGACTGGGGGCGTACTGGGCCGTCAAGCGGGAGGGAGGCATCCCCGTCAAAGTCGCGCTGTGTGATCGGCGGACCGCGCTGTTGATCGCGGCGGAGGCGAATTCCAAGGACAAGCTGCCGCTGCACTACTCCGAGAAGGCCGACATGGCTTGGCGGCTGGTACGGGAGGACGAGGCCTGTAGCGCGACAATCTGGGAGAGAGGCGCGCGACAATCTGGATGAGAATCTTGTGTCGCGGCGGTGGTCATGATCGCGGCATTGATTGTCGTGCGCAAG
>Ga0208243_1000807_pt1 | contig 13320 bp, 11 predicted proteins | sample Subbio2Aug_QV12A_FD_184826 | JGI IMG/M metagenome (GOLD analysis project Ga0208243, IMG submission 184826) | Serpentinite rock and fluid subsurface biosphere microbial communities from McLaughlin Reserve, California, USA - CR12Aug_QV12A (SPAdes) | ecosystem: Environmental > Terrestrial > Deep...
TATTAATTATTGCGTTGCAAAGTTACAAAGTTTATGGCGAAAGGTCTGATAAGAGTTTAATAGCTTCAACACGTCAGCGTAAATATCTCAAAGCAGGAACACATTAATTTTCAGCACATTTTCATATTAAAATTTTCATCAGATTGCACCAATTTCATACTTTTGCACCAACCCTAAAAATACTTTGACATGCGTAACCTTATCATTCTCACGGCTATGGCAATAATGTTCGCCACAGCTGGCTGCAGCAAGAAGCAAGCAGCTGTTACCGATGAACCCGTAAAAGCATTTATTGAACAAACAACTGTGGAAAAAGTTATCAAAGCACTCTCTGATTTGCATGGCAACGATGCAAAATTCCGTATAGAAAGAGGAGTTGAACAGGTTGCGAAACTCTGGCGCGAAAGTGACGGAACTTCTACCGATTTCGAAACTTTCTGTACAGAGAATTTCCTGGCTGATGATTTAGCACTTGAAAACCTGTACACAAAACTCGAGCGCAATTTTGAAGTTTTCAACGGCTACTTCCATAAAATGGATGTTATGCTTAAAGAGCCACTTCACATTGAAGGTCCTGAAATTGAGCCGGTTGATATGATGTTTGGCAGTTATAATCCTGCAGCACATCTTACCGACGATTTTTTTAACAACAAAATTGCATTCCTGACAGCACTGAACTTTCCTTTCTATTCACTGAAAGAGAAAACCGACCTTGGTGTTAACTGGAGCCGCAGAGATTGGGCTTATGCACGTATGGGAGACCGTTTTACTTCTCGTGTTCCGGCTGAAATCATTCAGAATGCATCACAAATTCTTACTGCTGCCGATACCTATATTTCGGAATACAACATTTACATGGGCAAGCTGCTGAACGAAAAAGGAGAAACCCTCTTTCCGGCGGATATGAAACTGATTACTCACTGGGGATTGCGCGATGAACTGAAATCGAATTATGCAGGCGAAAACGGACTGGTAAAACAGCAGATGATATACAGCGTTATGAAGCGCATTATCGACCAGAGTATTCCCGAACAGGTAATCAATAAAGGAGATTATACCTGGAATCCGGTTGACAACAAAATATTTAAAGATGGGGCAGAAGCTACCGCAACTGCCGAGCCAGACAAACGCTATGAAGTTCTGCTCAATAATTTTCATGCAATGAAAGCCATTGATGCTTACAATCCAAACTTCCCAACATACATCAGCAGGGCATTTGAGGGTGGAATGGAAATTCCTCAGGAGGATGTTGAGCGTTTGTTTACCGAATTTGTATCATCTGCACAGGTGAAAGAAGTTGCCGAATACATCAGCAGCCGTCTGGGTCGCCCCTTGCAGCCATTCGATATCTGGTACAACGGATTTAAATCTCGCGGCGGTGTTCCTGAGGAACAACTCACCGCAATCACTTCCAAAAAGTATCCCAATCCCAAAGCCTTTGAAGCCGATCTGCCGAACATTCTGGTAAAACTGGGTTGGGATAAGCAAAAAGCCGCAGAAATTACTTCGTTGATTTCTGTTGACCCATCACGCGGAGCCGGACATGCCTGGGGTGCTGAAATGCGCAACGACATTGCCCGCCTGCGTACCCGTATTGGAGCAAACGGCATGGATTATAAAGGCTACAACATTGCAATACATGAGTTCGGTCACAATGTGGAACAGACAGTAACCATAAACGATGTGGATTATTATATGCTGCAAGGAGTTCCAAATACAGCATTTACCGAAGCGGTTGCCTTCCTTTTCCAGAAACGCGACCTGGAGTTGCTAGGTTTGCCTAATGCCGATCCCAATAAAGATCATATGATGGCATTGGATAACTTCTGGGGAAGCTATGAAATAATGGGTGTATCGCTTGTAGATATGAAAGTTTGGAAATGGATGTATGCCAATCCGGAAGCCACTCCTGCTCAGTTGAAGGAAGCTGTTATAGCTGCTGCCAAAGAAGTGTGGAACAGCTATTATGCGCCGGTGCTTGGCGGAAACGATGAGCCCATACTTGCCATCTACTCTCACATGATCGATAACCCACTTTATCTTTCAAATTACCCAATGGGACACATTATTGAATTTCAGGTAGAACAACAGGTAAAGGGAAAACCACTGGCGGCTGAATTCGATCGCATGTACACACAGGGTCGCCTGATTCCACAAACCTGGATGAAAGGTGCAGTCGGGCAGGAAATTGCCATTGAGCCAACCCTGAATGCCGCTGCCGAAGCGCTGAAAGCTTTGAAATAGGTTCTTTAGAATTGTGTTTGTCGAACGAACAAACGTGAGAACGAAGCGAACGTTGTAAGTAAAAATTCGACCTAACAAGTCTTCTTTCGACTTGTTAGGTCTTCTTGAGTTTTTAACAGTCAACAAAACTTTTCAGTGAAGAATCCCTTATTTTCTCCGGACAACAATGATCTCTTTAAAACTATTCATTTGATAATCTGTTAGAAACCAATAAAACCTGATATACCATGCAAACCATACTCGGTGCCGGTGGCGCCATAGGCAAAGAACTAGCCAGGGAATTACATACATACACAAACGATATTCGTTTGGTAAGCCGAAACCCCAAAGTTGTTAATAAGAATGATCAACTGATGACAGCCGATCTCACATCTGCTGAACATGTTGACCGTGCAGTTGAAGGGTCTGATGTTGTTTACCTTACTGTTGGTCTCGATTATAAAGCCAGTGTGTGGAAGAAACAATGGCCGCTGATTATGCGCAATGTGATTGATAGCTGCAAAAAGAACGGAGCAAAACTCGTGTTTTTTGACAACGTTTATATGTATGACCGGGATTACCTTGCCAATATGACTGAAGATATACCCACACGTCCTACCAGCCGAAAAGGTGAAGTCAGGACGCAGGTGGTTCAGATGCTTATGGATGAAATGAAAGCCGGAAAAATTACCGCTCTTATTGCACGATCAGCTGATTTTATCGGACCAACCAACAGTGTGCTGGTAGAGATGGTTTATAAAAACTTCATCAAAGGTAAAAAAGCCAACTGGTTCTCCAAAACTGACAAAATTCACAGTTTCACAAACGCAATTGATGCTGCACGGGGAACTGCCAAACTTGGGAATGCCCCTGATGCATACGGGCAGGTTTGGCATTTACCTACATCTGATGCCAGACTTACCGGCAAAGACTGGATAAATCTGTTTGCCAATGAGATGGGTGTGGAACCAAAAATCAGTATCCTTCCCGACTGGATGCTGGCAATTTTGGGACTTTTTATTCCTATTCTAAAGGAGATGAAAGAAATGTCTTATCAATATGACCGTGATTATTTCTTTAACAGCAACAAGTTTAATAATCGCTTTGGGTATAAACCAATTTCGCCGGACGAAGGTGTGAAAAAACTGGTGAAAGAACTGGAAGCCGGAAAGTGATTCCGGATTGATGATTTCGGTGTTATAATCAAAACTTTCATTATGTATTGATAACATTGCTAAGTCCTGAAAAGCAATGCAATGCTCTCATTTACTTGCATAATCGTCTGAATATTACTATCTTTAGGCCATGAAAGCACATTCCCGCCCTGGCTCAGGAACCTTTACTGCAGGTTCTTTAACCTCTGCCATTTTGTTACTAATTTTTATGGAAATGACACCGCTCTATGGACAGGATTCTTATGCTGTTGCGCGTGAGAATATGGTAAAGTCCCAGATAGCCGATGAGGGTATTAAAGATGCGGCAACCCTGAAGGCCATGCGGAAGGTACCACGACATCTTTTTGTTCCCGAAAATCTCAGGTCGCAGGCTTACCGCGATATGCCTTTGCCTATCGGCTTTGAGCAGACCATATCCCAGCCGTATATGGTTGCTTATATGACAGCGGCTATACTTCCTGCAAAAGGCATGAAAGTGCTTGAAATAGGCACCGGTTCAGGTTACCAGGCCGCAGTGCTTGCTGAAATTGTTGACAGCGTATTTACTATTGAGATAGTTGAGCCTTTGGGTAAACAATCAACAGCACTTCTCAAAAAACTTGGTTATAAAAATATTTTTGTAAAAATCGGTGATGGGTTTGCAGGCTGGCCTGAGCACGGGCCTTTTGATGCCATTGTAGTAACGGCGGCAGCAGCAGAGATTCCGCCACCCTTATTCGCACAATTGAAAGAAGGTGGACGCTTGATTATCCCGCTAGGGAAACCAGGCAGTGTGCAAACATTGGTATTGGCAACCAAAGAAAAGGGGAAAATTGTAAAGAAAAATCTGCTGCCCGTGAGGTTTGTGCCATTCGTAAGAGAATGACTATAAAGAAGCTGCCCCTCAGAAAGATGTCTTATTTTATAAGATCATAACCTTCTTTCGCCGATGAATCTCCGGGTTTATTCATCAGTGCTTTCCCGAAAAGGACTTTTGCTTCACGTAATTTACCCATGCGGTAATTGGTCCATCCAAACATGAGCAAGGCATCGTAATCAAAAGGATAAAGATTGGCAATTCTCTCAAAGAATTTATAGGAAGTCTGATAATCCTGCCTGCCATAATAAATCATCCCCATGCGATAGTTCACCGTATAATTATTGGGATCAATTTTCAGCACTTCATTGTATCGGGTAATTACCTGATTCCAATTTCCAACTGCAGCTGCCGGCAACACAAATCCAAGTCGTGCTTCAACAGACAAAGGCATAAGAATTATGCATTTGTTATAGAAAGCTATTGCATCGGTGAATTGCCCCGACTGATAACTTAACCATCCCAGCCGGAGGTTAATTTCATAGGAAGACTCATCGTACACTTTTTTGAGGACTTCAATTGCTTTTGAATACTCTGCATTGTTTTCAAATGTGTAGCTGTTTTTAAAGACTTCTTCCAGTGAAACTTTTTCCTGAGCAAACAAATCAGTTGCTGACACGGTGATCAGACAGATCACGACTATTGCAAATTTTCTTAATGAAGATTCCATGATATTCCTCCTGTGATACTAAGTGTTTCGTAATTGTAAGAATAAATTCCGGCTTTGCCGGTTTCGGTAAAAAACAGTTCTGTACCCTCCCTGACAAATACCTGACCTCTTATACTGAATTTCAGGTAATCGTTAACATTGAGAATCAAACGGGCGCCATATCTGCTTTTCAGCTTATCGAAGGAGTTGTAAAACACCTGCAGGTTGTTTTCGCCGGTACCGGAAAAGTCACCTATTGTTAAAAATGTTTCGCCCCATAAATTTCCAAATAATTTTCCGCCAACAAGCTGGCTGACAATGAATTGTTTAGAGCCTTGCGTTTTTTTTAACGTAACTGCTGAATTTGTGTAAAGGTTGAGGTTTCCAAGTGGCCTGACAAAAATAGAAGCACCCACCTGAGTATATTTTGAATCGTCCACTTGCAGCGACCATAACCCAGCAGTAGTAACCCAAAATGGTGACAGATAACTGATTTCTCCGCCATAGCCAATATCATTATAGGATGTCGTTCCCGGTGAGCCGATCATTTTTTGAACAATTGAATCATCACTGTTCAGTGGATTATCCATTCTAACATTGGCCAGTCTGAAAGCAGGGCTTATTCTGAATTTCCCTTTTCCCGGTAGGAATGATGGAGAGAGGTAAGCTTCGACTTGTGAAACAGAATAATCCCCTCTAAGTGAGTCAAAAAATGTAATATCAACCCTTCGTTCTTTGTTAAAATTCATTGCAGAAAAAGCTGCATTTACCGAAAATTTGTATCCAACCGGAATTACCGCTCCTGCCAGGAAATAATAAGAATTTTTGTTCAGGTAAGCTTCTGAATAGAGTCCGTTTCCGGTTTGCCTCGATATTTCGAACTGCTTCACATGATCAGAGATTGCGGGGCCGGTTTCCATGTATATCAATGGTTTGCCGGACCTGTTGTTTATTGTCTGAGAGAGAGAGGCCGGCAATGTGCTCAGAAAAATCCGTGCCTCATCCACCCGCCCACTGTATAAATAAGCATGGTAAAGTGCACCGGAAATAAATTCATCATTACTATTAAACTCAAGTGCTGCTTCGAAGTGGTTTGAAGCCCGGATGAACTTTTGCAGTTCAAAAGCCGCTATTCCAACCCTGGCTCTGATGTAAAAATAGTCATAGCCCTCAGCAATTGCTCTTTCGCCAATCAGCAAAAGGCTATCCCATTTCTGCTCACTGTAAAGCCTGAAAGTAAGGCTCTCGTAGTTTTCAGCTTTCCATTTTTCAGCTTTCACGTATGGTGTTATGCATGAAACAAAAACAAGACAAAACAAAAACTTTATGGATTTAGGCATGAACTTCATGATTTTGAGAAAGTAATATTTGCATTAAAGGCTTTTGAAGTTATGCCAAACGATTGCAATTTATCGGAAGAAATTTCAATAATGAACCTGTAATCAAGGCTATTAAATCCGGCAACTTTTAGGTAGCAACGTGATGCCAGTACCACCCTGTTTCCACTCAGATCTTCAGTAAGTTCGTGGAAATTAAGTTGATAAGCCGGAATTATAAATATCCGGAAAGGAGCTACAAAATCATGTAATATCCTTAACGGAGAAGATGAAAAGGAAGAAGGCGGAAAAACATCACTGATATTAATATCTTCATATTGCGCCAAAGGCACTTTAAAGGCTGCCAGATAGAAGTAATACAACATGCATTTTTGCGAACCTTCGTAATGGTTGAAAAAGAACAGTGAACCATCCATGTGGAAATATGCCTTTGCCCCTGTTTTCTGGTCCTGGAGGTATTGATTTTTATAAATATCCACAACAACCTTCCAGCTGCCGGAATATGATTCATCGGTATTACAAACAAACTCAATGATTTGTCCGGGAACAAAGTGAAAAGCCTTTACCAATGCAGGTTCCTGAACAACATTACTGACCTGTTCGCCGAGAACCGGAACTTCGTAATATTTAAGTTGTGTTTTGCCTGAATGGCTGATGAATTGTGAAACCGGATAATTGATTGTTGGTGATCCGATATAAGGCGTAGATTGTACCTGAAAGTGGAGGTGTGGATACGGAGACCGGCCGGAGTTTCCGCAGGCAGCCAAAACCTGTCCTTTGTTTACCCAGGTTCCGGCATTTACTTTAATGCTTCCTGATTTTAGATGGCAGATTGTGGTATAAAGCCATTCGCTGTGTTTGATTACAATGGTATTTCCCCAGTTTTGGTTCAGGTTTGAATTGCCAATTACATTGTCATCCACATTATTGACAACTTCTTCTATCCAGCCATCGGCAGGTGCAATTACCGGTTTATTATAACAATAATAATCTGCGACTTCCAGGCCGTCGCCATGAAACTCTTTCCCATTTTCGTCGGTAATTACAAAATCCCATGCATGACGCCATTCTTCTTTATGCGTGTGCTCACCATTATGTGCTTGATTTACAGTCCAAGTGCCAAAAAAAGGAAGGTTTACGGGCAGGTATCCCCGGTATTTAAAACGTTGCCGGGAGTTTTGGCCAATATAGAGATTCTTTTCAGGTGAGTAATATTGTATCAATACTGTTTCTGGTTTTAAAACCATGCGCTCTCTGAATTTCATGGCATACAGGAAAAGCAGAACCACAATATTAAAAGGGAGCGAATAAACAGGTAGCTGCAATATATTCAGCAATTCGGAGAACCCTCCGGTGAGAATAGAAATAATCGGTGTTACCAGAATCACCCACATGAATGACCATTTTGAAGCCACCATAAAAAAACCACCAATGGCTATGGCTGTAAGAATGTGATTGAATCCGATAAAGCCATAATTCAGCTCATTCATATTGGCGCCAATCAGCAGGTAAAATCCCCATGCAGAAGCAAACCCAAGGATTGAAAGCAGAAAGGCAATCCGTGAATAAATCAGGAGACCTGCTGCAATAAGCAACCCGGCAAAAAGGTGATACTGAAAAAATATAGCTCCAAGTGATTTAAAATAAGTTTTAACAAAATCAGGCCAGTCAACATCTGAAAACCATTGGTAAATATCCACAATCGAAGAGCCTCCCCGTTCATAAATGGCATTCAGGGTGTAAATGTCTCCTTCGCCTTGCAGCAGTGAACTGTAATTACGTGCGGCAAGCGTTGCCAGCCATAATGAAACCAGAAAAGGGAAAGTAAGAAACGGAAGTCCGTATTTGCCCAGAACACCCTCAAAAGCAAGGGTTAGAAACAGGGTAGCTAAAGCGACTGAAACCAATAAAACATAAAATTGCGGCAAGGGCTGGAATGAGATTCCCATTCCCAATCCGACAAGTAAAGCATTGAAACCATAGAATCCTGAAAGTATATTTGCCCGGTTCAATCCCAGTGCCCAGGCAAAAGCATTGGCAGTTACCAATGCGATAAATCCGGCAGCCCCGGCATGAAGGTCGAAAAAAGTTACAGCAAAAAGAATTGCGCCAAACCAACGGTTTTTTGAGAAAAAAACCATGGTATAACTGTTCAGGGTGCTGCGGAAAATCTGGTTCAGAACTGAAATGGCGGTTGGCATATTATTTAGCCTGGTACTGGGTTTTGTTTAGGAAACTAATCAACAAAATCTTTCATCCGGGGATCGCTCATAATGGCCTTTTTCAAGCGTTCCTTACAGTTGTACTTTTTGGTTTTGGCGTAATTTTCAGAACCATAACCCATTGTATCGGCGATATCCTTTGATGAAAATTTCTGAAGAGAAAGCAGTAAAATGCGTTGACAATCCTTTTCCATGGCATTAAAGTGCTCACGGTAAATGCGATATTTGGTCTGCTCTGCTTCAGCAGTTTCAGCTGATGATGTTTCAGGAATGTTAAAGAACTGTTCAATAAGATCGAAATTGATGGCTCCTTTTCTTTTTATCTTTAGCCTTTGCATCCACAGATTTCTGCTTATTGAATACATATAGGTAAGAAATGAGCAGGTCAGGTAAAATTCCTCCTTCTGTACATTTTTTAAAACAACAATCAGCGATTCCTGAAAAATGTCTTCGGCATCCTCATCATTGCCCGTATTCTTCTTTATGAGATATCTGATGGTGGGAAAAAATTCCTGGTAAACATGCTTGATGATATAGTCGCTGTTAAGCTTGAGCCCTTCCACTATCGCTCTGTCGGAAAAATGTATCATCAAGCCTTATGTTTATTGACCGTTCAATCTAACGAAAACACAGAGCCAATGGTTTTGTTTATGAAAACCCGCTTTTATTGGCAAAAGGTTTGAATTCAGCCCTGATTGAGATCATAAAAGTATGAAATTTTAACATTCAAAATCCAAATACTTTGAGGAAGCAATTACAGTATTTTATGCTAATTGCTTCATTTTTTCAAAACATATTCACAAATCGCTGTTATTCAGATAGTAAGAATAATCAGATGTGTGGTCTAATTTATTTTTGCCAGATGCTCAGGCAGGAGTTCAGGACCGTTAACATCTGAAAGTTTTTCCTTTTCTCTTACAATATGAACCTCGCCCTTTTCATCTATCAGCACAACATTTGGTCTGAGATGTATAAACTGCATCCACTGCGTCAGGTTATAAGCTCCGGTTTGATGAATCACCACATGATCATTTACATTGAGCAGCGGAAGGTTTATGCTCTCACGGACACAGTCAATATTCATACACAACGGTCCGTAAAGAGAGGTATCCTCGCGATATTGAGATGTGCCCTGCGCTACCGAAACCTGATGCTGATACCAGAAAGAAGTAAACAGCAGACTTACACCGGCATCAATTATGGTTGCCCTGCGACCGGTTGACATTCGTTTGTTGGCTATGACCGTAGAAAGGATATACCCGGCTTCATCAATCAAAGCTCTCCCTGTTTCCAGAATAAGCAGAGGCAGTTCTCCCGGAGTAAAATGGCTGTTTATCAATGCACTGCTGATTGCTTCGGCATACTCGTTAAACGACGGATTGGTATCGCTTCCCGGAAGGTAAGATCCTTTAAGGGTATTTTTTGATGCAAATCCACCTCCAAGGTCGATATATTTGAGTTGATGATTGAATTTCTGCTGAAGCGAACGGGCAAGTTCGGCAAGTTTTGAAGCAGCAACAGCATAAGCATTGGCACTCATTATAAAAGTTCCGATATGCGTATGAAGCCCCATCAGTTCAAGTTTGCCCGAATGCATTATCTTATTCAGAGCATCCCAGGCTTGTCCGTTTTCATAATTAAATCCAAACCTGTCCCACATGGGATAAATTCCGGTATCCATATTCACCCTGATAGCTACCCTTGGCTTTTGAGAGGTAGTTTCTGCTACTTCAATAAGCATGTAGAGCTCATCAAGGTGATCGATATGAATCAGGGAGCTGTTTTCGGTGGCAAGAACCAGTTCGTCCCATGTTTTGGCAGGCCCGTTGAAGATGATTTTATTAGGATCTACACCATTGCCTATGGCTTTCTCATATTCAAATCCTGAAACCACTTCGGCCCACGATCCTTCCTGATGAAAGATATTGCAAACGGCAGATAGGTAATTGGTTTTGTAAGACCAGGCAAACTGCACTTTAGGATATCGGGTAGAAAAAGCCTTGTATGCTTTTTGATAAACCGATCTGATGGTTTTTTCGGAAAGCACAAAAAGGGGAGACCCGTATTTTTCAATAAGTTCAGTAACAGCAATACCGTCAATATGAGTTGTTGGCAGTTGTTCGCTTCTTATGCCTGCTTTAGAAGGCATTCCGGCATCAAGCCTTACAATATGCGGACGTTCATAATGTTTCTTTTCCATGATTTTTGTATTATTTAAAGTTCTCCCTTTACTGAAAAATTCTCAAATTCGCTGCGGTCAACGATCATATCCCATGAATAACGGATAAAAAGTTTGCCGACATCATATGTTTTGTATGGTTCAGGTTTTTGACCCAAAGCCAGCAGTGCCAATGCTTCGGGTATGTTTTGCCCGACACCGACTGCAAGATAAACCCATGCGGGGATTCTGGGATTGATTTCCATCAGAAAATACCTGCCATCACTCAGTTTCATCATTTCAAGTTCAAATCCGCCGCGCCATTTTGTAGCACCCACAAAGCGGGTTGTCAGATCAAGCAGTTTTTTATCATCAATGCTTATGCCCGCCCATGCTTTGCCCTTATCGGTGATAAATTGTTTGCGCATTGGAACAGCGGCTATTACGTTTCCTTCTCCATCGCCAAGTCCGGTAACATTGTATTCGGTTCCATGAACAAACTTCTGAAGAATGACCGGCAAACCCCATTTAGCAGCAATTTTGTTGAAATAGGTTCGCGCTTGTTCGATGTTGTAGGCAACATATGCATCGTACCATTTCCCCTTTATCATCATAGGAAAATCCAGTTTATCTGCATGTTTATGAATTTCAGATGAATCGCTGATGGATATGCCTTCGGGCACATCTATACCGTATTTTTCGCCAAAAGCAGAAAGATTTACTTTGTGCCGCTCTTCAAACTGCTGAAATGTAGGTAAAAACATGTGAATGCCTGAATCGCGGAGCTTGGCTTCAAGTTTCATAAATGAATAAAGCTCAGCATCGAAGTTGGGTATGATAATGTCAATTTTTTCGCGGCTATGGATGTATGTCAAACGATCCAGCAAAACATCGACGCCTGCAGTGGGATAGGGAATCAGATAAGTAATGTCAACCAATTCATGCATGTAGATTCCCGGTTCCAGCGATTCATAAGCCAGACCAATGATACGCACATCAAATGAAGCGGCTTCTCTTAATCCTCTGATTACTGCAACTCCGGGGCCCGGGCTGTCAATGGCATTTAGGCCGGTGACAGCGATGGTATAGGTTGGCCTACTCATCTTTTTCGAGAAGATTGTAAGTTTTCAGAATCCCGTTGAAGTCCTGAAGATCCTTTTCAAAACTATTGCGGTCCACCTGATAAAGCTGAGTAATTGAATCGATAATTTCTGTTCTGCTTTTTCCGTTTCTGAGCATAGCAATAATCTCTGCACCAATGGGATTTACGGTAAATGACTCACCTGAACCCGGGTTGAAAAGAAATCCGGATTCGCTGACAGCCAGGTTGTGGTTTATTTTCATAATCATGAATTTTTAAATCCTTTACGGATTATTGTACATGCAAAATAACGGACTATTGAACGAATATGATTTATAATATTCTAAGAAAAGCTTATAAGATTCGCCATTAAATCAATTGGGTCAATCCAAAAAAACAAAAACTGCAAAGCGATGGCCTTGCAGTAGGATATATTGACTGAGATTTTTAACAGTCTGGAAATCTGAAAATCAGAAACTGGTTTATCTGACAACTTTAACTTCGAATGCACTCAAACCTTTAGGGCCTCTTTCAATTTTGAAAGTAACTTTATTGTTTTCTTTAATAGGTTCTGCCAGCTCTTTGATGTGTACAAATATACTATCTCCTGTGAGGAGATCCTTTATAAAGCCAAATCCTTTTGAATCATTAAAGAAAGTTACAATGCCTGTTCTGAATTCATCCACAGGATCCATGTCTTCTTTTTTTCTTACGCCAACTTCAATATCTTCGACTTTAATAACGATTTTTTTAGCAGTAGGATCAGGTGGTGTATCGGTGATGCGACCATACTCATCAACGTAGGCCATCATGTCGTCGAGACTGTTGCCATCGGAGGTATTGGTTGATCTTTCGAGCTTTTTCGCCGCTTTATCTTTCTTCTTTTTTTGCTTTTTCTTCTCGTTCTCGATTTTGTTCCAGGTTTGTTGTGATCTTGCCATGAATGGGGTTTAGGTTGATTTACTGCAATCAGAGGTGAATAATTAGTTCTGCAGAAATCAGATTGAAAAGAAGAGTCAATGTTTTCAACAAAACTGTTATGCTGCAAAGATACAAATAATTTGCGTTCACCTGCATATTGATATATGTATCGATATGCAGTCAGGGCAGATCAAATGCTTGCAATACTAATTTTGTCCTGATTCTCCGGATGCAAACATTCTCTTAATCAATTTTTGATATCAGAGTAAGGAACTGTCCCCCTTAAATCCTGCATTACTAATGTTATTTCCTGAGTCTTATGGCATTTCACCGCCATAAAAAAATCCCGGCCATTTGTAAAGCCGGGATTTTCAATTTTATTGAAAGCTTTATGAGCGAGCTTTAACTATCCAGTTTGTGCAATGCAAAAGCATAGGCGCCGATTGATACAGCCTTTGAAGTTCCGAGCCTGCTTACACCAACGCCGATTCTCTTCATCGGGTCGTATTGTATGCGTCGGGTACTGAAAGGGACCCTGATTTCACGGGTATCGCCTTCGTAAAACTTCTGAAATTCAGCTTCATCTTCAAGATTAAAAGCTTTGATTTCCATACGATCAAGCGCTGTGCCAACAATGGTGGTAAAATTGCTGTTCATTTCATCAACCAGGCGCTGAAGGAAAAGTGGATGCGCTCCTG
>Ga0208243_1000810_pt1 | contig 13271 bp, 7 predicted proteins | sample Subbio2Aug_QV12A_FD_184826 | JGI IMG/M metagenome (GOLD analysis project Ga0208243, IMG submission 184826) | Serpentinite rock and fluid subsurface biosphere microbial communities from McLaughlin Reserve, California, USA - CR12Aug_QV12A (SPAdes) | ecosystem: Environmental > Terrestrial > Deep...
CCTGTAACACAGGTTAATACCCCCATAGGGAAATCCACCTGTATGTCCCTCAGATTGTTTTCCTGAGCACCAATTACCTTAATCCATTTACCATTAGGCCTTCGTCTTTCAGTTGGAACTTCAATTTTCATTGCTCCACTCAAATACTGACCTGTGATAGAATCCTTGCATTTCATTATTTCCTCTGCTGTTCCCTGAGCTACCACCTCTCCACCATGAATACCCGCTCCAGGGCCAATATCAATTACATGGTCCGCCTCAAACATCGTATCCTCGTCGTGCTCAACTACAATTACTGTGTTTCCAATATCCGTTAGATGCCTCAAGGTTTTTAGTAATCTGTCATTATCTCTTTGATGAAGACCAATACTTGGCTCATCAAGAATATAAAGCACACCCACTAAACTTGAGCCAAATTGAGTAGCTAAGCGTATACGTTGAGCCTCTCCACCGGATAGTGTTCCTGCAGTTCTAGCTAGAGTAAGGTAGTCTAAGCCTACATCCATCAGGAAGCTTAATCTTCCCCTGATCTCCTTAACTATTTGATGTGCAATTATTGTATTTCTTTCACTAAGCTTAAGCTCTTGAATAAATTTGATTGCTTCCTTTACAGACATTTCTGTCAGCTGATGAATATTTTTGTTTCCAACCGTTACAGCCAATGCTGCAGGCTTTAATCTGGCACCATTACATGCCTGACATGGACTCTCACTCATGTACTCCTCTATCTTTTCACGCATGTATTCAGAAGCGGTTTCTCTATAACGCCTTTCAAGATTAGGTATAACCCCTTCAAAATTAGCGGAGAAGGTCTTGATACCGCCATACTTTGACTCATATTCAAAAGTTATGGACTTACTTGAACCATATAGCACGATTTCCTTGAAATCCTTAGGCAGCTGCTTGTAGGGAAGATCTATGCTTATTTCATATTCCTCAGCTATTTTTTCTATCATTCTAAAGTAATAGGTATTATCAGAGGTTCCATTTGAACTGGCCCAAGGAGCAATTGCTCCTTGACGTATACTAATCGTTTCGTCAGGTACAACTAAATCAGGGTCTACCATTTTCATGTGGCCCAAGCCATTGCACTCCGGACAAGCACCAAAGGGATTGTTAAAGGAAAACATTCTTGGAGCTAAATCCTCTATTCCTATACCATGCTCTGGACATGCAAATTTTGTTGAAAACTGCATCTCCTCTTGCCCAATAACATCCACCAGCACCAATCCATCAGTTAGCTTTAGTACTGTTTCAATGGAGTCGGCAATCCGTTGCTCTGAGCCCTCCTTCACCACAATTCTATCAACAACAACCTCTATATTATGCTTCTTGGTTTTTGCCAGCTTTATTTCCTCTTGTATATCTCTAACCTCTCCATTTACCCTTACCCTTACAAATCCTTCCTTTTTAATATCATCAAGTACCTTTTGATGCTCTCCTTTTTTACCTCGAATTAGGGGGGCTAAAATTTGTATTTTAGAGCCTTCACCTAGCTCCATAATCTTGTCCACTATTTGCTCAACGGTCATTTGACTGATTTCAACACCACACTCTGGACAATGGGGAGTTCCAACCCTCGCATATAGCAATCTCAAGTAATCATAAATTTCTGTAACTGTTCCTACCGTTGACCTTGGGTTTTTGCTGGTAGTTTTTTGATCTATCGATATAGCGGGAGAAAGCCCCTCTATATACTCAACATCAGGCTTTTCCATTTGGCCTAAAAACTGTCTGGCATAAGCAGATAAGCTTTCTATATATCTCCTTTGACCTTCAGCGTAAATAGTATCGAAGGCCAAAGAGGATTTACCGGAGCCAGATAATCCTGTTAAAACAACAAACTTTTCTCTTGGGATCTCTAGATCGATGTTTTTTAGATTATGCTCCTTCGCTCCCTTTATAATAATTTTATCTCGCACGATTGCACCTCTTTTTATAATGAATTTTCCTTTTGAATACGTTTAATCCTATCTCTTATTTCAGCAGCCTTTTCAAACTCTAGGTTTTCGGCTGCCTTCAGCATCTCAGCCTCAAGCCCAGCTATTTGCTTTAACATTTCTGCCTTTGTACTTGGTGTTATTTCCTCATTGGTCATATATTCGCCAGTCTCCTCCGCCACCTTTGTAGCTTCAATAACGGCTCTAACTCTCTTCTCAATGGATTTAGGTATAATATTGTTTTCATCATTAAACTGTGATTGAATTTTACGTCTCCTGTCGGTTTCCCCTATAGCTCTCTTCATGGAGTCGGTAATCCTATCAGCATACATAACTACCTTACCATGTAGATTTCTTGCGGCACGGCCTATAGTTTGTATTAATGAGGTTTCAGAGCGCAAAAATCCCTCCTTGTCGGCGTCAAGTATTGCCACCAAGGATACCTCAGGAAGGTCTAAGCCCTCTCTTAAAAGGTTTATACCCACTAATACGTCAAATACACCAAGCCTTAAATCCCTTATAATCTCCAATCTCTCAAGAGTTACTATATCTGAATGCAGGTATCTAACAGCAATATCCATTTCCTTTAAATATTTAGTTAAATCTTCAGCCATTTTTTTAGTTAAGGTAGTAACTAAAACTCTATTTTTATCTGCAATATGCTTATGAATCTCACTTACTAGATCATCAATCTGACCCTTAACCGGACGTACCTCAACAGGTGGGTCCAATAATCCAGTAGGCCGTATAATTTGCTCAACCTTATATTCATTTTTATCCAGCTCATAGGCCCCTGGAGTAGCACTAACATACATAATTTGATTAACCAGATCCTCAAACTCATGGAACTTCAAAGGTCTATTATCAAAGGCTGATGGCAGTCTAAAGCCATAATTAATCAGGGATTCCTTCCTTGAACGGTCACCATGATACATTCCCCTAATCTGTGGAACTGTTACATGGGACTCGTCAATTATTATCAAATAATCCTCCGGGAAGTAATCCATCAGTGTGTAAGGTCGACTTCCTGGCTCCCTACCCGTCAAATGCCTTGAATAATTTTCAATTCCTTGACAGAAGCCTACCTCCCTTAGCATTTCAATATCATACATAGTTCTTTGCTGTATTCTTTGAGCCTCAATCAGCTTTTCGTTATCCTTGAAATATTTAACTCTTTCCTCCAGCTCCTCTTCTATGCTTTTGATGGCAAGTTCAACCTTGTCCATACCAGTGGCATAGTGGGAGGCAGGGAAGATAGAAACATGGCTTCTCTTTCCAATTACTTCTCCCGTCAAAGCATTTACCTCTAAAATCCGGTCTATTTCATCTCCAAAAAAATCAACCCTTATAACATTTTCAGTAGAGGAGGCTGGGAATATCTCCACAACATCTCCTCTAACCCTAAAGGTTCCCCTAACAAAATTAATATCGTTTCTTTCATATTGTATGCTAACCAGCTGTCTAAGAACCTGATCTCTATCCTTATTCATACCCTCTCTTAGGGAAACCGTAAGCTTTTTATATTCCTCCGGGTCCCCCAAGCCATAGATACAGGATACACTGGCCACTATTATAACATCCCGTCTTTCAAAAAGGGCAGATGTTGCGGAATGTCGGAGCTTATCAATTTCATCATTAATAGATGCATCCTTCTCGATATAGGTATCACTATGAACAACATAAGCCTCTGGCTGATAATAATCGTAATAACTGACAAAATACTCAACTGCATTCTCAGGAAAAAATTCCTTGAACTCACTACAAAGCTGAGCAGCTAATGTCTTATTATGGGCAATAACAAGGGTAGGCTTCTGAACATTTTGAATAACATTAGCCATAGTAAAGGTTTTACCTGACCCCGTTACACCCAGGAGGGTTTGATGTTTGCTTCCCTTCATTATTCCTTCTGTTAAACCAGCAATAGCCCTCGGCTGGTCACCTGTGGGCTTATAATCAGAATGTATTTTAAATTGATTCATGTTTTAATAACCTCACATTTTTATATATTTCATCTATAATTATACCACATTAGGTTGACATAAAACTAATTTCTCGTTAGAATTTACTGCCAATACATTTGAGAACGTTTGTTCGATTAAATTATATCCCTACTGTAATTAAATGTCAACAGAAAGAAGAAAAAATATCCCCATTAGCGAGGATATTTCTTCTCTTTATCACGAAACTCACCTTTATTATTGATTATTGATTCTTTTTATAGAGATTATTAACTATTCTTTTATTTATTCATTAATTATTCGTTATTCATTATTAGTTATTCATTATTCATTATTCATTATTCATTATTCATTATTAGTTATTCATTATTCATTATTATCTATCCTTACTTCAGCTTTCCTTTAACCTCTTCAATAGCTCGTTTTAACTGTGTATCCTTGCTTCTCTCTATAGTAACTGCGTCCTCAAGCTCCTTTGGAAGCTCCACCACTACATTAGGTTCAATCCCTAATCCATGGATATTGCTGCCGTTTGGAGTAAAATACTGAGAAACTGTATATTTAAAGCCTGTGCCGTCATTTAAAGGCTTCACCTGTTGAACCAGACCCTTTCCAAAGGTGGTTGTTCCAAGAATGATCCCTTGACCGCCATCCTTAACGGCTCCTGCCAGTATCTCAGATGCACTGGCACTACCCTTGTTTACAATCAATACCAGTGGATAATTAACCCCCGCCTTATTAGACCTTTCGTATTCTTTATTTCCAGCTCTATCCTCAGTATATACAATAACCTGCTCCCCTAATAGAAGATCCGCTATTTCCACGCATTGACTTAATAATCCACCTGGATTATTTCTTAAGTCCAAAACAAGACCCTTTATATTTTTCTTCTCCAATTCACTTAATTGCGCCTTAAAATCCTCAGCTGTTTTTTCGTCAAACATAGATATGCGTATATAGCCTATATTATCTTCAAGAACCTCAGATTTTACGGTCTTAAGTCTTATTTCCTCACGTTTTATTTCTACATCAAAGGGTTCCGAGCCTTCGCGTCCGATGGTAAGCTTCACCTTAGTTCCTGGTTTACCCTTCATCTTCTCTACAGCCAAATCTAGCTTATCAGCATATACTCTTTCACCATCAACATGTGTGATTTTATCTGCAGTTCTAAGTCCGGCCCTTTCCCCCGGAGTATCTTCAATTGGAGAAACCACAGTTACAAAGCCGTCCTCACCAGGAGTAACTATAACTCCTATACCTCCGTAGGTTCCTTGAGTTCTAGTCATAAGTTCGGTAAATTCCTTTTCATCCATATACACAGTATAAGGGTCCCCAATACTTTCAAACATGCCCTTAATGGCACCCTCCATTAAAGCATTATCATCAATCTCTTGATAATAGTTACTGTTTAAATATTCCTTCAGCATAAGTAATTTTCCATGCTGGTCCTTAACACTTTTATAATAATCGTAGGTTTCCTTCGTAATCACGACCTTTTGTCCAAGCTGCAAAGCAACTATGTTACCTACAGACACTGTAAGAAGGGCGGTTAAAAGAACAATTATTATCGCTCCGACTACTGCTTTCTTTTTACTAATCATTTTGTTCTCCCCTTTAACTAAGACTTTACCTTTTATATTACGGCTATTTAAATTACATTATACCTCATAAAAATAAACTTTTCAAAAGCCTATGATTTTATTATTGTAAAGCAGTATAAAAAAAATACTATAGCCAGAGATTTCTCCCTGGCTAAAATTTACTTACCGTTTACATATGGAATTGGATCTACATATTTTCCGTCCTTACGAACCTCAAAGTGTAAGTGTGGGCCAGTTGATAGCCCTGTACTACCAATCTCTGCTATTTTATCACCCTTTTTAACACTATCACCAACTGAAACCACCAGCTTAGAGTTGTGAGCATATAAAGTCATTATCCCTCCACCATGGTCCAGTATAATAACCTTACCATAGCTACCAAGATTTCCAGAGTGAACAACCTTACCTTGACCTGCTGCAACTACAGTAACACCTGATTTAGCAGGAACGTCAATACCCGAGTGGAATCTTTGGGTTTTTAGTATTGGGTGAATTCTATTACCATAAGGCGATGAAATTCTAGTGTTCCCAGGAACTGGCCACTGCATCACACCACCTACATAGGCACCGCTGGATTGAAGCTTTCTTAATTGGGCCTCTAATTCATTTGCTTCCTTTTCCAGCTGATCCAGCTGACTCTCAAGAGTTTTGATATCCTGTTGTACACTTGACTTTAAGCGTTCCTGTTGACCTCGCGTTGCTTGTAGATTTTTCTGCTTACTCTCCATGCTACCCTTAAGGTTTACTAAATGCTTTTTTTGGTTTTCTAATTGTATTTTTTTATCTTCTATATTATCTCTTTGCTGCTGTAAAAACTTTAGTAGCTCAACATCATGGTCTACTACCTTTTTTATCATATCAAGGTTTGAAAGTAGCTCCGGGAAACTTTTTGAGCTTAATAATACCTCCAGATAGCCTATATTACCATTCTTATACATTACATTAATTCTTGAGGCTAAAAGATCCTTTTTATCACCTATATTTTCTTCTGCATTTGCTAGATCCGCTGTTATCAAAGCGATTCTATTTTGGGATGATGAAATATCCTTTAATAGCTTATCTATTTCATTTTCTGCTGTCTCTATGGCTTTATCTAGCTTCAATATTTCAGCATTAATCGTTTTTTGCTGTGTTTCCTTTTGCTTTTTTTGATTTGTCAGTGTGGTCTGCTGCTTTGTATTCTGCTGTAGCTGATTGTTAAGCTTACTTGCATCTGACGCAAAAACTGTAAAGGTTGATACTGCTAGTGAAATCGTTACAAGCAGACACACTGAGGTCCTCTTTAGCATCATGTAATTGCCCCCCTTATCATATGCTATACTCTAAGGTGCTTTCTCAAGGAAATAAAGCTTCCTAATGCACCAACACCTGCCCCCAATACGGTGAACATGGTTATTGTCTTGCTCATCATCGCTTTAACGCTTATCATATAAGCACTTACTACTATAGTAAACCTCTCAGAAATAACCTGGAAGGTAAATTGGTATCCAAAATAAACCACCACTAGAGCTATGATTGCTCCTGCCAAGCCAAGAATGACACCCTCCAGCACAAAGGGCCATCGGATAAACCAGTTTGTAGCTCCTACATATTTCATAATATTGATTTCTTGTCTTCTGGCATTTAATGTAAGCTTAATTGTATTAGAGATAATAAACATTGCTACTAATATTAAAACTAATATCAATACTAAGCCAATTGTTCTGATGAATTTAGCTATTCTAAGAAGATTTTCTATTATCTCCTTATAATACTTTATTTCATCTATTCCATTGAGCTTTTGCAGCTCAGCAACTATTCCATCAGCCTGCTCTAGAGATTCCATATGCACTATAAAGGAGTTTGGTAATGGATTATTTTCTAGAAATTCTAGTAGGTATCCCTGCTGGCCCCATCTTTCCTTCATGTTTTTAAGAGCCTGCTCCTTAGATTCGTATTCTACATTCTCTATACCTTCAATTAAAGCAATGCTTTGTCCTATTTCCTGAATTTGATTCTGATTTAAATCTTCCTGTAAATATACCTGAATTGAATCAAACTGCATTTGTGTTAAATCTGCCACATTATTTATATTTAGAACTAGAGTTATAATTACACCTAATACTACTAATGATGCAGCTACAGAGCCTATTGAGGCAATACTCATACCTCTGTTTCTCCATAAGCCTACTATTCCCTGTTTGAATATATATTTAACTGTTCTAATCTTCATAGCCGTATGCACCCCTTTGCTGATCTCTAACGATTTTACCTCGTTCAAGGGCTATAACCCGTTGCTGCATAACATCAACGATTTCCTTAGCATGAGTGGCCATTAAGATTGTTGTGCCTCTTCTATTTATTTGTCTTAATACCTTCATTATTTCCCAAGCTGTCTCTGGGTCTAGATTTCCTGTAGGTTCATCTGCTATAAGGATTGATGGATTATTTACTATAGCTCTTGCAATAGAAACTCTTTGTCTTTCTCCACCAGAAAGCTGATGAGGATATTGGGAGGCTCTTTCACTAAGTCCAACCATACCTAAAACCATTGGTACTTGTCTTCTAATATCCTTAGAAGAGGCTTCTATAATCTGCATTGCAAAGGCTACATTTTCAAATACAGTTTTGTTAGGCAATAATCTAAAGTCCTGAAATATAACACCAATATTACGCCTTAAGTAAGGTATTCTACGTCTCGACAACTCAGTAATATCTTCATTATCTATGAGGATTTTACCCTCTGATGGACCCTCTTCCTTTAGTATTAGCTTAATAAAAGTTGACTTTCCAGCCCCACTCGGTCCTACCAGGAAGACAAACTCCCCTTTTTCAATCTTTAAGTTTATATTAGTTAAGGCCTGTACACCTTTTTGGTAAACCTTAGTAACACCCTTCATTTCTATCAATTTTATCAACTCCTGTATTCAAGTATTATTATTTCGACACTGATTGGTGATTTCCTGCAAAAAACAGTATAAAATTGTGGTAAAAAATACCTAATTATTAACATTTGAAATGCCTTATACTAAATATTACCATTTTATTTTCTTTTATTGCAAACTTATACAGTTAATTATAACAATACTTTTATGTAGTTTTCAATTGAATTGATTTCCAAAAATCTGTTAAAATATAGGGAGCTACTGTATTTAGAGGGGATGAGATGCTTTGAAAAAAATATTAAGAGAATTATTGTTACAGAAAAGAAATCTATTAACCCAGGAGGAAATAGAAGCTAAGAGCAGTTTAATTCATAAACAACTTATGGTAAGTCCATTATTTCAAAGGGCTAATAGAGTTATGCTTTATATATCCTTTAGAAATGAGGTATTGACCTCAGCTATAATCAAAGAGCTATTGCAGAAGGGGAAGAGGGTTTTCATACCGATTACAGTCCCAAAGACTAAGGCCTTGATAGTCTCAGAGCTTAAAAGCCTGGAGGAGGACCTACAGCTGGGAAACTTTGGTGTACTGGAGCCTAAGCCAGAGGCTGTGAGAGAGCTGGACCCCAGCTGTCTGGATTTAATACTGGTTCCTGGAGTTGGCTTTGATATGGAGGGCTTTAGAATAGGCTATGGAGCTGGCTATTATGATCGTTTTCTTCCAAGAATATCGAAAGAAGTTCCGACTATTGGCCTAGCCTTCGAGGTGCAGCTAGTTCATCAGCTTCCAAAGGATGAATATGATTATCCAGTTCAATATGTACTAACAGAAGAGAGATTGATTGATTGTTCAAACCTACAAACCCTGATTTTTAAAACTTAAGTAAATAATTAGCGAAGTTGAAATAACAAAGCACTTCGTGCGTTTGTTTCCAGGGAACCCATGAGTTCCCTAGGACGCTTCGCTGTACCCTCCTTAACATCCCCCCATTTTATAGGACCTGATAAACTGATTTCCTATAAAATAAAAGAGCTTAAAGCTAATCCGTTAATAATTTCCAAATGTTTGAACAAAGTGAGTTTTGGAAATTTAGGATTAGCTTTAAGCTCATTCTTACCAATTGATGGAAGCGGGTTTACGTAGTTTTAAAAATTTCAAGGGTTTGTCAACAGCCTCAAGCTAGAGAAATATAGCCTTTGTTTGTTTTAAATTATTTTATACAAGTACGCTATTCTTTTTTTGCTTCCTTTTCATCCTTTTCTTCTTTGTTCTTCTTGATCAGACTCTTTAGCTTTTCACTTACACGATAATATATTGAGTCCTTTGTATACTCACCATTTTCCTTATTTCCAGCAGGTATACCAGTGAGTACCTCAATGCCATCATCCACATGACCTATTGAATATATGTGGAATTGATTGTTCTTTACAGCCTCAATGACCTCCTGCTTAAGCATTAGATTTTTAACATTTTGCTTAGGTATCATAACTCCCTGTTGTCCAGTTAAACCCTTCATCTTACACACATCAAAGAAGCCTTCTATTTTTTCGTTAACTCCACCAATTGGTTGAATCTCCCCCTTTTGGTTGACGGAGCCAGTTACTGCTATATACTGCTTAATCGGCACCTGAGCAATACTTGAAAGTATAGCATAGAGCTCTGTACTGGAGGCACTGTCACCATCAATCATTGAATAATTCTGCTCAAAACTGATGCTAACTGATAAGGACATTGGCTCCTCCTGAGCAAATTTCTCTCCTAAATATCCACTAAGTATTAAAACCCCCTTATCGTGTATGCTACCACTCTTTCTTACTTCTCTTTCTATATTAATGATACCTGACTTACCCTTATAGGTTGAAACTGTAATTCTACTAGGCTTTCCAAAGCTGTGCTCTCCAGTCCCCATAACCACTAGGCCATTTATCTGCCCAACCTTTTCGCCATCTACGTCCATTAAAAGGGTGCCCTCATTAAACATTTCATTTAGCTTTTCTTCATATTTACTATTTCTGTATATTTTTTGCTGAATTGCCTTTTCTACATGAAACTTTGAAACTTTGTTAGCCCTCTCCTGCTCTGCCCAAGCATCAGCCTCATAAAGTATTTCTACTATTTGATTGAAACGGGAGCTCAGCTTTTCCTGATGATCTGATAGTCTCGAGCTATATTCAATCACTCTAGCAATGGCTGTTTTATCAAAATCCATTAAGCCCTCTTTTTGACAATGGGTTGCTATAAACTTGGCCATCTTTAACACATTTTCCTGATCCTTTTTCATTTCTATGTCGAAATCCGCCATAATTTTAAATAGCTTTCTAAAATCCTCATCCATATTGTACAGAGCGTGATATATCCCAGAATCGCCAATTAGCAGTACTTTAATATTTATCGGAATTGGCTCTGGCTTTAAGGTTGAGGTAACAAGATAGCCCATCATTTTATTTGTAGATTCGATATTAATCTCACCAGTTTTTAAGGCCCTCTTTAAAGTCTCCCAAGCATAGGGCTGTGTTAAAATCTCCTTAACATTAAGTATCAGGAAGCCTCCATTAGCAGCGTGCAGAGCCCCTGGCTTAATTTGCATAAAATCAGTCTTATAAACCCCCATCTCATTTTTGTACTCGATGGTTCCTATTAAATTATAAAAAGTAGGATTTGACTCATTTATTATTGGTGCCTTGTCCAAATCAGAATTATTAATAAACAGATTAACCATATATCTATTTAAGAAGCCCTCCTCTGATTTCATCTGCATCATCAAGAGATTAGGCACAGTATCTGTCTCTGTATTTTTCTTAAATTTATCTATGTTTTCTACGATATCCTCTTCCAGCTCATTTATGTATTCTACTATTTTTTCTCTATGACCATAGCGTTGTAATAGCTTATTTATATAATAATTTATAACTCCATAGCCTACAGTTTCATCCAGCTTTTTTATTCTGTCCCTCAGCTGTTCCTCCAGTTGCTTGAGTTTGTTGAAGATTTCTAAGGTATCTATACTTAATTCATTAGAATTATCCCTTAATACTTCCATTTCCTCCTCTGAAAGATTTCCATATTCCTCTTGAGTCATTGGACGACCTTCCTTTAGGGGAATTGTAACCAATCCGTGCTCAGACTCCTTAAACATAAAGCTATGCTTTTTTGCAACTTCATTTAGCTTTAGTATTAAGTCCTGATTTTTTTTCTGAAACTCTCTAAAAACCTCATTTCTCTTGGTTTCATACTCTGTGCCCCCAAAAACCACAGGTATCTCCTTTTGCAGGAGCTCTATCATTGACTCTATATCCTTTTTAAATTGAATTCCTAGTCCCGGCTCCATACAAAGAGCTTTAGGACGGTCTGCATTATTGAAGTTATATACATAAACCCAATCGTTTGGTTTAGGCATTTCCTCTGCTAGTCTTTCAGTAATTGAGTTTGAATAGCTGCTTCGGCCTGTCCCACTTAAACCAGCAATGTAAATATTATAACCCTTCTTTTTCATCCTAAGACCAAAATTAAGAGCCTCAACAGCTCTTTCTTGTCCAATAATTCCCTTTAATGGTGTTAAATCAGATGTTGTTTCAAAGGTAAAGTCCTTTACATTACAAGGACTAGTAAGCTCCTCTGGCTTAAGTCTAAACTTATCATACATACGTAAACCCCCTATAGTTTTTTTGCTTTATTTCATATATACCTATTTTTCTTTATTCTAACAAAAAAAATGCCAAAAGTTTTGGCATTTTTTATTTCATGGGAAAGTTCGTTATATTCCTATGAAATGGGGGGTTGTTAAGGGGGGTGTCCCACCTTATTAAAATAAGGAGGATACAGCGAAGCGTCCTAAGGAACACATGGGTTCCTTTGGAAAACAAACGTGGCGAAGCCACTTTTGTTCTACATTATGATATTGCAATACTATTATTAATTAAAACTAAGCAATTAGAGAGTGCCTGGCTTTATATTTAAAGCCTACTTACCCGCTGCCTTTAAAATATTAGCTTGATGACTTTTATCTAATAGACCGTCCTTATGTCTTGTGCTATTGAAAAAGTGTATATCTGAGTGACCTGTAAAATTGTTATTGGTTATATATTGAATGTCGTGGGGCATTGAGCTGGCAGAGGCCGCTATTCTTCTATTGTCTACCTCTATTATTACAGCTCTTGCATTCCAGCTATAGCTACCACCCCATACCTGCTTCATTATTGCAGCATCATTACTGGTTAGCGGCTCACAGTCAGCGTGGTTAGCTCCAATTGTTCTTTTCATCCTCCAACGTTTGCCAGAAGAAAAATCAACAACTGTAAATTCTTTACCTATAGGTACTACATACTGGGCCTCAATCCACCAATCAAGCAGCTCACCATATTGGGGTCCTGGGGTAGCCTTGACTGCTATTTGATAAACAGGAATTGTAAGCTTATCACCAAGATTTATCACATGACCTTCCTTTAGACCATTAACCGACAGCAGCTCATGAAAGGGGATGCCATATTGAATTGAAATTTTCCATAAATCATCTCCTCTTACAACAGTGTGGGTTATAAAGGACTTTTTGTTCCCATTTGTGTTTGTGATACCTCCGCTATTTTGGATAGGTGCTGAATTAGCTGGTAGCCTTAAAACCTGTCCCTCATATATTGAATCACTGGACTTAAGTCCATTTACATTAAGGAAGTCATTTAAGCCAACCTTAAACTGATTGCTTATTGTCCATGGTGTATCTCCCTTCTTTACTGTATATGTTCCTCCCGTCGACTGCCCCCCTGCAGGAATTCTGAGAACCTGCCCCGGATAAATTTCACTGGAGGCCGTTAGCTTATTTGTGCTTAGAAGGGTATTTAATTCCACCTTAAAGCGATTACTTATGATCCAAGGGGTATCCCCTTTTTGTACAGTATAAGTACTTATTACTG
>Ga0208243_1000811_pt1 | contig 13268 bp, 11 predicted proteins | sample Subbio2Aug_QV12A_FD_184826 | JGI IMG/M metagenome (GOLD analysis project Ga0208243, IMG submission 184826) | Serpentinite rock and fluid subsurface biosphere microbial communities from McLaughlin Reserve, California, USA - CR12Aug_QV12A (SPAdes) | ecosystem: Environmental > Terrestrial > Deep...
GGTCGCGACGGCGCAGGCGCCGCCTGTCGCCGCCCGGGCAGCCAGGCGGCCCGCCACCTCGGGGCCGATGGCGAAGTCCTCGGCATGCACCAGCCGGCCGCCGCTGCGGATGCGCCAGCGGTCGGAAAACAGCCCGCGCCGCAGGGTCTCGCCCATGGTGAGACGGCCGAAAAGGGTCGATTCGACGATGAGCCCGCGCGCGCCGGCGGCGAAATCGGCCGAGATCGTGCGTCGGAAGGCGGAACCGTCGAACAGGATCGTCTCCTGCGGCAGCCAGGCGAGGCTCGCCCCGACGCCCACATCGAGGGCGATGGCGGACGTCGCTTCCCCGCCGGAGGAGCGGTAGACCTTTTCGCAGGCCTGCGTCGTCACAGTCGCATGCGCCCCTTCGGCGACCGAGATCCTCCAGGACAGCCGGTCACCGCCCGTCAGCCCTCCGGCGGTGTTGATGAGGACGGCTTCCAGAGGATCGCCGACGCCCTGCGGCAGCCTGATCTTTGCGGCGCCTTCCTGGAAGAGGCGTTCGATGCGCGTCCGGCCGACGCGCCGTCGCACGGCGAGCACGCCGCTGGCGTCGACCCTCTGCTCGGCCAGTGCGGCCCTGCCTGCGCCCTCGAACGACATTCAGCCCCTCCGTTGGCCCGCACGATAGCGAATGCGCGGGGCCTGTCGAGCAGTGTTCTCGGCTTGCGTACGGGAGGCCGCGCACGCAGTAGGGCGTTGTACATGGGGGATCGAGCGGCTAGAACTCCTGGGGGAGCGCGTAGCGTCGGGTACGAACAGCGGGATGGAGACCAATGAGTGACGATATTTCCGGCAGCATCATCGGTCGCATTGCTTCGCGCGCGCAGCCCGATGCAGGCGATGTCACGCTCGACACGGAGCTTTCGGCCCTGGGCATCCATTCCCTCGAACTGACGGAGATCATCTTCGACATCGAGGACGAGTACGGCATCGAGGTCGAGATGAACACGGCCGACGCCTGGAGCAGCCTGCGCAACGTCGGGGACGTGGTCGAGGCAGTCCGCGGACTGATCGAGGCCAAAAAGTCGGCATGAGCAGGCCCCGCATCGTCGTCACCGGCCTCGGCGGCCTCTGTTCGCTGGGGACCGATGCCCCGTCCATCTGGACGGCCATGACGAACGGCGTGGTAGGCATCGGGCCGATCACCACGGTGCCGCTCCACGACGTCAGGATCCGCATCGGCGCCGAGATCAAGGCGCTGCCGGAGCATGGCATCGACCGCCGCCAGATGACGACCATGGACCGTTTCAGCCTGCTGGCCGCCATAGCGGCGGGCGAGGCCATCGCGCAGTCGGGCGTCGCCGTCACGCCCGACAACGCCACGCGCATCGGCGCCGTCGTCGGTACCGCCGTCTGCGGCTGGGAGGCGATCGAGGAGAACTACCGGGCGATCCTGCTCGAGAACAGGCCGCGCGCCGGCATCTTCACGGTGCCGCGTGTCATGCCGGGCGCGGCTGCCGGCCAGGTGTCGCTGGTGCACGGCATGCGCGGTCCGGTGTTCGGCGTCACCTCGGCCTGTTCCTCGTCCAACCATGCCTTCATCGCCGCGATGGACCAGCTTCGCTGCGGCCGCGCCGACGTGATGCTGGCAGGCGGTTCGGACGCCCCGATCATCTTCGGCGTCATGAAGGCGTGGGAGTCGCTGCGCGTGCTGGCGCGCGAAGCCTGCCGACCCTTCTCTGCGGACCGCGACGGCCTGGTGCTGGGGGAAGGAGCCGCCATCGCGGTTCTCGAGACGCTGGAGCATGCCAGGGCCCGCGGCGCGACGATTCTTGCCGAGCTCGCCGGCGGCGGCATGTCGGCGGATGCCTCCGACATCGTCTCGCCGACGGTCGACGGCCAGGCCTTCGCCATCCGCTCCTGCCTCGACGACGCCGGGCTGGCGCCGCAGGACGTCGACTACATCAACGCCCACGGCACCGCGACCAAGATGAACGACGCGACGGAGACCAAGGCGCTCCAGGCCGTCTTCGGCGACCGTCTGGCGGGAATTTCGGTGTCGTCGACGAAGTCCATGCACGCCCATTGCCTCGGAGCGTCCGGCGCGCTGGAACTGATCGCCTGCGTCAACGCCGTGCGCGACGGCGTCATACCGCCCACCATGGGCTACCGCGTCGCCGATCCCGACTGCCCCCTCGACGTGACGCCGAACGAGGCTCGCCGGCGGCCCGTCCGCGCGGCGATCAGCAATTCCTTCGCCTTCGGAGGCACCAATGCGGTCGTTGCGGTGAAGGCCTTCCGGGACTGACCGTCGTTCCGGTGCCGGACTGTTCATCGGCGCATGCCGGCCACGTCATTGCTCCGATCGACGCGGCCGGGCATGATCCGCGACCGACGTCCACCGTCCCTCTTCCTGTCCGGAGACCCGCATGACCGACCTGTCCGCCTTCCCGATCGCCCGCGTGTACCCCGCGCAGCATCCCGATCGGCTCCAGCTCTACTCCTTCCCGACGCCGAACGGGATCAAGGTTTCGGCCATGCTGGAGGAGATCGGGCTTCCCTACGAGGCGCATCTCGTCAACATCCTGAAGAACGAGACCTGGACGCCCGACTTCCTCGCGCTCAACCCGAATGGCAAGATCCCGGCGATCATCGATCCCATGGGTCCGGGCGGCAAGCCGCTGCCGCTGTTCGAGTCGGGCGCGATCCTGGTCTACCTCGCCGAGAAGACCGGCAGGCTGATGCCGCAGGACCCGGCCGGGCGCTACGAGACCATCCAGTGGGTGTTCTTCCAGATGGGCGGCCTCGGCCCGATGTTCGGGCAACTCGGCTACTTCCTCAAGTTCGCCGGCGCGGCCATCGAGGACAAGCGCCCGCTCGAGCGTTACGCCGCCGAGAGCAAGCGGCTGATCGGCGTGCTCGAGACACGGCTCGACGGCCGTACCTGGATCATGGGCGACGACTACACGATCGCCGATCTTGCGATCTTCCCGTGGGTCAACACCGTCAAGGGGTTCTACCAGGCCGGAGGGATCACCGGGCTCGACACGTCGGCCAACGTGCTCTCCTGGCTCGACCGCTGCATGGCGCGGCCCGCCAGCCAGGCGGCGCTGAACATCCCTCCGCGCCCCTGAGGGCCCGAGGCGGCGGTCCGGCGCGGGCCGGACCCTCAGTCGCCGCCGAACAGCTTCTGCAGCGCGGCCTCGAGCCGGCTCCGCTCCTCCCGGCCGATCGTCGGCGGCATGATGAAGCGGTTCATGAACAGCTGGGCGTCGCTGGCGGAGGTGACCGCGCCCAGCCGCAGCAGCGACAGCGTCGACAGCAGCGCGTCGCCGTCGCACTCGGCGGGAACGTACTGCCAGTAGGCGCCCTGCTCGCCCTGCGCCTGCTTCATGCCGCAGCGCTGGCCGGGCGGTGCATCGCGCCAGAACAGCGACAGGATGTCGGTCAGCGCCGACGGATTGTTGGCGTAGTAGCTGTGCTTCAGCATGTCCTCGCCGATCTCGGTCATGTCGATGCTGTCCACGTCGGCGATATGCAGGATGCCGCGCCCGCCCTGGCCGGCGCGCGGCGAATCGCCGTGCAGCCGCCGCGACACAGCCAGTGCCCAGTCCCTGTCTGAGGCATAGAGCGTGATGCGGCGTGCCGTCACGCGGATGGTCTTCATCATCTCGGCGAAGAGCCCGGCATCGAGGTCGGGCGCGGTGAACAGCACCTGGTCGAAAGCGGGCTGTGCGCCGCCGTAGCGCAGCGCGAAGAGCTCCAGCGCATCGGTCAGGGCCCGGTTGCCCATCGAATGCGCGATCAGATGGATGCGCTGCGCGCCCGACTTCGCCACCACGTCCTCCAGGAACCTGCTGAGCCGGCGGCCGCTGAGGTTCACGACGGCCGTGTCTGCGATGTAGGACAGGAGCGAAGAGCGGGACGGCCAGGAGTAGAGGATCGGCAGACCGTCGAAATTCATGTCGTAGGCCATCTGTGCGGTGCGCTGCGCGGCTTCGTGGAACGGCACGTTGAAGCCGTGCACGAAGACGAAGGCCTCCGCTTTGCCTGTCTCGGCGACCTGTGCGCGCATCTCGGCGAACACCTGCTCGTCCGCCGTCGGCGTGACCGACAGCAGCACGATGTGACGCCCCGGATCCTCGCGGAAGTCGAAGGTCCAGATCGAGGGCTTTTCGATCCGGCCCGGCTTGTGGGCTTCGGGAATGCTGACGGTGGCGGTCCCGAGCTCCAGTTCGCCGCGCTCCCCGCCATAGACCCTGGCCGGCAGCGTCTCCCCGGTGCGCGCCCGGTCGGTCGCGTAGAAGATCCTGATCGTCGAGTAGCCGGTGGCGGGATCGACGTCGAAGTTCCTGCCCGTCTCCGCCAGGCGGTCGACCTCCTGCGTGTGGAACGCGGCGACGGCAACGGCCCGCACGGCCGCATCGGGATCCTCGATCCCGGCCAACCTGTCGAGGAGGGGCTGAACCGTCCCGGCGAGGCCGGCAGCCCGGGCGACGGCGAGGGCTCGTTCCAGCGCGTCGACGGCTTCTCCGGCACGGCCCGCCGCGATCAGGTCGCCCGCAGCCGCGTCGAGCACGACGACGAGATCGGGAGCGGTCTCACCGTCTTCGGCGGTGATCAGTTCGGCGAGCTGCAGCCGGGTCGCAGCCGCTTCCGCGGGACGTCCGGCCTCTGCCTCGATCCGGGCTTTCTGTTCAAGAAGGTCGCGCCGGGCACGCGTGTCTGTCTCCTCCGCAAGCGCGGCGGCAAGCAGCGCGACCGCGCCGTCCGGATCGTCGTCGGCGAGCCTCTGCGACAAGGCGACGCCCAGCAACGGGTCGGCGGCAGAGGCAGGTAGCGGCCCGGCCGCGACGAGCGCGGCAAGGACCGCCGCCGCGGCAAGGCGAAGTCTATCCGCTGCACGTCGGGTCGAAAGGATGAACATGCCGCGCGCCCACATGACGAGTTGGCCGGAAGTGGCAGAGCCTGACGGCATAGACGATGCGGGTCAAGAACGTCGTGAGTATGACGGGGCAACCGCCGCGGATCTCCGGGCATGCGGACTGGCCGCAATGGTCCGGGCAGTCTTCGGATACGAAAAAGGGCGCGGCCTCGCCGGCCGCGCCCTCGTTCAGCGGGATGAATCCTGTCGGCTCAGCGGCCGAGCCACTCGTCGATCTCGCGGTCGGCTTCCTCCTGCGCCTTGCCGTAGCGCTCCTGCAGGCGGCCGGACAGCTGCTTGCGGTCGCCCTCGATGACCTGCAGGTCGTCGTCGGTGAGCTTGCCCCACTGCGACTGCACCTTGCCCTTGAGCTGCTCCCAGTTGCCTTCCATCTGGTTCCTGTTCATCGCGGATCTCCTTCGTTGCAGGCCGGCGGGTTGCCGTCCCTGATGCGGGACCAACGCGCGCCCGCCCGCCCGGTTCCGGACGATGCGCCGCGGCCGCGGTGGCGGACGGGCGAAAAAAGACCCCGCCGGATCGCTCCGGCGGGGTCTGCCGGATCGCTCCGGCGTCGACTGCATCCCGGCCCGGAGGCCGGAAGGGATCGTCAGGAATTGCCCTGCTTCTTCAGCGCGGCGCCCAGGATGTCGCCGAGCGAGGCGCCGGAGTCGGTCGAGCCGAACTGCGCCACCGCTTCCTTCTCCTCGGCGATCTCGAGCGCCTTGATGGAAACGTTGATGCGGCGGGTCTTCTTGTCGAACTGCGTCACGCGGGCATCGACCTTCTGGCCGACCGAGAAGCGCTCGGGGCGCTGCTCGTCGCGGTCGCGCGACAGGTCGGACCGGCGGATGAAGGTTTCCATGTCGTGGTCGACGAGACGCACTTCCAGGCCGCCGTCCTTGACCGCCGTGACCTCGCAGGTGACGACCGCGTTCTTGCGCAGGTCGCCGGAGGCCGCAGCCTCGCCGACCGCGTCGCGGCCGAGCTGCTTGATGCCCAGCGAGATGCGCTCCTTGTCGATGTCGACGTCGAGCACCTGCGCCTTGACCATGTCGCCGCGGTTGAACTCCTCGATGACCTGCTCGCCCGGACGGTTCCAGTCGAGGTCGGAGAGGTGCACCATGCCGTCGACGTCGCCCTCGAGGCCGATGAACAGGCCGAACTCGGTCTTGTTCTTGACCTCGCCCTCGACGACGGAACCGGTCGGATGGTTGCGGGCGAAGGCAGCCCACGGGTTCTCGAGCGTCTGCTTGAGACCGAGCGAGATGCGGCGCTTCTGCGGGTCCACCTCGAGCACCACGACGTCCACCTGCTGGGTGGTCGACAGGATCTTGCCCGGATGCACGTTCTTCTTCGTCCACGACATTTCCGAAACGTGGATGAGCCCCTCGATGCCCGGCTCCAGCTCGACGAACGCGCCGTAGTCGGTGATGTTCGTGACCGTGCCGGTGATCTTCTTGCCGAGCGGGAACTTGGTGCCGATCTCCGACCAGGGATCCGCCTCGAGCTGCTTCATGCCGAGCGAGATGCGGTGCGTTTCCTGGTTGATGCGGATGATCTGCACCTTGACCGTCTGGCCGATGTTGAGGATCTCGGTCGGATGGTTGACGCGGCGCCAGGCCATGTCGGTGACGTGCAGCAGGCCGTCGATGCCGCCGAGGTCGACGAACGCACCGTAATCGGTGATGTTCTTGACCACGCCTTCGACCACCTGGCCCTCTTCGAGGTTCTGGACGATCTCCGAACGCTGCTCGGCGCGGCTCTCTTCCAGCACGGTGCGGCGCGACACGACGATGTTGCCGCGGCGGCGATCCATCTTGAGGATCTCGAAGGGCTGCGGGTTGTGCATGAGGGGCGTGACGTCGCGGATCGGGCGGATGTCGACCTGGCTGCGCGGCAGGAAGGCCACGGCGCCGTCGAGATCGACCGTGAAGCCGCCCTTGACCTGGTTGAAGATGACGCCTTCCACGCGCTCGCCCTTGGAGAACTTCTCCTCGAGGCGGACCCAGCTCTCCTCGCGGCGCGCCTTCTCGCGCGACAGCATGGCCTCGCCCAGCGCGTTTTCGATGCGCTCGACATAGACCTCGACGGTGTCGCCGACCTTCATCTGGCCGTCCTTGGCCTTGGCGCCGAACTCCTTCAGCGGCACGCGGCCCTCGACCTTCAGGCCGACGTCGATGATGGCCATGTCCTTCTCGATGGCCGTGATGATGCCCTTGACGACGGAGCCCTCGGCGGAGTGGCTCTCGGAGAAGGACTCTTCGAGCAGGCTCGCGAAATCGTCACGGGATGGATTGAATTGCGACATTGGTTCTCCTGGATGCCCCGCACCTCAGCACGGACGGGGCGGCACCGGTGGTTCGTGTTTCGGTTCGCCTGGAGCCGCATTCCGCTCATCTCGAGCGATTGGCCGCCGCGGCGGCCGGTCCGGTGCAGTCTGAATGCGGGCAGGCGTCGTTCACCCGGAACGTAAAAGGGCGGAAGGACTTCCTGTCGCTCGCGAAAGGAAAGGTCCGCCGCCGCTGCTTCCGGTCAGTTCCGCGCCGCCAGCGCCTCGTCGATGATCGCGCGGGCCGCAAGGAACGCGGCTTCTATACTCATTTGCGATGTGTCGAGCAAGTGCGCGTCGTCGGCCGGCCGGAGCGGCGAATCCGCCCGTCCCATGTCGCGCGCGTCGCGCCGCTCGATGTCGGCGAGGATCGCCTCGTAGTCGGCCTGGCCGCCGAGCCGCAGGATCTCGCGGTGGCGGCGGCCCGCCCGTACGGCGGGGCTGGCGGTGACGTAGAGCTTCACGTCGGCATCGGGGCACACCACCGTGCCGATGTCGCGTCCGTCCAGGACCGCACCGGGCGGCTCCTTCGCGAAGGCACGCTGCTTGTCGACCAGGATGCGCCGTACCGGCGGGAACACGCTCACCTTCGAGGCGGCCTCGCCGACCGCATGCGCCGACAGTACCGTGGCGTCGAAGGCCGAGAAGTCGACGGCCCCGGCCGCCGCCGTTGCCTGCGCCGCGTCGTCGAGCGGCCGGCCCGCCGCCAGCAGCGCCTGCGCGACCGCCCGGTAGGACAGCCCGGTGTCGAGATGGCGCAGCCCGTACTGCGTGGCGAGCCGCCGCGACAGCGTGCCCTTGCCCGAGGCGGCCGGTCCGTCGACCGCGATGACGATGGGTCTGGTCATGGCCGGCGTTGAAGCGGGATTCGGGCGGAGAGGCAAGGGGAGAGACCCACAACAGGGACCGCGGTACCGGACCATGGCCGGAGAGATTGCCCAGCGCGTTCCACTTCGCTTAGATGCCTCAGGCCAGCCCAAGCGGCGATCGTGACCGGGGGACCCGCTTGCATGCATGCTCGTTCCGACCCCGGTTCGCCCCCCGTGTCCCGTCCAGGGCGCCAGCGGGTCTGCGTGCTGGGCGCCACGGGGACCATCGGCCGCGCCACGGTCGGTGCACTCGTCGGGCATGGACATGAGGTGGTCTGTCTCGTCCGAGCCCGAACGGGCGTGGGCGGATCGTCGGCACCGGCCGATACCGTCCGACGTCTCCCCGGCGTCGCCGTGAGGGTCGTGGACGCTGCAGATCCGGTTTCGCTGCGCCGCGACGGCTTCGACGGCGGGCGTTTCGAGGCCGTCGTATCGTGCATGGCCTCCCGCAACGGCATGCCGAAAGACGCCTGGGCGGTCGACTACCGCGCGCACATGAACGTCCTCGACGCGGCGAAGCAGTCGGGCGTCCGCCACCTCGTGCTTCTGTCCGCCATCTGCGTGCAGAGGCCGCTCCTCGCCTTCCAGCATGCCAAGCTGGCCTTCGAGGAAGCGCTGATCGCATCGGGCATGCGCTATTCGATCGTGCGGCCGACCGGCTTCTTCAAGTCGCTGTCCGGCCAGATCGAGCGTGTCCGCAACGGGCGGGCCTACCTGATCTTCGGCGACGGAACGCTGACGGCGTGCAAGCCGATCGGTGACGCCGATCTGGCCGGATACATCGCGGGTTGCCTCGACGACGAGAGCCGCTGGAACCGCATCCTGCCGATCGGCGGTCCCGGGCCTGCGATCACGCCGCGGCAGCAGGGCGAAGCGCTGTTCGGGATGCTGGGCCGTCCGGCGCGGTTCCGGTCGGTGCCCCCGGGACTGCTCGACATCGTCGTGGCCGGGCTCGGCGCGGTGGGCCGCGTCCTGCCCCCCCTGGCCGCGAAAGCCGAACTCGCCCGCATCGGGCGCTACTATGCGACGGAATCGATGCTGGTGCTGAACCCGCGGACGGGTCGCTACGATGCCGACGCCACGCCCTCGACGGGAACCGAGACCCTGTTCGACTTCTACCGCTCCGTAATCGACGGCGGCCGCGCGCCGGAGCGAGGCGACCACGCCGTTTTTTAGGAAGGCGCGTGATGGTCGAGGTCGCGACGAGGCGACAGCTTTCCTCCGCCCTACCCGATCGCGTCTGCGAGCGCATGAAGCCGCGTCACGGCTGCCGCGCTGACGCTGGCGTGGATCGCTTCGGGAAAGTCTCCGGGAAGAAGCTCGGTCACGCGGGCGAAGGCGCGCTCCCCGTGCTCGACGACATGCGCGACGGCGGCCTTGACCACGGTCTCCGGCAGCCGGACCGCGGCAGCTGTCTGAAGGAAATGTCGCGGATCGATCCGGTCGATCCGGTAATGTCGGTTGGTTCCCACGGCCATGGCCAGTTTCATCTGCTTGCGGTCGATCTGCTTGCGGTCGAGGCTCGGCTGCGCGGTGAGGATGTCGTAGAGCGGCGTGAGCCGGTAGCCGCCGCCCGGCGTCAGGAACACGCTGAAGTTCTTGGCGTGGCCGTCGGTCGCGCCGATGATCCAGAAGAGCATCTGAGCCGCGAGGAAGATCTTCTGATCCTCCGCCGGGCTGTCGCTGCCCTTGAGGAGGTTGAGGATGGACGCCATGCCCGGTCCGCCCTCGCTCTCGTATTTGAGGGTCGGCGGCACGGAGAGCGCCTGGCAGCAATCTTCCTGGGCCAGGCGGATGAGCCGCCCGCTCTCCGTCCGGCGCCGGTCGAACCGTTCGATGACCAGGGCCTTCGTCTCGCCGAAGGTCGTGATGCGCGCCTTGTTGACGGGCAGGCCGAATGCTTCGGCCAGAGCCAGGCAGTAGAATTCGTTTTCGACGCTGTCGGTGAGGTCGATGCCGTTCGGCAGCATCCCGACCTGCGTCTTGAAGATGTGCGTCGTCGGCGTGGTGCCGTGCGGCTTCAGCCAGCGCCCCTCATGCCGGAGCAGGGCGGTCTTTTCCTGCGCGCCGGCGACGGATATGCGGAAATCATCGTCGCGGTTCAGACCGAGCGGAGCCTGCGCGAGGTTGTTGAGGAGCGTCTCGATCTCATCGTCGTCGACCGCTTCGCCGTTGATGGCGTCGGTGGCCGGTGCCTCGTCGTCTCCGGCAATGAACTGCAGCGCGCCCACGCAGTCGCGGCCGATGCGCGCGAGCAGGCTGTAGGCATCGGTGCCGCGGGCGCCGACTTTCTCGGCGACGCGGCGGCGAAGCACGTCGGAGTCCGGCAGCAGATTCTCGAAAACCGCGTTGACGGGTTCGCCGCGGAAGGCGGTTTCGCGCAGCGGCAGGGAGAGGGAGACGGCAAAGGCGCCGCGCCGCGTGAGCCATTCATCGTCATAACGGAAGCTGACGGCGCCGCTCGGCTCCTTGATCAGCCGGCCGACGATGCGATTGTTCAGATAGACCCGCAGAGGGACGTGCAGGGGTCTGCGTCCCATCAGCCCAGCAGGTCTTCGAGATCGGAAGTGGCAACCCTCGTGCGCGGCGCGATCTGGAATTCCAGGTCGAGCGCCGTCAGCAAGGCGAGAACGCTGTCCAATCGGGCGGCAGGGTTCCCGCTCTCGATGCGTGAAACGGCGGGTTGTCGCAGTCCCGAGCGGGCGCCGAGTTCTGCCTGATTGAGACCCTTCTGTTTGCGGGCGCGGCGGATCGCGTTTCCGATCTGGTCTGGGGTGCGCGCGAGGATCATCGCCGAGTTATGCGCTGGATCGAATATCCTGTCAATATGCGCCGAACCGAATAGGAGGTCTTTATCCGCCATGTCGGATAGTCGAGCTTTATCCGACTGAAAACATAACGTGGTCCACACGGGAACCTCGGCGCGCGCGCCGGATCACGACACCACTCTGGCGGGACGACCATGCCGCAAGCACCTCGCCTCTGCCGAAGAAGGAAACCGCTGCCGCATGGCCGTCGTCGGCGCGCTCGTCTGCCGCATGACATTCGAGCCGGCAGCGTCAGACCGCTATCGTCCGGCCTTCCGATCTCTGCGACGCATCCGGTCTTCTCTCGGATCGAAATCCGATGCAAGCTTACTCCCTGTACGCCTCTGCGAATCCGGGCAGGGGGTCACCGACGGACAACCGGCCGTGCTTTTCGAGACGGTCCGTTCCATGAGTTCGACGGGACCGGGCGGTGGCGAACGCCGCGATTGAGGGTTCATGCCTGAAATCGGTATGGGCGCCGGGGTGCCGCAGGACACTTATGCGGACCGCGATCTAGGATAGGGCGGAAAAGGCAGGTCCAGCGTCTGTATAGTCAGCCGGGAAAGCGAGGCGATCTGCCGCTTACGGCTTTCCCACGTTCGAAACCATGAGGGGGATACCATGTCGACCTTGCGCATCGTCGCTTTCACCACGCTCGCAGCGGCCGCGGCTCTGCCGGCTCTCGCCCAGACGAATGACTATGGCGGCTACGACATCGTCAGCCAGCCCCGGAACGAAATCTTCTATGGCGACACCCGCGGGTGGCGGGTCTTCGCCGCCAGGGACGGCGCGACCTTCGCCTATTGCTTTGCGGATACGGACCAGAGCAACGGATCGTCCCACCGGCTCGGCTGGGACGGCATGCAGTGGCAACTCGCGGTGCCGCTCCGCTCGCAGCCGGACTGGGAAGGCACGCTCCAGATCGACGGCGCCGGCTCGGGCCAGGGCTATGGCAGGGGCGGCGATTTCATCTCCGGTACGGCGTACGGCGACTGGTCCATCGCCTGGCTCGGGGAGGCCGAGCTCGACGGCATCCGCCGGGGGAACGTCGCGGTGCTGGGGGTCGGCAAGCACGACTACGATTTCTCCCTGTCCGGCGCGACGGCGGCCACGCTGAAGGTCCAGGAGTGCGTCGAGCGGTCCGGCCTTGCCGAACCGGCGGTCGCGGCGCAGCCCGAGCCCGCCGAAGGAGACATCGTCCGCTTCGGCAAGGCCGGCAACTGGATCGTCAACGAGATCAGGGAGGGCGCGCAGACCGTCGCGTGCGAAGCGCTCGATCCGACCGGGAATCCGGATCTGCGCTTCGAGATCGACCGCGACTACTCCTACATCGACTTCAGGGACCGCGGTCCCCTGGGCGATCTCGGCGCACGCATCCCCATCCGGGTTCTCTTCGGGCCGGGCAGCTCGTGGAGCGAGACGGAGGTCGAGATCATCGAAGGCCGGGATGGCGACAAATGGGCTCGCATCGCCGAAGGCCGCAGCGACGGGCCGGGCTTCCTGGACGATGCCATTCCCAACGCGCCTCAGGTCTCGTTCGTCGGCGAGAACATCATGCTGGAAACGCCGCTCGACGGCACCAATCGGGCGCTGGATCTGTTCTTCCGCTGCAGCGACAGGGTCCGCTGAGCCGGCCTGACGCCCGTGCCGCGGCTCTCCGGCCGCGGCGCGATCGGCGGAACCGCAAGGCGTGCGGCCGCCCGAGGGCAGCATGTCGCCGCGGACCGTGCCCGCCCGACCGGCGCTCACACGCTCCTTGTGATCCCCCCGTCGATCCGCAGATTCTGCCCTGTGATGTAGCTCGACCGCTCCGTCGCCAGGAACAGGATCAGCTCCGCCACTTCGTCCACCGTCCCGTACCGCCCCATCGGGATGCGTTCGCGGCGGTCCTCCTTCTCCGGCAGGGAATCGATGAAGCCGGGGAGCACGTTGTTCATTCGGACGTTGTCGGCGGCGTAGCGGTCGGCGAAGAGCTTGGTGAAGGCGGCGAGGCCGGCGCGGAAGACGCCCGAGGTGGGGAACAGCGCTTCCGGCTCGAACAGCGCATAGGTTGCTATGTTGACGATCGCCCCCGATTTCTGCGCCTGCATGACCGGCGTCACCAGCCGCGCCACGCGGACCACGTTGAGAAGGTAGTATTCCATGCCGAGGTGCCAGTCGGCGTCCGGGATGTCGAGGATCGGTCCTTTCGGCCCGTGCCCCGCGCCGTTGACCACGGCGTCGATGCGGCCGAAGCGGTCGAGCGTCAGGTCGACGAAGCGCTTCAGATCGTCGGGCTCGCGGTTGGAACCGGTGAAGCCCAGCCCGCCGAGTTCGGCGGCCAGCGCCTCTCCTTTCCCCGACGAGGACAGGATGGCGACGGCGTGGCCCTCGGC
>Ga0208243_1000812_pt1 | contig 13264 bp, 10 predicted proteins | sample Subbio2Aug_QV12A_FD_184826 | JGI IMG/M metagenome (GOLD analysis project Ga0208243, IMG submission 184826) | Serpentinite rock and fluid subsurface biosphere microbial communities from McLaughlin Reserve, California, USA - CR12Aug_QV12A (SPAdes) | ecosystem: Environmental > Terrestrial > Deep...
CGCATGGCCGGGTGTGGGTTCGCCGCGCCCGCCGCGGCAACGCGCCGCTCGGCCTGCCCGAGACCGGCATCGCCTTCGGCTACACCTACAGCTGATCCGAGCCCCAGCCGCGATAGCCGAGCGCCTCGGAGACCGCCCGCGCGGCCCGCTTCAGCGTCTCCTCGATCCTGCCCGCCGCCGGGCTGCCCGGCGCGAACGCGCTCGAATGGCCGGTCACGTTGATGCCGCCGACGGCGCGGCCCTGGTGGTCGAGCACGGCGGCCGCCGCCGATCCGATCTCCGGCTCGAAGAAGCCGACGCTCCAGGCCACGCCGCGCGCCCGGTCGGCGGCCAGCTGCTCCTCGAGAGCGGCGAGGCTTGTCCGCGTCTTGTCGGTATAGGCCGGCAGCTCGACGTCCCTGTAGAGCTCGTGCAGCGCCGCGCGCGGCAGCTGCGCCAGCAGGATCCGCCCGATCGTGGTGGCATGCGCGGGCAGCCGCGTTCCCTCCCGAACCATGCTCGCCAGATGCGAGTTCGGCGTCTCGCGCGCCAGATAGATGATTTCGCGGCCCTCGATGACCCCGAGATGCGCCGACAGGTTCAGCTCGTCGACCAGCATGCGCAGCACCGGCCGCGACACCTGCAGAATGCCGCGCTCGTTGAGCGACTGCGCCGCCAGCGCGATCAGGCTGGTGCCGAGCCGGTAGCCGCCCGAATCGGGCACCTCCTCGATCATGTCCTCCTCGGCGAGGGTGGCCAGGATGCGGATCAGCGTCGTCCGGTTGATGCCGAGCGCCTTGGCCGCGTGGCTGAGATTGCGGCAGCGGTTGCCGGCGGCGATGTAGCGCATCACCGCGATCGCGCGGCTGACGGGCGGCACGCCGTAGGCCTTCGCCTCGGATGATGCGATGTCTGGCAAGCCTGGCTCCTCCCGCCGGTGGCAGAATCGTTGAACGCGCTGTCCAATAGTGAACGGCTCGCTGTCTTAGCGACTGCCGGGAAGGGCCGCAATCTCATCCCGCCCTCGGCCGGCGCCGATGGACAGATCGGGGCTCAACGTTCCTGCGGCGCCCGCATCGCGCCGTCCCAGCCCAGCATGCGCGAGATCTTCCGCGCGGCAGACAGCAGCGCGTCCCGCACCGTGCCGTCGACGTCGGCGACGGCCTCCGGCGTGTGCGGCGCCGTGACGTTGATGGCCGCGACCACCCGTCCGGTCATGTCGCGCACCGGAGCGGCCGCCGAGACGATGCCCGCCTCGAAGTCCCCCGCATGCACCACCACCTCCGCCGCTCGGTCCTGCGCGGCCCGCGCCAGGATGCCGGGCAGGGCAGGGGATCGGCCTTTCGGCGGGCCGGCGGCGTCGGCGCGGAACAACGAGACGAGTTCCGCTTCCTCCAGGTCCGCCAGCAGCACGCGCCCCAGCGTCGTGCTGCGGGCCGGCAGCCGGCTGCCCACCTGCACGATCGCGGCATTGTGCCGGTCGCCGGCGATGCGGATCAGGTAGAGCACGGACGTCCCGTCGCGCACGCCCAGATGCACCGACCAGCCGGAGGTGCTGCGCAGCTTCTCCAGCTCGCCCTGCGCGATCTCCACCACCTCGCGCGTGGCGAAATAGCCGTAGCTCAGCCGCATCACGCCCGGCCCGAGCGCGTAGCGCTGTTCCCGCTCGTCATGCAGCAGGCAGCCCATCTCGGTGAGCGTATAGACGGTGCGGAACGCCGCCGAGCGCGAGATGCCGAGCGCCCGCGCGATCTCGGCCAGAGACAGCGCGGGGCGTTCCGGCGTGAACAGCTTCAGCGCGGTTAGGCCGCGCACGAGGCCGGGAACGAGATAGCGGTCGCCGCCGGGTTCGTCTGTCATCGTGCCTGATCCTTGCCGTGTCTGCCGCTGCGGTCCTACATCGCGCGCTCCTGCTTTGCCAGCAAAACGCGGCCTCGCCGGCAAACGCGATCGCGGCTAGGTTCGCCTCAGTTCGAAACTGACCGCAGGAAGGAACCCGCCATGACCGCACAGTACCGGAACTTCGACACGCTCGCCGAGGCGCTCGCCGCCCACACCGGCCGCTTCACCGACAAGGTCTTCGACTGGAAGGCCTTTCCGTCGAATGTCGGCTTTGACGAGCTCTCCCGCGCCCAGATGCGCTACATCGGCGCCGGCGGCTCGCCCAAGGTCGGAGACACGACGACCTTGAAGCCGGACCATTTCACGCTGAGCCTCATCTACAAGGAGCCGGGCAAGTACGCCGCCTGCCACAGCCATGAGATCGAGGAGAGCTTCCTGATCATCCAGGGCGCGCTCGTCGTCGGCTGGGAGAAGGACGGCGAGGTCGTCGAGGTCAATCTCGGGCCGAAGGACATGATCCTCAACGCCCGCGAGATCGGCCACGGCTTCCGCGTCGACGGCGTCGAGCCGGTGCTGATGACCATCTCCGTCGACGTCGGCAAGCCGCTGCCGCCGGTCTACCACTACCACCCGAAGGACCACGCGCCCGAACTCGCCCGCAGCTTCGGTGCCGAGCCCGGCAAGACCATGAAGTTCGATCCCAAGGGCAGCCACCCGCTGCAGCAGCTCATGGCGAAATACGTCGTGCGCCATTCGCTGCAGCCGACCATCTGGGAGAAGGCGGGCTTCACCCGCAAGGTCTATGTCGGCCAGGGCGGCCTCGCCAACGACAGCTGCCGCAAGGAAATGTGGGGCATCCCGTCCCGCGCCGCGCTGAAGCCCTTCGTCCGCCCGGTCGAGGACGCCTTCCTGGTGCTCGAGGGATCGCTCGTCGTCGGCTGGGAAGACGACGGCAAGACCGTCGAGGTCGAACTCGGACCGCGCGATCTCGTCAAGACGCCGGCCGGCCAGAAGCACTGGATCCGCAACGACGGCGCCGGTGCCGCCACCGTCTGGCACGTCATCGGCACAGCCGGGGACGACGGCGTCGCCTACGAAGCCGCCTGAACGCGCCAGAATCCGATCGTCATCGACGGGGGCGTCCGCCGGGCGCCCCCCAATCCATGTCGGGCGCCGGCGTTCGGCGAGCTGAAGGCTCGCTTCAGTCGTCCGCGACCACGTTCAGGCGCGGGCGGGACTTCGGTTCCAGCGTGTCGTAGATGTCGCGAAGCGAGACGGTGGCATTCACTTCGGGCAGTTCCACCGTCTGGTCGAGACCGTCGTACCTCTCCACGGTCCAGCGGCCATGCGTTTCGCCTCGGTAGACTTTCACGAAGACGACATCCGGCTCCACGAGCATGATGACCCGGATGTCGTCATGCGCCCGGTACTCATCCATCTTGTCGGTCAGGTCGACGGCCAGGGTCCCCGATGACGAGACTTCCACGACGACGGTGGGCCGCGTCGCTGCCTTGGCCGATGGGGCGGGCGGGCCGCAATCCACGACGACGTCGGGATACCGGACGCCGGACGGCCCCGTCCTGACGGCGGTGTCGCTCGACGTGGTGCGGCAGCCTGCCGTCTTCGCGGAGGGAGCGAGTGCCACCAGTATGTTGCTCGTCGCGACGTTATGGCTCTGTCTGGCCCCCGCCATCATGCAGATCGGCACGCCTTCGACCAGTTCGAATCGCTCGCTCTGCTTCTCGACCCAGTCGAGAAACGCCTCGGCAGACAATCGTTCGTGTTCGGGGATACCCACGGTGAGTGCTCCTGCCTCGGCGGATTGACCAGCACAGTATCATGGTTTCGGTCGCTCGCCTCGGAGAATGCCAGCGTCGACGCGCCGGTGCCGCGACCGTCCGGCACGTCATCGGCACCGCCGAAGACGACGGCGTCGCCTACGAAGCCGCCTGATCGCGCCGAAGACGTATCGTCATCGAGGGGGGCGTCCGCCGGGCGCCCCCTTCGTCGTTACCGACTGTGCGCTACCATCCGGCCGGCGCGTCGCGGGGACCGAAGGAGACTGCCCGACCGGCAAGAACCGCCGTATCGGCCCGTTCCATGATCATGTGTTCATATCAGTTGATTTGCGTCAACGTTCATCTCCTCCTCCGGGCGTAAATGCGGTCACGGCCTTGGTCGGCCGCAAACCGTGGAGGAGAAGACATGGCACATGTGGTCGTTCTCGGCGCCGGGCTCGGCGGCACGATCATGGCCTACGAGCTGCGCGACGCGCTCGGCAGGCAGCACCGGATCTCGGTCGTCAACAAGGGCAGCCGTTATTCCTTCGTCCCGTCCAACCCCTGGGTGGCGGTCGGCTGGCGCAGCCGGGAGGCGATCGAGGTCGACCTGACCAGGGTCTTCGGCAAGCGCGGCATCGAGCTTCATCCGCAGGGCGCGGCGAAGGTGCATCCGAAGGAAAGGCAGATCGAGCTCAGCGACGGCGCGCGCCTGGCCTACGATTATCTCGTCATCGCGACCGGACCCGATCTCGCCTTCGACGAGATCGAGGGGTTCGGCCCCGCCGCCAACAGCCAGTCGGTCTGTCACGTCGACCACGCGCTGCAGGCGAAGGACGCCTTCGACCGCCTGGTCGCCAATCCGGGGCCGGTGGTGATCGGCGCCGTGCAGGGCGCATCCTGTTTCGGCCCCGCCTACGAATTCGCCTTCATCCTCGACAAGGCGCTGCGCGACGCCAAGGTGCGCGACCGCGTGCCGATGACCTTCGTCACCTCCGAGCCCTATGTCGGCCATCTCGGTCTCGACGGCGTCGGCGACACCAAGGGTCTGCTGGAGAGCGAGCTTCGCCAGCACCACATCAAGTGGATCTGCAACGCCCGCGTCGACCGCATCGAGCCCGGCATGCTGCATGCGAGCGAGATCGCCGAGGACGGCACCGTGAAGCAGGTGCACGCCGTGCCGCAGAGCTTCATGATGATGCTCCCGGCCTTCCGCGGCGTCGAGGCCGTCCGCGGCATCGAGGGTCTCACAAATCCGCGCGGCTTCATCCTCGTCGACCAGCATCAGCGCAATCCCGCCTATCCCGAGATCTTCGGCATCGGCGTCTGCGTCGCCATCCCGCCGGTCGGCAGGACGCCGGTCCCGGTCGGGGTGCCCAAGACCGGCTTCATGATCGAATCCATGGTCACCGCCACCGCCCACAACATCGCGCGCCTCGTCGAGGGCAGGGCGCCCGACGCGCAGGGCACCTGGAACGCCGTCTGCCTCGCCGATTTCGGTGATTCCGGCATCGCCTTCGTCGCGCAGCCGCAGATCCCGCCGCGCAACGTCAACTGGTCGGCGTCGGGCAAGTGGGTCCACACCGCCAAGATCGGCTTCGAGAAGTACTTCCTGCACAAGATCCGGTCGGGCCAGTCCGAGCCCTTCTACGAGAAGCTGGCGCTGCAGGTGCTCGGCATCGACAAGCTCAAGGAGATCCGGATCGATGCCGGTAAGGAGGCGACGCGGGCCTGAGCCCTGCCTCCCGCCGAAAACCCGGCCTGGGGGCTTGAACTCCTCAAAACACATGCATAAGTGATCATGTGATAATTCGAACTTGGAGAGTCCGCATGTCCCTCGATCGTTCCGTCCTCGCCTTTGCCGGCGCCATGGTGCTCCTGTCCGTCGTGCTGACGGTCTGGGTGTCGCCGCTCTTCGTCTGGTTCACCGTCTTCATCGGCCTGAACCTTCTGCAGTCCGCCTTCACCGGTTTCTGTCCCGCGGCATCCATTTTCCGGCGGTTCGGCGTGAAGCCGGGCTGCGCCTTCTGAGCACGGGATCCACGCGATGCGCCTTGCCCTCCTGACCGCAGCCCTTCTGGCCGCCGCACCCGCGGCGGCGGCCGGCCTCACCGTCGAGCCGATCGTCATCACCGAATGGAAGGCCGTCTACGGCCGCATCGAGGCGCGCGATGTCGTGCCGGCGCGCGCGCGCATCGGCGGCATCGTCGTCGACCTCCTCGTGATCGAGGGCGACGAGGTCAAGGCGGGCGACCGCATCGCGACCGTGCGCGACGACAAGATCGAGTTCCAGATCGCTTCCTACGACGCCCAGCTCCGCGCCCTCGAGGCGCAGCTCGCCAGGGCGCAGGCGGAGCTCGAGCGCGGCCAGTCGCTCGTCGACAAGGGCATCGCGACGGCGCAGCGCCTCGACCAGCTGAGGACCGACGTCGACGTGGCGCTGAACCAGATCGCATCGACACAGGCCCAGCGCTCGGTCGTCGTGCAGCAGGGTCAGGAGGGCGCGGTGCTGGCGCCCGCGGACGGCCGCGTGCTCACCGTCCCGGTCACCCGCGGCGCCGTCGTGATGGCGGGCGAGGAGATCGCCACGCTCGGCGGCGGCGGCTTCTTCCTGCGGCTCGCGATCCCCGAACGGCATTCGGCGGCCCTGGTGAAGGATGCCGCCATCCGGATCACCGGCGAGGGCAGGGAACTGACCGGCCGCCTGGCGAAGATCTATCCGCAGATCGAGAACGGCCGGGTGGTCGCCGACGTCGAGGTCGAGGGGCTGGACAGCGCCTTCGTCGATGCCCGCGTCCTCGTTCAGGTTCCGGTCGGCGAGCGCCGCGGGATCGCCGTGCCGCGCGAGGCGGTGACGACGCGGTCGGGCATCGACTTCGTGTCCGTCCTGCGCGATGGAACGTCCGTGCCCCGGGCGGTCGTCCTCGGCGAGCCGCTGGTCGGCGACGCGGCCAGGCTGGAAGTGCTGACCGGCCTGTCCGCCGGCGACGTGGTGGAGCTGCCATGACATCCCCCGAGACGCCGCAGGGCACGCCGCTCGGCATCGCCGGCGGACTGACGCGGGCCTTCATCGGCTCGCCGCTGACGCCGCTGTTCCTCATCGCCGCCTTCGCCTTCGGCCTCGTCGCGCTGCTGACCCTGCCGCGCGAGGAGGAACCGCAGATCTCCGTCCCCATGGTCGACATTCGCGTCGATGCCTCGGGGCTCAGGGCCGAAGACGCCGTCAAGCTCGTCACCGAGCCGCTGGAGACCATCGTCAAGGGCATCGACGGCGTCGAGCACGTCTATTCGCAGACGCAGGACGACGGCGTTCTGGTCACCGCGCGCTTCGTCGTCGGCACCTCGTCGGATTCGGCCGTGCTGCGGGTCCACGACAAGGTGCGCGCCAACATCGACCGCATACCCGTCGGCGTGCCCGAGCCGCTGATCGTCGGCCGCGGCATCGACGACGTCGCCATCGTCTCCCTGACGCTCTCGCCGAAGCCGGAGGCGGCCGCCACGATCACCGCCAACGCCCTGACGCGGATCGCCCGCGAGCTGCGCACCGAAATCGCCAGGATCGACGACGTCGGCCTGACCTATCTGGTCGGCGACCAGGACGAGCGCATCCGCATCGCGCCCGATCCCGAGAAGCTCGCGCTGTTCGGCGTCACGCTGCAGCAGCTGGCGGGCAAGGTGCAGGGCGCCAACCGCGCCTTTCCGGCGGGCCGCGTCCGCGACGGCGGCGACCAGGTCATGCTGGTCGCCGGCGAGACGCTGGGCTCGCCGGCCGCGATCGGCAACCTCCTGCTGACGGCCCGCGACGGCCGCCCGGTCTATGTCCGTGACGTCGCCGACGTCGGCTTCGCCGAGGACGGTGCCGACACCCATGTCGCCACCGTCACGCGCGGCGAGGGCGGTCTGGTGCGGGTGCCGTCGGTCACCGTCGCCGTCGCCAAGCGCGCCGGCTCCAACGCCGTCACCGTCGCGGAAGCGATCCTGCACCGGGTCGAGAGCCTCGAAGGCCGGCTGATCCCCGACGACATCGCCGTCGAGGTCACGCGCGACTATGGCGAGACCGCCAACGAGAAGGCGAACGAGCTCCTCTACCATCTCGGCCTCGCCACCGTGTCGATCATCCTGCTCGTCTGGTTCTCGATCGGCCGGCGCGAGGCGGTCGTGGTGGCGGTGGTCATTCCCGTCACCATCCTGCTCACGCTGTTCGCCTCCCGCGTGATGGGCTACACCCTGAACCGCGTCTCGCTCTTTGCCCTCATCTTCTCGATCGGCATCCTGGTCGACGACGCCATCGTCGTGATCGAGAACATCGCCCGTCACTGGGGCATGGGCGACGGCCGCGACCGCAGGCGGGCGGCCATCGAGGCCGTGGCCGAGGTCGGCAATCCGACCATCGTCGCGACGCTGACGGTCGTGGCTGCGCTGCTGCCGATGCTCTTCGTCTCGGGCATGATGGGCCCCTACATGAGCCCGATCCCGGCCAATGCCTCGGCGGCCATGATCTTCTCCTTCTTCGTCGCCGTCATCGTCACGCCTTGGCTGATGCTGAAGACGGCCGGCAGCGCGCCGATGCCCGCCCATCACGGCCACGCCCATGGCGGCATGCTCGGGCGCGGCTATGCCGCGGTCGCGCGGCCGATCCTGGCCTCCAAGGCGCGCAGCTGGCTCTTCCTCCTCGCCGTCGGCGTTCTCACGCTCGGCTCGCTGGCGCTGTTCTACACCAAGGACGTCACCGTGAAGCTCCTGCCCTTCGACAACAAGTCGGAGCTGCAGGTGACGATCGACCTGCCCGAGGGGGCATCCGTCGAGGCCACCGACGCGGTCGCGCAGGCGGTGGCGGGAGAGGTGCTCGCGCTGCCGGAGGTGAAGTCCGTCCAGACCCATGCCGCGACCGCCGGTCCCTTCAACTTCAACGGCCTGGTGCGCCATTCCTTCTACCGCACCGAGCCGCAGCAGGGCGAAGTCGCGATCAACCTCCTGCCCAAGGCCGAGCGCGCGCGCTCGAGCCACGCCATCGCGCTCGAGATCCGCCGGCGCATCGCCGGTCTGCCGGTGCCGGCCGGCACCAGTCTCAAGGTCGTCGAGCCGCCGCCCGGTCCCCCGGTCATGGCGACGCTGCTGGCCGAGATCTACGGCCCGGATGCGCAGACGCGCCGGCTGGTGGCAGCAAAGGTCGAGGCGGCGTTCCGCTCCGTGCCCTTCATCGTCGATGTCGACAATTCCTACGGCGAGCAGGCGCGCAGGCTGCGCCTCACCATCTCGACCGACGACCTGGAATTCTTCGGGGTGGAGGAGAGCGACGTCTTCGACACCATCGGCATCCTGAACGGCGGCGAGACCGTCGGCTATTCCCACCGCGGCGGCGGACGCCAGCCGATCGCGATCCGCCTGGAGCGGCCGAAGGGCGAGCGCACGCTCGACGAGCGCTTCCTGACGACGCCGATCCCGGCCAACGTGCTCCCCGGCGCCCGCGGCGTCGTCGAGCTCGGCGACGTGGTGGACCTGCGCGCCGAGACGGCGTCCTACCCGGTCTTCCGCCACAACGGCCGCGCCGCCGAAATGGTGACCGCGGAGCTCGCCGGCGACTTCGAGGCGCCGCTCTACGGCATGCTGGCCGTCCAGCAGGCGATCGACGCGCAGGACTGGACCGGGCTCGAGAAGCCGGTGATCGCGCTGCACGGCCAGCCGGACGACGAGTCCGTGCCGACGCTGCTCTGGGACGGCGAGTGGGAGGTCACCTGGGTCACCTTCCGCGACATGGGCGCGGCCTTCATGGTGGCGCTGCTCGGCATCTACATCCTGGTCGTGGCGCAGTTCGGCTCCTTCAAGGTGCCGCTGGTCATCCTGACGCCGATCCCGCTCACCTTCATCGGCATCCTCGGCGGCCACTGGCTCTTCGGCGCGCCCTTCTCGGCCACCTCGATGATCGGCTTCATCGCGCTCGCCGGCATCATCGTGCGCAACTCGATCCTGCTCGTCGACTTCATCCGCCACGCCGGCGGCGCCGGCCGTCCGCTGACCGAGATCCTGATCGAGGCCGGCTCGATCCGCTTCAAGCCGATCCTGCTCACCGCGCTCGCCGCCATGATCGGGGCGGCGGTGATCCTCACCGACCCGATCTTCCAGGGCCTGGCGATCTCGCTGCTGTTCGGGCTGGCGTCCTCGACCGTGCTTACCGTGCTGGTCATCCCGGCCATCTACCGTGTGCTGCGCACCTGACGCCCCGCACTGATGCCCATGCGGCGGACCTGATGCTTCGGCAGCGGTCCCCAAGGGAAAAGCCCCGCCCGGCGAAGACCGGGCGGGGCTTTTCTCGTTTCGAAAGGTGTCGGGACGACGCCGCGGTGCAGGCAGCCCGGGCACCAAACCATCGATCCCTAGAACCGACTCCCTTGCGGCTGATCGGCGCAACACCTCCGCCGTCATCCTCGGGCCTGTCCCGAGGATCTACCGCGTCCGGACCTTGTGACGGTGTCGACGTGACGCGGAACGCTATGGGGCGCCAACCGCGCGGAAATCGGCAGATCCTCGGGACAAGCCCGAGGATGACGACCGTCCGATGAAACTGGTTCCTGCTGACCGCGAAACGGCAAGAGAGATGCGAACGACGAAGCGTCAGAGCCGCAGGTCCTATTCCGGAAACACGATCGTGCGCATGCCGTTCATCAGCACGCGGTCCTCCAGATGCGCCCGCACGGCGCGGGCGAGCACCCGGCGCTCGATGTCGCGGCCCTTGCGCACCAGCTCCTCGGCAGTGTCGCGGTGGCTGACGCGCTCGATGTCCTGCTCGATGATCGGCCCTTCGTCGAGATCGCTGGTGACGTAGTGGGCGGTCGCCCCGATCAGCTTCACCCCGCGCTCATGCGCCTGGTGGTAGGGCTTGGCGCCCTTGAAGCCCGGCAGGAACGAGTGGTGGATGTTGATGCAGCGCCCTGCCAGGTGCTCCGTCATCTCTTCCGACAGGATCTGCATGTAGCGTGCGAGCACCACGAGGTCGACGCGGCCTTCGGTGACGATCGACAGCAGCTTCGCCTCCTGATCGGCCTTGGTCTCCTTCGAGATCGGCAGGTGGTGGAAGGGGATCTCTCCGAAGGCGAGGTTGGGATAGATGTCGCGCGGATAGTTGGAGACGATGCCGGCGATCTCCATGTTCAGCTCGCCCATGTGCCAGCGGTAGAGGAGGTCGGCCAGGCAGTGGTCGAAGCGCGACACCATGATCAGCACGCGCCGGCGCTCGTTGCGCGCCCGCAGCGACCAGTCCATCCCGAACGGGGCGAGCACGGGTGCGAGCAGGTCGCGGGCCTTCTGCGCGCCGATCGGCGCCGTGGCGCCCGAAAACACGACCCGCGAGAAGAACCGGCCGGTGCCGTGGTCGTCGAACTGCTGCAGGTCGGCGATGTCGCCGCCCATGTCGAAGATCGCCTTCGAGACGGCGGCCACGATGCCGGGCGTGTTGGAGCAGGAAGCGGAAAGGATCAGGGGTTCTTCAGCCAAGTTGGTCTCCATTCGGTCAGGTCGGGCCGGAGCGGCGCGGCGGGAGGACCGCGGCGCCCCGGCGGGTCAGAAGGCTCCGCCGTTGTGCGACAGCAGGGTTGCGATCACGGCCGATACGGTGAGGAGGCCGGCCACGGTGGCGATGATCAGGGCGGCGGCGGCCTTCGTCTCCAGGCCGTAGCGGCGGGCGAGGACGGGATAGATCGTTAGCATCGACACGCTCGAGAAGACTATCGCACATGCGGCAAGTCCTGCCGGAACGCCGGGGACGAGGAGCAGCATGCCGCCCACCGCCAGCGGGTGGACGACGAGCTTGCCGAGGACGATCGGGCCGAGATCGGCCGTCACGTCGCCTCGGTTGAGCCCGGCCACCACCCCGCCGACGACGAACAGGGCCACCGGCGCGGAGGCGCGGCCGAGCAGGCCGACGGCCGAGGACAGCAGGCCCGGGATGGGCACCTCTGCGAAGGAGAGCGCGGTGCCTGCGAAGATCGCCCATATCAGCGGCATGGCGACCAGCCGTCGCACGGTTCCGGCAAGCAGGCCGGCCACCGAGCCGCCTCCGTTGCGGCCGAGTTCGGCGAGCGTCAGCGACAGCGGGATGATCAGGATGTTCTCCACCAGCATCGCCAGCGGCATCGCCGCGAAGGCCGGTGCCCCAATCACCAGCGAGGCGACCGGAAAACCGATGAAGCCGGTGTTGGAGCCCGTCCCGCCGAGCGCGCCGATCGCCGCCGTCGTCAGCGGCCGCCGCAGCACGAGGCGCATGACGCCGAAGACGACGGCGAAGGCGATCATCGATCCGCCGGCATAGACGGCGAGGAAGGGGAGGTTGATCGTCTCCCCCAGATGCTGGCCGGTGAAGGTGGAGAAGATGATCGCGGGCAGCGCGAAATTCACGACGAAGCCCGCGAGCCCGTCGATCTGGGCGGACGTGGCATAGCCCGTCTTGACGGCGAGGAAGCCGAGGCCGATCAGGAACAGGATCGGAAACATCAGCGGGAAGATGGCGGGCATCGGGCCGTTCGGGGCTTGGTCGTCGGCGAAGGCGCGAAGCCGGCCGGCGTGCGGGTGAGGATCGGATGCTGCGTAAGGTCTCTCACGGCCACGGGCAAGAGGCCGAACGGCTTTCTGGTCGGCGGCCGCCAGGCGACGAAGCAGCATCGGCTCCTCCTCCCAGTGATCCGCATGTATGCATCATGTCGCTCAGCAGCGGCACTGTCAACCGGAGACCGCGCGCGGGAATTCCGGCGCGAACCGTGGTCGGGTGGCTTCACGCTGTCCCGCGGCGCGCAGCCGGAACCATAAAAAAGGTCGTCTTGGCAAGAGCCTTCGCGCGAATCCGGATTCGTTTCGCAAACCGAGCGGCAGCGCGGCGCGCGGCGCGCGTGGCTTCGCGGGGAACGGAGAAATCCGGGATCATGTATACAGGACGGGTCACGCGAGGGGCCTCGTCGCGAGGCACGGCGCCACCCCCTCCGCATCGTTCAACGCCGGCCACCCACGGGTCCTCTTCATGAGATCCAGCCCGCCGGTGGTCCTCTTCCCGAGGTGCAGCGCGTCAACGACCCTCATCCTGAGGTGCCCGGCAAGGCCGGGCCTCGAAGGACGCATCACGCCAATGCGGCGCGACCAGCCTCGATACCCGCACCGGCGCGGTGGTGCGTCCTTCGAGGCTCGCTTCGCTCGCGCCTCAGGATGAGGATCGTTGATGGCCAGCGCCTCAGGAACCGCGCCATGGAGTGACTGCACCCGCCGCCCCTCCGCCTCGTCATCAACTCCGCTGCATCCGAGCCGCCGCGAACCGGAGCCCGTCGCAGGCCTTCCCCGCCAAGCATGGCTCCACCGCCTTCGTCATCCCGGAACGGCGTCCGAGCGCAGCGAAGGCCGCCGTATCCGGGATCCATGCCTCGCCCTCCATCCCCACGCTCCGGTCCACGACGAGGCCCGCCGCCGTCGTCGTCCCTGTCGCCTCCATCCTCTTCGCCGCCGCCGCCACATCCCGCGCCGCCCCCCTCCGTCGTCGCTGCGCGACGCCACCTCCGCCCCCACTTCGTGGGGTGGAGGACAGACCGCCGCCGGCGCTGCCGCCCGTCCTCCAACCCCACGAAGTGGGGGGGGAGGTGCCGAGCGCAGCGAGGCGGAGGGGGGGACCCCGCCGCCCCGAGGCGGTA
>Ga0208243_1000814_pt1 | contig 13245 bp, 17 predicted proteins | sample Subbio2Aug_QV12A_FD_184826 | JGI IMG/M metagenome (GOLD analysis project Ga0208243, IMG submission 184826) | Serpentinite rock and fluid subsurface biosphere microbial communities from McLaughlin Reserve, California, USA - CR12Aug_QV12A (SPAdes) | ecosystem: Environmental > Terrestrial > Deep...
TTATCTGTTCTTCCTGGACTATTTGAAATCTGTAAAAGCGTAAACTTGGGAACCGCCGTATACCGAACGGTACGTACGGTGGTGTGAGAGGTCGGGAAAATTATTCAATTTTCCCTCCTACTCGATTTTTGATTCATAGTATTTTCAACATTTTCCTCAAAGTTTGACTTGTAATCGAGCTGAACCAGAGTTAATATCACACACACGACTTCGAGATAGTTAAGTCTATTTCCAGAAGTTACCTGTTTCTGACAGGGTGTACTCCTATTACGGAGACTGGTTCTCCCAGACCCAATAATACTTACCCACCCTTGTCCCCTTGGTCGTCAGAGGATGTAATTCCAGGAGAGAGACTTATCAGTTGAGGTTGTAGTTCGGTTGCCAAACAGGAGGAAAATGCAAATGAATAAGCGAAAAGAAGACCTGATCTATGTGGGCATAGACCTGCATAAAGAATCACACACCGCAGTCATTTTAGACTGTTGGAACACAAAACTTGGCGAGATTACCTTCGCCAATACCCCAGCTGAATTTCCAAAGCTGATAAGAAAAGTGAATAAATTTTGTACCGAAAACAAAGAACCAGTTTACGGACTGGAGAATGCCTACGGCTACGGTCGAGGGCTAGCAGTGTGGCTTATTGCCAAAGGTTTGATGGTCAAGGATGTGAATACTTCCCTTGCTCATAGACAAGCCAAGTGCCGAGCCATGTACAAAAAAAGTGACAGCGATGATGCAGAAGCCATCGCACTTGCCACCATCAACATGCTGGATACACTGCCAGATGCCAGTCCAAACGATGCCTATTGGTCATTATCCCAAATGGTTAATCGCAGAGACAACATCATGACCCAGCGAATCCGACTGAAAAACCAACTCTACGAACAGCTCTGTATTGCTTATCCAAGCTACAAGCAGTTCTTCGAGGACATCAGCCGTAAAACAGCTCTGTTCTTTTGGGAACACTACCCGTCTGAGAAATATCTCAGAGGTAAAACCCCCGAAAGCCTTGCAGAAGAAATGAAAGACGTTGGTCACAACAGTTTTTCAGTGAAACGCTGCAAGCTTATTTTAGATGCCGTCAAGCGGGACCACACCAAAGCCAAGGAATACCAAGGCTATCGGGATGTCATCACCAGAGGACTGGTCAAAGTTCTTCAGCATTATGATGAGCAACTAAAGGCTGTGGACAAGGAACTGGAGCAACTTTACCACGACCTTGGCTGTACTTTAGCCACCATGCCCGGTCTGAACATTACCACGGCAGTTAAAATCATGTCTGAAATCGGCGATGTCAATCGCTTTCCAAACCCTGCAAAGCTGGCACAGTTCGCAGGTATAGCCCCAATCAAGCTGTCCTCAGCAGGTAAGGGCAAAGACAAAGCATCCAAACAAGGCAATCGCAGACTCCAAGCGACCCTTTACTTTCTTGCGATTCAAATGATTCAAATATCCACCAAAGGAAAAGCCCGAAACCCCATATTCAGAGACTATTACGACCGCAAACTGGCAGAAGGAAAAAATGTCAAATTGGTCTTATTTAGCATTGCCAGAAGACTGGTCAACATCATCTATGGCATGCTGAAAAATAAAACTGAGTATCGATTTCCACGCCTTGAAACAGGTGAAGTAGCGGAATAATGATACTCGAAAATAACAGAACATGGTAGAATGTAGGCAGTAGTGATTTTTACAATACAAACTAGTAACATCTTAATATCTCATCTAAGTATTTTTATGTGAATAAATTATATCGATACTGATGGCTAATACTCTATTTACTATTTCAAGTTCTTCAACCGTGATTTTTCCGAGTTTATTTTTTAGACGCAACTTGTCTATTGTTCTTATTTGTTCTAACATAATAATTGAATCTTTACAAAGACCATTAGGTGAAGCCTTAATATGTACATGCGTTGGTACGTTAGATTTATTATTACTTGATGATATACACGCCACTATTACAGTGGTACTATGAATGTTTCCAATATCATTTTGTATTATTAGTACCGGACGTTTTCCACCTTGTTCAGATCCTCTCGATGGGCTTAAGTCCGCAAGATAAATTTCTCCTCTACAAATCTTCATTGTAAAGCTCCTTTAATCAGCTTTTTTTAACACTTTTACATTATCAAACATTGCCAGTATTTACAATATATTTGGTAAATATGGGTTATATTACATAGATACTTTAAAACTGTTTAGATTGTTTTTGTTTGAAATTTAATAATTGGCATGGTATTATTTATATACACAATATTGTTGTTTTTATATAATTTACAAGCCCACCATGAGTGGCACTATTCAAGAGGCGATAAGTCTATCCAAAAGGATAGGCTTTTTTTATTGCCCGGAAAGGAGGTTAATATATGTTTTACTATGTACTATTTGTTTTATTTGCAACAGCTTTGCTGCTTGGGTACTTTGTCTTCTGTGGCAAAGAACTCAAGTACATCGATGAAATCGGATATGAATGAGCCAGAAGGTTCTTTGTACTCTTTGGCATTGTTTCATAATCTATTTTTTGGTTCTCTATGTGAGCATTTTCGAAGAGTTTCATCTAAATGGATGGATCACATCGAAAAGCAAGTCGTGGAAGCAAATTGACGAAACTCAGCTTAACTCCATCAACAAACTGGTCATTAAGGATGTACTGGAAGGAAAGTTAGAAAAGGACAAAATTTTCTATAATGCTATTTCCTTGCTAAATACTATGCAAGAGGACCTTGTAATGATTGGAATTGCAAAGACCGACCTTTTCTCAAAAGAGTATGGTGGTATTTACTATCACTGTAAAGATAAGAGAATCAATATGTTTATTGATGGTATAACTGACATAATTAATTTAAAGTCAAATTGAATTATGCTATAATATACCAAAGGGAGGGCGAATCATGGCAGAGAGTATTGCAAGTAAAATTGAGAAAATGACTGTTGTTGAATTCTTAAAGTGGCAAGAAGAGCAAAAAGAAGCTGCCCTTGAAAGAATAAGAGCGATGAAGGAGACCGACCCTGATTTTTATTGGAGTGTCGTCAGACTGAGAGCTGACCAAGGTCTTAAAACATAAAGCACCGATCATTTAATTGTGGTCAGTGCTTTTTTCATGTAATAAAAGAGGCGATTATGTTAAACCGTTCATGTGAGCGGTTTTTTTATTTAGGGAGGTTTTTTATGTTTAATGTAGTCATTAGTTTCTTTACAGACCTTATCTTCTTTGTTTTAGATTTTTTACTTAGACTAATTGATTATAGTAGCTTAGAAGTAACAGCTACAAAAGCGGGAGAAAATCCGGTAATCGCATATGTCATGCTTATGTTCATGGCAGTGACTTTTGTACTGATGATTACTGCAGCTTTTGTAAAGGTGGTTTATAAACTGATAATGCACCTTTACCGAAAGGAAATGCAGTGGAGAAAATTTAAAGCAAGTAAGGCACTGCATCCAGTGATGCCGGTAGGACTGGCAAAAGTAAACTGATATGGCATAAAGAGGTACAGTTTTGTACCTCTTTTTCACATCTTCAAGTAAGATGACACAACCCCACGAGTTAGGAATGTGGACGAAAAATGAAGGGAGGCGAATATATGGCGCATCAAATAGTTGGAATTTCAGAAATTAAGAAAGTTACAAGGCACGAACCTTGCCCGGTGTGCGGAAAACCTGACTGGTGCTTTGTCAGCACGAGTACTTATAGTTTTACTGAAGGCAGCAATGAGGATTTTGATTTCATATCATGCAGAAGGATCCTCGAATCTCAAGTTTATGGAGAGGACGGCAAATACTATGTGTATGAGCGTACTACAGGAGATGGTGTTCACATCTACGAAGAAGTCATGCAGCGCGCTCACAGGCATGAGAGAATGGGCATCGATAATAAGGTCAAATCGCCAGCTACCTATGTTGTAAAGAGCAGTAAAACAAAAACGGTTAAATGCAAGAATAACCTGGCATCCGCCGAAAGGCGAGATAAGGTCTACCGCACTTTTCTTAGGCTACTCATACTTGAAGAGCACCACAAAAGATACCTTAAATCTGAACACTGGGACGATAAAATGATTATTGATTCAATGTTTAGATCATTACCACCTCAAGGGCATGAGCTATCAAGTGCTATAAAGAAAAAGAAATCGGGAGCAGAATTAACCTCTAAAGAAATGCTGATGTTAGGATTAAAAAACAAGTCAAGGAAAAGCATTGCGCAGGAGCTGTACCTTCAGTTTGGCGATTTGGAGGGAATCCCAGGATTTTTTCTTAATTACAACAAATATAGCAACGAATACTACTGGGACATCGCGACAAAACAAGGCATCTTGATGCCCATGTTTGACGCCTTTGGCCGTATCTTTGCTCTTAGAATTAGACTGGACTTTCCCAATGAGGCGGAAGGCAAGTACAAGTGGGTTTCAAGCTACTATGAAAAACTCATTTTAGAGTCTGAAACAGAAAAAATTTACGATAATCCAATGAAGAAAGGCAGTAGTTCCCCACTTAGTGTGAGCTATCTGTTTCCCGATTATCAAACGCCATTCTTGCTCGTTACTGAAGGTGAAAAGAAACAAAGGATTGTCGTTTCAAAGAAGGGGATTGCATGTGTTAACGTACCTGGTGTTTCCAGTTTTAGGACGATGCTAGGCGATATCGATCATTTAAAAGAGCTGGGTATCAAATACATCATCATTGCATATGATGCCGATAAATCTAATAATATGATGGTTCTTAGGGCAGAGCTCAGTTTGATTCAGGCGTTGCTTGAGGCAGGCTTTGATATCTTTGTCGCGGGCTGGTCCGAAATTTATGGAAAAGGCATCGACGATGTGCTGCTAAGTGGAAATGACATCACTTATGACACCTTAGAAGAGTACTTAAGCAAATTTGAAGAACTAACTGAAGAATAGTCTGATTGACTATATGGCATATATGCCATATAGTCAGATTATGGTTCGTCTCAAACTTTGGGTCGTATATCAACTGCCGTTACTACAATTTGAAAGGACTTTTGGATGAAGGATTTTGAAAAGTTTAAGGATGAACAGCTTAAAGCTGGAAAGTTCAGAAAGGAATATGAAGACCTTCAGCCTGAGTTTGATGTGATTAGAGCAATTATTGACGCCAGAATTTCTAAAAACCTAACTCAAAAGCAGCTAGCGGAGCTTACTGGAATTAATCAAGCAGACATCAGTAAGATAGAAAACGGTACAAGAAATCCATCTATCAAACTTTTGAAAAAGATTGCAGCTGGAATGGATATGAAATTAAAGATTGAGTTTCTACCAAAAAGATGAATATAAACATGAAACAGGCCATGGTGCCTGTTTTTTTTGATTTATAAGTAATAATGCTGAAAGTACTGGCATATTCAAGTGTTTACTTAAACTAAAAAAGATCAAATGTTTAAAAAAACACTTGACCAAAATTGTGACGATTTATACGATAGCACTAGAAAAATCCAAGGAGAAATTTGATGGTAAGATATCCACTATATAAGGGCGGTTTCATTGTACTGCCTGAGCCGGCAATAAAGGCGCTTTATATCTTTGAGAAGGCCTCAAAGCTGAATAAAGCTAAACAGATTAAAATTCTTGATGAAGGTCTATCGTATCATATAGCAGAAAGTAACTTAAATGATGTAAGAAATAGTCTACTTAAGGAAAACAATATTGAGTTTCCTGAAACGCTTGCTGAAGTAATTGCCTTGCTTAAGGCTACGGGCGTACTTACAGAGAATGAAACCAATTACCAGATCAACTATAAAAGCACCATTGAGCAATCATCAATTGAACTAAATAGAGAATCTATTGATGTTATATCTTATATGAGATCATTTTACATGAATAGTGAAAAAATGATGGGATATATCAATTCACTTGATTTAACTGGTTTCACTCACAAGCAGACAGGTGAAGCTCATGTTATTTTATCGGCAGATCTGATTGATGAACAGCTGGAACCAGCTGAGAACGCTTTTAGGGCAACTTTTGTATATGAAGTTTCTCTTCTAAGTGATCAGATTAAGCAGTTATTGTCCCAGGAGGAGTAGGATGAAGAAAACAGTTATAGGTATTTTCATCCTGATTTTAGCTTTTTCTTCAGTCACTTTTGCAACAAATGAGGACACAACGACTTCAGACACGCAGTCGCAAGAAAAACTTGAAAATATGAAAAAGTCAAACATTGACAAGATGATTGAGTACGAACCGGTTGGTGAAAATGATAAAACACTTACAGAAGGCGTGACTGAACTTGAAAGGAAGCTTGATTATGCAAGAATCGTAGCTACAAGAATTCTTCAGAAGAACGGAAGAATACTCGTGATCATCATTTCTGTATTTTCATTAATTGCCTACGCCATTCTTAAAGCTATGAAAGTCAAGAGTATGCAAAAGACAGCACTTTTCTTTGTTATCATGCCCGTGGTTTTCTATATTTTTTACTCGTATCTAAATCCATTTTTAAGCACACTAGAATAGGGGAGGGAAATTATGCTAAATGGTGAACTAAAGGAATTTATATATAATGGTGCTGCCATTATCGGGCAGCTAAAGGAAAATAGCGTAGCAGTCGACCTTGAAGCTGAACTCATTAGGAGGATTAAAGATAAAGAGGTATTCGTCGTTAAAGTTTCTGGCATGAGAAATGAAGAAGACTCGGTCACCGCGAAAGTCATCGGGGACTATATGGGCATCATACCTAAAGCTCAGGTTTCCAATAGGATGTATGTAAGAAATAACATGGATGAACTCATCGGACAAAATGTGCCTGTTATCGTGAAGAGTTTTGATCCAAATACAAAGATTGTGCAGTTAAGTAGAGTTGACGCGATCAGGGAACTTAGAGAAGGTTTCTTAGGTGAGATATTGCCTACACTTGAAGAGATAAACGCTGACGGAATAAACTATAAGAAATACCTTACAAAGCATGCAGAGGGCAGTGATCCTTATTATGATAAATATCCAATCGTCAAAGCAAAAGTCATCAACTATGACGTTAATAGTAACCGGGTTTATGTGAATGTGGCTGGGCTTGATATTATTGGTAACATGAATATTGCCATGTTTGATTATAGGTTCATCTATAATCCCGAAAAATATCTCGAAGAGTTTATGAAACCAAACACTGTCATCGATGTTGCACTCCTTGCCTATTATGATAATTCGAAGGATAAAATGCCATCGACCTTTGTAGTAAGTAGAAGACACGCCTTGCCTAATCCATGGCAGGGGATTGAGACAAAGATTAGAGTCGGGGACATCATTGTGGTTAATGCACTAGAGAAGAAAGATTCACATTTCTTTGGCAGCTATGATAATTTCCCACTAGATATTAAATGCTACTATCCGGAAATTCCTGACAAAGGCACTAATGATAATGACGAAAAATATGGTAGACGACTAATTACACCTGGTAAAGAGTATAAAGTCAAAGTAGAAATCGTAAACGCTCATAATAAACTGCTCACTGCCAGTTACATTAGCGAATTGTAGGTGACGAAATGGCAAGTTTATTTGAAACCAACTGGGTAAGCGATTACATCCTGCACGACCAAATCAATTATACGCCTGATAGAACACTCAACAAGACGCTTTCAAAACTACAGGTCATTGATAAATACGATGAAGGCGTGGTTACCATTAGTGATATGTACATTTTATATATCGTTCACGTCATGACTTTTGCAAACGCATACCAGGTTTGGGATTATGTCAAATGGTGGGGGAAGCATAATAATGAAATTCCATTGATCTCATCCGACAATTTTGAAAACTTCAAAAACCGTCTTGAAGAGCTATGTAAGAATTCGTTTTTAAAACGTCATAAGTTTAAGAACGTGGAGAACAAAAGTCGCGACTATTTTTATGTCACAGTACATGGCTATAATTTTCTTAAAAAGAAACTTTACTATACAGGCCCCTATGATGAGTATTTAGGCGCAATTCCGCTTCAGGAAGTGCTTAAATACCTTGCAAACAATGAAATCTTAATAGAAATTCTAAAGAAGACCACCGTTGAACACGGATATCACCTCGAATCAAAGCCAGTTTTCGTATCACACATCCAGTTTTTTGATAAAGCCGCGCGCGAGAACGTCACAACATTTGGATTCTTTAACATTAGAAAACCTGAAGGAAAGATTAAAATACTCCTTGAACCTTACAGGCCTACTTTTGATAAGCATCAGTACCAGCAAAATCAAATGGTAGCCATTCAGGAGAATCGATTCGCTTTCATCAAAAGGTATTTTGATGAGTATGTGAAGAAGAACAACACTCCTAATGGCCTTAACATCGTCTTTGTCGCGGAAAGTCTTGATGCAGCTAAGAAGCTGGCTGGCATGATTGCTACTTTTGATCCTTATCTTCGTAGCATAATCTACATTACGGTGGACAAGCTAGTCAAGCAGCATGGACTAGACAAAACATTTTTAAAGGTGATTGATCGCGACGGAAAAATCAATCTTTCGCCTGTTTATCTTGAGTTATAAAAAAATTCCCTGTTAACTCAATGTTAAGATTCAAATTTGAGCTTTATTATGTCAATATCTAGTTATCAGAAAATAATTTATGCAATAACAGTATTAAAAACATCATCTATAAATTAATGGATGATGTTTTTATATTGGTGTTCTAATTTCGTTTTACTTTAAAAATAAGCCTATCAAAAATGTTATCTTAGTTCTATGGATTACTCTTTACCAATGTAAACTTTGACCTCAAAATATAATTGTAGTATGAAAAATCATCTAATAAGAATAACTCTTCGAAGAGTAATATACCAATAACATTCAATATTAAATAAATCAAAACAATTAGTTTCATCACATAACACCTCACCCCCGCAACTAAGGCTGCGAGGGGTGAGAGAAACGTTGAGAGCGGACATGCCGGTTAAAAACCGACAGTCCGCCCTCAACGGCTCAGGCTTCGCCGTCGTCGGTCGGTGCCATGCGGCACGTCGCCCAACAACGTCTTTACGAAATCAGATGACTTTGCCACAAGTGTCAAAGATCATCATGACTTCGTAAAGCCTGAGCCGTTATACGAAAGAATTTAAGAGAATCATTAATATTTAAACAAAACAGAAGTATTATCTACATTAGAATAGTTACAACAAATTTTAGTATATTTAAGGAGAAACAAGTGCTAATGTAACCAGTCAAGTAAAATAGACCATTTGGGGGTGCGGACGTTTTTTTGGACAAATCTATACTTCCAGACCCAGTTTCTTTCGGTAAGAAATCGGGCTCAACCCACCTAGTGACATTTTTATTCGCTTTTCATTATACCATCTTAAATATGAATCCAACTCTAAGATGAAATTGTCGATCGATACATCTTTCCATGAACGATAATGAAACATTTCATTTTTTACTCTGCCAAAAAAGCCTTCACAGGCAGAATTATCAGGAGTACAACCTTTTTTTGACATAGACCTAATCAAGCCGGCTTCGTCCATCCTCATAATCCAACCTGGCCAACGATAATGACTGCCCCTATCGGTGTGTAGTATAGGCTGTTCACCAGTTTTAAGCTTGTGAATTGCTGTATCTAACATTTCATTAACCAAAGTTGCATCAGGAGATGTACCTATGGTCCAGCTTACGGCCAAACCATCAAAGCAGTCAATTATTGGTGAAAGATATACTTTTCCTGCGGGAATATGAAATTCGGTAAGATCAGTCAGCCACTTTCTATTTGGTTTATCTGAATGAAAATCACGATTCACAATATTATCGACTGCTGGGCTGATTTCGCCCAAATATGAGCTGTATTTGCGTTTTTTCTTACCAGGTACATTAAGGTGCTCTTCGGACATGATTCTTCTAATGACCTTTTCTGACACAATGTTACCACTACTTTTGAGTTCACTATGCACACGTCGGTAACCATATCGATGTTGATTTTCTGAAAACACTCTTTTTATTTCTAATCGAATTGAATGATACTTATCTAGTTTTTTCTGGCATTCTCTATGATAGAAATAACTACTCTTTGGAATCTGAGTTATGTTTAACAGGCTATTCAACGGATATTTCATTCTTAGGGCATCGATTAGGTTCGTTTTCTCCTTGTTCGATAATTTCCTCGGATCGATGCCCTGATCTTTTTTTATGACTTCGGCCGCCTTATTAAGGATATCCAACTCCATTTGTTGCTTATAAATCTGCTTTTTTAACAACTCAATTTCAGCTATAAGCTTGCCCTTATCATTGGGTAGCACTCGTTTAGTTGATTTAGTCATGGTTTTGATTTTTTCCTCCCCCAAGAGCTGCTTCCTCCATTTGTATAGGGACTGCCTACTTGTACTGTGCTTTTCAGCAACCGTTTCAGCAGAACTTTCCCTGATGCATAGTTCAATAACTGCTTCTTTTCTCTGCTCTTGGGTAGATTGTATCACGCTGCTATTTAGCAAGCGAGGTTTATGTTCGCTATGAACCTTTTCTGAAAGCCAAAGTTTAAAAGTTCCCTTTGAAGGATAACCTAAAGCTCGTAAAGTCTTACTTATATTTTGACCACGCTCAAAATAGTAGTTAATTGCAGCATTTTTTTGTTCGTCTGTATATCTTGGTGTTTTATGATAACTCACATGTAAACTACCGTACTGTAAATATTCTTTATACCATCTAGCCAATATTTTACGATGAGGATATCCTAATACTTTTATAGTTTTTGCAGCGCAATAATCATATTTGATATACAAATCTATTGCCTTTTGCCTATCTTGAATTGAATACATGACAACCTCCTGTTCTATAGAAAGTCCAGGTTTTTGTCCGCACCCCCAAATGGCCTATTTTACTTGACTGGTTACAAGAGTATACAAAGGACAAGTGATAGCTGAATCCGGAAATACTGGTAGATCGACTGGTCCTCATATGCATTTTGAAATTAGAAAGGACGGAAATGCCATAGATCCATCTAAGTATGTTAGATAATAATTTGAATTGACTATTGTTGGCAAATAAATAAATATTTTTAAGTACGACTTTAAAATTAAAAGTGGTACTTTTTTCTTTAGGAGTTAATGTATATTCACAAAACTACTCTTTAGATTTTTTAGACTTAAGGTAATTTATAATGACCCCATAGGGTGAGACACAAAAAATGAAAAAATAAGTTATAATGAAAACATGAGAAAACGAAATCATTACTCGGCAGAATTTAAAACAAAGGTAGTACTTGAGTTACTATCGGAAGCATCAACTGTAAGTGAATTAGCAGCTAAATACGATGTTAGTCCAGTGATGGTCACACGCTGGAAACAGGAATTCCTGGATCGAGCTTCAGATGTGTTTAAGAAGGGAACATCTGATGCCGAAAAGGAGCTTGAAGAAAAAGAAGCGCATATAGCTGATTTGGAGCGAAAAGTTGGCCAGTTGACCTATGAAGTCGACTGGTTGAAAAAAAAATCTACAGAAATCCTCGGACCCGATTTCAAGAAGAAGTCTCGCTGATTTAGATGATAATAAAATAACCATTACACGTCAGGCTGATCTTCTAAGCGTTAATAGAACCAGCTTGTATCGTGATGTGCCTGAAACCAAAATGTTTACAGAGCTAGAACTTTTTATCATGAGAAGAATCGATGAGATTCATACTGCGCATCCAACATGGGGTTACAGAACGATCACAAAAGTCATTAGACGCGACGACAAGCTTGAAATCAATCGAAAACGTGTCCAAAGACTTATGAAGGTTATGGGCGTCTATACTATCTATCCAAAGCCAAATCTCAGTAAACGCTATCATGCTCAGTACATTAGGCCATATCTTCTCAGGAGGCTTGCAATAACCAGACCGAACCAGGTTTGGGGGATTGATATTACGTATATCAGAATGGACAAAGGTTTCTTGTATCTATTCATCATTATTGACTGGTATAGCCGTATGATTGTTGATTATGAGCTTTCAACGACCATCGATAAGCCTTTTGTAATGAACACTCTGAAACGAGCACTGAAGAATCATAAACCAGAAATAATTAATAGCGATCAAGGCAGCCACTTTACTAACCCTGATTATATCAAACTCTTAGAGTCAGCAGATGTCAAAATCTCAATGGATGGAAAAGGTCAAGCGTTAGATAACGTACGCACAGAACGCTTTTTCAGGACACTGAAGTACGATTTAATTTATATCAACGAATATTCTTCACCACGTCATCTAAGACGTGATATAGATCAATATATAATCGAGTACAATACCTACAGACCGCACAGTTCAATTGATGATCGATGCCCAGCAGAAGCTTTTGAAGAAAGGTTCTTTCTTGAGGCTGCTTAAAATAAAAACACGAAGGGAGATTAACTTAAAAATTTCAATTTCATGTCTTGACTTTGGGGTGCATTATACTTGAAGATAATTATCCTACAACAAACATAGAAGCTTTAGCATGTGGAACTCCGGTTATAACCTTTGACGTTGGAGGGAGCAAAGAAAGCGCTTCATCAGGACTAAACATTATAATTAAAAATAAAGATGCTGTGTTTTTAATGGATGCAATAGAAAAAATCAAAAACTATTGTTATGATTTTAAAGTTTTAAAAGATATTAGTAAAAATAAAATGATACAAGATTATATTGAGTTATATAATATTTCAATTTGAAGAGGTGATTATGAGAGTGATTTTTATGACTAACATATTAACTCCTTATAGAGTAAAGTTTTTTCAAACCTTACACGATCAAAATATGCTTGAATTTAAGGTTTATGTTTTGGCAAATACAGAATCTGGTCGATCATGGGATTATAATTATTTGAAAAAAGAATATACTGAGTTATTAAACAGTAAGACTATATCAATAATGAGAAGAGAAATACACTTGAGTACGCACTTATCAAAAAAAATTGAAGAATATAAGCCGGACATAATAGTTACAGCTGGGAGTTATTTATTTCCTAATATTTGGTTGTTATTACTTAATCGTAAGAAGTTGTCAACTAAAATTTTTTTTTGGTCTGAGTCACATTTATATGAAAAAAGAAATTATAATAAAACCTTATTATTAATAAGAGAGATTATTAGACATATCATTTTAAGTAAATTTGACGGATTCGTATATCCAGGGGAGCTTTCGAAAATATTTATAAATAAATATAGAAATAAAAAATCAAAGTTAGTTGAGAAAATTGCATAATTCAGATTTTCAAAATGAAAAATGTCAAACACCTTAACAAATCATTGTCGTTTTTCAAATTTCAACATCTTTTAGGCAACTTTCTTTTTCTCTCTTTGAATATTTGAAACA
>Ga0208243_1000816_pt1 | contig 13196 bp, 13 predicted proteins | sample Subbio2Aug_QV12A_FD_184826 | JGI IMG/M metagenome (GOLD analysis project Ga0208243, IMG submission 184826) | Serpentinite rock and fluid subsurface biosphere microbial communities from McLaughlin Reserve, California, USA - CR12Aug_QV12A (SPAdes) | ecosystem: Environmental > Terrestrial > Deep...
GAGGCAATCACAACCTGAAGACAAAAGAATACTGCAGCGACAACAGCTTGCGAAAGCAGCCGCATGATCTTTCCCCGCCCGATACACCCCAGACGCGAGATTGATCCTGCCACTCGTCACAGTCAATCTGGCTCCGACGCAATTCTACAGGACGCATATCTTCGGTTGTGGATAACCGCCCCGCGTCGACCCGGACGATGCTTGCGCTCGGCAGAAGACAATGCACCGGCACACCGGGTGAAGGCATCACGCTACATGCGATAACCTGGAAGGCGGTGCTTCTCGCCATCATCTGGGCAGTCCGGACACGGATGTGCCGAGGCCCGGGGTGCTTCGGTTGATCAGGGCCAGTCCCTTCCGAAGTTCACCGCTCGCCCTCAGGCGATAGCCCTGAGCGGCTCCACCGCCATGCTTGTCTTTTCGGTCCGTTCGGAGTATGGCACCCGTCACTCTCCGACAATGAGCTATGAAAGGGGCACTCCATGGCCCGCGTCACCGTTGAAGACTGCATCGACAAGGTCGACAACCGCTTCGAGCTCGTGCTGCTCGCCAGCCATCGCGCCCGCCTGATCTCGCAGGGCGCGCAGATCACGATCGATCGCGACAACGACAAGAACCCGGTCGTTGCGCTGCGCGAGATCGCCGAGGAGACCCTGTCTCCGGGCGACCTCAAGGAAGACCTGATCCACTCGCTGCAGAAGCACGTCGAGGTCGACGAGCCGGAGGCGGAAGCGCCCGAGATGATCGACCGCTCGGCCGACGAATCCGTCGAGGCCGCGTCCGACGACGAGCCGGTGGCCTTCGACCGCATGACCGAGGAAGACCTGCTCGCCGGCATCGAGGGCCTCGTTCCGCCGGAAAAGAGCGACGACTACTGACGCCTGGCCCCATCGTCGCCCCTACCGTCGGCGGACGGACATGGTTATCTGTAACATGCGTCGCGACTCCCGCGGCGCATGTTTCGTTCGGGAGCCCCGCCGCCGATGATGCGCCAGTACGAGCTTGTCGAGCGCGTCCAGCGCTACAAGCCCGACATCAATGAAGCCCTTCTGAACAAGGCCTACGTCTACGCCATGCAGAAGCATGGCCATCAGAAGCGCGCCTCGGGGGATCCCTATTTCTCCCACCCGCTCGAGGTGGCGGCGATCCTCACCGACATGCATCTCGACGAGGCCACCATCGCGGTCGCGCTGCTGCACGACACGATCGAGGACACCACCGCCACCCGCCAGGAGATCGACGATCTCTTCGGCCCCGACATCGGCAGGCTGGTCGAGGGACTGACCAAGCTCAAGAAGCTCGACCTCGTCTCGAAGAAGGCCGCCCAGGCCGAGAACCTGCGCAAGCTGCTGCTCGCCATCTCCGAGGACGTGCGCGTGCTGCTCGTCAAGCTCGCCGACCGCCTCCACAACATGCGCACGCTCGACCACGTGCCCGAGGAAAAGCGCCAGCGCATCGCCGAGGAGACCATGGACATCTATGCGCCGCTCGCCGGCCGCATGGGCATGCAGGACATGCGCGAGGAACTCGAGGAACTCGCCTTCCGCCACATCAATCCGGGCGGCCACAAGGCGGTCACCGAGCGGCTGGCCGACATCTTCGAGCGCCACAAGGGCGTCATCTCCGACATCGAGGCGGCGCTGAAGACGCTGTTCGAGAAGTACGGCCTGAAGGCGCAGGTCACCAGCCGGCAGAAGAAGCCCTGGTCGGTGTTCCGCAAGATGGAATCGAAGGCGCTCTCCTTCGAGCAGCTGTCCGACATCTTCGCCTTCCGCGTCATCGTCGACGAGGTGGAGGACTGCTACCGGGCGCTCTGCGCCATCCACACCACCTGGTCCATGGTGCCGGGCCGCTTCAAGGATTACATCTCGACGCCCAAGCAGAACGACTACCGCTCCATCCACACCACCATCGTCGGCCCCTCGCGCCAGCGCGTCGAGCTGCAGATCCGCACCTGGCAGATGCACAAGGTCGCCGAATACGGCGTCGCCGCCCACTCGATCTACAAGGACATGGGCGGCAAGGTGAACGGCGCCGGCCACGCCATCTCCAAGGAGACCAATTCCTACGGCTGGCTGAAGCGGACCATCGAGGTGCTGTCGGAGGGCGACAATCCCGAGGAGTTCCTGGAGAACACCCGCCTGGAGATGTTCCAGGACCAGGTCTTCTGCTTCACGCCGAAAGGCCGGCTGATCGCGCTGCCGCGCGGCGCCACGCCCATCGATTTCGCCTATGCCGTCCATACCGACGTCGGCGACACCTGCGTCGGCGCCAAGGTCAACGGCCGCATCATGCCGCTGATGACGGAGCTGAAGAACGGCGACGAGGTCGAGATCATCTGCTCGAAGGCGCAGGTGCCGCCCGCAGCCTGGGAGCAGGTCGTGGTCACCGGCAAGGCCCGCTCCGCGATCCGCCGCGCCACGCGGGCCGCCATCCGCAAGCAGTATTCCGGCCTCGGCACCCGCATCCTCGAGCGCGCCTTCGAGCGTGCCGGCCGCTCCTTCACCAGGGACATGCTGAAGCCGGTGCTGCATCGCCTGGCCCGCAAGGACGTCGAGGACGTGCTGGCCGCGGTCGGCCGCGGCGAACTTGCCTCGCCCGACGTTCTGCGCGCCGTCTACCCCGATTTCAAGGACGAGCGCGTCACCGTCGCGCCGCCGAAGGTGCGCGAGGAGGGCTGGTTCAACCTGCGCAATGCCGCCGGCATGCTGTTCCAGATCCCCGGCCGCTCCTCGCGCAAGGAGAAGGACAGGGAGAAGGACCGCGCCAAGGGCGAGGGCAAGTCCGGCAAGGGCGAGCCGCTGCCCATCCGCGGCGTCTCCGGCGACCTGCCGGTGCGCTTCGCACCGGAGGGTGCCGTGCCGGGCGACCGCATCGTCGGCATCCTGCAACCGGGCTCCGGCATCACCATCTATCCCATCCAGTCGCCCTCGCTCACCGCCTTCGACGACCAGCCCGAGCGCTGGATCGACGTGCGCTGGGACATCGACGAGGACACCAAGGAGCGCTTTCCCGCCCGCATCTCCGTCACCGCCATCAACGAGCCGGGCTCGCTGGCCGAGATCGCGCAGGTCGTCGCCGCCAACGACGCCAACATCCACACGCTGTCGATGGCGCGCACCGCGCCAGACTTCACCGAGATGATCCTCGACCTCGAGGTCTGGGATCTGAAGCACCTCAACCGGCTGCTGTCGCAGCTCAAGGACACGTCGGCCGTCTCGGATGCGCGCCGCGTCAACGGCTGACGAAGGAAGGACGAACCGGAATGGACAAGGACGAGGTGCTCGCGATCTTCCGCGAGGCGGGGGCGATCCTGGAAGGACATTTCATTCTCACCTCCGGCCTGCGCAGCCCGGTCTTCCTGCAGAAGGCGCGTGTCTTCATGCATGCCGACAAGACCGAGCGGCTGTGCCGGGCGCTCGCCGCCCGCATCCGCGCGGCGGTGGGCGAGGGGATCGACTACGTCGTCGGCCCCGCCGTCGGCGGCATCATCCCCGCCTACGAGACCTCCCGCCATCTCGGCGTGCCGGCGATCTGGGTCGAGCGCGAGGCCGGCGTCTTCCGCCTGCGCCGCTTCGAGATCGCGCCGGGGGCCCGCGTCGTCATCGTCGAGGACATCGTCACCACGGGTCTCTCGATCCGCGAGACCGTCGACTGCCTGCGCGGCATCGGCGCGGAGGTCGTGGCCGCGGCCTGCATCATCGACCGCTCCGCCGGGAAGGCGGACGTCGGCGTGCCGCTGGTTTCCCTGGCCGAGGTCGAGGTGCCTGCCTATCCGGCCGACGCGCTGCCGCCGGAACTCGCCGCGATCCCGGCCGTCAAGCCGGGCAGCCGCACTATCTGACGTCCGGCGCCCGCGCTTCCGCTGCGGCATCGGACCCTTCTTCGCAAAGACGCGCCGCGCCGTTGTTCGCGGCCGGTGACCTGAGTATACCTGATGTCACTGGGCATGGCGATCGGGTGTCGCGGCGGGCCGGTTTGTGGCCGCGCCCGACACAATCCATGTCTATATCGGGTGCCTGACGAGAGGACGGGAGCAAGGCCACAGGCATGTTGTTTCGGCGCAGAAAGCCGGCGGATATGGTGGAGCGCGTTCGCACCATGCTCTGGCCGCGGCGCTCGTTCTGGCGTTCCGCCCAGTATTTCGCCAAGCGCGTCCTGCGGCTCACCGCGACGCCGCATGCCATCGCGGCCGGCGTCGCGGCCGGCGTCTTCGCGTCCTTCCTCCCCTTCATCGGCTTCCACTTCGTCATGGCCGCCGCCGTGGCGTGGCTGCTGGCAGGCAATCTCATCGCTTCGGCCTTCGGCACCGCCGTCGGCAATCCGATCACGTTTCCGTTCATCTGGGCGTCGAGCTACAAGCTCGGCTGCGCCATCCTCGGCACCACCGCCACCCATGGCGACCAGCCGATCCACCTGGGCAAGCTGGTTCAGAGGCTCGAGTTCGGCCAGCTCTGGGAGCCGCTGCTGAAGCCGATGACGGTGGGCGGCTTCCCCATCGGCGTCGCCTTCGCCATCCTGTTCTACGTGCTCACGCGCTGGGGCGTCGCCGCGTTCCGGCGCCAGCGGCAGCACCGCCTGCTGGAAAAGGCAAAGCGCCGCGCCGAGGCGCAGGCGATGGCGGCCGGCCTATGATCATCGGGCTCGGGTCGGACCTGATCGACATCCGTCGCATCGAGCGGTCGATCGAGCGCCACGGCGAGCGCTTCACCGAGCGGGTGTTCAGCGAAGGCGAGCGCCAGCGCGCCGAGAGCCGGGGCGGCCGCATCGCCTCCTATGCCAAGCGCTTCGCCGCCAAGGAGGCCTGCGCCAAGGCGCTCGGCACGGGCATTGCCCAGGGCGTGTTCTGGAAGGACATGTGCGTGGTCAACCTCGCCGGCGGCATGCCGGTCATGGAACTGTCCGGCGGCGCGGCGGTGCGGCTGGAGGCGATGCTGCCGCCGGGCCATCGCGGCGTGGTGCACCTGACCATCACCGACGACTACCCGCTCGCGCAGGCATTCGTCGTCATAGAGGCTGTTCCGGTCGAACTTCCGTCACAGGTGCGGGGATAGACCTTCGCGGCGAAGCGGAGTATCGCACGCGCAATCTTCGTCGATGTCCGGTGTCGCGTGCGCGCCGGCTATGCCGTTGCCCCGCATCGCGCGAGCCGGTAAGAGCTTCCCATTCCAAACCGAGGACGACATGAGCGTGGCGGACAAATCGCAAAAGAAATCGGGCGGGCTGGGCGAGACCGTCAGCGTCATCGTGCAGGCGCTGCTGCTCGCCGTCGTCATCCGGACGCTGCTGTTCCAGCCCTTCTCGATTCCGTCGGGCTCGATGCGGCCGACGCTGCTCGAGGGCGATTATCTCTTCGTGACCAAGTGGGCCTACGGCTATTCGCGCCATTCCCTGCCGTTCTCGCCCGATCTCTTTTCGGGCCGCATCTGGGCCACCCCGCCCGAGCGTGGCGACGTCGCGGTCTTCAAGTATCCGCCCAACCCCTCGCTCGACTACATCAAGCGCGTCATCGGCCTGCCGGGCGACCGCGTCCAGATGCGCGACGGCCAGCTCTACATCAACGGCGTCGCCGTGAAGCGCGAGAAGGCCGGGCAGATCGACAACCCGGACATCACCGAGGAGAACCGGCCGGTCGACGTCTACCGCGAGACCCTGCCCAACGGTGTCTCCTACGACACGCTCGACGTCACGCCGAACGGCTTCTCCGACAACACCCGCGAATTCGTCGTCCCGGCGGGCCACTATTTCATGATGGGCGACAACCGCGACAATTCCGCCGACAGCCGCGTCTTCGGCTTCGTGCCGGAGGAGAACTTCGTCGGCCGCGCCAACATCATCTTCTTCTCGATCGCCGGCGGTGCGAGCCCGCTCGAAATCTGGAAGTGGCCGTCGCTGATCCGCCCGTCGCGGCTCCTGAACTTCGTCGACTGACCGCGATGGCCGCCCGGAAGCCGACCGGTCAGGCGCTGGCGGAGATGGCCCGCGAGCGCACCGGTCACGTCTTTCGCGACATCGAGCGCCTCGAGCGCGCGCTCACCCATTCGAGCGCGCGACGCCATGCCGGTTCGGACTACGAGAGGCTCGAGTTCCTCGGCGACCGGGTGCTCGGTCTCGTCGTCGCCGAGATGCTGTTCAAGGCCTTTCCGGGCGCGCCGGAGGGCGAGCTCGCGGTGCGGCTCAACGCGCTCGTCAGCGGCGCCACCTGTGCCGACGTCGCGGAGGAGATCGGCCTCGCCGATCTGATCCGCGCCGATTCCGGGCTGAAGACGCTCGCCGGGCCGAACGGCCGCTCCACCCGCGCCGACGCGATGGAGGCCCTGCTTGCCGCGATCTATCTCGACGGCGGGCTGGAAGCCGCGCGGCCGCTGATCGAACGCCACTGGGGTCCGCGCAGCCGCCAGGCGCAGGGCGCTAAGCGCGATCCCAAGACCGAACTGCAGGAATGGGCGCACCAGTCGGCCGCGGCCACGCCCGTCTACACCATCGCCGGCCGCGAAGGGCCGGACCACGAGCCGGTCTTCACCGTCACGGTGCAGGTCGGCACCCTCGAACCCACCATCGGCCGCGGTCGCTCCAAGCGCGAGGCCGAGCAGGCCGGCGCCGCCGCCATGCTCCGGCGCGAAGGCGTCTGGCCCAGATCGGAAGACACGGCATGACAGACGAACACCAGCCCGACCCGGCCGACACCCCGGAGGCCGGCCCGGCCGCTCCGGCCGAGGCGCACCGCTCCGGCTTCGTGGCGCTGATCGGCGCGCCGAACGCCGGCAAGTCGACGCTGATCAACCAGCTCGTCGGTACCAAGGTGTCGATCGTGACCCACAAGGTGCAGACGACGCGCGCCATCGTGCGCGGCATTGCCACCCACCGGGCCGCCCAGATCGTCTTCGTCGACACGCCCGGCATCTTCAAGCCGCGCCGCACGCTCGACCGCGCCATGGTCCGCACCGCCTGGGGCGGCGCCAAGGACGCCGACCTCGTCCTGGTTCTGATCGACGCCGAGCGCGGGCTGAAGGGCGACGCCGGCGCGCTGGTCGAGAACCTCGGCGAGGTCCACCAGCCGAAGATCCTCGTCCTCAACAAGATCGACCGCGTGAAGCGCGAGTCGCTGCTGGCGCTCACCGCCGAGATCAACGCGAAGGCCTCGTTCGAGCGCACCTTCATGATCTCGGCCCTCGACGGCTCCGGCTGCGCCGATCTCCTCGACTTCCTCGCCGGGCGGCTTCCCGCCGGCCCCTGGTACTATCCCGAGGACCAGGTCTCCGACCTGCCGATGCGCCAGCTCGCAGCCGAGATCACCCGCGAGAAGCTCTATCTGCGCCTGCACCAGGAACTGCCCTATTCCTCGCATGTCGAGACCGAGAAATGGGAGGAACTGCCGAACGGATCGGTCCGCATCGAGCAGGTGATCTACGTCGAGCGCGACAGCCAGAAGAAGATCGTGCTCGGCCACAAGGGCGAGACCATCAAGGCGATCGGCCAGGCCGCCCGCAAGGAGATCGCCGACATCCTCGAGCAGAAGGCGCATCTCTTCCTCTTCGTGAAGGTGCGCGAGAACTGGAGCGACGACCCCGAGCGCTACCGCGAGATGGGGCTGGAGTTTCCGGGCTGAGGGGAGGAGATCCCCTTCACCCTCCCTCGTCGTCATTCCGGACCGGATGCCGAGCGCAGCGGAGGCATCCGGATCCGGAATCCATTCCTCGACCTTCGCGGCGGCACCGCTTCATCGTCGACGTCACGGAATGGATTCCGCAGAGGCTCCACCGCGCTCCGCGCGGTTCGCCTTCCGGAATGACGCCGGCGAGTGGACCGGCTCCATGTCCCCCCTTCACCCTCCCTCCAGGACCTTCTCGAACCACAGATCCGCATAGGGATTGTCGTTGAACCGCGCGATCGCGCGATACCCCGCGCTCCGGTACAGCGCCTGCGCCTCCGTCAGCGCCCGGTTGGTGTCGAGCCGCACCCGCTCGAAGCCCAGCGCCCGCGCCTGATCCTCCAGCGCCGCGAGCAGCCGGCGCGACAGGCCGAGCCCGCGCGCCTCGGGCGCCACCCACATGCGCTTGATCTCGCCCACGCCCGGCGAAAGCCGCCGCAGCGCCCCGCAGCCGACCGGACGCCCGTCGAGCCGCGCCAGCAGGAAACACCCGGCCGGCGGCGTCAGCGCGGCGTCGTCCGGGGTCGGGTTGCCGTTGCCGGGGTCGAACCCCTCCTCGAACCGGCGCCCGAGTTCGCCGACATAGGCCGCCACGCAGGCCCGCGCGTCCGGCGAACCCGGCGGCTCGACCGCGAGGACGAGCGCTGAGGCCGAAAGCAGCCTGCGCACCGCGTCCATCGCCGCCACCAGCCGGTCGCGCTGGTCCGGCGTCAGCGACGCCGCCATCGACCGCGCGACCTCGTCCGACAGCGCGTCGTAGGCGGCCCATTCGGCACGGCCGGCGTCCGTCAGCACCGCCCGCCGCTGCCGCCTGTCCGCCGGATCGGCCGCCACCGTCACCAGCCCCTGCCGGCGCAGCGCGGCGAGCAGCCGGCTGAGATACCCCGAATCGAGCCGCAGCCGCTGGCGCAACTCCTTCAGGTCGCGTCCGCCCGCACCGATCTCGAACAGCAGCCGCGCCTGCCCGAGCGGCCGTCCGCGCCCGAGATAGCTCTCGTCCATCGCGCCGCTGCGCAGCGAGACGATGCGGTTGAAGTCGCGGATGATGTCGAGCCGTGTCCTGTCCATTTTCTGACTTTAGTCAGAGAGTGGCGCAAGTTGCAATCCAGGACCATGACGCGGCAGCGAAGCGGACCGGAGCCGTTCGGGCCATCCCGATCCGGGCCAGCAGGGCAGTCACCTTGCGTGAAGCCGCGGGACCGCCTATTCATGACCCGAATTATGGTCAGAGGAACCCATGCGAACGGTCAGCATTGCCGAAGCGAAGGCCCATCTCAGCGACCTGGCGGCCAGAGCAGCGGCAGGCGAAACGGTCACCATCACCAGGCATGGCAAGCCGATTGCGCAATTGACCGCGGTCGATGAACCGCGTGAGCCGGTCGATCTGGCGGCGCTGCGAGCCTTGACGGAGGCAGTTCCCCGCCAGCCTGCGACCGCCGGTGATTTCGTCCGGACCATGCGCGACGACGACCGCTACTGATGCTCTATCTCGACACGTCCGTTCTCGTCGCCATGCTGACCAGCGAGGACGCGACTGCCCGAGTGCAGGACCGGGTTGCCGATCAGCCGCCCGGAAGCCTCGCCCTGAGTGAGTGGGTACTCACCGAATTCGCCTCGGCCATGTCGATCAAGGTGAGGACGGGACAGGTCGGCGTCGATGGTCGCGCGGCGATCATGGCGGCCTGCACGCGCATGGTCCGGACGTCGTTCCGCGTGCTTCCCGTGTCCAGCGAAGACTTCCGCGTCGCCGCGCTCCACCTGAACGATCATGAACTCGGTCTGCGGGCCGCCGATGCGCTGCACATCGCGGTGGCGGCCGCACACGGCGCGACACTCTGCACGCTCGACCGCCGCATGGCCGTCGCGGCTACCGCCCTGGGCGTCCAGTCGCTGCTTCTGTAGAAGCCTTGGGTCCCGCGCCGGTTACGACCGCGACGGGTTGCCGGCGCACACGGCTGCTATCCGGCGTATCCGGTAACTGTTCGATTCCCGGCTCCGTCCGGTCTGGTTGCCCGTCGCGCTGGCCTTGGTGTCCGCCGATCGACCGTTCCCGGACCATCGCCGCCGCCGTCGTCATTCCGGGGCCGCGCAGCGGAACCCGGAATCCAGAGCGTCGGCGCCCCAGGCGGGGGCACGAGGGCCGCGTATCTCCGCCTCGGTCACCACTCTGGATCCGGGTTCCGCTGCGCGGCCCCGGAATGACGTTTCACGCGGGGCAGCCGCATCGGGACGGAGGCTGAGGACGAGGGGCTGGAAGCCGACGCGTCCTTTCCCTTCGTCATCCCGGAACGGCGTCCGAGCGCAGCGAAGGACGACGTATCCAGCATCCATGCCTCGGCGGATGCCGTCGCGCAAGACGGTGGAAGCAGGGGTGACGGGACCGCCGTCCAGCCTCTCCACGACTGCCGGGGCATGGATCCTCGGGTCTGCGCGACGGCCTGCGGCCTGCTCCGCCCGAGGATGACGAAGCGGAAGGCGGGACGCTGCGATCGGCCGGGGACGACGCAGCGGCATGGACCGTCCCCCCGCCCGCCATCCTTGCATTCGCCGCCGATCCGGTGGAAACCTCCGCTCCATGGAGTGGCGAGACGAGGGCATCATCATCGGGTCGCGCCGGCATGGCGAGACGAGCCTCATCCTCGAGGTGATGACGCGCGCGCATGGCCGCCACATGGGCATCGTCCGCGGCGGCCGGTCGCGCCGCATGCAGCCGGTCCTCCAGGCCGGCAACCGCGTCGATCTCGTCTGGCGCGCCCGGCTCGACGAGCACATGGGCCAGTTCCAGGTCGAACCGATCGCACAGAACGCGGCGCGGCTGCTCGCCAGCGGCGCGGCCATCTACGCGCTGCAGACGCTCGCCGCCCACCTGCGCCTCCTGCCCGAACGCGATCCGCACGGGCCGCTCTTCGAGACGCTGGCGATCATCCTCGACCATCTCGACGAGCCGCGCGCCGCCGCCGAACTCCTGGTCCGCTTCGAACTGCTCGTCCTCGACGAACTCGGCTTCGGCCTCGACCTGTCCTGCTGTGCGGCCACGGGATCGCTCCAGGATCTGGCCTTCGTCTCGCCGAAATCCGGCCGCGCCGTCAGCCGGACCGCCGGCGAGCCCTGGCGCGACAGGCTGCTGCCGCTGCCGGCCTTCCTGACCGCCGGTCCCGGCCTGCGCGGCGACGAGCGCGCCCTCGAAGACGCCTTCCGCCTCACCGGCTTCTTCTTCGGGCGCCACGTCTACGAGCCGCGCGGCATCGAGCCGCCCGAAACCCGCGCCGGCTTCCTGTCCGCCCTCAGGCGGTCCTTCCGCGACGATCCCCTGCCATCCAACGAGAACGAGCCTGCGCAATGACCGAAGTCGAACTCTATCCCGGCCATGTTTCTCCCCTCGGCCTCGGCTCGATCCCGCTCGACGAGGTGCTGCGGTACACCGGCATGGAACTGCTGCAGCGGCTGATCGACGGCCTCTATCCGGCCCCCTCCATCGGGGCGCGAATGAATTTCGGCCTCACCGAGATCGCAGAGGGCAGGGCGGTGTTCCGCGGACTGCCCTCCGAGCGCCATCTCAATCCGCTCGGCTCGGTCCATGGCGGCTGGGCGGCGACGATCCTCGATTCGGCGCTCGGCTGCGCCGTGCACACCACCATGGCGAAGGGCGAGGCCTATACCACCGTCGAGTTCAAGGTGAACCTGATGCGGCCGATCACGCCGAAGACCGGCGAGGTGGTCTGCGAGGGCCGGGTCATCAACCGCGGCCGCACCATCGCCGTCTCCGAGGCGACCCTCAAGGACGCCGCCGGCAAGCTGCTTGCCTTCGGCACCGAGACCTGCTCCATCTTCCCGGCGACGAACCTGGCGCCGCGCTGATCCGGCCGGCGCGCCGCCTTCGTCCATCCTGCCGCTCCGGGGGGAACCGGTCCCATGATCGAGTTCATCGTCGCCGCCATCATCGTCGCTCTGGGCGTCCTGGCCATGCGGCTCAACGATCGCCTGAACCGGCTGCAGCGCGAGTTCGAGGCGCTCCGCGGCTTCGTGCTGGAGACCATGCCGGTTCCCGCAGCGACGGCCGGACATGCCGAAACGGCCGCGGTCGCGGCGGATCCTGCGTCCGACGGATCCGCGCCTGCCGAAGCGCCCCTCGACCCGCGGGCAGCCGCTGCCGCGGCGCGCGAAAACACCACGAAGGCGCTCGCCGAACTCGAGGCTCTCGCCGCCCGGCCGCGCCGCTACGCCTGGTCGGCCGAGCCGGAACCCGAGCCGGAACCCGAACCCGAACCCGCGCCGGCGCCTGCGCCTGCGCCCGAACCGGCGCCCGCCGCTCCCGACATCGAGACCGCGCTGGGCACCCGCTGGGCCGTCTGGGTCGGCGGCCTCGCGCTGGCGCTCGGCGGCATCTTCCTCGTGCGCTATTCCATCGAGGCCGGCGTCTTCGGCCCTGGCCTCCGGCTTCTGATGGCGGCGCTTCTCGGCGGCGGCCTCGCCGCAGCGGGTGAATGGATCCGCCGCAACGGCCTGCGCGTCCCGGTCGAGGGCCTCGGCGGCGCCTGGGTGCCGGGCATCCTCACGGCCGCGGGCGCCTTCGTCCTGTTCGGCACCGTCTATGCCGCCCATGGCCTCTACGGATTCATCGGCCCGACGCTCGCCTTCCTGCTGCTCGGTCTGCTCGGCATCGGCACCATCCTCGCGGCTCTGGTCCACGGCCAGGCGCTGGCCGGCGTCGGCCTGCTCGGCGCCTTCGCCACGCCGCTGCTCGTGTCCGCGCAGGCGCCGAGTCCCTGGGTCCTGTTCGGCTACCTCGCGGTGGTACTGGTCGCCGCCGCCGCCATCGCCCGGCTGCGCGGCTGGACCGCGCTGATGACCGGCGCGGTCGTCGGCATGGGCCTGTGGTCGCTGCTCTACCTGATCGCCATGCAGGACATGCGGCTCGCGCCCGCGCTCTTCGCGAACGGCGTCATGCTGCTCGCGCTCGCGGTCGTCTGGCTCGGCCTGCGCGACGAGAGCGAGACCGCCCGCATCGATCCCCCTGCGGCGGCGGCAGGCCTCCTCGTCGGCTTCGCGACCCTCTTCCTGCTGATCGATCCCGCCTTCATCCTCGCCGGCGGCGAGATTCATGCCGCCGTCCTCGCCGTCGCCATGGTGGCCATTGCCTGGCTGCAGCCGGCGGCCCTGCCGCTCCTGCACGCCGCAGGCGCCACGCTCGTCCTGGCGCAGGTCCGCATCGCCCTCTCGGGCAGCTTCGCCTTCGAGATCCTCGGCGGACCGGTGACCCTGGAGGGCCCGGCCGTCCTGCCCTGGACGGCCGCGGGCGCCTGGACCTCCGCGCTGCTCGCGCTCCTCTTCCTCGGCGCCGGCGTCGCCGCTGCCCGCCGCTTCGCCGCCGGCCGGCTGCGCCGGGCCGCGATCTGGGCCGGCCACGCCGTGCTCGTGCCGCTCGCCATCCTGGCCGCCGGCTGGATCGCCTATGGCGACGTCGACCGCGACCTGCTGCGCGCTGCAGCCGCGCTGGCCCTGACGCTGGCCTTCGTGGCGGCCGGCGAAGCCATCGCACGGCGGG
>Ga0208243_1000817_pt1 | contig 13194 bp, 11 predicted proteins | sample Subbio2Aug_QV12A_FD_184826 | JGI IMG/M metagenome (GOLD analysis project Ga0208243, IMG submission 184826) | Serpentinite rock and fluid subsurface biosphere microbial communities from McLaughlin Reserve, California, USA - CR12Aug_QV12A (SPAdes) | ecosystem: Environmental > Terrestrial > Deep...
GAAGGCTCAAATAAAAAACTAGGGGGAAAGCAAAATGAAGGAAGTTTTAAGTCAAATTAAAAACAGAAGGTCAGTTAGAGTATTTGAAGAAAGGCCTATTGAAGCAAATGTTAAAAAGGAGATACTACAGGCGGCCTTTGAAGCACCAACAGCCGGCTGTATGATGCTTTATAGTATTTTAGACATAACAGATAATGAATTAAAGGAAAGGCTGGCTGTGGCCTGTGACAATCAGCCTTTTATTGCAAAGGCTCCATTAGTACTGATATTTCTTGCAGATTATCAGAGATGGTATGATGCCTTTTCGCTTACTGATGTGAACCCAAGGCGGCCAGGGGAAGGAGATATTTTACTTGCCTGTGCAGATGCTATAATTGCAGCACAAAACACTGTGGTTGCTGCGGAAGCATTAGGTGTGGGCTCCTGTTATATTGGAGATATTATTGAAAACTGCGAAGAGGTGAAGGAGCTCCTAGGGCTTACTGATTATGTTATACCTGCTGCAATGCTGGTGTATGGATATCCTACAGAGGCTCAAAAAATAAGAAGAAAACCGGAAAGATTTGATGCTGAATACATAGTATATGAAAACAAGTACCGTAGCTTAACTGAGGCTGAGCATATTGAAGTGCAGAACAGAAGAAATAAAAGAAGCGGATTTGCAGATAAGGATATAAAGCAAGAAATTAAGGCACTTTGCAACAGAAAGTATATGTCGGATTTCTCATTAGAAATGAATAGGTCAGCAGGAGAGTACTTAAAGAAATTTAGATAAATTAAGAAGACAGGGGACGTTAAAAGTAATGTCCCCTTTGCATTTTGAATTTATAATTTTCTAATATTAAATAGCTGAGACACCATATACCAGGTTGAGGGGAAGGGCATATGAATTATCCAGTAGAATACTCCCCTTAGGCCATATTCGATAACTAGCTGATACTTGCTATAGTGGCTCCTTGCATTTTCAAACCATATTTCATGAGCTATGCCCTCAGCTGTGGTATAGGTCATATAGGGTTGTTGTACCTCTTCATCATATAATATTGTAGAGCCATATTCTCTTCCAATGTTCCAAACCTCGGGTAAGGTTATAGTTTCAGCTAAATTTTCAGGAGTATCCGGTAGCTCCCAGTCATAGCCATAGAGAGTCATCCCCATTAAAATTTTATTTGCTGGGATATTATTGGCTATTGCATAATCTAACGTTGTTCTCACAAAGGGTAATGGAGCAGTAGGGTCTGGCGGACCCTCCCTATACCCCCATTCATAGGTCATTATAGCTGCTATATCTATAAGCGGGCCAAGGGCATTATAGTCAAAAAAGCCCACCCATTGCTTTTCGGCCCATTCCTCCCATTTTGCTGCCAAATTTAAGACTAGAAGCTTATCTTCGCTATGAAGTCTCTCCGATAGCAGACGTATAAAGCTAGTAAACAAATCTCTGTCCTCAGGATAAAGGTTTTCAAAATCAATAATAACCCCTGATAAATCATAGCTTTGAAGAAGAGCCATAATGCTATTTATTAGGTTATTTAGGAGAGCAGGATTAGCCAGCACTGTCCTAGCAAGGTCTGGATCGAAGCTTCCTTCCCTCAGATTAGTTAAAACTGGTAGTAGTGCTGCAGCATTTCTGTTGGCAGCAGCCAGAACCTCGGGGTCGATTTCTCCTATAATTTCGCCCGTTTCGGTTATTGGAAATTCAAAGAGTCCGATATAAGTAAGATAGCCACCTAATTCATCAATTAATGCAGGCTTATTGGGGTCAGCAGCAGGGTCATAATATCCTAAGGTCTCTATAGTGGGCTTCTCTTGAAAAGCTGTAACACTATGTTGGCTAATGATCAGCCTCTGGCCAGGATAGAGTATATACGGGTAATATAGCTTATTCAACCAAATCAGCTGAGACATAGTAACTCTATAGCTCCCGGCAATAGACCAAAGAGAATCAAAGGGACCTACTATATGCTTCAATGCTGATACGGAGGCTGTTATGGTTGGGATAACTAGCTCCATACCTATAACTAGTGGGTCTGCAACATTAAGTCCATTAATGGTTGCGATTATATCTACAGCTACTCCAAATCTTTGAGCTATCTGAGGCAGTGTATCTTCAGGTTGTACACGATAAATAGTCATTAAATCACCTCCTACAATGATTATGTATTAGTAGCATAATATGTTGTAGATCTGATTTGTTGATTAAAAAAGATAAAGATATCAATGAAGCTCTTGCAATAATAACATTAAGAAAGTCTTAAGATTTCTCCAATGTATATATTAAGATTTAATTGATATCATTAGTTCATAATAAAGATTGAGGATGTGATATAATATGTACAAATTAATAGGGCGAGGTGATAAGGCTTGAATATACTAGTTTGTGATGATGATAAGGAGATATTAGAGGCTATAAAAATATATCTGGAGAATGAAGGCTACAAAGTATTTAAGGCGACAAATGGATTAGAGGCCTTAGAGCTTATAGAGGATAACCAAATACAGCTGATTATCATGGATATAATGATGCCTAAAATGGATGGCATTAGAGCTACAATGAAAATAAGAGAAGAAAATAATATACCTGTCATAATGGTATCGGCAAAATCTGAGGACACAGATAAGATTATTGGACTAAATATGGGGGCAGATGATTATATAACAAAGCCCTTTAATCCACTTGAGCTGATTGCAAGAGTTAAGTCTCAGCTTAGAAGATATACTAGCTTAGGTAGCTTAGAGGCAAAAACCAATGTTTACAGAAGCGGTGGACTAGAGATAGATGATGAAAGAAAAGCCATAACGGTTGATGGAGAGGAGATTTATCTTACTCCAGTCCAGTATAAGATTTTAAGGCTATTAACCGCCAATGCCGGGAAGGTATTTTCTATCGATGAAATATATGAAAAGGTATGGAGGGAAGAGGCTATTAATGCCGAAAACACAATAGCAGTTCATATACGCAAGATTAGAGAAAAAATCGAAATTAATCCGAAGGAGCCAAAATACTTGAAGGTGGTGTGGGGAATTGGATACAAAATTGAAAAGCTATAGTCATTTAATTACAACTAAAATAATCGCATATATCCTTACAATAGTTTGCTTTACAGGTGTTTTCTATTCCTTGTTAGACCTAGTGGCAGCAGATGTTGATAGCTATAGTATGGTTTTTCAAGATAGCTATTTCTCAAGTAAGCAGTTTATGAAGGAAAACAATTATGTTTTATCACGATTAACAAGGCTTGCTATTGAACTAAAGAGTGAAGAGGCTGTATTAAATGGAGAATCCATTACACCAGCTAGATTAGAGGGCGAAGAAGAAAGTCTATTCTGGGAGTATAGGAACAGTGCTAAGTATGATTATAGGTTAAGCCATGAGGAGAACTTCGAAGCCTTTAAATCACAAAATCAAGAGAAAATCCTGCAGATAAGGGATAAGCTTATTACTGAAAATTTAAAGGACTTTAAGCGTACGTCGGAGGAAATAGATAGTATAAAGGGTTTGATATATTATGTAAGTGATGGTACAAGAGAATATACAAATAGTGCTAATGTTGATATCAAAAACATTAAGACCTATCCTGCATATTTGATTTATGATGGTTATAATAGGACCTTTTATCCAAGGGAGTTTAATCAAAACAACTACTTTAGTTGGATAAATGGCTATACCAACAGGTTGATGCAGGATAATAATATTGTTTACATTGCTTTTACGGATGAGTTCTTAACTCCCAGAAAAAGCAAATGGCAGGAGAGTAAGCTAATTGCTAAGAACAGTCTAATAAAGCTTACAGGCTTTTCGCTGGCCTTTATATTATTGTTTATTTATCTGGGGCTAACTATAGGAAGAAAATCCTTTGAGGATGATGTGGTGCATCTGAATTTATTGGATCGTTTGTATAATGATATTAAATTAGCTTTATGTATAATGCTGATAGTTATATGGTTTGGAATTGCTCAATCCATAAGCTTCAATGAGGTTCATAGAGTCATGGTTCCAGTAACTGCAATAATCTCAGCCTTGGGACTACCGCTGGTGCTATCCTTTATTAAGCACTTTAAAAATAAAACCATATTTAAGCATACCCTTATATATAGGTTTTTCTATAGTATATTCAGCTTCGTAGGAGATGTCTATAGCAATGGTAGTACAGCGGTAAAGCTTGTACTATTGGTCATTGGCTATCCCCTATTAATAGCCATTACATTTTTTATCTTCCCTCTTACAATAGCTGCTGCAGCATGGCTAACTCTGAAGAAGATTAGGGAGTATAATGCTATTAAGGAAGGTGTTGAAAAGATAAAAAATGGCGACCTGCACCATACAATTAATATTAATAGTAATGGTGAATTTGGAAAGCTTGCCTCCAACATTAACAAAATAGCCGATGGTTTAAAAGAGGCTGTGGATAGTGAATTAAAAAGTGAAAGGCTAAAGACAGAGTTAATTACCAATGTTTCCCATGATATAAGGACTCCATTGACCTCAATAATAACCTATATCGATTTAATAAAAATGGAAGAGGACTCAGAAAAAATAAAGGAATATGTTGAAATTCTTGAGCAAAAATCTCAAAGATTAAAGCTGCTAACGGATGATTTATTTGAGGCGGCAAAGGCTACAAGTGGTAATATACCTGTTAATCTAGAAAAAATTGATATTGCTTCATTAATAACGCAAGGTTTAGGTGAACTGAATGATAAAATTGAAGATATGAATTTGGAATTTAAGATAAATCAGCCACAGGAAAGGCTATATATAGCTGCTGATGGTAAGCTTTTCTGGCGGGCATTAGAAAATCTCTTCTCAAACATATTAAAATATGCCCAAAGAGGTTCAAGGGTATATATAAGCATTTTGGAGTTAGAAAATGAGGTTTCCTTAGTTATTAAAAATATATCTGCCTATGAATTAAATATCTCAGCTGATGAGCTTATGGAACGTTTTGCAAGAGGAGAGGAATCTAGAAGCAGTCAAGGCAGTGGCTTAGGCTTATCAATTGCCAAAAGCTTGATTGATATACAGCGAGGTCAATTTAAAATAGAGGTAGATGGGGATTTGTTTAAGGCAATTGTCCATATACCAAAATACAGAGAAAATCATTAGAGGAAAGAATTTGTTTTCTTTTTTTTATTCTAAGGCTGGACATACCTATTAAAGAAACTTAAAATGTAAATATATACAGTAGGTGGAATCCTATTCAACATTAGTGAAATTGAAGGGACGTGCAAAAATGAAGGTATTTGAGAAAAGCTTAGTGCTCCATGAAAATAATAGAGGAAAGCTTGAAATAAAGTCAAAGGTTAAGGTTGAAAACAGGAATGATTTAAGCTTAGCCTACACCCCTGGAGTTGCCGAACCATGTAAAAAAATACAGGAAAATGTAGAAGATGTCTATAAATATACCTCAAAGGGTAATCTTGTTGCAGTGGTTTCTGATGGGACTGCGGTTTTGGGTCTGGGAGATATTGGACCAGAGGCAGCTATGCCTGTTATGGAGGGAAAGGCAATATTATTTAAGAATTTTGCAAATGTAGATGCCTTTCCTATTTGTCTAGCAACCAAGGATGTTGAAGAAATCATAAAGACCGTTACATACATGGCTCCAACCTTTGGTGGAATAAATTTAGAGGATATATCCGCTCCTAGATGCTTTGAAATTGAAGACAGGTTAAAGGCAGCTTTGGATATTCCAGTTTTCCATGATGATCAGCATGGAACTGCAATTGTGGTATTAGCAGGTCTTATTAACGCATTAAAGCTAGTCAACAAAAGCTTTGAGGAGCTTAGGGTTGTAATAAATGGTGCAGGATCAGCAGGAATAGCAATAGCTAAGCTTTTGATAAATGTTGGAGCTGAGGATATAATATTGGCAGGCAGTAAGGGGATTATATATCAAGGTGCTTCCTACAACAATCCTTACCAAGAAAAAATGGCAGCCATTACAAATCCAAGGGGACTAAAGGGGAATTTAGCAGAGGCCATGAAGGAGTCTGACGTATTTATAGGTGTATCGGCACCAAATATTATAACCAAGGAAATGGTAAGCACAATGAGGGCGGATTCTATAGTATTTGCGATGGCCAATCCAGTACCGGAGATTATGCCAGACTTGGCTAAGGAAGCAGGGGCCAAGATCGTTGGAACAGGAAGGTCTGATTTTGCAAATCAGATAAATAATGTTTTAGCCTTCCCCGGGGTTTTTAGAGGTGCAATTGATGTTAGGGCAAAGGAAATTAATGAGGAAATGAAAATTGCAGCAGCCTACGCAATAGCGGATATAATTAGCCAAGAGGAGCTTAAGGCAGATTATATTATACCTGACGCCTTTGATTTAAGAGTAGTTAGCAATGTTGCAGCTGCAGTAGCTAAGGCTGCAAGGGCTACAGGGGTAGCAAGAATATAGCTATACCTAACATACAATATAAACATTAAAGGACGGAATCTGCTATGATAATCATATTAACTTAGTGAGTACCGTCCTATTTATATGGAGGAATAGGAATGGATTATGAAAATAAAACAGTTATAGTTACAGGAGGAGCACAGGGTATTGGAAGAGGTATAGCAGAAGCCTATGCTGCCAAGAAGGCCAAGGTTATAATTGCGGATGTGAACGTAGAGAAGGGAATTGCTTTACAGGAGGAAATAAGGGTGGATAGAATGTAATAGCTATCAGGAGCTTCGCCAAATAGACCATCAACAGCACCCAGCTGGAAGAGTAGGAAGACCTGAGGATATAGCGGGCTTGTGCCTTTACTTAACCTCAGATGAAGCTGTCTTTATCACAGGTGCAAATTTGATGGTGGATGGCGGAATGACAATCAAAATGATATATGAGGAATAGCTTATTATCTAAAATATAAAATTGGTATAGAAGACTAATCAAGTAAAATATATTATTTGTTACAAACTTGTGTTATTATAGATAATAGATGACAAGTCATAAGGAGGAGCTTTTATGAAGAAAGTTCAAAAAATTGGCCTAGCCATTTTGTTAATTTTCAGCATAGGCATTAACTTCATTTTGTATTTTAAGCTATCAGATGTAAAGGAAAAATTGGATAGTGTCAATAAACTTATATCCTCCAATGTAGAACGCAACATTCGTCAAAGCATGCGTTATATTAAAGAGCTAAAGGAGACCAATTCACCAGATTCTTTGAAAAATCTTCAACAAGCCATACAGGAGCTAGCCGTAACCTACAAGCATTGGGTAGACTTAAATCAAACTGAAAGAAATCCAAATCTTCAGGTAGCAAAAAGCTTAAGTAGTATTGAAGCCATACGTAATGCCTTTGTGCACCATTTGGAGGTTCAATTTCAAGCGAATAGTAAAAGTATTAGTCAGTATGATATAGAATTTTTGGACAAGGCCTATGAAAGCCTTGACCGTATGTTGATGATATATCTAAATTTAGAGGGGAATATAGCAAAGCTCAGAAATCCAAACAAGGATTATGGACTCATACAGATATCAGGTAATATTGAAGAAATGACTAGGCTTTATAGACATAGTATTACACCAAATAAGCATCCCAACTATATCACCTATGAAGAGGCTGTTAAAAAAGCCGAAGAGCTATTTCCAAACCTTGTAGGACTTGAATTGGAGTCTAATAAAACTACGCCTAATATAAAGGATGGGATTCATTATTTTGAGCTGAAATTCATTAAAAACAAAGAGGTAACAGCCACTCTCTGGATTGATGCTATAAGCAATAGCCTGAGAAACTATGAGCTAAAGATTAATTCCGATGGAAAAGGGGATATTTCAAGGGGCGAGGCCTTTGAAATTGCTAAAGCGTATTTAAAGAATTTTTATAATGGAGAATTTATTAGTGAACACTATAAAATAGAAGGAAATCCAGCTGAGAAAAAGCCTACAATATATTCCTATAGGTTTATACCTACTATTAATGCTATTCCTTTTCCTACAGATGCTTTTACCATAAATATTGACGAAGGAACTGGCACCATTATTAAGTATAGTAATGAAGCTATCACTCTAGAGCTACCAAAGGAAAAGAGTAATATTAATATTGAGGAAATACAACAGGCTAATTTAGAAGCTTTAGGTAGTATAGAGTATTTGGGAACTGCTGTAGTAAGGTCCTTTACGACTCGATTTAAGCCAACACTAGCATATAGCTTTAAATCAATTCAAAAGGATCAAGAAATGCTATTATTTTTTGATGCCTCGACAGGACTTCAGATCCATCAGATTGTTAATGTATATGTGCCAATTAATTAACTATATTTTTCGACATATTTTTAAATTAAAATGCTAGAGGGTGAGATAATGGGGCAACAGGTTAGAGCATCAGGTAATAGCATTATTATTGATGGTATAATGGATTTTGAGCCTAAGCATATATTTGAATGCGGTCAGTGCTTTAGATGGGAGCTAGAATCAGATGGTAGCTATACCGGTGTTGTAAATGGAAAGATACTGAATGTAGCTAAAAAAGAAAATGAAATTATTTTTAATAATACAAATCTTAAGTATTTTACAGATTATTGGATAGATTATTTTGATTTGAATACAGACTATGGTAGTATTAAAAAAGAATTAGTAAAAGATGATATAGTTATGAAGAAGGCAACAGAATTTGGTTACGGTATCAGAATATTGAAGCAAGACCCTTGGGAAACCATTGCTTCCTTTATTATTTCGGCTAACAATAATATTCCGCGGATTAAGAAGGCTATATCCCTTATGAGTGAGAGATATGGAGAATTTATAGGTATCTACAATGACCGTAGATACTATACCTTTCCAGCTCCAGAAGCTTTGATGCTGCTGGAGGAGAGGGACCTCAAGGAGTGTAATCTAGGATACAGAGCAGACTATATGATAGATACCGCCAGAGCTATTGCTTCTAATCCAGCATTGATTGCTGAAATAGGACAAGGCAATAGGTTAGAATGTCATAAGCAGCTACTACAGCTTAAAGGAGTAGGGCCTAAGGTGGCCAATTGTATAGCCTTTTTCTCCTTTGGAAAGCTAGATGCCTTTCCAGTGGATGTTTGGATAAAGAGATTAATGGAACACTTTTATTTCCACAAGGATACTCCACCAAAGGAAATAGAAGCATTTGCTCAAGGTAAATATAAAGCTCTAGCAGGATATGCACAGCAATATTTATTTTATTATGGAAGAGAACTAGATCTTGGTAAGGGGGATAAGGATGTTAGGGACAATAGTTAATGCAGTAGCTATTATTATGGGGGGACTTTTAGGAATTCTATTGAAAAAGGGGATTCCAGATGGTTACAAGAGTACAATAATGCAGGGGTTAGGATTAAGCGTTTTTGTTATCGGTCTAACGGGTACCTTTAAGAGTGAAAATATACTGTTAATGATTTTTAGTATAGTTATAGGAAGTATTATTGGTGAAGCATTAGCTATAGAGGACAAGCTTGAAAAGCTAGGAAATTGGTTAGAAGGCAACATGGGGAAAAGTGAAGGCACTGTGGCAAAGGGCTTTGTTACTGCCAGCCTAATATTTTGCGTAGGGGCTATGGCTATAGTAGGATCCTTGGAAAGCGGTTTGACAGGTAGTCATGAAACACTATTTGCAAAATCCCTAATAGACGGTGTTGCTTCTATTATATTTGCATCAACCCTTGGGATAGGTGTTGTTTTTTCTTCTATCGCAGTATTTGTTTATCAAGGCTTTATAACCTTAACAGCTAACTTTATGAAGCCCTTTCTTATAGATAGTGTGATTGCTGAAATGTCAGCTATTGGGGGCCTTTTAATAATGGGGATAGCCATAAATATTCTTGAGCTTAAAAGGGTAAAGGTTGGAAATATGCTGCCAGCAGTTTTTATTCCAATTTTATATCCCTTTGTACAACCCTATTTAGCTATGATGGTAGAATTTATTAGCAAGCTTATATAACAAAACATAACTATGGACCGAGGATTAAATGTACCTTGGTCTTTTTATGTGGTGAAAGGTGTAAATAGGTTTAACTATGATTTATGAAAAAAAACATCAGTAAAATAAAATGATTTCAACGAAAACCAGAGATATATTGCGAAATAATAAGGAAAGATTTAAAATAGTTAAATAATGCAAGATAAATGCTTATAAATACCAAATATGGGATATAGTAAGTACTGTTGGGATTTGATAGTATATTTAGTTTTATATAACATTATAAGTGTGATTAGCACTCGCTAGACATGAGTGCTAACAAAACTAAAAAATACTAATTTAAATAAAAATTATTTAAGGAGGGCTATTATGAACATTAAACCATTAGGTGACAGAGTTGTAATTAAGCGCTTAGAAGCAGAAGAAAAAACAAAGAGCGGTATCGTATTACCAGGTAGTGCCAAGGAGCAACCACAAATGGCAGAGGTTATGGCAGTAGGGCCAGGTGGTATAGTAGATGGTAAAGAAATTAAGATGGAGGTTAAGGTTGGAGATAAGGTTATCTTCTCTAAATATGCTGGTACTGAAGTAAAATATGATGGTGTAGAATACACTATTTTAAAGCAAAATGATATTTTAGCTATTGTTGAATAATAAGCTTATTCACATATCCGTAGGTAAGGTTTTAGTTAAACTACTTAAAAAGATTTATATTTTGAATTTTGAAGGAGGATTTACTCATGGCAAAGGATATTAGGTTTAGTGAAGAAGCAAGACGCTCCTTAGAAGCTGGTGTAAACAAGCTTGCTGATACAGTTAAGGTAACATTAGGTCCAAAGGGAAGAAATGTTATTATCGATAAAAAATTTGGTTCACCACTTATCACAAATGATGGTGTTACCATCGCAAGAGAAATTGAATTAGAGGATGCATTTGAAAATATGGGTGCTCAATTAGTTAAAGAGGTTGCAACTAAGACAAACGATGTTGCTGGAGATGGAACCACAACTGCAACCTTATTAGCTCAAGCAATTATCAGAGAAGGCTTAAAGAACGTAGCAGCAGGAGCTAACCCTATGATCGTTAAGAAGGGTATCCAAAAGGCTGTTGATGCAGCTGTAGCAGAATTAAAAAATATTTCTAAGCCAATTGAAGGTAAGGAAGCAATTGCTCAGGTTGGTTCAATCTCTGCTGGCGATGAAGAGATAGGTCAGCTTATCGCTACTGCTATGGAAAGAGTAGGCAAAGACGGTGTTATTACAATTGAAGAATCTAAGTCTATGGGCACAACCTTAGACGTTGTTGAAGGTATGCAATTTGACAGAGGCTACTTATCAGCCTATATGGTAACTGATACTGAGAAAATGGAAGCAGTTTTAAATGATCCATATATCTTAATCACAGACAAGAAAATTACTAATGTTCAAGAGATGTTACCAATCCTAGAGAAGATTGTTCAACAGGGTAGAAAGCTTTTAATTATTGCAGAGGATGTTGAAGGTGAAGCTTTAGCAACATTAGTAGTAAATAAGCTAAGAGGAACCTTTGAGTGTGTTGCTGTAAAGGCTCCAGGCTTTGGAGATAGAAGAAAAGCAATGCTTGAGGATATTGCAATGCTAACTGGTGGTACTGTTATTTCTGAAGAGCTAGGCTACGATTTAAAAACAGCTACTGTTGATATGCTGGGTACTGCCAGAACAGTTAAGGTAGCTAAGGAAAACACTACTATAGTAGATGGAGCTGGAAATGAGAAGGCTATTAAGGATAGAGTTGCTCAAATTAAAGCTCAAATTTTAGAAACCACCTCTGAGTTTGACAAGGAAAAGCTTCAAGAGCGTTTAGCTAAGCTTTCTGGTGGAGTTGCGGTTATCGAGGTTGGAGCTGCTACTGAAACTGAATTGAAGGAAAGAAAGCTTAGAATAGAGGACGCATTAAATGCTACTAGAGCTGCCGTAGAAGAAGGTATTGTATCTGGTGGAGGTACAGCATTAGTAAATGTTATACCTGCTGTAGAGGCATTATTAAACACTACAGAGGGCGACGAGAGAACTGGTGTAAAAATCATCAGAAGAGCATTAGAGGAGCCATTAAGACAAATAGCACAAAATGCTGGACTAGAGGGCTCAGTAATAGTAGATAAGGTTATGGGCTCAGATAAGGGCATCGGCTTTGATGCATTAAATGAGAAGTATGTAAACATGATTGAAGCAGGTATAGTTGATCCGACAAAGGTTACAAGATCAGCTCTACAAAATGCTGCATCAGTTTCTGCAATGCTATTAACAACAGAGAGTGCGATAGTAGACATTAAAGAGGATGAGCCAGCAATGCCAGGCGGAATGGGTGGCGGAATGCCAATGATGTAAGAGAAGTTAAGTCTTAGGACTGTTAATTTATCTTACAGTTGTTCAAAAAGTGAACAAAGCTACAATTAGCTCCAATTAGTAATGTATATAAGCATCTACTGTACTATAAATGTACAGTAGATGCTTTTTTATTTCATAGGAAAGTTCGTTTTATTCCTATGAAATGGGGGGTTGTTAAGGGGGGTGTCTCACCTTATTAAAATAAGGAGGATACAGCGAAGCGTCCTAAGGAACACATGGGTTCCTTTGGAAAACAAACGTGGCAAAGCCACTTTTGTTCATGGGTAAAGGTTATGCTTTTATATTTTTAAAAATAAATGTGCTGCTATTATAAATATTAAGCAGTGGAAATTATGAATTATTAAGTTAATAATTTAACAACAAATACGTTGAAATATCAAGGCTCTAGGCCTTACTAAGGGAATTTAAATTATGTTTGGATAAAAAATAAAATATATTTTGATAAAAAATTATCAAGTTTGGCATGGTTGATGCAATATATAAAAGCAACAAATTTAAGGAGGTATGATTATGAAGGGAAAAACGATTCAAGAAATTAAGCTGGGTGACAAGGCATCTTTTCATAAGACAATTAGTGAAACAGATGTATACTTGTACGCAGGCATCAGTGGAGATTTAAATCCAGCCCATATTAATGAAGCACAAGCTAAAGAATCCTTTTTTAAAGGCAGAATTGTTCATGGTATGTTAACTGCTAGTTTAATTTCAGCTGTTCTAGGAATGCAGTTGCCTGGACCAGGTACAATATACCTTTCTCAGGACCTTAAGTTTTTAGCTCCCGTTAGATTCGGTGATACAATTGCAGCTGAAGTTGAAGTGTCAGAGATCATACTAGAAAAAAACAAGATTATTTTAACTGGAACCTGCACCAACCAAAATGGGGAGGTAGTTCTAAAGGGTACTTCAGTTGTAATGCCAC
>Ga0208243_1000819_pt1 | contig 13189 bp, 9 predicted proteins | sample Subbio2Aug_QV12A_FD_184826 | JGI IMG/M metagenome (GOLD analysis project Ga0208243, IMG submission 184826) | Serpentinite rock and fluid subsurface biosphere microbial communities from McLaughlin Reserve, California, USA - CR12Aug_QV12A (SPAdes) | ecosystem: Environmental > Terrestrial > Deep...
AGCATTACCATTTAAGACAATGGACGATTGCTGTGTAATTGCTTCCAATAGTTTGCCTCCTCAAAAATTACAGATTATTCATGTCGATTTCAATGAAGTGGAACAAGAGTTTACTTTATTGAATGATCCATCCCGATTTTTTATCTCTCCGGAAGATATTTTTCAACCTCCACGTACCTGCTAATTACCAGAAGATGTAGTATTCATAGAACAGGGGATACCATTTGCCGTTTACCGATAGCAAAATGGATCTCATAGATATAAGTGTATCTTAATTGATCAGAAGTTAAAGTCAAGCGCATGTTAAATGCCATTATTCATTTCTCAGTCAGGAATAAGCTGATAGTAGGTTTGATGGTGCTGGCACTCATGATTGTGGGTGTTATTGAGACTACCAAACTGCCTATTGATGCGGTTCCTGATATTACCAATAATCAGGTGTTGGTTATTACTACCGCTCCGAGTTTAGGAGCACCGGATGTAGAACGATTCATCACAGTGCCCATAGAGCAGGCAACACGCAATGTGCCGGGCATTGTAGAACAAAGAAGTTTTTCCAGATTTGGGTTGAGCTTGGTAACCATTGTATTCAATGAACAAACAGATGTGTATTGGGCACGAACCCAAATTAGTGAACGATTGGCTCAGGTGCGTCAACAAATTCCAGAAGGAATGGGAGTGCCCGAGCTGGGTCCAGTTAGTACAGGCTTGGGAGAAATATTTCAATATGTAGTTAGACCCAAACCAGGTTATGAACAAAAATTCTCTCAAACAGAATTAAGGACCATTCAAGATTGGATCATAAGGAAACAACTATTAGCAACAGAAGGTATTGCTGATGTGAGCAGTTTTGGTGGACAATTAAAACAATACGAAGTTTCTGTTCGAACCGATAAGCTAAGGAGTTTAGGCGTGTCCATTAGCGATGTATATGATGCATTACAAAATAACAATCAAAATACCGGAGGGGCTTATATTGAGAAGGGGCCTACTGTTTTATTTATTCGTACGGACGGGCTGGCTAAATCAATAGAGGATATTCAACAGATTGTTATCAAACGATCCAATGGTATTCCGGTATTGGTAAGAGATGTAGCCGAGGTGAAATTTGGCGCGGCAACACGTTATGGTGCATTGGCTTACAATACGGATGGGGAAGTTGCCGGTGCGGTGGTAATGATGCTGAAAGGAGAAAATAGTAATAAAGTCATCAGAAATATCAAAGAAAAGATCAAGCAAATAGAAGCGTCACTTCCAGAGGGTGTGATGATTGATCCTTTTCTCGATCGAACTAAAATGGTGAATAATGCCATTGGAACTGTTGAAACCAATTTACTGGAAGGTGCATTGATTGTTGTGTTTGTATTGGTGTTGTTTCTGGGAAATTTTAGAGCAGGCTTTATTGTAGCAACAGTTATTCCTCTTTCGATGTTGTTCGCCATCATTATGATGAATGCATTTGGAGTTAGTGGTAATCTTATGAGCTTGGGGGCGCTTGATTTTGGGCTTCTTGTGGATGGCGCTGTGATTATTGTTGAAGCCGTCATGCATAAAATGTCGAAATTGAATGGAGTGACGATGGGAACCAAGTTGAGTCGAGAACAGATGGATAGAAGTGTGGAAGAATCCAGTGGCAAAATGATGAATGCAGCTGTATTCGGACAAATCATTATCCTGATTGTCTATCTCCCCATTCTTTCTCTACAGGGAATTGAAGGAAAGATGTTCAAGCCAATGGCACAAACGGTTTCATTTGCTATACTGGGGGCATTCATTTTATCGCTTACCTATGTACCTATGATGAGTGCTTTCTTTTTAAGTAGAAAGCAAGGTCACAAAGAGAATATTTCTGATAAGATGATGCAAAGACTACAACAATGGTATAAACCGCTATTGCATAAGTCCATGAAAGCGCCGGGTATTATTATTGGTTCGTCAGTAGTATTGTTTGCAGCAGCTGTTGTAGTGCTATCCTCATTAGGTGGTGAGTTCATACCCAAGTTAGAAGAAGGTGATTTTGCCGTTGAAACAAGGGTACTTACAGGGTCTTCACTTACGACCACTTTACAAGAGAGTCAGAAAGCAGTAAAGATTTTATTAAAAGAATTTCCTGAAGTAGAAAAGATCGTTACAAAAGTCGGAACAGGAGAAATTCCTTCAGATCCCATGCCCATCGAATCTGCCGATATGATCATTGTATTAAAGGATAAAAAAGAATGGACGAGTGCCAAAACTTTTGATGAACTGGCGGAGAAAATGGGAGAAAGGGTATCGTCGGTTCCGGGTGTAACTACCGGATTCCAGTATCCGGTGCAAATGCGTTTCAATGAGTTAATGACCGGAGCAAGACAGGATGTGGTTTGTAAAATCTTTGGGGATGATCTGGATAGTTTGGCAAGATATGCAGCAGCGGTAGGAGAAGTGATTGGAACAGTAGAAGGCGCCAAAGATCTTTTTGTTGAAACAGTAACCGGTATTCCTCAACTTGTGATATCATATAACAGAGAAGCCATTGCTCGATACGGTGCAACGATTGCGGAAGTGAATAGGTCTGTGCAAGCAGCTTATGCCGGAAGTGTTGCCGGACAAATTTTCGAAAATGATAGGCGATTTGATTTGGTGATTCGCTTGAATGAGTCGCAGCGCAACAATGTAGATGAGATTGGGGATCTGCTGGTAGAGCTTCCATCCGGACAACAAGTGCCTCTTAATGTGCTGGCCCATGTAGCTATTCAGGAAGGTCCTTATCAGATACAACGAGAAGATGCACAAAGACGGATCACCATCGGGTTTAATGTTAGGGGTAGAGATGTACAGTCGATTGTGGAGGAGTTGCAAAACAAAGTGAAAAAGCAAGTTCAACTACCTGCAGGCTATTATGCTACTTATGGAGGGCAGTTTGAAAATCTGCAACAAGCAACCAAGCGATTGGCTATTGCAGTACCTGCCGCTTTGTTACTCATTTTTGTGATGCTGTTTTTTGCATTCAGAAAATTCAAATACTGTTTATTGATCTTTTCGGCCATTCCATTATCGGCTATTGGAGGAGTATTTGCATTATGGATTCGTGATATGCCTTTCAGTATTTCCGCAGGAATCGGATTCATCGCATTGTTTGGGGTTGCAGTATTGAATGGTATTGTATTGATCACAGAAATGAATCGGTTAAAAGCAGAAAATAATTCTTCATCCATACCGGAAGTGATAGCTCAAGCAACAGAAACGAGATTAAGACCTGTTCTTATGACAGCAGCTGTTGCATCACTTGGATTTTTACCAATGGCATTGAGTAACGGTGCTGGAGCGGAAGTACAGCGACCATTAGCAACAGTTGTAATTGGTGGGTTATTATCAGCTACACTTCTTACACTCTTTGTATTGCCTTCCTTGTATCTTTTATTTGAAAAGAAAAAGATTCAAATACCCATGAAACCTTTACTTGTTATTGTAATGATGTTGTCGACATGGTCTTTGCAGGCGCAACAACCACAGACGATGAAACTGGAAAAACTGTTGGAGTTGGTCAAAGAAAAATCGCCCATCTTAAAAGTGGGGCAACTTCAAGAAAAATACTATACAGCACTAAAAGGAACAGCCAGGGATATTCCGAAAACACAGTTGGTCACAGAACTAGGTAATTATAACAGTTTCAATTTTGATTCACGTGTATCGATTTTACAACCCTTCTCAGCAGGCATAGTATATCGAAAGCAAGAGTTGGTATTGAATAGTTATTTGAACGCTGCTGAAGCGAATACGGTCATACAACAACAGGTATTGGAAAAAATAGTCCGTCAACTATACCTGGAATTACAATACTTGATGGCAAGGAAAAAAGTACTAGAACGTGCCGATAGTGTTTATGGAAGTTTTCAAAGAGTAGCCCAGCTTCGTTTTGAAAAAGGGGAATCCAATTTATTAGAGAAAACAACATTAGATAATCAGGTTATGCAAAATCGGCAAATGATGCAGATGAATGTATCTGATCGTAAAGCTATTCAATTAGAACTTGCGTTGTTGTTACAAGATACCATCACCATTGTTCCGGCTGATGAACTGGTAACTGTTCAGCAATTGTATGATACTGCTTTATTACAACAACATCCTGAACTTCAGTATTACAAAGCACAGGAGCAACAGGCAGCAGCTGAAACCCAACTGGCGAAAGCAAAACTAAGACCCGAATGGCTGATTGGGTATAATAACCAGTCATTAATGGGATGGATGGAATATAAAAACAGATCAGAACGCTTCTTTACTGCCGGAGATCGTTTTTCTTCAGTGACTTTAGGGATGTCTATTCCATTTTTCAATAAAGCACAAAAAGCAAAGGTAGAAGCAGCGAATGTTCAGGAACAGGTGAATCGAGCAAATACCGATATTGCTGCATTACGTTTAAAGACTCAATTACAACAGGCATTACAGCACAGGGATAAGTTCAATTCGTCTTTGACTTATTTTAAAAACAGTGCCTTGCCGCAATCCAATATCATTATACAAACTGCCAATCTGAACTATAAAAACGGGCAGATCAGTTATATTGAGTGGGCTACATTGGTGAATCAGGCTTTGGGTATTCAAATGCAGTATGCCGATGTACAAAGAGATCATCAGTTGAATGAAATTCAGCTGGATTATTTATTACAAAAGAATTGATAAGCTGTTATATGAAAAAATATATGCTAAGTATCGTAATGGTGGTATTACTATCATGCGGAACAAAAGAAGAAGCTGCAACTGAGGTTGTAAAAGAAGAGGAGCATGAGACTATGGTTGAACTCAATGCAGAGCAACTAAAAAATGCTGACATTACTATCGGCTATCCTGCTGAAATGAATATGCACAGTACTATCAAAGTGAATGGTGTTGTTGATGTACCACCACAGGGTATGGTGTCAGTGAGTTTTCCTTTAGGGGGCTACTTAAAAAGTTCTCATCTACTTCCGGGAATGGGGGTAAAAAAAGGGGAAGTCATAGCCATACTGGAAGATCAGAGCTATGTACAGCTACAACAGGATTATTTGATGGCAAAAGCTAAAATGGAGTTTCTCAGTACTGATCTTAGTCGTCAAAAAGAGCTGAGTGAACAAGATGCCGCGAGTAAGAAAACCTATCAACAAGCATCATCTGAGTTTAAAATACAACAAGTATTGATACGATCTTTAGAAGAGAAGCTAAGAATCGTAGGTATTGATCCGGAAAAATTATCAGTTAATACTATTACACGTACTATTAGTTTAAGATCTCCAATCAATGGATATGTTACCAAAGTCAATGTTAATATTGGTAAGTATGTGAATCCAGCCGATGTACTATTTGAGTTAGTAGATCCTGATGATATTCATGCAGCACTTACGGTTTTTGAAAAAGATATTATGCAGATCAAAAAAGGAATGCGTGCAAGTGTTACACTTGCTGATAAGCCGGGAAAAAAATATGAAGTAGATGTTATTCTGGTAACCAGAAATGTGGATGAGAACAGAGGCGGATTGGTGCATTGTCATTTTGAAAATGCCAATCATGAATTATTGCCGGGCATGTTCCTGAATGGTAGCTTTGAATTGGATAATAAGAAAGCCATCGCTGTTCCGGAATCAGCGGTCGTTCGTTATCAGAGTAAGCCTTACATTTTTATTGCAAAAGATTCTACCCGATTTGAAATGGTGGAAGTAGAGATCGGCATTTCTGATCGGCAAATGATTGAGTTAAAGGCAAAAGAAAATACCGATTGGAGACAACAAAAAGTAGTACTCAAAAACGCCTACAGTTTGTTGGGTAAGTTGAAAAATAAAATGGAAGATGATTAATAGTGTTGACTCAATAGATATTTCCACGGGATAACAAAAGGAAGCATCAAAACCCATACAATAAAAAATACAGCCATACCTCCAGGGTATGGCTTATTATTTTGAATGGCAGGTAAGCACACAAACAGCAACCAACAGGATTTATAGATCAGTTGTAATAATAAAACTGCTGAAAATTGAATTGGATATAAGAAGCCGAATACAGATAGTACTGCAATTGATAACCAAAGTGCTCCGGTTAGCTGTATCACTGGAGTAACTGAATAGGCATTTGAAAATACAGTTCTAGCCGCATATGATGGAAAGAAAAGGGCTGATATGCCAATCCATCCCGCTACAATGATATTTGCCAGATATACAAAACGCATATAGGATTTGTAACAATTATCCTGGAAACTAGTTTAGGAGAACAGTAGTTAATTAGGCGTTGTTCTTTTTACTGATAGCGATCATGAGCAGAAACAGTCCATAAAATACCACACCTACACCAAGACAATTAATCAAAGTTTGCTGATAACCTAACTTAATTACATTGATAAAAGGATATGGATAGGTATGTGTAATAGTGCCTCTGATTAATGTGTAAATAAGGTAGGCGAGTGGGTAATATAACCAAGGCAAAGCATCGTTCCATTCTAGTTTTTTTCTGTCTGTAAAAAATAACCAATAAACAAGAAAATATACAGGAATGAAACTGTGTAGTAGTTCATCTGCTACCTTGCCCCATCCGGTAACTGTCCAGATATTTCTTAATAGCAAATTATAGATGATGCCCACCACAAGAATATACACCGTAATCGCTGTAGTGGTACTGAATTTATTAAAGAAGAGCCCCAACTTTGTTGCAGGAAAAAGCCATAAGCAAGTGAAATAAATCGCTACAAGACTGTTGGTAAGTATGGTAAAATAGCTAAAGAAACGAATGATGGTATGTAGAATAGAAACTTCTCTGTTGTTCAGGGTTACCCATAGCTGTAAGCCTACAGCTATAATGCTAATAAGACTGCCAAAAATATAGATACCGCTAGCAGATTTTTTTTCTTTCACGTACTTTATAAGTTACTATAAATATACGCTTCTGAAGTGAATGAATACTTCTTTGAGCAATGGAGGATATTGAAATCACTAAAAATGTGTAACGGATTAATGGCTAACAACCTTTAATCCAACAATAGAAGCAATCAATGTAGTGATGAAAAAAAGTCTCCAAAAATCTGCAGGTTCTTTAAAGAAAAGAATACCCATGATAACAGTTCCAACCGCTCCGATCCCTGTCCATACCGCATAAGCCGTGCCGATGGGTAACTCTTGTGTGGCTTTTATGAGTAATAACATGCTGATGGTTAAACAAAGTAAAAAGCCTCCATACCAGCCAATCGCAGTCATTCCACTAGTGAGTCTGGCTTTACCCAAACAAGCGGCAAAACCCACTTCAAATAAACCTGCTATGATGAGGATGATCCAACTCATGCATCTATATATTTTTCTAGTTGTTCTTCAACTTGATAAAACCCAGCTAGTTTTCGAATAACGGCTTCAACAACGGCATCCGGACAACTGGCTCCACTTGTCATCAAAACACGAAGTGGTGTCTTTTTAGGCAGATAATTATGTATGGATATTAGTTCTTTTGTTCTCCAATTGCGGTGAAGAATTTCTTGTTGATCTACCAATTTATCAGCGGCATCAATAAAATAAGTTGTCAACTTTTCTTCACACAGTTCTACTAAGTGTGAGGAATTACTACTATTATATCCTCCAATCACAATGGCAATATCAGCCTCAGTATCTGCAAGCATACCCGTTACTGCGGTTTGATTATCGTTGGTGGCATAACAGAGTGTGTCTCTGGTATCTGCAAAACGATCTGCTATATTACCGGCTGTTAATTGGTAATGACGAATGAAAACACTTTTTAAGTAGTCGGAAATAGCCTGAGTATCAGTTGCGAGTTGTGTGGTTTGATTAACGACTCCTATTTTTTGTAGATCTTTTGTAATATCAAATCCCTCTGAATAGCGACCTTTAAATTCGTGGTAAAAGTCAGGAGCAGGTTTTTCGCCTGTAATATATTTCGCTAATTCAATGGTTTCAGCCATATCATTGACTACTACTGTGGGGGTATGATAAGAAGCATGTGAAAATGTGGCTCTGGTTTCTTCATGTTGAGGTTTACCATGCACTACAATACTGTACCCTTTCTTGGCAATTTGCTCACTTCGGTTCCATACTTTTTCAACGAATGGACAGGTGGTATTGTATTTTTCAGTGGGTATTCCCTTTGCTTCCAAAATGGCTTCTATTTCCAGTGTAGTTCCAAATGCAGGAATGATGACCACATCATCCTTGGTAAGCGTATCAAAAGCAATCAGCTGTTTTCCTTTGGTGTCTTGCAAAAATTGAACACCTTTTGATACAAGATCCGCATTTACTTGTGGATTGTGAATCATCTCACTCAATAAAAAAATTCTCTTACCCGGATTTTCGTCAATGGTTCTGAAAGCAATTTCAATGGCATTTTCAACACCATAACAAAACCCAAAATGACGTGCTAAATAAATTTGCAAGTCCCCAAGATCTAATAATGTAGGGGAGAAATCTTTTTTTAATTTATCCTGCTCTTTTCTTCTCTGCTTAATGTTCCCAATCAAAGGGCTCCGGTATTCTCCGGGTACATTGAACTGCTTCATGTAGCAAAGATAGGGATAGCAAATGGCTGATAGTCCATAGTTAATGGTAATCTTCTATGGACTATTTGCTATCGACTATTGACTTTAAACAAATTCTCCCTATCTTCCAATCACCAAACTAACTGTTGCGCATGTCAAACCATATGTTTTTACAGGCTTGTCTTATCGTGAGCGGAGGTGTCATAATCGGAGCCACGCCCAAAGAAAAAACCATCTTTACTGCCATCACTAGATATGTTCAACGAAATCAAAAAAATTGGATCAATTTGTTCAATGGTACTTCCTTGAAAGGGTGGCGTACTTTCCAAAATAAACCTTCAGATTCATGGCTGGTGCAAGAGGGTGTCTTGTATTGTAAAGGAAATAAAGGACAAGATCAGCAAAGAGCCGACCTGATTACTGAGGAACAATTTGAAAATTTTGAACTGTCATTGGAATGGAAAATTGCTGCCGGTGCCAATAGTGGTATTTTATACCTGGTATCAGAAAATTATCCTGCAGCCCATCATAGCGGTCCCGAGTATCAATTAATAGATGACCGTGGTTATCCCGCCCAACTGGAAGATTGGCAAAAAACGGGAGCTAATTATGCCATGCATGTTCCTGCTTCCGATGCTACTAAACCTGCAGGTGAATGGAATAGTGCCCGAATCATTGTAAACCAAGGTCATGTTGAACATTGGCTTAATGGGAAAAAAATTGTTGCTTATCAATTATGGGATGAAAATTGGCAACAAAACAAAGCCAATGGCAAATGGAAAGACATGGACAGTTATGGCAGCGTAAAATCGGGTCATATTGCGCTACAAGACCATGGCGGAGAAGCTTGGTTTAGAGAGATTAAGATTAGAAGGATATAGTTTAAGTCAAAAGTGAAAGGTCAAAAGTGAAAAGGAAAGGAATACTTCCTACCATGGACTATGGACTATCGACTATGGTCCATGGTCGATAGTCCATAGTCCATGGTAAGAACATCATTTCCCTTTTCCCTTTTCACCCTTCACCATCCTCCCCCTTTCACTATCTTTGCCCCATGCATTATGTTTCTGTTGAAGGTCTCACGAAGAGTTATGGTATTAATCCCTTATTCAATAATATTTCTTTCCATATCAACGAAGGTGATAAAATTGCCTTGATTGCCCGGAATGGGGTCGGTAAATCAACCTTATTACGCATTCTTGCCGGGCAAGAAACTGCTGATGAGGGTAAGTGTTGGATCAATAAAGAAGTAACCGTTGCCTTATTTGAACAAGAACCTGAATTTGATGAAGCAAGATCGGTACTTGAAAATATTTTTCATTTAGAGCATCCTATTATTACAGCGATACGTGCTTATGAAGCAGCCGCTGAATCTGAAGATGGTCATTTGATCGCTGATGCTATTACTAAAATGGATGAATTAGGAGCTTGGGATTTTGAGGCCAAAGTAAAACAGATACTAGGTAAGCTGAATATTCATCATTTACAAAATCCGGTGAAAGACCTTAGTGGCGGACAACGTAAAAGAGTAGCGTTGGCTAAAACATTGATCGATATTGGGTTTGAGCATAAACACACTTTATTGATGATGGATGAGCCAACGAATCACTTGGATGTTGAAATGATTGAATGGTTGGAGCATTATCTCAACGGAGAGAATATTACTTTGTTATTGGTAACCCACGACAGGTATTTTTTAGATGCTGTTTGTGATGAGATATGGGAACTGGAACGCGAAAACATGTATGTCTACAAAGGCGATTATGAAAACTACATGGAAAAAAAAGCGGCGAGATTAGAAAGTGAACAAGCCAGTATTGATAAAGCCCGTAACCAATACCGGAAAGAACTTGAATGGATGCGGAAACAGCCAAAAGCACGTACCACAAAGAGCAAGAGCCGTCAGGATAATTTTTATGAAGTAGAAGCCCGTGCGAAACAAAAGATAGAAGATGCCAAACTGCAACTGGAAGTCAAAATGAGCAGGTTGGGTGGAAAAGTAATAGAAATGAAGAAGGTATATAAATCTTATGGTGACCTTCCGATCTTAAAAGGGTTCGATTATACTTTCACAAAAGGGGAACGTATTGGCGTCATTGGTAAAAATGGCGTGGGTAAATCTACCTTCCTCAATATGTTGCAATTGATTGAACCTGCTGATAGCGGTAAAATCAATATCGGGGAAACAGTCATCTTTGGTAATTTTTCTCAACAAGGTCTGCAGATAAAAGATAACCTGCGTGTAATTGAATATGTCAAAACTTTTGCAGAAAGTTTTCCATTGGCCAAGGGTGGTAGTTTAAGTGCTGCGCAGTTTTTAGAATTATTTTTATTTCCACCTGATAAGCAATACACTTATCTATCTTCTTTAAGTGGAGGTGAAAAAAAGAGACTTCAATTACTCACTATATTATTTCGTAACCCTAATTTTTTAATTCTGGATGAACCTACCAATGATTTGGATCTTCCAACATTGGCAGTATTGGAAAACTTCTTGAGTGAGTACCAGGGTTGTGTTTTGATTGTATCGCATGATCGTTATTTCATGGATCGATTGGTGGATCATTTATTTGTATTTGAAGGAAATGGAGAAGTGCGTGATTTCCCGGGCAACTATACACAATATCGGATATGGATGAAGGAACAGGAAGAGAGAGAGGGGTTGACAGTTGATAGTAGACAGTTGAAAGTGGAAAGGACAGAGGTGAAAAATGATATCGTTGCTTCAAAAAAGAAAATGAGTTTTAAAGAGAAGCGGGAATTTGAGATGCTGGAAAAAGAATTACCTGCACTTGAGGCAGAAAAACTCAAAATCACTGAAAAGATGAGTCAGGGAGATCTTTCCTTTGATGAAATTTCAAAACTCAGCGAAAGAATGATAGCCATCACACAAGAATTGGAGGAAAAAGAGTTACGATGGCTTGAACTAAGTGAGATGGTTTAAATTGAGCCTATTCCATAAAATGTATCGATTGTTGATCATACTATTGTTTGTGTCTGTTCATGTAGAGGCCCAACAAGACAGTACAAAGAGTACATTTGAATGGGATGCTTATGCAGAAGCATATTATAGTCATGATTTTGGTAAACCGGCGAATCAACAAAAAGTTCCTTTTCTATATTCTTATAACAGGCATCAGCAGCTATCGCTGAATCTTGTAATGGGCAGGGTGTCTTATACTTCGCAACGATTTCGCAGTGTTGTAGCTTTGGCTGCAGGTACTTATATGGATGATAATCTGCAAGCAGAAGATGCTGTTACAGGACAGGTTTTTGAAGCTTCAGTAGGATTTAAACTTAGCAAACACAAAGAATGGTGGTTGGATATGGGTATCCTGCCCTCTCATATTGGATTTGAAAGTGCAATAGGGGCAGATCAATTAACGTTGACCAGAAGCATGATGGCTGATAATTCTCCGTACTATGAGTCAGGATTCAGGCTATCTTATAACAGTTCCAATCAAAAGTGGTTTTTAGCATTGTTGTGTGTGAATGGATGGCAAAGAAGTATCAGAGCAGATGAGCCATTTCAACCGGCATTCGGACATCAGCTCACCTACAAAGCCAATAATGCTTTGACCATTAACAGCAGTTCTTTTATTGGGAATGACAGACATCCTACCTTCAGAAGGATGCGTTATTTCCATAACCTCTATGGTAACTGGCAATTGAATAAAGATTGCACGGTGACTGCAGGTTTTGATATAGGTTGGGAGCAGCAAACTAAAGGATCTTCAAAAATGTACAATTGGTATTCTCCGGTTTTGATACTGGGCTATCAAATTACTGATCATCATCGACTGGCTATGCGGACGGAATATTATCAAGACATCCATAAAGTCATCGTTTCATCTCCTGCATCTGTTGCATTCAAAACTTTTGGTTATTCAGTCAATTACGATTGCAAGCTTAGTTCATCCATGTTATTCCGTATTGAGGCAAGATCATTTAGCTCTGTGCAACCCGTGTTTCCTACAGAAACTGGCTTAAAATCAAATAACTTTTTTATGACCAGTTCTATCAGTATCCGTTTATAATAGTTCAAAAGAAACTGCATTGCTTTCTGATCCGTTAATGATCATTGAAACTTTTTGTTTGCCTTTATAAAATACTCTCGTTGTGATGAGTTTGAAGCTTTGCCTTCTGGTGATTTCCCATTTTTCTCCTGCAGCCATTTCACGCTCACTGATTTTAAACACTTTCTTAGATAAGCTGCCGTTGTTTCTTAAATAATGAATGGCATATTCCAAGCGGACAGTGACTTTCTTTTTTCCGGTATTGGTAATACAGGCTTCAAATTCAAGATGTTCTCCAATCTTTACTTTTTTATTTTTAACGATGAAGCGATCGATTGTTAAGTTGTCGGCTTTTAATTGATAGTATTTTAATACTTCCGGATGTCCGGCTTTTAATAAGGATCTCAATCCATGTTTGATGATGGCATTGGTTTCAGGACTTTGGTTTTTCCATTTTTTAGCAATTGTAATCGCTATATCCGGATTATCTTTTGAGATGTCATTGAGATTATTGGCTACACTTCTTCTCACTACTTCACAACTATCTTGTTTCAGGTTTTCAAGGATCGGTAAAATGGGTGAGGGATCTTTTTTCAGTGCAGGTAACGCCATGGCCCAGGGCAAACGAGGTCTACAGCCTTCTGTAGCAAGTCTGCGTACATGACGACTTGTATGAGTAGACCACTTCAACATTTGC